>Ga0315338_1000679_pt1 | contig 64577 bp, 68 predicted proteins | sample ASW8metaG_FD_204518 | JGI IMG/M metagenome (GOLD analysis project Ga0315338, IMG submission 204518) | Ammonia-oxidizing marine archaeal communities from Monterey Bay, California, United States - ASW #8 | ecosystem: Environmental > Aquatic > Marine > Coastal | place: USA: California | collected...
AATCCTTCAACAAACCTTGACCCACCATCCAGTCTGGACTTCCCCCACTAAACACGACAACCCCGAGCCTCAAACGGAGGCAAATTGGGCGGCATTGAAGGCCATTCCGAATGTTCGCTTTGCGACCTCAGCCTGCGTTTCGCAGAAATGCAAGAATTGTGAGCGTCGAGACAATATTTTGCCTTGTACCTCGCCCAAGGCTGGTGTAATTTTCAAATAGTGCCTCACCGGGTCATTCGGCACACCGCCTCGTCGGGACCCATCTCTCCAGATCGCGCATTTCCGCGCACCTTTACCCAAAAGCAGATTAAACAGACCTCTTTGATAGTCCCACCCCTTTCCTGAGGGTGTTTTGCCGTGCCTGTGAGTTTCTCAGGGCAGGGCAGACCGCCTTTTGGTTTCTCCGGATCTTGTTGCTGCTTGTTCCCTGAACAACGGCACCTGATAAGCATCCTCAATCTAGCCACGAAACGGATGCGATCGCTACGGCGATTTGGCTTAACACTAGACCGGAGCAAATTATGTTTACTGCAAAAGAAAAACTTTTCATTCGAAATTCTGAACTTCATGCACGATGGAGGGCAGCAATGTTAAGTGTCAACGCAAGTTCAATGGCACCAACATCTGTTGCTCTTTGGGAGTTGCTGATTAACGGCGACCTCCTTCGGCTGGCAATCTATCTCGTTCTCACAACAGTTATTGTGAGCCTGAATATCATCTGCGCTGGCAAAATTGCTCACTACAAGCAATCCGTAGAGCGAATCCGAATGCGACTGGATCACCCGCCCAACAGGTCTGAAAGACTTGAATAGCGGATAAAAATCCACCAACATTCACAAGGAGACGTTAACTATGGAGCCTTCCATGCTTATTTTTATGACGTGCTTTGCAGCTGTCGTAGTAAGCAGCGTTTTGATAGCGGCCCACATTGACTCGAAGAACGAGCAGCTATTGATTGCTGAAGTCGAACGCGAAGAGAAAAACCACTAGGCCCAAGGCCTTAACCCTGTTCGTTTCTACGAACACATCCCCGACAGACCGCATGATCCTCAGTTGATACTCAACTGCTTGGTTTCGTGCGTCTGTCTTTCCCAACCCCCTCACGAGCATTGCGGCCTGGACCCGTATCGGATCCAGACTTGAATGCTTTTCCTGTGATTCCTCGAATCTTGTTGCTGCAGTTCAACTGAACTCGGCACTTGATCAGCGTCCTCACCTAGCCATGAGACGGACGCGGTTGCTACGGCAATTGGCTTAACACTCCAAAGGAATCACTCAAATGAATCGAAGTGAACACGATGCCAACAGGCATCTCTCTCAATTCGTCAACCACGTTGATGAAGTCATCCAACAGGCAATAGAAAGAGCGGACAAAGGGCGTTTTGTTGTTGCCACTTCTGAGGCAGGCAATGTGCTGCTACTGCCGCACTTTAACGCCTCTTTGAGACAGGATCTGACTTGGGTCTATGACACCAAGTGCGGGTACGTCTTCTCACCTGAGAAAAGGAGTGCTTGATGGAACTCGTTTTGGGTCTATCTGCAATCCTGGTCCTGATGTTCGGTGGCAGGATTCTGCTTTTCCTGGTCGACCTCGGTTTCGAAACTGGAGACCGTTTTCTCGCAGCGTGTGAACGTCGTTTGACGCTGTATACCAAAGCTTTGCTTCGAGGAATGGTCTTCGCCATTCGCTGGGTTTTCCATCGATTCTACAAGCCTGAATCAGAGCAAATGACCATTCGGTCAATCATTGATTCTCCTGCAGAACTTCAGCACATGAGAAATCAGCACATCCTTCAATCCCGCAAGCGTGCGCCTGTCGAGATTGAATACTCTCAACCGAAGCTGAAAGGGAAATAGTCATGCTCAACAAAACACAGCTCATTGGCCGTCTCGGTCAAAAAGATGTTCGCTCCACTCCAAACGGCATGCAGGTGGTTTCTTATTCAATCGCTACAACCAAGTCTCTCAAGGACAGGGAAACTGGCGAATGGAAAGAGAACACTGAATGGCACCGTTGCGTCAGTTTCAACAAGACTGCTGAGCACATCGGCATGAACGTTGAACCTGGTGATCTCTTGTTCCTTGAGGGCGAGTTGAGAACCAGGAAATGGCAAACCCAGAGCGGCGAAGATCGTTACACCACAGAAATCGTGGTTAATGATTTTCCGCGCAAGCTGCCGAAGTATTTTTCCAAAAATGGTTCGCAGCAGGCCGCTCCCGCGCCACAGCCCCAACAGCAGGCTCATGCTTCACCGAGTCAGCCTGGGCATCTGGAACAGCCGCCAGTTGAAGCCTATGGCTTTGACGACGACTACCCGTTCTAGCAACTGGCTTTTTAACCTTTAACCCGAATGGGGCTTCTACCCCAGACGGGAGAGCCCCATCTTCTCGATGGAGACAACATCATGGGGTTCTCAAGGAAAGAGGTTTATTACTGGCTGGAAACGGCAAGTGATGAACAACTTCAGGCGCACCTACGCAATTCTCAGGAAATGCTGGTGCTTCTCACCGATCGGGAACAGATCAAATCTTTGAAGTGGCTTCGCAGTCGCATCATTGAGGAAATCAACGCCCGCAAAGAAGCTAAACAGTCTTAAACGACCGTTTCCGCTTCATCTTCTCGATCAGAGCTTTCTGCTCTTCATCTGACCCAAACGCGATGGATCTGATGGCCTGCCACTCAACGGTATCCGGCTTTCCTTCCAGCATGCGGTCAGTTTCGTCTCTGAGGTAATCCATAAAGTAAGGCCCAGCGGTCTTCCTGGCCTGGATATATGCCTCATACGTCTTGATGGATGTGGGATCAATGCCGGCTTTAACCAGCAGCGGTCCTTCTACCTCAAGACCCACCGATGTGAACCTGAAATTGCCCTCGTCATCGACGATGTAATGGTTGGTCTGCATCTCTCTCACCTCTCCGGGAATTATCACCCGGAATTCTTGACGCGCAAGGACCTTTTTATGAATCAGGCACCTCAGGCAGTACAACCCGCTCAATGGCATCAGATCATTGAATCCTCAAAAGATAAGTTCAACAGCTCCAGTTTGGATTTCAAGCAGGAGCAGATCTTTGCCACCCAGCAGTTGATGAACAACTCCTATCTGCTGGATGTGGCTAAGAAGAACCTCTCATCACTTCGGCTTGCGATGTACAACGTCGCCGCGGTCGGACTGACGCTCAATCCCAACCAGGGCTTGGCGTTTTTGGTCCCCCGTCGTCTACGCCGCAATGAAGACGCCAAGGTCATGCTCGATATTTCCTATCGGGGATTGATTGCAATTGGCGTTGAAACCGGTGCGATTCGTTGGGCCAAGGCTGAACTGGTGTACGAGAAAGACCATTTTTCCTACAAAGGCCCCGCCGAGAAGCCAGATCACGTCTGTGATCCCTTCTCAACGGATCGTGGCTCCATTCGGGGTGGTTACTGCATCGCAGAGCTACCTTCCGGGGGCGTTCTCGTCGAAGCCATGTCGAAAGCTGATATGGACAAGATTCGGGACGTTTCTGAAGCCTTCAAAAAAGGTTTTGGACCCTGGGTCGACTGGGCTGAACAGATGATGTTGAAAAGCATCGTGAAGCGAGCCAGCAAATGGTGGCCGGTCTCGAACCCTCGCATGGCACAGGCACTCAGGATCCTCAACGAGGAAAACGGAGAAGGCCTGGCGATCCTGGCAAACCAGCACAAGCCGGTTACGCCTTCGGCGCTTCCTGCACCACCGCCTAGAGAAGAACTCTCGGCTCAATTGCTCAACACCGTGAAGAATCTGGTGGACCGGGCAAAAAACCAAAACGCCTTTGAAGCGTGCAAAGAGGTCATGGTGGAGAGGATCAAAGATCCCTCTGAGCTGGCCTACGCTCTGGACGAACTGGACAAGGCAAAAGCCCAACCCGCCCCGTCCGAAGCGGTAAATCAATAAAACCTAAACCCACTTGGGGCATGGACCCCAACAAGGGTGTTCATGCCTCTCATCTCTACTCAAGAGGAATAATCATGAACGCTCAAACTCAACCAAAGATGACGATGTTTTACTTCGATAGCCTGGAGAAGATCCGCGACTACGACTCTTTCCGAGTCAAAGCCGTTTATCTGTCTCACTCGGAATCTCAGCACAACGACGGCCGGCCGAACTTCTATTCGGTCATCGGCCACCTCCGGTCCGGTGTTCAATTTCAATATCCGGAATTCCCGGTCGCTGACTTTCCATCTGAAAGCTACGCGAGGATGTTTGCCGAACTCTGCGAACAGTACATCAAAGACTTTCCGGCCATGAGCCAGACAGCCTAAACACTCACTCTCTCAACCCAATGGGGTAATGCACCCCTTGGGCGGCATTACCCTTTTTATGGAGACTCGTAATGCCGAAAATGACTGTAGTTGACCTGAACCAACGCTCTGAAGAATGGCTGAAATGGCGAGCCCTGGGCATCACCGCAACAGACATTCCGGTGATCCTCGGACTGAGCCCCTATAAAACCCCCTGGCAACTTTGGGCTGAAAAGATCGGACGGATTAACCCGCCAGACCTTTCAGGCAACCCGAACATCCAACGAGGCGTCGCCCTCGAGGATAAAGCACGCCAGTTGGCTGAATCCCGCTACGGTGAGTTCCTGCTTCCGATGTGCGGTGAGTGTGCCAAGTGGGATGTGCTTCGCGCCTCGTTTGATGGTGTGGACACACAGGACCATCCCTACGAATTCAAGGCACCTTCCAAGACTGTTTGGGATGACCTTGAGGCAAACGGAGTCGAGTCTACTGCCTTCAAGCTGTATGAAGCTCAGGTTCAGGCTCAGTTGACTGTGGCCGGCCAGAGCATAGGACGACTCATTTTCTACCGGGAAGATGGTGCGGACCAGGATTTCGAGATTCGGTTAACCCCCGAACGGGAAAACCAAATCATCGAAGCTGCCAAGCACTTTTGGCAACTGGTCCAGACTGAGCAACCCCCTGAATTGGATCCTGACCGCGACTGGTTCATCCCGGAAAGCGGAACGGAAAAATTCAAATGGGAAGCTCATGCCGAAGCCTGGCGAATGCAACAGGAACAGATCAAGTCTCTGAAGGACAAGCTTAAGGCCCTTGAAAAAGACCAGAAAGACGTCCAGAAGGCCTTGATCAACCTGATGGGGCCTTTTCGCCATGCTGATGTCGGCGGCGTTAAGGTCACTCGCTTCGAAAAGTCGGGATCTGTCGACTACCTCAAATACCTTCAGGAAAACTTTCCTGACCTGGATTTGAGCACCGAGCTGGAGAATTACCGCAAGCCCTCTCGCGAGGAAGTCCGGTTCACTCGTTCTGAGGATGAACTGGTCAACCGCGACATGAGTGAGGTGATTACGCCAGTCAAAGCGGCTTACTTCTAAACCAGCAATGGCTGTTCCGGGGACTTTATCCTCGGAACAGTTCCATTTTTCGTGTCTGCCTTCTCTAGGGCCCTACCAACCAGGGTGTTATGGAAGGCGGTTACCACACCAAGTAATCCCTTGAGCATTTTGATCGTGCTTGCACGACAAAATAAGTGTCCACACCGGAATTTGAAACGGACACGTCAGCCACGGCTGTAATTCCTCTCTCAAAAAAATCTCACTTGCCAGAAGGCCATCATCACCTTCTGGTGTGTGATGCCGCTCTGGAATAAGTGAACTCTCACTGAAAAGGAGCTTTCTATGACCGTTCGCGACAAGGCACTGCCCATTCGCAACACCTTTAACCTCGACGTTCCAGCTGAAGTAATCACAGCCGGTTTCGCCGATTCCACCAATCCCTACATTCCCAAGCGAAACGATTCCTACGTTTTCCGCAGGGAGACTCTGCGAGACATCCTGAACTTTCTGGATGATCCCGACGACGATGGGCTCTACTTCTCTGGCCACTACGGGGCAGGGAAGACGACCTTGCCTTACCAAGTTGCGTCACGACTTAACTGGCCGACGCAGAGCTTCACCGCACACTCGCGCATGGAGTTCGACGACCTGGTAGGCACCTGGAAATTGGTTAACGGCACGATGGAGTTCGTTTACGGACCCCTTTCTGTTGCCATGCGTGATGGTCACCTGTTCATTTTGAACGAGGTCGATCGAGCTGATCCCGGTCAGCTTGCCGCTTTGCATGATGTCCTCGAAGGACACCCGTTGGTCATTGCGACAAACGGTGGCGAAGTGATTCACGCTCATCAAAATTTTCGGTTCATTGTGAACGGCAACAGCGTTGGTTCTGGCGACAGCACCGGCCTGTATCAGGGTGTAAACCAGCTTGATATTGCCTTCCTTGATCGATTCCGGATGGTGCACGTGGACTATCCAACCGAGGACGTTGAACTAATGATCCTTGAAAAGAAGGCACCAGACCTTCCCGAAGAGCTGCGTAAGAAGATGGTTCGCGTTGCAAATCAGATTCGGAGGCTGTTCATCGGGGGTGAGGAAACAGCGACGCCGCTGACCATCACCATGTCCACGCGCACATTGTGTCGCTGGGCAAAATTGGCACTGGCCTTCCGAAATGCACCAAATGCTCTGTCCTATTCGCTGAACCAAGCTTTCCTGGCTAAAGCGGAACCGGAGCAACGGATTGCAATCGAGCGCATCGCACAGGACATCTTTGGTACCTCCTGGTCCAAGGGAGCTTGAGCATGAACCTTGATATCAAAGTCCTTCACTATGCGGATGAAACGTCCGATAAGATTTGGGCGATTGACCCAAAACCGAACGCCAATGGTGGTCACGATGTCTGGTATGGGCGACGTGGCAAGGTCATGACGTTCAGACCCACGGAGAAGTCAGACTGGATACGCCTCCACGATGCGAAAATTCGCAAAGGCTATGAGCGCTGTTCAGGACTAACTATCGATCGCAACACCAATATGGTGGTAGCAAGAGGTGATCCAGAGAGCAGCATTCCAAACCAGTTTTGGTTTCGGATCTCGACTCAGGTTCCCGAAACGCAGATCGCCAGCTTCTTGGCATCTGTACTCAACACGTTCACGGAGCAATTCCGTGATGAGGCAACCACATTGGCATCACTGCCGGTGTTCAAAAGCCTTTTAGATGGCAGTCATAGCGGTGGTGCGGAACTTTCCGAAGGTCCGTTGGCAATTCTGTTGCTGTTTGCTCTTCGTCGGCATCTGATCGAGCAAGGCCCCTCAGCCTCGCTCTCATTTGCACCCATAGAAATTGTGGACGACGACAACACTCTCCTGACGGACAGTTTCGATGAGCTCGCGGAGCTTTACGGTACGTCCAAGGAGTTTTCGGACATGCGTCAGAGCTGTCCCACTGCTGACTTCAGGAAATACGCCATCGCACTAGGCGCAATTGAGGCACCGATTGATTTGACGGTAATTGAGTCAAACACAAAGGCCGCCTTTTTCTGAGTCTTTCCTCGACCTCGGTTCTCTGAACCACAACTCACCGCCGGCCTCCGGCGGTACACCCTCTTCTCATAATTGCTAAGGAGATAACACATGGAATTCATCCATGGGACCACCCTTGTCCATCTGAAAATGCGGTGCTGGAGCGGTGAGAAAAAAGCCTCTCGCGACAGTGATATTCGATTGGGCATAGACGGCAAGTTGCCACCACAGAAACTGCTGGATTTGGGGCGAAAGAAGATCTTTCCTCCCAAAGCTCTCGATCCGTTGCTCAGTAAGCGCAAATCGGCAGAAAGGGCATGTCTGGCTGAAGGAACACGTTTCATGGGCGGATTCGCTGTACGCGATGAAGCGATTGATGACGTTGTCGCCAAACTCGAAACCGTGAAGGCCGGCTTTGAATCCGCGTTGCAGCAATTTCTCAACGATTTTGACCGCAACAAGGAAGACTGGATCGCGGAGAACGAAGAATACGCTCACATCATGCGGGATCAGGTTCCTGACCGTGAAACCGTGGCGAGCGCGTTCAAGTTCGAATTTAAGCTCTACAAAATGCAGCCCCTGGAAGGCTTCGAACCGGATGAGGCGGAAATTGCCGATCAAATCCTGCACGAAGTCGGACTGAGCTGCCGTGAGATGTCTGATCGTCTTCTGGAGCGGAAACGCGCCATCGGCGGAAAGACGCTTTGCAAACAACTCGACCCATTGGTGACCAAGCTGGACACACTGAGTTTCGGCAACGGCCGGATTCTCAGGGTTCTTGGCGAATTCCGTGCGCTGCGTAGCTCTATTCCAGCGGAACGAATCGACCAGGATCATCCCGTGTTCGGCAGGGTACTGACGTTCCTCACGATGTGTTCTGACGATAAAAAGTTGGAGAGAATCGTGTCTGGAGAATTCTCGGTGACAAAACTGATCGCCGGACTCCAGAGCGGAAACGCACAGCCCCAGGTTGCACCTTCCTCAACCCCTCCAACCACTGCATCAGCAATGGGCGCCTACTTCTAGGAGCGGAACTATGAACCAAAGACAATCCGCTCTCGAGCGGGCATTACCAATCGTGGCAGCTGCCTATGGTGAGCAATTTGGTGTGCGCGTCGTGCTTTCGGGCTCAGACGCCATGACGGATGGCAAAACCATTGTGCTGCCTATGCTAGACAACATGAGCGAGATGAAAGATGTGCTGTTTGGCTATCTCTCTCACGAAGCAGCTCATATTCGCGAGTCCAGTTTCGACACCTTAAAAAAGTGCCGGTCTGAGATCGAAAAGAGTATGACCAACTTGATTGAGGACATCCGGATTGAGCGTGCTATCCAGCACGCCTTTCCCGGGACTCAGTTCACGCTGGAAGCCATGGAGAATTACATCCATGAGCGAGGCTGGACACCCGTACCGACCCCGGCAGAAAGCGAGGCATCTCAACTGTTTCGTTACCTCTACCACCGGTTGTATGGGGAGTTTCTGGATCGGCAGGTCTACCAACCGCTGATTTCAGAGTCTTTGAAGGTCTTGGAGCAGACGTTTCCCAGAGGCTTCTTCGTCCGTTTGGACGGGCTGCTGGCGAAATACATGTTGTCCATGACAACCAGTGATGACGCTCTAAAGGTGGCCCGGGCCATTTTGAAAGCGTTAAAGGATGCCGAGAAAGAGGAAGAGAAGGAGCGAAAGTCCGGCCCGGATAGTGATTCGTCACAGCCGCCTGATCCGTCACCCGACGGCCAGGGGGATTCGTCGGACCCGAACTCCAACTCAGAAAATTCCTCATCTGAGAATGGCGACACTCAGGGAGATTCCTCTCCTGAAGCCGCTGATCAGACGGATGGCCCATCGGATGCTTCCGGTGAGCAATCTATGCCTGATCAGGACTCAGCGGGTGACCAGGCAGAATCGGACTCGTCTTCGGATGATTCCAGTGACGCCGGCGCAGGAGGCACCTATGAACGGGTTATGTCGGAGCAGGATATGCCGACCAATCCCGGTCAACAGCTAAAAGAAGACTTGTGTTCACAGGCCCGGGAAGACCAATCCGGTAAATCTTTTGAGATTGATACCGGTGTGGGCCAGGACATGAGGAATGGTAACGGTGATACGAGTGAACTGCAGGCGGGCATTTTGACGTCTTCAAGCATTCGTAGCCGATTGCTGGGACTTTTACAGGCTGAAACCCGACAGCGCCAGTGGTTGCATGACCGCGGGCGCCGCGTTGATGGTCGTCGTCTAAGCCGTTTGGCTGCGGGCGACACTCGAGTGTTCATCCAGCGAGACGAACACAAGAGGCCTGAAACCTCGGTTCATGTACTGCTCGATACGAGTGGTTCCATGAGCCAAAGACAGGAAATTGCCAATCAGGCCACTGTGTCGTTGGCGCTGGCTATTTCCACCATCCCGAAATGTGACATTGCAGTATCGATGTTTCCGGGTTGTGGGGGGAATGTCAGTCCAATGATCCATCGTGGACAGCCGGTGAGACCCAATCTTGGGCGCTTCCTGGTCAGTTCCGGCGGTGGCACACCTCTGGCTGAAGCAATGCTCTACGCGGCACGGGAACTCAGTGCCAGTCATAAACCACGTCAGGTCCTGATTGTGATTACCGACGGTTCTCCGAACAACGGTCACGCAGTCAACTACCTGCTAGATCTGATGAAACAGCAGATCGACACCTATGCCATCGGTATAGGCTCAAACGCTGTGAAGTCGTATTTCGGGAATTGGACAGTCATCAACGATGTGAGGGAGCTGCAATCAGCTTTGTTTCGCATCGCCGGCAACGTCCTCGATCTCGAGCCCTGACTCCACAATCTTCCAACAGCCCAGGCGGGAACACATCTTCCCGTTGGGTTGGTGTGTTCTTCGCAAGGAGGACACATGGAAACCTCTCGGAAACCGGACTTCTGTGAGCCTTCGAGCCCACAACAGGAGATCCCCGAATCAGCCTTCGCGGATATTCGTGAACGGCTTCTTATCGAGTCAGTGAAAAGCGCCTTTGGCATCCGTCAGCACGGTGGTGTTCGAAAACCGTGTGACGAAGCCTGGGAATGGATCCTGTCCGAAAATCGGGAAATGCCCTTTTCCTTTGCAACTTGCTGCAGGGAGTGGGGCGTAGATCCGGAAACAATGGTCGAGTGGTTGCGGTATTACCGCAAGAAGATGCTCGGCTAATAAAAGACCTCAACCCTCTGAGGGACACACTTTGTCCCTTGGGGCTGGTGTGTTCCCTCAATACTCAAAAGGAAACGCACCATGTCTCAACAACCTCAACTCTCGATTGAGCAGGGCCTGACCACGCGGAACGGCAAGCCAATCCGACTCATGACGATCTATGAGCCCCGGAAAACCACCGAATTGTTTTTCCAGCAGTTCGGGAATACCTGGGTGCAATACAAAAGAGTCGTTCTGACGCTTCACTGATGACTGAAAGGGCTCCGGCCCTTTCTTACTCACTGCTCGGCAGTGTCCCTTGAAAAGTTCACTGCTTGGAGAAGAACCATGGAAAAACGAAACTCAACTGCTTTGAAACGTCGCATGGAAGGACGTTGGCTCAGTGCTTTTCTTGCACTGGCGCCAGCCCTCGAAACTGCGGTCAATAAGCTTGGCAAAAACGTGCCTTGTCCCATTGACGGTGGTACCGATGGCTTCCGGCTGTTTCGTGACGCCAACACCACCGGTGGCGGCGTAAAACAGGCTTGGCGAGTGATCCCTGAAGGCATCGATATGCTGATGTGGGTGAACGATTGGTCATTCACCAAGACCTACGACGAACTTGAAGCCTTTTTGGGCGGAAGGATCGTGGACACCAAACCCATAAGGACGCCCAAGACTCAGATCCAGGACGATTCAAAGCTTCGGCTTTGGCTTAACCAGATCTGGGGGGATGCTCTGCCACTGAACGACCTGCGCTCGTATCCGGCGAGAGCCTATTTCGAACGCAGAAGGCTAAGAACAGCAGCCATGCTCGCCGATGACCTGCGGTTCCATCCGTCGCTCAACTACGTTGGTGCCGACGGTAAAACGCTGGGCCAGTACGGCGCGATTCTTGGTCTGGTCCGCAATAACGCTGGTGAACCAGTCTCGATTCATCGGACGTTCATTACCAAAAGTGGGCTAAAGGTGGAGTTTTCCGACAGCAAGAACAAGTCGCGAAAACTTACCCCCGCGGTCAACAGAGAAAGCCGGGGTCGCCAGATTCGCGTGAATCCGGTGAAAGGAACCATTATGGGTGTCGCAGAAGGGCTGGAGACAGCTCTTGCGGTAACCCTTATGACGCAGCTGCCAGTGTGGCCAACGCTGTCGACGACCATGATGCAATCCTTTCTGCCGCCCGAATGGGTAGAAAAGGTTCTGATTTTCGTCGACAAAGACCGTAACCAAGCGGGTGAAGTCGCTGCAAACACGCTGGCCGAGAAGCTCAGCCTTCTGGGCCTCGATGTTCAGTTGATGTTGCCATCAATTCCGATGCTCGAATCGGATTCAAAAGGTGTGGACTGGGCGGACCAGTTGATGCGTGACCCCTCTGGTTTTGGCCAGATCGGAAACGTCTTGAGGGACCGTCTACGACAGACTGCTTAAACCACAAAATGCCGACCCCGGAGAGCAAGCCAACCCTCTCCGGGGTCTGGCTTGTTTTCTCTGAGCGAGGTCTTGCCTGGAGAGAACATACGTATGAAATTGCTGTACCAGAAACTCAACAAACTACGGACGCAGGATCTGATCATTCAGAAAATGCGCTACCGGCGAAGCACCAGGTTGGTGGGTAGTCTGAAAACGATGACCTACGCCGCCTCCGCTTTAATGGCCGGGCACCTGTTCCAAACCTTTGCCGATGGACTGGAACTTACCAGTTTTGACGCAATCGCCATGGTTCTAGTGACGTGGTTGCTCGCCATCATTTTCATGTTAGAAGTGGAGATGGCTCGCGATCTCGCAGGGCATGAGCTGATCCAGGATCTTCTGGTGCTGCGCAGTCAGCGCCTGAACTTGACTGTCAGTAAGCGTTCCGCTCCAATAACAAGAGGTAAACAATGATGGGCAATGCCATGTCAGTTTTTCTCATGTTTGGAATCGTCCTTACCCTGGTAGGCACAGTCGGTACCGGCTTTGTGATCTATCAGCGCCGACTTCAGTGGCAAGAGATTTGTCGCCTGGCGGATCAACAAGACTGTCGAAAATCGAAATAGACCTTCAAGACCCGCTTCGGCGGGTTTTTTATTAAGTTCGATGGCGCCATGCCTCCATTTTAGAGAAAAGCGAACATTTGCCTTTAGCAAGAAATCCGTGAAAGGTCCCGTCTTACCGTTTCTACGAAAGTGCTCTAGGTTCACGCAGCAAAGTCAGAGTGATAACGTCGACCAGAGCTTTTAAGGTTGGTGCTTTCAGGGCGCCCGTTACACCGTTATTGGAGCCTTCATGACAGAGCAAGCACCATCTGATCCGAATTTCTCACCACGGCAATTCATGAAAGAGCGGCGTCCCGAGCGCTTTTCAGATTCTGTAAGTCGAGAGGTGGGGAAACTTGATCGTGGATTCCTCGAATATCAGCTCGACACTCTCAATCGCAGAAATAAAGAGTTGGCGTTTGAGGGGTTCGCGAAACAGCTTTGTGAGCGGGTGATATGCCCAAATCTCCTAGAGCAAACTGGTCCCGTTGCTGGCGGGGATGGCAAAGTTGATTCGCAAACCTTCCCTGTCAGTGAACAATCTAAACTGTGCTGGTTTGTTGGTTTGAATGAGAGTTCGCACAAGGAGCGATGGGCATTTGCCGTCAGTACTCAAGAAGAGTGGAAACCAAAGTGTCGGCGGGATATTCGGAAGATCAAGAATACGGATAGGGATTACGCAAAGGCCTTTTTCGTAACAAATCAATTCACAAAGAGTAACCAGCGAAGTGATCTTGAAGACGAGCTGGCGAAAGAGACTGGAATCGATGTCCGGATCCTAGATCGCTCTTGGATCCTTGATCAGGTCTTTTCGTGTCGCCTTGAAGAAATGGCGATCGATACCCTTGGCATAGAAGTGAATTGGCGGAGGGAGGTTCAAACCGGTACCGCAGACTATGCACGGGAATTGCGACTAAAAGAGATTGAGGAGCACATCAAATCTGAGGTCAACCCTTCTGAGATTTCCACGGAAGAAGTCAGCGAGTTTCTTGAGGCTGCGATCCTCTCCAAAGAGCTGGAAAATCCTGAAATTGAAACGCGTGGTCGTTTTGATCGGGCGGTTAAGACTGCAGAGAAATTCGGAACTGTGTTTCAAAAGTTTAAAGCTCACTACCAATACTCCTGGGCGGCCTATTGGTGGTTCGAGGATTTCGATCTCTTTCGAGAGGAGTTTCTATCGAGTTTGGAGGTGGCACAAGAGCTGGACCATGCCTCGCAGTGGGGCGACATCGTCACTCTTTTCGGCCTTTACTCAAGTGCTTTCAGGATCCGGATGCAAGGTGATAAGGCAGAGCTAGCGTCCCTGCGCGATCAGGTTCGCAAAGCTTTGGATTCGATTGTCGACATAGAGGAACGCCCGAGTAATTCGCTCATGGGTGAGGCCTATATTCAGTTAATGAATTTACAATCAGTTGAAGCTCCAGAGGAAGCTGATCCGATCTTTGCCTCATTGCTTGAAATCTTCCAAAAGGGTGAAGGGTTAATTGGCTTCGCTCACTCGGAGCTTTACAACTTGGTCCTTGAACTTGACGGATTACTTGGCGATAGCGAGAGCTACGAGGAGCTTCTCGATTATGTCACCCAAAGCTATTCGGACCGCGAAGGACGCTCAAATGCCGCACGAATGTGGGTTAAACGTGGCGCGAAGAGGCTGGAATCCGGCAAACCCTACGAAGCTATTAAGCTCCTTGGAAAATCCTTGCATGGGCTTTACCAAAAGGGATATGAGCAGGACCTTTATGCTGCATTGAACATTTTGGCTCATGCGTATACCGAGGTTGATTTGTTGTGGGCGGCCAGATCCAACTATCTCTTGGCATCGACCTTGGCAACCAATGAATATTGGACGAGCGGGGAGTTGCTGAGCGGCCAAGTTTTTTCATATCTGCGATTGGCGAAGCTGGAGCTGAGGTTGGGCCGGATTTACGCGGCTCTTGCTTGGTGGCATCTGGCTTTACTCACCTCGAATGGATTTGATGATGACCTAATTTCAGACGATGAGCGTCAACGCTTTGATGCCTTTTTGTCACAGACGATTGCCAATAGCGACCACAATCATCTCTCTGCCATATCGAAATTGCCCGACTGGTTGTCCACGCATGGATTGGTGGTCAGCGAGTCCGCTCTGCTCTACGTTTTGGGCTATGAGGAATTGGCAAAGGAATATACCAAGGAAACGTCCGAAGGCTTTATCGATTTTCTGAAGCTGGCCCGTGATACTGATATGGGAGCTGCGCCCGCGGAGATAAATCTCCTTTCAGGAAGGTATCCGAGTCTCAGGACTAAGGTTATGGGATGTGAGATCGAGGTGGCATTCCCCAACCGTACACCGTTCTTGGAGTTGTCGGAGACCATCTTGGCTGGGCTGGAATCGATGCTCGCGACGAGTATCGTGGATGGCTTGATCATCTTGGAGAAGCGGTTGGTTGTTGAAATTTCAGCCGATGACGCTGATGAGATCGCGATCTCGCATGAAATCAATGATTCCGATCGCGATCTTGTGTTTGAGGTGCTGTGTTCCTCTTTCGCACATTGCAAACTGACTGCCGAGGGTCAAGGGACTATCCAGCAATGGCTACAGGAGTTCTTGATTGACGCTGTTGTCCGGATTGCCCAACCAAAGGACCCTGAGCAAACGTTTGAAGTTATGTTTGGGGAAGACAGAGTACTTCAGAGGGCCGTGCCTTTTAGCTCATGCTTTACAGCACTTCACAATGTGTTCGGAGAAGAAGCGGCTGCTACTGCCGTTTCTACGTTTGATGTCCCTGACCAACGTGATTTTCCGTTGATACGTAAGGAAAAGTGGGATGCAGGATTCCCGAAAGACCTACCGAAGACGACCCGGGCGAATAACCTGGTACCCGGAACAGGGGTATCGCCTACTGACACCTTCGATGCCGAAAAGACCAGGCATAGCGACTATAAATTACAGGGGCTGATAAATACTCGGCTGTGGAATCAGGCTGGGTGGCAGGGCACTGCTTTTATGGAATTAGGGGAGGCTACCCCCGTGCCAGCACTTGTTTTGCTATTTCGCAACGCAACTCCAGCTGAAAAAATCTTTGAGGAACTTGTCGGTACCATTGGACAGAATGATCCAAATAATCGGCTACGGGTGACAATAATTCGAGGAGTTAGCAGACAGAATCCCGGGCACTACCGTATTCAATTGTCAGAAAATTTCGACGCGAATGAAAGTGACAGAGTGGTGCTGGCAAGTCGGATTAATACTATGGAGCCGTCGTCGACAGTCAACCTGGATCGCTTGTTGGCGACTTATGAGGCGGCTGGGAAATATTTCTTAACATTTGCTGCAATGGCTGAACAAACGAGCCATCCTCAACCCCCTACTTGGAAGCCGGGAAGCTTCCTAAGTCTGAGAGAACTCAATGTCATAAACGCTTGGGAGGTTGGATTGAATAGCCTGGAATCCGGCGCTATTGGGCGGGATGACGATCCGATCATTCCTGCAGGCGTTGGGATCGTCCCTGTGCGCGAACTTCTGGACCTCTTGAAGAAGAGCAAAAAATAGGCCCAGATTCCTGGCTTGCAAGCGTTTGAAACAATCGTGTTTTCGATAATCGTCGATCCACTGCGTTGCTGCTCCAAGGTTGCCGCAGAGCTCCGCATTATGGCCGAAGCCAAAAGTTCGCTTTGCGACCTTTTGTTGATTTCGACAAGCCGCCCGAATAAACCCCTTTAAAATAACGTCTACTTTTGAGCATTTTTTGAAATGGCAATGCCCGGGAAATTCATCCCTGCTATTCGATGGCGTCATAAGGCCCTTGCCCGTTAAAAATTCCGTGAGAAAGTAAAAGCAACACACAAACAGGGACATCACGGACATGGGTTTTACATCAGAGCTGCTCAAGACAGTTACTTTTCAGGGTCTGTCCAGCACACCGGCTCGCCTGATCGCGGCTGGAGCGTCACTGGTCATCTGGGTCTTGTCAGTGCTTCTTCTGGTTGGACTGAGCTTTCGATTCGAGGCGGCCGGCATCGCGGATCAAATCGGGTTGGCAGCGGTCTCAATCATCCTCGTACACTACTCACTGTCAGGGCGATTCTTGCTGGCGGATATTGCTATCTGGTTGGCTCTGCGCACACCGGTGGGTGTTTTGTACCGGAATGATCGCAAGATCCTGGGTAGAGCACGCAGAGTGATCCTTAGACTGGCCCGGCAGCATTCTTTTGCCAGTTTCCTGCCCTACAGCAACATCAATCCCGCGGTTGCGCGCGCTGACAGTTTTGAAGTCTTTAAGCAGCAGGAAGCTGGAACACTCCAGTCGTGGTTGGATGACACGAAGAATCTCAATACAGCGGCACACCTGGTATTTCAGATCGCGCTTGTTGAGCAGGCTCTGGCTGCCGGGGACTACCCGAGCCCCGAATTTTAAAAGGTCACACTCCGCTGACCTTTTGATTCCCAATTCGCCGAGTGCCCTCAATAAACTGGCCAGAAGCTCAGGAGGGCGCCTTCATGTTCATCACCACACCGTTAATACGATGGGTCGTTAACCGGCTCTTTCAGTCTGGGAAGATAGACGGCCAACAGCGTGACCAGCTTCTGTCTCAGGATCGGCAGATCAATGTGGTCATCACCGGCGCCGCGCTGGTTCTCTTCGCTTCACTTTTCTTCTAATGGGGTGACCCTTTGACCAATATCGTTCACGCGAATTTCGGCGGCCGGCTTTGTGATGGGCAATTTTTCAATGCCGACGTGTACACGGAAAACCGGACCAAATACCAGTTTGAGGCAACGGCCGAATCCGCCACTGCGGCATATTTCCGAATTATCGCTCTCGCAGTAAAAGAGGGGATCTCAGTGATTCGGCTGGTGGCGATGTTTGATGGGGTTTTGGCAGACAGGAAAGCTGATCACCCGCCCATCAAAGTGTGGTCACGTCCGAAAATCGCGTCTGGGTTGTAAAAGATGTTTTCTCGCTGGCTTCGCTCGCCCCGGTCATACCCGATCCTCGTCGTCGTGGCTGCTGCGATTGCAATGTTTGTCATCATTCAGATGGGTGACCCCGTCAGCATGACGTTTCCGTTGCTGCTCTTCATCTCCGCCAAAATGGGAATTCTCTTTGCCTGCGTAGAAATCGGGCTCTCTGTGACGGGGCTTTATAAGGAAAAAGAGCGGGTGTATCGCAGCATGAGTCGAGCGATAATCGCACTGGGCATGTCGATCAGCTTCATGCTGTTGCTTGGTGCGTTTGAGCAGGCCTTAAGGTGAGGGCGGTAACAATGAACGTCATGCGAGTTACCGAATTCCATTCTGCCGACGCGGCCATCGACCGTAGTTTATTCCAGTTGCTCGAACACTTTTCTACGTTTTGTCTGATTGAGTGCAGGCGGCAGAACGTGATTCAGATTCCCTCAGAATGCCCGGTCCTGGTTTTGAACAATTTGGACCTGGCAAGAGACCCGGAAACCATATTGGGAAGCGTGATCGCCCAATCACGCCCGCAGGATGTTCTGATCGTAGTGGACCATCAGCCAGACAATTGGCTTTTGGCTTCCGCCGGACTTAGACCAGTGGTTCACCTCGTTCTGGGCTCATCAGACCACCTCCACCACAAACCCAGCAAACACCAGCCCGACGTTCCGGCAACTGCTTCGATTACGACGGCACTGGCTTGCCTGGAACATGCTCGAGCTGCATAGGAAGAAATCATGAGCGAGACCAATAAAATCGAGGCTGAAGCGAATCCGAAAACGGATCCTTTGGACGCCAGCACCCCCGTCTCTTACGACAACGAAGAAGTTGTTTGGGAGGGCAGTCCATCGCAGATAGTAAATCTTGGTGGCTTTATCTTTTGGGGCCTCGTTTTCGCGGCGGCCGGCGTTGGCCTGGTGTTATGGAATGCAGGGCTGAAAGAGCAATACACACCACTGATCGATCAAGTCGTCCGGTATTCAATCTACGGGCTTCTCATCGTTGGCGTCCTGAATGTTCTCATGTCTTATCTCACGGTGAAGTGTGAGCGGACCGTTATCACCCGCAACAAGATCAAAGAAGCGAAGGGCATCACCTCAATCTTCCGCCAGGAATTGTTCTGCGAAATGTCAGAGGTGTCAAACATTAAGAGTCCGCCGGCAGGGCTCATGGGGTTGTTCGGTCTGTCCACGCTGGTTCTTGAAACAAAAGATGCGGATCAACCGATCATTCGAATTCGAGCTATTCGAAACCGCGATGAGCTGGTGCAGAAGATTCTGCCGATCTGGCGGAAACTCAAAATGGACCGCAAAGGCTACTTTGGAGATTAGCGATGAAGAAACTGACCCTGTTGCTGCTTTCGGCGGGCCTTAGCACATTGGCGCTCGCCGATCCCCCTGAGTACGACCGAAAATCTTTGCGTTTGGCAACGGAAGCGAACGCCAGAGAATTGGTTGAAATCTATTACGACAAGGCTGCTGTCGGCTTGTCTGATCGAGACTTGAATGTCTTCTACAGTCAAAAATACCGCCGCTTTCTGAGCGAATTGGTCGCCCAATTGGCCCAGACAACCGGTCAGAGTAAAGACATTGAGCAGCATCGCGTTCTCGAACTCGAGCGGATGAACGCGAAGTGCGAGAGTCTCACGTTCGAGGACGCAAAAACCTATGGCTCTCAGCCCCGGGAATCTGAACTGCATTACCTCGTGACCAATACTTGTGTCGATTACGTTCCGACAATTGCACGCACCATCGAGCTTCGCTACTCGACCGACATTGACAGTTGGCAGATCGATGAGGTGAGGGACCGGGAGCTCGTGGAATGAAGCGGTTAGTCGGATCTCTCTGTCTGGTGGGTGCCATGATGACCGCTGCATCGGTCTCGGCCTCCACTGACGCTCCCTCTGGAAAGCCGTTTCCAGAGGTTACCTTTGATCGGGTCTCCGAGATTTTCGGGCACAACCTCGACACCAGCGAAGAGCGCCTGCAAACGCTGCTGTTGGCAATCGGCATGGACCACACAACGCCAACGTCGCCGCATTTTCAGGAAGAGGTTGGTATCCCTTTCATTGTTCATTACGGACCGAATCACTGGGTCAACCGGCTGACCAGCGGAGACATGAGTGTCGGTGTTCTGGTCAACAATGCTCTTCTCTTGCTCTTCGCCGAGGCGGATATTCCGAACCGGGAGCAAGCCGCCTTCGATCTCATGAAATTGGCGTCGGACAAAGGATACTGGCCTGCTGATTACTTCGTGGCGGAAACCAATCTACTGAACCATCTGGTTCGCGGCCCAGAGGTTGCCATTCCTATGGCACCAACTATTGAGGCCAGTGGACTCAAACAGCTGGCCCGAGACACGATGGATTCATTTAGCCGCTGTGCTGAAATCGGTTTCGCACCTTGCCGATATCGGATCGGCTTCTGGCTTTCGAACTCCCAGAAAACTCTTCAGGACGGGCTGAAGGTCCTGCAGGCCGCCATTGATGTAAATTTAAAAGACACCCGTTACGAAGACAAACTGGATGGCGCTTTGGTTGCTGCAGCTCAGGAGCTTGCAGAGCGGGGTGGGGCGATTGGCTTAAACTCTGACACGGTCGATCAGTACAGGAAATTGATTGACCAGTACAGCAGGAGTACAAGCCGCCTAGTGAACTGAGGTGGCAATACCAAGGCAGGTAGCAGATGAAAGAATCAGAATTTTACTGTGGTTATTTTACGGCTGATAGGGCCGATCAGCACGGATTTGCATCATTGCATGAGGCTGAACAAAAGGCGAGGGCGCTTGCCGCAGAATCAGAAGACCCCGCGATTGCTGTGTGGGATCGCTCGGGCAAGCCCTGTGTCCTGATCTGGGGATCTCAGGAAATTCGGCGAGTAGGGGATGCACCCGAAGCTAACGCTAGCGATTCTCCTTGATGGCTGAGAGCCAGGTGGGATGGTCGGATAATGATGGTGGCAGTATCCATAAAGGGCTCAAAGTCGCCGGTTTCCAGTTTCAAACTTCTTGAGAATCTGACACAGTCTTCAGGAGTACGTAAAAGCTGACTTGGATGGCTGAGCTCAGTCGTTTTCTTCATCATCGACAATCGACGATAAGCGCTTTTTCACAATTCCCGTAAGCCGAGCGTCATAACGAAAATCTTCAATCTCGCCAGCCCGCAATTTGTCAAAATCGGGGTGATCCCGAAGCAGCATTACGTTTCGTTCTCCAGGAATTAGGGCGCTAGGTACTGACAGGCCCAGAGACTGTTCGCTGGCAATCCAGTCATCACCGATCGCTACCAAGTCAGGGTGGCCGGGTTCCTGCCAATCATCTGGAAGCACAGAATCATCCAGCGTCATGATTAGCTCCTCTGGAACCTCAACCTGGATCCGTTTGTAGGGTGCAATAACTTGGTCAGGAACATGCACAAGCAACTCATAGGCAGCCAGCGACAGGGATTCCGCTAAATAGACAACTCGACTCCCAGGAGTATTCCAGCGCCCTCCATATCGAAAAGCCCCCTCTCCAGAAAGCATCTGATCAGGAGTCTCGGCGTATTGGGGGTCGCATATCCTGAATAATTTCAAATCACTCATGAAGGAATTCCATGTCGAATCCGTCCGATCAGATTCTCTACCTCACGAGCACCATATTCAGTTTGAGCATGTTCCAGCGGCGTTTCACCTTTGAAGGCGTAAGCAGGACTCTTGAGCCAGTGCCGGGCTGCCTCTCCATCACCATGAAACATATCCGTAGCCAATGCAGCCAAACGCGTATACCGATAGACCCGATCGGACTCGACAGACTCGAGCTTACCGTCTTTCCTGCGACGACTGAAAGTTGCTGATGTAATGTGCAGAAGCTTTAGCATCTCATTCTGACGGATGTTGAGGTACTCAACGAGCCGAGATACTGCGGCCGCAGGAAACCCTTCCGTGATGGAATGAACGATATCCGAATTTCCCTTTCGGTAAGTAGAATTTCTGTTAAAGATGATCTTCACAACCAGCTCTTTTTGGGCGCTTAGCTCATCATCGCTAAGCGTCCGCTTTTCAAGCTGAGGCTTAAACACCCTCTTAACTTGGCTGCGGGATTTATCTTTTCCGCCGGACTCAATAGTTATCATTTGATAGCCTCCAAAATTTCATATGATAACAGTATAGAGCCGGACACGGCCGGAAACAACAACCCTCCCTTGTATCTCCAGCGAAGGTGGCCCCATTCAATCCCTTTATCTCTTGGCGGTTGGCCAATGAAAGCTGAAGCGTCGAGTGCATTGCATTTTCCGGCCGTTACGGGGACCACGCTGCAGCGGTGCTAAACTCCTCTAAATCGTGAATACATCCAAATCAAGCATGCACTTCGTGATAGCAAGAAAACGGTCGTTTGTTGAACGCTCTCGCCAACGATTCAAAATACCGGTTTTTGGCTTGTTTAATGATCAACAATCACGTACAACAATCTATGACCACAAAAGGTACCTTTTATGATCATAGGTTATGCGCGTGTTAGCACTCAGGACCAAAATTCCGAACTCCAGGTAGATGCCCTGGAAAAAGCAGGGGCTGAACAAGTCTTCCAGGAAAAGTTTACCGGCAAGCTCCGAGAACGACCTGAGTTGTCGCAGTGCCTCCGTACCCTCCGAAAGGGCGATGTTTTGGTTGTTTGGAAACTGGACCGCCTGGCCCGCTCACTGAAAGACCTGGTTGAGATTGTTCAGAATCTCAATGATCGCGAAATTGGCTTTAAGTCACTGACTGAATCTATCGACACCACCAGCTCGGGAGGTCGTCTCGTCTTTCATATATTCGGGGCTCTTGCCGAGTTTGAGCATGACCTGATTAGGGAACGGACGAAGGCAGGGCTCCAGGCGGCTCGAGCAAGAGGAAGGAAAGGAGGGCGCAGGCCTGCCATGTCCGAGTCAGCCATTAAGAAAGCGGCTGCAATGTTGTCAGACCCTAAAATCACAAAAAAAGAGGTGGCCCAGCATTTTGGCGTATCCAGAACCACGCTCAATGCTTCTCTTGCAAAATCCACCGCAAAAGGAAAATCCTAAACCTAAAAATAGTTGTTGACGGAAAAGCTAGTTTGGGCCAAACTAAATACAACAGCTCAAACATAGGGGATTCGTTGTGGCAAAAACAAAACACATTCACAAGCGCATGAGCCAACGTGGGATCAATGCTCGATTGGTCGACCTAGTTTCTCAATTCGGCATGGATCACGGTGACAAAGTCATCCTAACGCGAAAGAACGCAGAGGCTTTACTGGGAGCGGTAGAGGGGCTGAAAAGCCAACTTTTGGACATTCACTCAAAAGGGGGGCTGGTCGTAGTGGAGCAAGGTGAGTATCAGATCACTGTGTATCCACTGGACAGCTACTCACGCAAGAAAAAGAAGGAAGGGGGCAGCCGTGCACTCCATTGAACGAAGTATATTGATGGATATCGCCGATGTCCTTCGACAGGAAGGCATAGCTTTAAATCGTGTGGCCGATGAGCTGGCTCTCCTCACTGCTTGGGCGGCATATAGCCATCAAAAATATGGTGGAGTTCACTGGCATGAACAGCAGCCGGATATTCGCTATGCCTTTGAAAGCATGTCGAAGCACTTGGGGGAAAATGGACAGGTATATAAAAACTCCCACTTGCCCGACATGCTTTCTGGTGCCGCTATCAACACGATTAAGGATCACCTGAATTTGCTATCGGGCACTTCAAGCCATGGTTTGGCACAAGCCCTCGTGGCGGTAGTTGAGAAGATCGAGTACCCAGGTCAGATGATAACCCCTGACTTAGGGCGGTTACTTGCGGGGTTTTGTGCAGCCGGCCAGGGAAAAATAGCACTTCATCATGAGGCAAGTTTTCCTGTGTTAGTGGTTTTAGATGCACCCCAGAAAGCCGCTCTTACCATGCGGACTATATCGGCATATCCGGTTGCTCTCAGTTATCTGCTAGAAGCAAATCTGAAGTTTAGTGATTCTGTTTGGTCCGAAAACCCGTCTGAGCCGACAGAGTTTGTCATATCTGCACCTCCACTACAGGCAACAGGATTCTCCAAAACCTCCAAACTTAAGTCGGACGAATTGGCCGTTCTGAGAGTGGCACGAGAATGCAGTGAAAGGGGTGTTGTTTATAGTTCCCCAGGAGTGCTGTTTTCAAGGGCTGCGATGTCTGTGCGGGAAGAGATAATCAATAAAAACTGGCTGGATGCAGTTATAGGATTGCCGAAAGGAACACTTCTGAATACAGCCGTTGCGCCGGTTTTGCTGGTTATTGATAAAAATCGCGGGAAGGGAGATCCAATAGCATTCGTTGAAACGGAGGTTCCTCAAACCGAGGATAGTCTCGAACAACTGGTGCGCGCAGTTAGAGATAAGAATCCATTTGAACAAGGGGCGGTTGCATCCCAGCTGGATATTCAAAAGAACGACTATGACCTAACCATCAGTCGATACAAGCTCGGCCTCGCAACACAAAAACTGGCGCGACTAGATAACACTGTGTCGCTCGATGGTGTTGCCGAAATTGTGCGAGCGCAAAGTCTGAAGGACGCAGAAGAAAATGAGGATGCTAAGGTATTCTTGGAGGCCTCTGTTCGAGACATAACCGAATCAGGTCGAATGAACGCTCCAGCAAAAGCTATGCGTGTTGATAAGAAACAACTTCGTCGAGCTCAGAATCAACGACTTTATCCCGGAGACATCCTGCTCGCTATTAAAGGAAGCGTGGGGCGGGTCGCGTTTGTAGATGATTCTTGCGGAGACAACTGGATTGCCGGCCAAGCCTTCATCATCATCCGGCCCAAAGGCACAGCCGTTTCTACACCATTTTTATATCAATACCTGGCGTCAGAACTGATTCAAGAATACATCCAGGAAACCGCAACTGGTGCCGTCATGGCTCTTTTAAAAGCTGCTGACGTGTCAGGCATTCCTGTTCCTTTGCCAAGCCCAGAGATACGAGACGCTGTCGAGACCACCCATAAACAAATATTGGCCGAGTATGAAGCCATAAAAGAGCATCGCGACACAATTAGCCGCCTTAAGTTGCAAAATTGGTCGCTGCAAAGCGCAAATGGAGCCACTAACGTATGACAGACGATAAGACCAACCACTCTCAAACTGCGGCTTTCATCTGGTCCGTGGCCGACCTGCTGCGGGGCGATTTCAAGCAAAGCCAATATGGCCGGGTGATTCTGCCGTTTACGCTCCTTCGGCGGCTGGAATGTGTACTGGAGCCGACGAAAGCAAAGGTGCTGTCTTCGGCCGAGCAACATCAGACCAAACCGGATTCCGTGCGGGATCAGCTCCTGCTGCGAGCTGCCGACCAACAGTTTTTCAATGCTTCTCCTTTGAGTCTGAGTACCTTGTCAGACAGCCAGACCGCAGAAGATTTGATGAGCTATATCCAGTCCTTCAGCAAGGACGCCCGAGAAATCTTCGAGCACTTCCACTTTGAAGACTTCGTGCAGCAGCTCAGCGCGAATAATTTGCTTTACCAAGTGGTGCAACGGTTCGCCAGCATTGATCTGAGTCCCGGCACGATCAGCAACTTCGGAATGGGTATCATCTTTGAGGAGCTGATCAGGAAATTCGCGGAAAGCTCTAACGAAACCGCAGGGGAACACTTCACACCCCGGGACATCGTGCACCTGACTACATCCCTCGTCCTGACCGGACAGGAAGAAAAGCTCAAGCCCAACAGCATTGTCACTATCTACGATCCTACAGCCGGAACAGGTGGCTTCCTGTCTGAGGGGGACGAGTACATCCATCAGATCAGCGAAGAGGTTACCGTTTCTCTGCTAGGCCAGGAGCTGAACCCCGAATCCTATGCCATCTGTAAGGCGGATATGCTGATCAAGGGACAGGAAGTCAGCAACATCAAACTGGGCAACACCCTTTCAGACGACCAGTTGGCCTCCAATAAGTTTGATGTAATGCTTAGCAATCCGCCTTTCGGCGTGGAATGGAAGAAGGTTCAGAAGCAGGTTACTGATGAGCACAAGCACAGAGGCTTTGATGGACGCTTTGGACCTGGTTTGCCCAGAGTATCGGATGGCTCGCTACTGTTCCTGATGCACTTGGTGAGCAAAATGCGGGATCCCCGCGAGGGTGGTTCCCGTATTGGAATCATACTCAACGGTAGCCCGCTGTTTACCGGTGGGGCCGGTAGTGGTGAATCCGAGATCCGGCGTTACCTGCTGCAGAACGACATGGTGGAAGCCATCGTGTCCCTGCCAACGGATATGTTCTATAACACCGGCATCTCCACCTATGTGTGGGTGCTCTCCAACAATAAGCCGGCTGAACGCAAAGGCAAGGTCCAACTGATCGATGCTACCGATCGGGCGACTAAGATGCGCAAGTCCCTCGGCAGTAAGCGCCAGTTTGTCAGCGAGTCCGACCAGGACGAGATCGTGCGGATGTATGGGGACTTCCAGGAAACCAAGAGGAGTAAAATCTTCCCCATCGAAGCCTTCGGTTACCGACGCATCACGGTCGAACGCCCGCTGCAGCTGAACTTCCATACCTCGGAAGAACGAATCGCACGGATTGCGGATGAGAAAGCCATCAAGAAAATGGATCAGGAGGATCAAGACAAGATCCTCGCGGCCTGTCGTGCCATGGATGCCGAGACGGTCTACCGGAATCGCAAGCAATTCCAGAAGGCCCTGAAGGCTTCACTCACCGATCACCAGGTGTACTTGAGTGCGCCGCAACTGAAAGCCCTGGTCAATGCCCTGAGTGAGCGTGATCCAGAGGCGGACATCTGCACGGACAGCAAAGGCAATCCAGAGGCCGATACCGGCCTTCGGGACTATGAGAATGTGCCCCTCTCAGAGTCCGTGTACGACTACTTTGAACGGGAAGTGAAACCACATGTGGCAGAGTCCTGGATTGATGAGTCCAAGCGTGATGAGAAGGATGGGGAAGTAGGCATCGTGGGCTTTGAGATTCCGTTTAACCGGCACTTCTATGAGTTCACGCCGCCACGCCCACTTGAAGAGATCGATGCTGATTTGAAGCGGTGTACAGACCGGATCAAGCAGATGATCGAGGAGTTGTCGGCATGAGTTTCCCTGCTTATCCAGAATACAAAAATACTGAGATTCCATGGATGCAGAGAATTCCCTCAAGCTGGCAGCTTTTGCCTTTCTTTAGCCGGTTCTTTGAGCGAAAGGAATCAAACAAAGGAATGAAAAGTGAAAATCTGCTTTCCCTGAGTTATGGGCGAATCGTCAGAAAAGATATCACTACGCTCGAAGGCCTTTTGCCTGCATCTTTCGAAACTTATCAAGTGGTCCATCCAGGAGATATCGTTTTTCGATTAACTGACCTTCAGAACGACAAACGAAGTTTGCGCAGTGCTATCGTCAACGAAAAGGGAATTATAACGTCAGCTTATCTCGCTGTTTCTGCAAAGGACTTTAATCCATCATTCTCGAATTACCTATTTCGTGCATACGACCTGATGAAGGTTTTTTACTCGATGGGTGGGGGACTCCGCCAATCGATGAAATATGATGATATGAAGTGGTTACAGATCGTTTGTCCCAGTATCAACGAACAAACCCAAATCGCCCGCTTCCTAGACCACGAAACCGCCAAAATCGACGCCCTGATCCGCGAGCAGGCGCGCCTAATAAAGCTGCTTCATGAAAAGCGCCAGGCGGTGATTTCCCATGCGGTGACCAAAGGGCTGGATCCATATGTGCCGATGAAAGACTCTGAGGTGGAGTGGCTTGGGGAAGTGCCGGCGCATTGGGACGTGAGCCGACTAAAATTCGCTACTTCATTGATTATCGACTGCCCTCATGAGACGCCGAACTACGATCCTGAAGGAGAGTTTTTGGTGATTCGTACTGCTGATATACATGAGGGGCTACTCAAGCCAACCTCGATGTATCGGCTAAAAAAGCAAGATTTTGTCCATAGAACACGACGCGCTGCATTGCGTAAATTGGACATCGTTTATGGCCGTGAAGGGGAACGCTGGGGACATGCTGCCTTGGTACCCGAGAATGGAATGTTCTGTCTAGGCCAGCGGATGATGCAGTTTAGGGTAAATGACGAGTTCGATGCTCATTTTCTGATGTATCAACTGAACTCCACTTCTGTCTACCGTCAAGGTGATCTTGATACGGTCGGTGCGACATCACCGCATGTCAACGTGAGCACAATTCGCAACTACGACATTAGTTGTCCTCCAAAAGGGGAGCAAGTTGTTATAGGTGAGTATTTAGAACAGGTATTATCACGCTATGACGAGCTAATTAACGAGTCAGCAAAGTCTTCTTTAACGTTAAAAGAACGTCGGTCAGCCCTTATCTCAGCTGCCGTCACCGGCAAAATTGATGTACGTGATTGGCAACCACCTGGGGACGAAAGCGCCTTTGATGAAGAAGTACGTCAGGCTGGCAGGGAGGTAACAGCATGAGCCATGGCCGCGGTATCCGATTGTTCCTGGTCGATGGCTCACCGAATGGTCTTCTGACTGCTGAGATCATGAACTGGACAGGGCATGCACTCACTGGCCCGCGTACAAAGCTAACTGAGCTGGTTCAACGCCCAGAGTGCGGCCGCACCGGCGTGTACTTCCTAGTTGGGCCAGACCCAGATAATGCCATGCGTCCGCTGGTTTACATCGGTGAGTCTGACGATGTTGCAAAGAGGTTGAAGCAGCACAACCGGCCGGAGAACCAGGGTGGTAAGGACTTCTGGGAGCGGGTCTGCCTGATCACCAGCAAAGATCAAAACCTCACTAAAGCCCATGTGAAATACCTGGAAAGCCAACTGATCTCCATCGCCAAGCATTCCGGACGTTGTGGTCTGGTCAACGGTACCGCTCACGATTACACGGTGCTCCCGGAGTCCGATCAGGCCGACATGGCGTTCTTTATTGAACAAGTCCGCATCATTTTGCCCGTGTTGGGCTTCGATTTTCTCCGTGATCGGCAAAAACTAGCAGCTCAAGTCCAGGGTGAACCTGGTTCTGAGAGTGCGGCTCCAACCTTTTATATGGAGCTACCTAAATACGGCATTCGTGCCAAGGCCCGCGAAGTCGATGGTGAGTTTGTGGTGCTTGAGGGCAGTCAGGCGCGAGACAAATGGGTGAGCGGCAGTAGCTACACCAGTTATCGCCCCTTGTATGATCAGTTGACGGCGGATGGTGTGCTGGTACCGGACGCCTCCGGCGCGGTGCGTTTCACACAAGACCAGTCGTTCTCAAGTCCCAGCGCTGCCGCAGCGGTGGTATCAGGACGCCCGGCGAATGGCCGTATTGTCTGGATTGAAGAAACCAGCAGGAAATCATACGGCGACTGGCAAAGCTCGCTCGTCGAGGCTCAAAGTACCAATGAAGAGCTCAATGACTGAGCCAAAGATCACTTAAAAAGGCAGCACTTATGAAATCACAGACTTGTTGGGCCGGTATGGCGGCCGTTGGCAGCATTTTCCTTGCTGGATGCCAAACGACCGGTGTCACGCAAAAACTTCATACCGAAATGCATCCACCTATCGGGCAGGAGGTCAGCGCCGAGATAGGGGAATCAGTACTAGAGCGGACCCGGGGTGTTGGTTCGCCAGGGTTTAAGGTCGAAGACCTGGAATTTGAGCAAAGTGGTTATCGCTTTTTCTTGCCTGGAGCCCTCTATCAGATTAACTACGAGTCCCCGGAGGGAGAGAGCAAAGCTTACGGATATGGCAACATCCGAGCCCTCGATGAAGGGGTATCGACTTCCAGCTCAAATTATCAGTTTATTTCGGGGCCATTGAATTCAGGTTGCACCTTGCAGATTTCCAACCTGGATCTGTTGGACCAGAACGGCAAACTCATAACCAACTGGGTATCCGACGGTAATGGTGATCAGGCAGAAGAGAAAGCAATTTCCATTGGCGGTCGAACCATTCTGAGCGGTTCCATCCTTGGTGGGTCCAGCGCCCTGTTTGCCGTTGATCTAACAGAGGAACAGTGCACCAAGCGCTACAAGTTCTCGAACTACGGCCAAACCTTCCGTCAGGAACTGATTTATCTGGGACGCTCAGGTGACGAGCTGTCCTTCAAGTATCGTGAGTTTTCAGGAACCCTAGCCAGGCCGGCCTTCTCCGCAGACCTGAAGTACGATCTCTCCGAGAGCCAGACCATCGGTTATCGTGGTGCTCGCATTGAGGTCATTGAAGCGGGCAATCAGCTTATTCGGTACCGGGTACAGAGCCACATCAAAGGCATTTGAGCGCGAATCGGTCGCCAAACGGTCTGAAGGATACAAGGAGTAGTCATGGCTGACAGCCGAGAGAAGGTCTTCCAGAACGACATCATCGCTGCCCTGAGTGATCAGGGCTGGCTGGTCGGCAAGGCGTCCGAGTACGACAAGGCGTATGCCCTGTATCCGGAAGACCTGATTGGTTACTTCCAGGAGGCCTGGCCGGATCGGTGGGAAAAGTTCTGCAAGGGTAACCCTCAGAACCCGGGAAAAGTGCTCATCCAGAAAACCGTTCGGGAGCTGGAGAAAAAGGGCACCCTCGATGTGCTTCGCCATGGCTTCAAAGTACCGGGCGTAAAAGTCGACTTATGCAGTTTCAAACCCGACCACGGCATGAACCCGGATACAGAGCGCCGGTACAGCGCCAACCGGTTACGTGTGGTCGAGGAAGTCTCCTATTCACCCCACTCCCGCACGGGTGATTACAACCCACGGCTGGATCTGGTGCTTTTCGTCAACGGGATTCCTACCGCGACGCTGGAGCTCAAAAGCGAATTCAAGCAGACCGTCGAGCACGCCAAGCGACAGTACAAAAAGGATCGCCCGGTTAAAGATCCGGTGACACGAAAGCCCGAACCGCTGCTGACCTTTAAACGGGGGGCGCTGGTGCATTTCGCGGTCAGCCAGGACGAAGTGGCGATGACCACGCGGCTGAATGGAAAGGACACTTTCTTCCTGCCGTTTAACCGAGGCACGGCCGATGGAGGTGCCGGGAATCCCCGTGCCGAGGATGAGGGTAGCTACGCCACGGATTACTTGTGGGAGCAACTGTTCCAGACAGATGCCTGGCTCAAGGTCCTTGGCCGCTTCCTGCACCTGGAAAAGAAAACCGAAGAAGACTTCCACGGAAACCGGAAGACCAAGGAAACGCTAATCTTCCCCCGGTACCACCAGTGGGATGTGGTCAACCAGCTGATTCAGGCAACGCGGGATGAAGGCGCAGGTAAGCGCTATCTAATCCAACACAGTGCGGGCTCCGGCAAATCCAACTCCATCGCTTGGTCAGCCCATCAACTGGCCCAGCTCTACGATAACGAGGGCAACAAGCTGTTCAACTCGGTCATCGTCGTGACCGATAGGACGGTGCTGGATAGCCAGCTTCAAGACACGATCTACCAGTTTGAACACGCCCAGGGCGTCGTGCGCCCCATCAATCGTGATTTGGGCAACCAGAGTAAATCGGAGCAGCTGGCCGAAGCGCTGGCCGAGCAAACCCGAATCATCATCGTGACGATCCAGACCTTTCCGGCATTATTCGATGCGCTGGAGAAGTACCCCAAGCTGGCGTCTGGAAGATACGCTGTGATTGCCGACGAGGCACACTCGTCACAGACCGGCTCGTCGGCCACCAAACTGAAGGCCATCTTGGGTGGCGAATTGCCCGAAGGGGAGGAAATCAGCGCGGAAGAGTTGCTGGATGCCGCCGTTTCCGCCCGTAAACCGAGCCAACAGATCAGCTACTATGCCTTTACGGCGACTCCCAAGGCCAAGACCATCGAGCTTTTCGGTCGTGAACCAGATCCCTCTCAGCCCCGGAGCGAGTCCAACAAGCCAGAGCCATTCCATGTGTACTCCATGCGCCAGGCGATCGAGGAAGGCTTCATCCTCGATGTCCTGCGGCGCTATACCACGTATGCCGTAGCGTGGAAGCTTGCCCATCAGGATGCGGATGACGATGAGGTAGATTCCAAGAAGGCCAGGACCACGCTGGCCAAGTGGGTGCGCCTGCACCCCTACAACATCAGCCAGAAGGTTGAAGTGATCGTCGAGCACTTCCGGGAGAACGTCCGACACCTGCTGGATGGCCAGGCAAAGGCCATGGTGGTCACCAGCAGTCGACAGGAAGCCGTCCGGTACCAGCTGGCGATGCAACAGTACATCAAAGATCAGGGCTACCAGGACGTTCACCCCCTGGTTGCCTTTTCAGGAAGCCTGCCACCCGATAACGTGATCCCGGAAGAAGTCACCGAAACCAGCAGCCTTTTGAACCCGGGCCTGAATGGCCGGGATCACGCCAGGGCGTTCGACACCGACGAATACAACGTGATGCTGGTCGCCAACAAGTATCAGACTGGCTTCGATCAGCCAAAGCTCTGCGCCATGTACGTCGACAAGAAACTCAAGGGTGTGGAGTGCGTACAGACGCTCTCGCGCCTGAATCGGCTGTTTCCTGGCAAGGAGACCTTCATCTTGGACTTCATCAACGATGCCCAGGATATCCTCGATTCCTTCCTGCCTTACTACAACAGAGCTGAGCTGACCGGCGTCTCCGACGCTCAGGTGGTTTATGACCTCCAGGAAGCGCTGGATGTCGAGCAGGTGTACCACTGGGACGAAGTGGAGGCCTTTGCGCGGGCGTTCTTCGATCCCAAGGCCGAACCTTCCAAGCTTAGCTATTACTGCCAGCCGGCCCGGGAGCGCTTCAACAAGCGATACAAGCTGCTTCGTGACGAACGAGCACAGGTCCGAGCCGCCCGGAAGCAGGCTGAGGCTGATGGGAATGCAATTGGCTTGAAGCACGCCGACGCTTCTCTCAAAGAAATTGGCGAAGGCCTCGATCAATTGGACCTGTTCAAGAAAAACCTGGGCAGCTTTGTTCGGGCCTATGAATTCTTGTCCCAGATTGTGTTCTTTGAGGATCCGGAGCTGGAACAGCTATGCGTTTTTGCCAAACACCTGTTGCCGTTGCTGCGCCAGGAAATTTTAGATGAGGACGAAATCGATATTTCAGAGCTGGAGCTGAGCCATTACCGGATCACCAAGCGCAAGGAGCACGAGCTTCGATTAGAAGGTGAGGACGATTCGGACGGACTGGATCCGATTACGGGTGTCGGCACCGGAAAGCCCCACGATCCGGAGAAGGAACGTTTGTCCAAAATCATCGAAAAGCTGAATGACATCTTCGGCGCTGAAGTCAGCGATGAGGATCAGCTTCATTTTGCGAACGGGATTGCTGACCGGGTTCGCCGAGATGAAGCGGTGATGGCACAGGTAGACGGCCACTCACCGGATCAAGTGATGCACGGATTGCTTCCAAAGCGGCTAACTGACCTGGTGCTGGACTCCATGACGGACCATGAAAAATTATCGATGGAAATATTGGAGAGTGAACCAAAACAGAGAGCGTTCGCACTGCTAATTCTTAGCCTTCTCAAGAGTCCGTCTCACAAACGGACGCTTAACGACGCCTCGTCACAATCGTAGCCTTGTGGCGAGAGCAGGAGTGACCATGCAAGAAATAGTGTTTGATGTAGGGATACTCGTAACTGCGGGGCTAGCCGTCATTGGTTACTTTTGGAAGCTGAGTCTGGAGCGCCGGGAAGGCTCTCGTGTCTTGCTTTTTCACTTGCTGGAAATACGGCACGAACTACTAATCGAACGCCCAAAATTGAATGCGGCAGTGGATGAATTCCAGGACGAGTTCAAGAAGATACTTGGAAACAGGCCGAATTTGAAAAGCATTATGGTCAATGAGTTTCCCAAGGAATACTTCGCCACTATTCTGACAACGCTGATGGATGGCTTGGTCAGGGCAGACCCAAAGTTGCTCGACAGCTATGAGACGGCTTTATACAACTACTCAAGAATCAATCCTCTGTTGGCTCACCGCGTTCGCGGAATGAAGCTTCTCCCTAAGTTATCAGAAAACCTGACGAACATAGCCGCTGCAATGACTGAGGCACTGCCCGATAGCGAAGAGGCAGCGCTGGTAAGCGCTATCGGACAAAAAGAGCTCGAATCGTCGAACGAGAGAGCACTCCGAGAACTTGTCGTTAACCTCGAAAAAATCATACGCCGTGTCAGCTGGAGCGCAGGGTTGTGGTTCTGGGTCTACAGTTGGTTTTTAGGGGCAAAACGCAGAAAAATGGCTAATCAAGACGAAGGGGACGCTTTCGATCTGCATGCGTTTATGGAGACTTTTTTCCGATCAATCGCGCTGGCTACCAACCCTTCTGAAGAGCTCCAGGAGCAAATCAAACATGCAAAGCTCGACGATATCCTGGATCAATGGGAGGCCTCTCTGGGCGAGGCCAAAGAATAAAAATCTGTCTTAACATGGCAGAACGTCCTGTTCGCCATCATTTGCTCACCACTCAGAACTCAAAAACACAACATGTTGATAAAATTTCGTTATGCACATAAGTGTGTATAAATCTTTAACTATTTGTTTTAAATACAAATCTATGTTCACAGGCATGTTTCTTTCATAATGACCTTATTGTTTCCGTCACCATATCTTGTATCATCGAGGTGTTGCTTGATTTTCAGGCAATAAAAAAACCCCAGGGGTTGAGTCCTGAGGTTTTTAGCAAGCAAGGGGTAAGGGATCAATCTTGGCGGAAAGGCCCTTACCGAAATCCACCAGCCAGTGAGGCTGATAGGTAGAGCATAGTACAAAACTGAGGATTTTCTTGCCAAGACCAATTGGTTATAAGGTCCCAGTCTGTGACGAAGCGCCCATCACCTCACTGGCAATCTCGCACAGGGGATTTGCCATGGTTATTCGACCGGCAGTCTACGTTCGAGCCTATGTCCGGATGGTCAACGGCACGCTTCAGCGTGTTTGCGCCCATTTCCGGAGCTGGCCGAACCTCTAGGTAAAACCGATGCCGGGGTTTCAACCCCTCGGCATCGCGTTGAAACGCTCAATTGATTGTGAGGTGATATATGCCCAAGAAATACCGCAGCGCCGTAACCGGCAGTTACGTGACCGAAGCCTTTGCCAAAAAACATCCGCGGGAAACCGTCGGTGAAAAGAGCAAGTCGCGTCGGACAAAAAAATAGCGATACGGGCACAAGGACGTGCAGTTGACCCATTTTCCGGCTCTGGAGGCGTTATTATCCTGGGCGCAAACTCACTGCGCATAAGAACCGAATTATGGTGAAACTGCGCTGCCGATCCGAGTCTTCTCTTGGAAAGAGTCAGCCGCTGGATGACGACTGCTATGCTAGCTCCAAGGTCAGTGGGATCACTCCTCAGCTTGGATATACTGCACGAGCATTCGACCAAATGTCGTGACACTGAATCGGTTACCCTTCTGTTCGACAAGCCCAAACCGCTGCAGTGTCTGCTTGTAGCTCTCCTGGAGCGCTGCCTTGGCCAGTTGTTCAGGAGAGGCTCCCATTGTTTTGCTAACCGGTTCCAATATTTCTGGGTGCTGCTTCACCCAATCTTTATGGGGCCCATCTCCAAAGACCGGATTCATAGAATAATAAATCAACCAAACGATCTCCGGATCTGTTAGTTCTCGGTAGATATTGAGTAATTTCCGGCTTTCCTCATAGCGCAACTCTTCGGCTGACAGAGCCTTGGCAACCAAGCGTCCAAGACGCTCTTTGCGGTCTGCAGATACTGCCCTGGATGCCTGGACGCAGCCTTCCTCCAAGAGATCCAACCCTTCTTCGGTTTGAAGGTGTTGCTCAAATATATCCAGTCGCCCGTGAATGCTTGCGACTTCGGAATCAAGCTGTTTCAAAAAGGCAACTATGCGCTCCAAGCGCAAGTCCGGAATGATGGTCGTCATCACTTCAGAAATGAGGGTTCCGACAACTGGAAGCGCGCCAGCAGCGCTGCTAGCGATACTTACCAACCTATCCCGTGTATTGGAATCCAGAGTTTTCTGGTCGAGACTGCTCATAATTCTGTTAGCGACGGTGACAAGCGTTAGCGCAGAAGAAACAGCCATCCACATTGTCATATTTCTGTCGGGCCGCTTCGAGAGCTTTACCACATGATGAGAACATGCCCAAATAGGTCCGATTCAGAATTTCAGGCATGAATTGGCAACCCTCTTTATGGACCTCATGCTCACCGGTGCTTTGTGGGTTGTCGTTTGCGTAATAGTGCATCCACTGATGCCTCCTTGGCTAAACGGTGTCCCAATCCAGAGTAGACAGCTTGCTACTATTTCGCCAGATTCGGCCCTGCCTTGCGTACGCCAGAGCATCCCCACAGCAACCCGAAGAACCGAACTCCGTCCCGGTATATCCTAAGCGTTAACAAATAGTTACTTAAAAAATTGTCCATTTTGACATTTGCCGTCGATACTTCACTGAGTTCGAATTACGCTGCAGTCTTGTGTCATCACGTATGTTTATCGGCTTTCGCGGCATTCTCGACAAAAATAATCTTTATTCAGAGCGGGGATCGTCATCCAGTGATCAGCTCAGAGTTACTCTGGAGATTGCGCGTAAAGGGCATTCTGAGAAGAACCCCATCTGTCAGCAGAGCATCGCACCATGAGCGACATTGAATTTTCTGTGCTGGAAGCGCAGCAAAACATCCATGAGTTGATCGCCCAGCAACATCCGCTGGAGCAGACGCTGGACGCGATAGCTGACTGGGTCGGCAGCATGATGCCTGGCGCACTGGTTTCCATCATGCAGTTTCATCCCGCCTCCAACAGCCTCAGCCTGATGCCCAGTGACCGATTCTCGGATCGTTTTTACCAGGCCATGCAGGATATTCAGGTGGCTGAGAATATGGGTACTTGCGGTACTGCGGCCTTTACCCACCAACCGATAATCACTGACAACATTCAGAAGGATCGCCGCTGGACTGGCTTCCATGAGATTGCCGAAGCAGAGGGTGTTCGTGCCTGCTGGTCCATGCCGATTCTCACCTCGAAGAACGAGCTCCTGGGCACCTTTGCCACCTACTACCGCGCTCCAGCCACCCCAACTGCGGGTGCTCAACGCAACCTGGCCCGGGGCGCTGCCCTGGTTGCCCTGGCCATTCTTCGACATCGCGATGCGGAGAGCCACCGGACCCTTTCCGAGTGGCACCGAACCCTGTTCCACAAGCACCCCGATGGTGTTTACACATTCGATCTTGATGGACGTTTCCAGAGTTGTAACGACGCATTGGAAAGAATATCAGGCTATTCAACGGATAGCGTGCACGGCCTTCACTTCAATCTCTTTGTTGAGCCTGATTATCGCGTAAAGACCCAGGCGGCGTTCGACCGAGCTCGAAATGGTGAAGTCATCACCTACGAAACCGTGGGCACTCACGCCTCCGGCCACCCCTACTTCCTGGAGGTCACCAACTTCCCGGTCACCATCCAGGGTGAGATTGTCGGCGTCTACGGTCTCTGCCGGGACATTTCCGATCGCAAACACCAGGATGCGGACCTGCATCTGCTCAAGCGCGGCATTGAAGCAAGCCCGAACGGTATGCTGATGGTGGACGCGCGAAGCCCAGACATGCCGGTGGTCTATGCTAACCCCGCGTTCATCGAAATGACCGGTTATGCCCACCACGAAGTCATTGGGCGTAACTGCCGTTTTCTTCAGGGAGAAGACACCGCTCCGGAAGCGCTCGAAACCATACGGCGGGGGCTGCATAACCAAGCCGAGGTCAATGTCGAACTGATCAATTACCGAAAGGGCGGTACGCCTTTCTGGAATCACCTTCGGATCAGCCCGGTGTTCGACAATGACGGCCTTTGCACTCACTTTATTGGCACTCAGCAGGATATTACCTACCAAAGGGAGCAGGAAGCTCAAATTATCTACCAGGCCACCCATGACCTGCTTACCGGCTTACCCAATGAGGTCTCGTTTCAAGAGACGCTGCGTGACGCACTGATTGTGGATGGTGGGCGAGGAGCGTTAGCTGCCCTGTATCTGGACCTGGACGGGTTCAAGCCCATCAATGACGAACTGGGGCACCATGTCGGCAACCAGGTACTCATAACGATTGCCCGGCGACTCATAGGCCTGACGGGGCCTGAGGCAACCGTTGCCCGGTTGGTTGGGGATGAATTTGGTTTGTTGCTACCCGGGTACACAAACCGCAAGGAGGTCATCCAACTGGCCGAGCGCGTATTGGTACACCTTGCACAGCCGATCGACGTGGACGGCCAGATGGTTCAAATCAGCGCCAGTATCGGGATCGCCTGTAACTGCACGCCTCTGGACGCCCCCCATGAATTGCTCCAGTTTGCAGACATTGCCCGGGAGCGGGCCAAACGGCAGGGCAAAAACACCTGGCAATGGCACAGCGGCCAGAAAGCCGAGCGCAGCCAGCACAGCGTGAACCTGAGGCATGATCTTCACGCCGCGCTGAAGGAAAACCAGTTTGAACTCCATTACCAGCCTCTGGTGGACGCTGTCACTGGACGCATGCGTAGCGTCGAAGCTTTGGTACGGTGGCATCACCCCACCCGGGGAATGATCTCCCCCGGTGATTTCATTCCATTGGCTGAGCAGACCGGTCAGATCGTGCCCCTCGGCCTCTGGATTCTTAAGGCTATGTTGGTTTTTGCTGTTGGTACGCTCCAATAATACTGTATATACTACTGTATAAACAGTTCCTTGGTGGAGCGCATCATGAAGCAGGCCGACATCAATGCCCTTGAATCTACCTTAGCTCACCTTCCGGTTGATCTGAAAAAATACTTTTCCGATCAGCTCCTTGGGCAAATTAATGCTCAAGCTCATACCCTGATAGAAACTGCTAGCTCTCATCGTATTTGCCCTCATTGTGGCAATGACCACCTTGTAAAATGGGGACGCTCTGGTGGCTTGCAGCGGTATCGGTGCCAGAACGCATCCTGTCGAAAGACCTTTAATGCAATCACACGAACCTCGTTGGCCAGATTACGCTATCGCAATAAATGGTTTGACTACTTGCGGTGCATGCGAGACAGCCTGACTCTGCGGGTGTCGGCAGCCCGAGTAGGCATTGATTTAAAGACGGCTTTCCGGTGGCGTCATCGCTTTCTGCATGCCAGTGCAAACGCCAACGCGAATGCTCTGTCCGGCATTATCGAAGTGGATGAAACCTTCTTTGCGGAGTCCTGCAAAGGCAAGCGCAACATCACGCATCGAAGTTCCAGGAAGCGTGGCGGGCAAAGTAACAGGAAGTATAAACCTGATAAAATTCCAGTGGTTATTGCGCGAGATCGCAACGGTCATATCAGCGATCTGGTGGATCCCGAACTGAATAAATCAACGATCCACGCCTTCCTGGCACCGATCATTAACCGTGACTCGATTTTATGTTCAGACGGTCACAGTTGGTATAAAACCTTTTCTAAGGAACAAGGCATTGCCCACCATCGGCTTGTCACACTCAATAATCAACGAGTGATCGGCAAGGAATACCACATTCAAAACGTCAACAGTTATATCAGTCGATTGAAGGGCTGGATGGCGCGTTTTCACGGGGTGGGGACGGCCTATCTGCCGAGTTATCTGGCGTGGCGACGGTTGTTTGAAAGAGGACAACCCTCTGAAGAAGCTTGGCTGCGTGCTGCGATAAATGTAAACCAACAGCAAAAACCAACATAGCCATTCTTAAACAGGCCTGCGTAGAAATAGCAGACTTTAATGCCCAGCGAGAAAGGGGGCTACGCGTCGCCGTCAACATTTCATCGCTGCAGTTCGTCCGTGACGGCTTCCTGGATGACGTCCGCCGGGTACTGACAGAAACTGGCCTTCCGCCACAGCTGCTGGAACTGGAAGTGACCGAAAGTGTTTTGCTGGATGGGGCGAAGCCTGTGATCGAGTTGATGGAAACCCTGAAAACTCTGGGCGTACGTGTGGCACTGGATGATTTTGGGACCGGCTTTTCCAGCCTGAGCTATCTTCGGGATCTACCCACTCACAAAGTAAAACTCGATCGAAGCTTTGTGGAGAAAACCACAACAGATCACCGGATTGCCGCCATCGTTCAGGGCATGATCACCATGGCTCACCACATGGATATGATCGTGGTTGCGGAAGGGATCGAAACCCGGGAGCAGCAAGACGACCTGGCCCGCCGACACTGCGATATCCTGCAGGGGTATCTGTTTGCCCGGCCAATGCCTCTGGCAGACTTGAAAAAGTTGCCGGACATCTTGCCAGTGGGCCCCGCAACATGACCAGAATGCGTACGCACCCGACTCTCGCCAGACTTCAAGTGAAGCTTTGTCCAGTGCTCCCGTTCAGCTTTGGTGCAGCCTCATAGGACAGGAAGCGGGTCACGGGCCGGAGGGAAGAAGCGGGTACCCGCTACAAACGGCCGCCGCCAACTCCTGCTGCGCATAATCTGAGATTATGGAAAATCTAATGGGCTTAGCGTGCCCATGGCCAAAAGGCAGGCACGAGCTTTATTAGATCTCTGTAGACCCCACCCACTCTTCACCGAGAAAAGCATCCAACTCAGGCAAAGTGAGATGCGCTGTCACAGATTCCAGCATCCATTGTGACCATCCGGGTTCGGGTGCCGGCATCTCAAAAACACGATTCCGATCTGCGTCCAGGACAGTCAGCGTAAGGTGGGCAACAGGGGTGAGAATGTCCGGCTCATAGGGGGCCTTGGCCGACAATAAAGTAAATTGCCACATCAGCTCCCAAGAATCTGCTGAAGGGCTTGGGCCAGCTGCTCTGGCGTTTTATAGCCTTTGATGAGGTAATCACGACCGGTTTTGTGATCAAGAATTCTCAGAGCGGGTGTTCCGCTAATACCTAGCTTGGATCCCTCACGATAATCCCCGGAGATTCGGTCTTCGTGGGCCTCTGAATCCAGGCAGAGCTCCATCGCTTTGCCACTCAAGCCCATCGATCTGGCAAACGTCGGCAGATCACCCACCCCCTGACCATTGCTTCGAGTTTTCTCGAATAATTGGTCAAGGGCAGCCCAGGCAACCTGGTTGCCATAGGACTCTCGCACGCACTCGACGGCTTTGGCTTGCATGGCGGCCGCCGGGTTATGACCGCTTAAAGGGAAATGCTTGAATTCCCAGTTGACGACGCCGCGGGAGTTATCAACGACCGACTTCAATCCACTATGCATTTTGCGGCAAAACGGGCACTCAATATCGCTAAATTCCTGCATGGTGAGGCGAGCGTTCAGGTTGCCGTATACGAGCCGGTCTTCAGGTGTTTGAGGGGAGGCCAATTCATATTCTCCGATGAGAGCTTGAAAAGCGTTCTTTGCCAGCCTTTGTTCGGCAAGGCCCAACCTCTGATCCACGATGGACACGACTTCATTGCTTGTAAGCGTCTGCTTGACCTGAGATTGCCCTTGTTTGAGCGCTTTAATCTCTGAAAAGTGGTGAGCGTGGCTCAGCGAGAGAACGCCAAGAGCCGCGAAGACAGCTACTTGCGAGAGTTTGGGCATAACAAAAGGTCCGGAATAAATTTTCACCATCCTATCGGCTCAGGACCGATTAATAAGGTTCAAACGGTCAGGTAGGCATGACCTTTTGTTTTCCGCCGGGCATTGTCCCTAACAGTAGAATTCCAGCAGTTATTTTCAAACAGAAATAGCTGGTGATTTGACTGGCCCACTTAAAGGCAGACCCTGACTTTGAAGACCCAAATTAGTGGAATCGTGATCGCACAGGTCGCAGATCAAATTGGCGGCGAGGTGGCAACCAGTTACCTGCCCGCCGGGTACACAGGTCACTGTGCCATTGTTGCGGAATCTAATTCGGATGTGATTGCCGTTCTATCGTCAGGGATAGAGGCATTTAGAGTGGCGGCCTACGCAATCACTCCTGATGGTGGCTACGGATCGGTGAGCATCCACCCAACTCAGCTGGATGAAACTCATGAGTCTCTCCTAGACTGGATAGACGTCGGCAGAAAGATCAGGAGTGCCGTTGAAGATTGAACTGCTGTTCCTGGCTTTTGCCGCCTACGTCATTCTCCAGTTCGTCACCTTGAGAGTTCTTCGCGGTCATTGGAAGTCCCCTGCAGTCGTTTCAGCGGTCATAGGCGCCCTCATCACCGCGTACACAATCATCGCATTCCTTCTGGCTAGCAACCTGTGGCCACTGATGCTTCTGTTGTCGGCTCCCTGGATGTTGCATTATTTCGTCTTGCTACGGATCCTGAATGCCCTGGTTAACGCAACATCACTCGGTAATCAACATCGTTGGTCGCAATCAAAGCCATGAAGAAAACTGTGCTGAAATTTCTGGGGTGGGCTGAGTTTCGGGCTCGAATGAAACATCGCTTTAATCCTGGGCCCGTTGATACAAGTCAGTATGCGGACCACTTTGCCAGCAAGGTCTCATGGTCTCCGCTGGACACGCAAAGCGTGCTTCTACGCCGGAGGCTCGTTTCCCTCGGGCCACTTGCTCTGACATTTGCATTGCCATCCTCGCTGAAGATCCTGATGGCTGTGATGCTTGTTCTGATTACCCTGCCGATGATTCTGGTCGTCGACACCTGGCGCAAGTTTGCGTTTATCGCACTGTTCATCCTGATTCCCGGGTACCTCACAATTGTCTACGTTCTTTATCGCTCGGCAAGCCGGCCGGTGTTCGATCGCAAATCAGGGCAGTTCGGGAAGGAATCGAGCCAATCTCGTCACAATGGGGGAATCCCGCTGTCGGACATTCATGCTCTCCAGCTGATCTCATTCTTTTACTCGGACGGCGATCCGAAATCAGCCGGCGTTGTTTACCAGCTGAACGCTGTTTTGAGCGACAAATCAAGGCGCGAAGTATTCACGCAACGCCAGCCTTTGACCTCCGCCGGCAGGAGGGCGCTTATCGGAGATTGAGAACGCCTGGCTCGATGGCTCGGAGTTCGTCTTTGGGAAGCGATACATGAATTTGATCGATAAGCTACGGACGATTAAGGTTTGAGCATCCGAATAAACAAGGAGCTCTTCAATGGAGCAACGTAAGGCGCGTGTGGTCATTCCGGATCATCTATCTTTCGCAGATCTCGGGCTCAAACGCCTTGAGACAGGCAAGATCGAATTCGACTGGAACGTGGTCAAGCAGATCTGTGAAAGCAGTGAGGGACTTCTTTTAGAACACCTAGAAGAAGGCCCAGGGGATAATGTCGTCGGGTTGATTCTTGGCTGGTATATAGTAATTCGAGAGAACGATGGTGAGACAGATCCTGTAGCCGAAGAACTCGTTGCTGAAGTGATGGAAGAGGAGTCAGAGGGCGCCCCCACTGATGATGATTCAGGTCATGCCTGAGCGACCCAGCTCCTCAAATTCAACCATTTCGCATCCATGAGGAATCAAAACCCTAGATAAGTGCAGTATTGAAGATTGTTGTAATTTCCCTTTTACCGCTGTCAGAGGGTTGGCAGACAAACGTGAAAAATAGCCCAAAAACACTCTCAACCTATTGAACTACTGGTTTTTTGGTCACCCAACCCCCGAGTTCATGCCATTCTGGGCGATAAGCGGAACTTGGCCTTGTTGTCGACCCCGCAGACTCTACTCGACTGGGGACTGACCATAGCGAATGCGGATTGCCTGGAAGACGCCGTGCCGAAGACCGGGCTGGTTTCGAATGAAGATGCTACGGCGTTGTGGAGCGCTCGGCGCCAGCTTTTTTAAGCCGGCTGCCGGTCACGCAGCAAGGGTGTCCACCAGGGCGACAATACGCTGAAGGCCTCCTGTCTCTGAAGAAGTGAGGAGTTACCTGTCTCACTGGAAGGAGAGGTTCCTTAGCTGGCCTCGGAATCCGCGTGATGTTGCATATTGATCTGGCGCAAACCTGGCTAATGTGTAACCGACGCTTGTCTATATGATTAGCTTACGATTTACTGTTACTGAATCATCAATAGCAGGACAGTGACATGGACCCACAAACCCCTCGAGATCAGTTTCCATTCACCAATGCCCGGGTAGCAAGGTGCTGGCGTAAGTTGTTGGATGAGCGCCTGAAAGACCTGGGGGTTACCCAAGCTCGCTGGTTCACCATGGTCTGCCTGCAGCGTGGTGGTGGAGGATTGACCCAGCGAGAGTTAGCCCATTTGATGACCATCGAGAATCCGACATTGGTCCGCCTGCTTGACAGCCTCGAGGAGCAGGGTCTGATTGAACGCCGGCACTGTAAGCGTGATCGACGCGCCAGGCTGCTGTACCTTACCAATGCCGGTGAGAGCTTTATGAGCGATCTGAATGAGCGGGCGAATGTCTTGCGAGAGGAGATGCTGAAAGGCATTGAAAATAACGACCTGGAAGTCGCCCTGCGTGTTTTTGAGCGGGTTATGGAAAATTCCGTCAACCTCAAAAATTCCTGAACCCGAGACATTTTTCAGGCGTGAGCGACAAGATTAGAACGGGAGCGTTCCGTACATTCCACCGGGACAGGACAGTTCCATCACGGCTAGCTGTCAATCATTAATTGTGTTACGTTTAGTTTATACTGAACGGATTAAACAAATTATGCGGGCAGCCGTCTCATCACTTCTGGCCGGATGACCAAAAAAGTCGCCGTAGCGGAAGGTATGTCAGCATCCTGGAGCAAGTTCTTTTGCATCCGGTGCAACCAACCCGCCTTGGCAGAGGGCTCTTCATTGAAATCTCGATGTTGCAGAAAGCGTTATCGGAATTGGTGCTCAGGTCTGTTACTGGGTTCTCTTGTGACATCAGCTTCCGCTGAAGGCCTGCTGTCCCTGAAAGTAGAAAATGATGCGTTTTCCGCCGGCGGCGATGGTCAATATACCAACGGCGCAGAGGTGATCTGGGCCTTTGAGCCCCCTGATCGACATTGGACCCGCCGTCTTGCGGACGTCATTCCGGGCTGGTCTGGCAGTAGTCTTGCCGGCGCAACATATCGGCTAGGTCAACAGATGTATACGCCGGAAGATATAAAGGTTGAAGCGCTTATTAAAGATGACCGTCCCTATGCCGGCCTTTTGTTTGGCGGGATTTCGCTACTAAGCGAAAGGGAGCTCGGTGGTTTGCGTTTGACAGACAGCCTGCATATCGACGTGGGCATCGTAGGACCGGCTTCTGGTGCTGAAGTAGTCCAACGAAATTTCCATGAACTGATTGCGGCAGACAAGCCGAGGGGTTGGGATAACCAGCTTGATAACGAGCCAATCATCAATTTCGGTTATGAACGTGCCTGGCTTATGAAGCAAAACTTTTCTGGGCTGACCATTGAATATGGGCCGTCTGCCGGGTTTGCGCTCGGCAACCTGTATACCTACGCTTCCGGCGGCCTTGGGTTTCGTTTGGGGGAGGGGCTTGATCGTAGTTTCGGCATTCCGTCAGTCGCTCCTGCACAAGGCGGGCAATCCTCTTTTCGGCGGGATCAGGGCTTTAGCTGGTACGTCTTCGCTGCCGTTGAAGGGCGCTATATGGCGCACAACCTGCTGCTCGACGGCAACAGTTTCGAGGGCAGCCACTCGGTTGATAGCCGCGAATGGGTTGGCGACGCCCAGGTGGGTGCGGCATTGACCTGGGATCGCTGGCAGATCGCCTACACCTACCTATGGCGTAGCGAAGAATTCGAGGAAAAGGACGGCGTCGATCAGTTTGGATCGATCGTTCTGTCTACCTGGTTATAAATAAAGGCATGGATCGAGCGGTTTTTGAGTCTTTGGCCCATTCAGAGGTTAGCTATATGGAAACAGAGAAGAGTTTGATGGCGCGTCTATTCGGGGTCCGCATGTTGCCAATGTGGATGGCGGCTTTGTTGCTGGCTGGTTGCGACAATTCCCCCGGTCAGGCAAAGGCTGAGAAGTCTGCACCGCCGCCTCCGGAAGTAGGAGTTGTTGAGATGCAGTCGCAGCGTGTGAATCTTTCAATGGAACTGCCGGGCAGAACCGCCGCTTACCGTATCTCGGAGGTGAGGCCGCAAGTCACGGGCATTTTGCAGGAGCGCTTGTTTGAACAAGGCGCCCAGGTCAAAGCAGGTGAGGTCCTCTACCAGATCGACCCCAACCGATACCGTGCTGCCCATCAACGGGCCCAGGCAGAACTGGAGCGCGCACAGGCCGAATTGCGACAGGCGCAGCGGGAGTGGGCACGTACGTCAGACTTGTTTGAGAAGAACGCGGTCAGCAAGCGTCAACGTGATGAAGCGCTATCGGCCTTGGAGGCAGCCCGGGCGGATGTCTCCCGATCCCAGGCGATGCTCGAAACGGCGGGTATCGAGCTGGCGTATACCGAGGTCAAGGCTCCCATCGCCGGGCGCATTGGCCCGACACTGTACACGGAGGGTGCGCTGGTGACCGCCAATCAGCCCCAGGTCCTGGCGCGCGTGGTGCAGCTTGATCCCATGTATGTCGATATTCAGCTACCGGTCGAAAAACTGGCTCGAATTCGGTCGTCTCTGAAGGAGGGCGCTGCTTCTGAGGCCGGCCCAAATGAAGCCGAGACTGTTTTGTTGCGCGAAGACGGTACCGTCTATCCCCACAGAGGTCGCGTTGACGTTACGGATGTTACCGTCAACCAAAGCACGAGTTCCGTCACGGTGAGAGCCGTTTTTCCCAATCCGGACGAAGATCTCCTGCCAGGTATGTATGCGCGCGTTCGTCTGAGTGAGGGAATTCGGGAGAACGCCATTCTGGCGCCGCAGCAGGGCGTGAGCCGTAACCCGCAAGGAGAGGCCACCGCGTTGCTGGTCAACCCGGAGGGTGAAGTTGTCGCCCGCCAGTTAGAGGCAGAGCGGGCCATTGGCGCTTTCTGGCTGGTGGAAAAGGGGCTGGAACCGGGGGATCGCCTCATCGTCTCCGGTCTGCAAAAGGTTCGGCCTGGAGCCAAGGTGAAGCCGGTTGCCGCAGATATTCCATTACATCCCCCCCAAAACCAGCAAGCCAGTGGCACGAATAATTCGAAGAAGAACGCCTCCGACGACGAGGGCACCGCGCAATGATTAATTTCTTTATTTCCAGGCCCGTTTTTTCCTGGGTTCTGGCCATTGTCGCCATGCTGGCGGGTATCATGGCGATCTTCGTTTTGCCGGTCCAGCGATACCCGTCGGTGGCGCCGCCGGCGGTGGAAATTCAGGCCGATTATCCTGGTGCCTCGGCGGACACAGTGTCCAATACGGTGGTTCAGGTCATTGAACAAGAGATGACCGGCCTCGACAATCTGCTTTATATGGGGTCGACAGCGGATTCCTCAGGCCACGCTACGGTTACTCTCACCTTTGCGGCGGGCACCGATCCGGACATTGCCCAGGTCCAGGTGCAGAACAAGCTCAAACTGGCGGAGCCGCGACTCCCGGAAGTGGTGCGCCAGCAGGGGATCAGCGTTGAGAAATCCAGCACCAGCTTTCTGATGGTAATGGCATTCGTCTCTACCGACGGTCGCCTCAGCAAGCTGGATATCGCCGATTTTATCAGCTCCGAGTTAGCCGAACCCATTGGACGGGTAACAGGTATCGGCAGCGTGCAGGTTTTCGGCTCTGAATATGCGATGCGGATTTGGCTGGACCCTTCGGCGTTGACCAATTACGGCCTGACCGTCGCCGACGTGAGCGCCGCCATCGAGGCGCAAAACGCCCAGGTCACCGCCGGCCAGCTCGGCGGGCTGCCCGCGGTCGAGGGCCAGCAGCTCAATGCCACGGTCACCGCCCAGACCTTGCTCACCTCAACCGAAGAGTTCCGCAACATCCTGCTCAAGAGTATGCCCGACGGGTCCCGGGTGCGCCTGGGTGATGTTGCCCGCGTTGAGCTGGGCGGCGGTGCAGTCCAGATTGACACTTTCTACGATGGCGAACCGGCTGCCGGACTTGGCATCAATCTGGCGCCGGGTGCCAACTCGCTTGCGGTCACAGAGGCTGTTAAAGCGCGGCTCCAGGAGCTCGAGCCCTATTTTCCGGAAGGGGTGGAAATTCGGTATCCCTACCAGACGGCCCCTTTCGTGGAGGCCTCCATCGACGCGGTGGTCACAACCATCATCGAGGCAATCGCCCTGGTGGTCCTGGTCATGCTCGTGTTTCTCCAGAGTTGGCGGGCTACCCTGATACCAGCCATCGCAATCCCGGTGGTGCTGCTCGGCACCTTTGCGATCATGGCGGCCTTCGGCTTTTCCATCAACATGCTCACTCTCTTCGGTCTCGTATTGGCGATCGGCCTTCTGGTGGATGACGCCATCGTGGTGGTGGAGAACGTCGAGCGGGTGATGCATGAGGACGGCCTGGGCCCGATGGAGGCGACGCGTAAGTCCATGGGGCAGATTGCCAGCGCGCTGATTGGCATCGGTGTGGTGCTGTCTGCTGTTTTTATTCCGATGGCCTTCTTTCCGGGCTCCACGGGGGCAATCTATCGACAGTTTTCTTTGAGTATTGCCGGTGCCATGGTGCTTTCGGTGCTGGTGGCTCTGATTCTGAGCCCCATGCTGTGTGGTCGGATACTCAAGCCCACGCACGAAAGAACCTTGCTGCAAAAGCTGTTCGGCTGGTTTGAAGCAGGCCTGGGGCGGCTGACCCGGGGCTATGTCCGGCTGGTTGGCCATACGGCGCGCCACGCCTGGCTCTACACATTGGCGTTCCTGGGCATCGTCGTCCTGGTGGCCGTTCTCTTTGTGCGGTTGCCCGGCGGGTTCCTGCCCGCGGAGGACCAGGGATTTGCCGTGGTGCAGTATCAGTTGCCCGCCGGTGCGACCCAGCAGCGCACAATCGATACCATTGAGGTTATCGAAGATTACTTTATGGAGCAGGATGAGGTGCAGGGCCTCTTCACAATCGCTGGTTTCAGCTTCGCTGGCCGGGCGCAGAACGCGGGACTGGCGTTCGTCAATCTCAAGCCATGGAGTGAGCGCGATCCCGAGACGCAAAGCGCCGGCGCCATCATTCAGAGAGCGAACCGGGCGCTTGCCGGGCTGGTGCGCGATGGACGGGCTTTTGCTTTCAACCTCCCACCGATACCGGAATTGGGGCAGGCCCTGGGCTTTGAATTGCGTTTACAGGATCGGGGTGCCATCGGGCATGAAGCGCTCATGGCAGCGCAAGGTCAATTGCTGCAGTTGGCGGCCGAAAGCCCCGTGCTGACGAGTGTGCGTCCCAACGGTTTGGCGGACAATCCCCGCTACAAAGTGGACATTGATCACGAAAAGGCGCAGGCCCTTGGCATAGAGCTGTCCGAGATCAGTCGGCTTCTGTCGGTGACCTGGGGCTCGCAATACGTTAACGATTTTCTCCATGAGGGGCGGGTCAAGCGAGTCTATGTTCAGGGTGATGCCCCTTTCCGGATGCTGCCTGAGGATTTTGAGGCGTGGTATCTGCGAGCCGGTAACGGAGAGATGACCCCGTTGAGCGAAGTGACGAACGGACGCTGGGAGTATGGCTCACCGCGCCTGGAACGTTTCAACGGTGTTCCGTCCCGCCAGATTCAGGGTGAGCCGGCACCGGGGTACAGTACCGGTGAGGCCATGGCGGAGGTCGAACGTTTGATCGCTCAACTCCCGGACGGTGTGGCCGGAGCCTGGAGCGGCCTGTCCTATCAGGAGCGCCAGGCCGGTGCCCAGGCATCCCTGCTTTACGCGCTGTCGGCACTGGTGGTGTTTCTGGCGCTCGCCGCGCTCTACGAAAGTTGGACCATACCCATTTCCGTGATGCTGGCGGTGCCCTTGGGCGTACTCGGGGCGGTACTTGCAGCGATGGTCCGCGGGCTTCCTAACGACGTCTTCTTTCAGGTTGGCATACTGACCACCGTCGGTGTGACTGCGCGCAACGCTATACTTCTGGTGGAGTTTGCTCGAGCGCTCGAGGATCAGGGAATGAAGCTGATAGAGGCAACCAAGGAAGCGGCGCGAGTGCGCTTGAGGCCGATTCTGATGACATCGGTTGCTTTCGGCATGGGTGTGTTGCCGCTTGCTTTCGCCAGTGGAGCCGGTGCAACCACGCGTATTGCGATAGGAACGGCGGTTCTCGGCGGCATGATTTCGGCAACGATACTGGCGACGTTCTTTATTCCACTGTTCTATGTGGTGGTCCGCCGTATCACGGATTTTCTGAGTGGCTCCAGAGACCAGGATGACTCGGCTGCGGCCGCTCCCGGAGGTGCAGGCGGAGGTATGACTGATGATCGTTAAGGTATTGCTGGCCACTGTGATTGCGTTGTCACTTGGTGGCTGCTCACTCGCGCCGACTGTTGAGAAACCCGAGCCATCAGTGCCGGAAAACTGGACGTCCGCACGACTTTCGGCGGACGAGGAACTCCCCCTGGACTGGTGGCGTGGCTTTGGCGATCCGGCGCTTGTCACCCTTGTTGAAGAGGCGCTTGGTGCCAACAGCGACCTGCAACTTGCTGCTGCCCGGGTCGCCGAGGCGCGGGCGCTCCTTACCGGCCAGCAGGCGGAACAATATCCGCTTCTGGAGGTAGAGGGCTCTGCGGTGCGCCAGGGGCCGAGTGAGGAGGTTGTCAACAGTGCTGGTGGTGGTCAACCCTTTAACGATATCCAGGTCGGTGGGGTGCTATCGTACGAGCTGGATCTTTGGGGGCGACTTGCGAATGCCAGCGAAGCAGCTCGGGCACGGCTTCTGGCCAGTGCAGCGAATCGCGAGGCCGTCCGACTAGCCGTGATTGGTGAGGTGGCCAATGGTTACTTCAATTTGCGTGCGCTTGATCGTCAGATCGACATCGCGGAACGCACCGTGTCATCCCGCCGCGAATCGGTCGCCCTGCAACGGGCCCGGTCCGAAGGAGGCGAAGTTAACGAATTGATCCTGCGGCAGGCTGAAGCCGAGCTTGCAGCCGCTGAATCCGAACTTCCGAGGCTTCGCCAGCAGCACACCCTTCAGAGAAACGCCTTGGCAGTGCTTCTGGGGCGAGATCCACAACAGATTGTACGGAGTGATATTTCCGTAGCAGATACCATTGATGAGATGAATGTTCCGGCCAGAATCCCTGCCGGACGGCCCGCGGACCTCATGGTCCGGCGACCTGATATTGCGGCAGCCGAACAGGAATTGATAGCGACCAATGCCGAAATCGGTGTTGCCCGGGCGGCGTTCCTGCCCAGGATTTCGTTTGAGGGGCTGCTGGGCCTGCGAAGTGCGTCCGGTGGCGACTTGTTCCAGGGCTCCGCATCCACTTGGCAGTTGGGCGGCTCGTTAGTCGGCCCGTTGCTGGACTTCGGGCGATCCGAGGCACTGGTCAATCAGGCGGAGGCGCGTCAACGCCAGGCCCTGATTGCGTATCGTCAGGCCATTCAGGTGGCGTTTCGGGAGGTGCTCGACGCTATGGCCGGGGTGCGTGGTACCGAAGATCGCTTGGAAGCGCAGGCCCGGCAGGTAGCAGCACTGCGAAGCACGACTAAACTTGCGAGATTGCGCTTTGAGGGTGGCGCGTCCAGTTATCTGGAGGTGCTGGACGCTGAACGAAGCCTGTTTACAACCGAACTTGATCTCGTGGAAACGCGGCGTGATCAATTGCAGTCGACGGTTAATTTGTATCGGGCTCTTGGCGGGGGTTGGCAGAGTTCATTACAATCTTATGATTATGAAAACACTGACTGATTCAGACAGGCGTTTTATTGAGCGCCTCGGTCTTCAGGCTCAATCTGAAGGCTTTTCCCGCATCGCCGGGCAACTTTGGGCGACACTTATCGTGTCGAATGGTCCCGTCAGCTCATCGCAGCTTGTGGATACGTTGCGCGTCAGTAAGGCGAGCGTCAGTACGAATACGTGCTTTCTTGAAAGGCTCGGTATTGTTGAACGTCGAACAATGCCGGGTGAGCGCCAGGATTTTTTCGCAATTCGTCCCCATCCTTATGCTGCCTTGGTGGAAGGGCAGATAAAACGGCTCGAGGCCAGAAAGGAGGTGATTGCCGAAGCCAAGGCAACCATTACCAATGAACAAACGCTTGCCAAGCTGACTGATCTCGATCAGTTCTACACTCTGTATTATGAGAGCTCCAAAGACCTTCTGAAGCAACTGAAATCTCAAGTCCGAGGTCATAAAACAAAATAAAACCAAATAAAACCAAAGGAGTAGGCTCGAGCTTCATCCGGGCCTGAATGAAACGCTGGCTATGTCAGAGCAACCCCCGTCGGTGTTACTGCAAGGAGGGCCTGGACCGTTCTCACCGTTTGGAATGTCTTGTCAACGGCTCAAAACAAAGCAGGCTCGTCAATTTGCCTCTTGCAAACCTACCTACTGATAGGTAAATTAAGTGTCGTATGCTTAATGACCAACAGAGGTAAGCAATGAAAATCTACGATATCGAAGGCTTCCCGAACCCGCTCCGCGTTCGCATCGCTCTGGCAGAAAAAGGCGCAACAAACCAGGTGGAATTCGTCCCGGTCGATGTCATGGGCGGCGAGCACCGTTCCGAGGCGTTCAAGACGAAAAACCCGGATGCCACCGTGCCCATGCTGGAACTTGACGACGGCACCTGCATCGCCCAGTGCAATGCCATCACCGAATATATCGACGGCGTCTTTGATGGTCCGTCCCTTATGGGTACAACCCCAGCGGAGCGTGCCCGTATCGCAATGATGAATCTGCGGGCAGAAAACGGTCTGATGAATGCCGTGGGTGCCTATTTCCATCACGCGACCCCCGGGCTTGGTCCGGATCTGGAAACCTGGCAGTGTGCTGAATGGGGTAATAAACAGAAAGAAATTGCCAGCGCAACCATGACCTATCTTGACAGCGTTCTGGCGGACAATGAGTTTCTCGCAGGCGACAGCTTCTCGGTCGCAGACATCACCGCCTTTGCCGGCCTGGGGTTTGCGGATTTCGCGAAGGTGGACATTCCCGAGTCCCTGACCAATCTCCAGGCCTGGCGCGCAAAAGTCGCAGCCCGTCCTTCAATTGCCGGGTAATCCGAAACCTTCGGATTTAATGTAAGCGCTGAAAACATGAAGGGCACAAAAGGGAGGAATAACATGGAGATCAATGCAGATTTCTCCAAACCGGTGGTTATGCATTCCGACCAGATTGAATGGCAGCCCTCGCCCATGAAAGGGGTGGAGCGGCGCATGCTGGACCGGATCGGGGACGAAGTTGCCCGCGCCACGACCATCGTGCGTTATGCGCCGGGCAGTCATTTCTCGGCGCATACCCATACCGGTGGAGAAGAATTCATCGTACTCGATGGCGTGTTCCAGGACGAGCACGGTGACTTCCCTGCTGGCACCTACGTGCGCAACCCCCCAACCACGTCACATATTCCGGGCTCTGAAACGGGCTGCACGATATTTGTGAAACTGTGGCAGTTCGACCTGGCCGACCGCACCCAGTTCAGCAAGAATATGGAGGCCGAGCTGGGCGCCCCAGTGGGCGGCGTTGCCACCGCAAAGCTGCATGAGGACGATCGTGAGATCGTGACCTACAGCCAGCTCGATGCGGGGGCGAGACTGACCTCTGAGGCGCCCGGCGGAATCGAACTGCTGGTGGTCGAAGGTTCGGCTATCAGGGATGGCGAGATGCTGGCCAGGCATGACTGGCTGCGCCTCCCTGAAGGACACAGGTTGTCCGTGACGGCCGGGGACGACGGCGCCAAGATCTGGATGAAAACGGGGCACCTGCGATTTGCCGGGGCGCCGAGGGTATAAGCCCGGCAATAGCGGGATTGAAAAGGCAGACAGGTGAATAACCATGAACCGTGATACCAGAACAGCCCTGATGGATCTTGCCGAGCACACCGTCCGGTCACGGGGCTTTGACGGGTTCAGCTACGCGGATCTGGCCGAGGCCATCGGCATTCGAAAGGCCTCGATCCATTATCATTTCCCCACCAAGGCGAAGCTCTCCGAAGCCTTGATCGAGCGCTATCAGACCAGTCTGCAGCAGGGTCTGACCGAGATAGACGCAGCCCATGCCAGCGCTGGCGCGCGCCTCAAGGCACTCATTGCCCTGTACCGCGGGGCGTTGCATGATGGCCAGACCGTGTGTCTGTGCGTTGCCTTTTCGACCTGCCGCGAAAGCCTGTCCGACACCGTGATTGCCAGAGTCGGCGCCGTTCGCGCAATGGTTCTGCAGTGGATTACGGCAACGTTTGAACTGGGACAAAGGGATGGATCCGTCTCGGCCATCCTGGGTCCCGCCGATGAAGCGCAGGCGACCCTGGCGATGCTGGAAGGGGCCCACCTTGCCGCGCGCACCGAAGAAGACCTCGCCGTGTTTGATGCCGCAACGCGACTGCTGCGCGCCCGCTGCCAGTAACGACGGGACAGGAATCGCGCTTTGAGCGAGCGATTAAATTCGTGTTCGCTCACCCGGCGACATTTCCTGTGAGCTTTGGTCGATGTCTACCCGTACATAATCGCTACGCAAATTGACTCATAACGAGCGAAAAGGAGCAAACAGATGATGAGCACCCTGAAAACAGCACTGGCAGCAGCCACGCTGTCACTCACTGTTGCAAGTACGCAGGTACTGGCAGAAACGCAAACCAGAACCATCGAGTATCAAGTCGGCGACGAGACCTTCACCGGCTACATGGCCTGGGATGATGAATTCGGGCAAAAGCGTCCGGGCGTTCTGGTGGTCCATGAATGGTGGGGGCACAATGAATTCGCCCGGAATCAGGCGGAACGGCTTGCTTCAGCCGGCTATACAGCGTTTGCGCTGGATATGTATGGCTCCGGTAAACAAGCCGACCATCCCGATACCGCCCAGAAGTTCATGCAGGAAGCCACCCGGGACATGAGCCAGGTCAAGGCGCGCTTCATGAAGGCGATGGACATCCTGAAGAACCACGAAAGTGTTGATGCGTCCCGCATTGCGGCACAGGGTTACTGCTTTGGCGGTGCCGTCGTTCTCAACATGGCGCGCATGGGCGTCGATCTGGACGGCGTTGTCAGCTTCCACGGCGCGCTCGGCAGCCCCCTCACGGCTGAACCCGGGTCCGTGAAAGCCAGGATCCAGGTGTACACCGGCGGTGCCGACAAGCTGGTCCCCTCGGATCAGGTCGCGGGCCTGGTCAAGGAGATGCAGGATGCCGAAGTCGACCTGACACTGGTGAGCTTCCCCGGCGTGCTGCACTCATTCACCAACCCGGGCGCCGACAAGATCGCCGAAAAGTTTGGTATGCCGGTTGGTTATGACGAAGAGGCTGCCAGCCGTTCCTGGGATGGCACCATGCGTTTCTACAAGGCCATCTTCACCCAGTAACACAAGCGAGTGCAAACAAACCGAAACCGGCAGTATTTACAGTGAATTCTGGAACACCAACCGAAAAGCATGATGAGGTGCAACATGGCAACTGAGAGTTTACCACTGTTCGATGGAGACAATCGTCCAGGCTACAAGTCGCTGGGCAACTCGGGGCTGTTCGTATCCGAACTGTGCCTGGGCACCATGACCTTCGGCGGCGATGAGGACATCTGGGGCCTGATCGGCCAGTTGCAGCAGGAACAGGCCGACGAACTCGTGAAGATCGCCCTGGAGGCGGGGATCAACTTTATCGATACCGCCAACATCTATGGTTTCGGCGCCAGTGAGCGCATCGTCGGCCAGTCCCTGAAGAATCTCGGCGTTCGCCGCGAAGATGTGGTGCTGGCGACCAAGGTGCTTGGCCCCATGGGGGCTGGCCCCAATGCCCGTGGTGCTTCCCGCGGCCATATAATGAGCGAATGCAAGGCGAGCCTGGCGCGCCTGCAAACGGATTATATTGACCTGTACCAGATCCACGGTTTTGACCCGGCCACACCGATCGAGGAAACTCTGGAGGCACTGAACACCCTGGTGCAGCAAGGCCATGTGCGTTACGTGGGCCTGTCCAACTGGGCCGCCTGGCAAGTGATGAAAGCCATCGGCATCACCCGGGCCCGCAACCTGTGCCCGATCATATCCATGCAAGCCTACTACACCCTCGTAGGTCGCGATCTGGAGCGGGATATTATTCCGATGCTGGAATCTGAGAACGTCGGTCTGATGGTGTGGAGCCCACTGGCCGGGGGTTACCTGTCCGGTAAATACGAGGGGCCGGACGTTTCCGAAGAAAACCGGCGCGCCAAGTTTGACTTTCCGCCCGTCAACCGCGAGCGGGGCAGCGAAGTCATCAAGGTTATGCGGGAGATTGCCGATGGCAAGCAGATCGACGGCGAACCGGTCAATGTGGCACAGATTGCCCTGTCATGGCTGCTACACCAGAAGCCTGTGACCAGCATCATCGTTGGCGCCAAGCGGCCCGAGCAGCTCAGGGACAATATCCGCGCGGCCCAAATCCGCTTGTCCGACGATGAACTGGTAGCCCTGGATGAAGTCAGCCGCCTGCCCGAGGAGTACCCGGGCTGGATGATGAAGATGATGGCGGGGTACCGGGATCCGGTAAAGCCGGGAGAATGATGTCGCCAATTGATATCACGGGTAGCCGCGCCGCTCTGGTGCGGCTACCGGGGGAGGAGAGCATGAATATATTGTAAAACGCAGAAGCGCATGCCCACTGATCGCTGCATTGTATTTGCTGGCTGTTGCAGCGCCAAGCGTGGCAGGCGAAGAATGGGAAACCAGTCTCGGGGCCGGTGCGCTCTATGCTCCTGATTACCTGGGCAGTGATGACTACGAAACCCGGGCCTTGCCGATACTGAGGCTGAGCTATGGCGATCGTTTCTATTTTAATTTAACGTTCGCGATGGGCTGGGCTGGAATGCTATTCGCCAAAGCAATTGGCGGGTCTCACCCTTCATTGGCTATACAGCAGGGCGTGACAATGATAATGATCTTCAATTACTGGAAAAGGTTGATGGCGGCGCCATTGCCGGTCTACGCATTGCCTGCGCTGATAATGCCTGGTCCTACAGCGCCACCGCACAGACACCCTTTACCGGCGACGTAAATGGTTATCAATTGGCGTTCAAGGCGCAGTGGCGCGATCAACTCAGTGAGAAATGGTCCGCTTCCTTCGGACCAAGCCTGACATACAGCAGTGAAGACTGGACCGAAGACATGTTTGGCATTTCCCCGAGCGAAAGTGCCCGGTCTGGCCTGAGTACCTACAGCCCTGATGGCTACTTTCGTTTTGGTTTGACCGGCAGCTTTAGGGAGCTTCTGTACAACTCTCCGAGACGATGGCGTGGGCTAGGGGGACTACCTGGAGCCACTTACCTACCTGATTTTCCTGAAAATGGCGGATAAGTACAGCAAGCCGCCCTACAGTCGCGATGTGGCGGTCCCGGAGTAGTACAGCTGGCAGTCGCTCACCCGTAAGAAGGGGGCTGAGCTCGAAGTGTTGTATGTTGAGCTATTGCGTGAATTGGGCAGGCAGACCGGAATGCTTGGGCAGATCTTCACCAAGGCTCAAAACAAGATTCAGGACCCGGCCAAGTTGTACGGGGCGGTCCATTGATGAAAAAACGCTCGCCGCAAAATTATGAGTTGCGCTTGAGCACGCGGGAGCGAGCCATGCGGCTCGTGAAAAGCAAGCGTTTGTGAGAGCTTTCAGTGAACTGACGCCCAAGGGGCAAGCGAAATTACTGGCGACGTTCAGCGGAAAGCTCAAATGGGCAAAACAAGTTCTGGAGTAACCCAGTGGCGAAGCCGTTTCTGTTAACGCTCAATACCCAAGACCCTCAACCTGAAGTTCTGGATTCTGGTCAGTTGTACTGACTCGGGCATAGCCTCTGGGGCTGGTCCACCTTTAGCAACATGGTTTTTGCTTCTATGTTGTGCAATAGGGTTTCGCAACATCTGATAGTGAATTTCCGGCAACTTAACCGGCTTTTTTCTGAGTGTTGCGAAAACAACTGTTTTTGCAACGTCATTGAGCAATAAGGTTTGAGTGAAGCTTGGTCGAGCTTCCAATTGACATCCGGTTTTGATTAGCCGATAGTGTAGGTACGGTGATTTGCCGTACGGTATGACATTTTAAGTTGCCAGCCAGTAAAACAGTAAAAACGGAAAACACTAAAACAGAGGGTTTGGTCGATTGGCCGGCCCGTTGAAAGAGGGATACCGCATGTCAAAGACAAGCGCGCGGCTGGATTTAAGAATTGATCCAGCGATCAAAGAATTGGCGGCGCGCGCTTCAGCTCTGACCGGGAGTCACAGTCTGTCGGAGTTTGTCATTCAAGCCATCCGAGAGAAGTCGGCTCGCGTGATCGAGGAAGCCGAAGTGTATCGGCTGAATAGTCAGTCGTTTGATGCTTTTGTAGCAGCCTGCGAGGCAGCTCCAGCGCCGAACGAGGCTTTGCTGAGCGCGAAACGTCGCCGTAACAAAAGGATAGAAAACGGTGACCTTGAGGTTGGAACCATTAGATAAGAAGTCCCATGACAGGAAATCGTTTGATTGTGGACTGGAACGGGTAAATGAGTTCCTTTGGCGCGAAGCACGCAATCAGATGGCCAAGAAAATTAATCGTACCTGGGTGTTGGTGGACGATGAGCCCGCCAATGTGTTGCCGGCTCCGATTGTGGGTTATTTCACCCTGACCAGCGCCACCGTGGTGCGTGACGAGCTACCAGATCAGGAGACCCGTAGTCGGTATCCTGCCTATCCCATTCCAGTGATCAAGCTGGCGTGGTTAGGTGTTGATAGCAGGCTACACAGCTCAGAGCGCCGACTCGGTGAAACGATTCTTCTTGAAGCTCTGGAAGAGGCATACCGGATTGTTCAGTACAGTGGCATGGGAATAGCGGTAGTAACGGATCCGCTTACCCAGGAAAGTGACCGCTTTTTTAGGCGTTACGGTTTCCTGCCAATGGGAAGGCAATTCGGAGAGCTACAGTCTCTCTACTTACCTATGGGCACAATTGGTCAGCTGATTGATCCTCCATCTTGAGGATGATACTGGCTTCAAATAGCTGTATCGGTGCTCTGATACGACTATTTCCATTTCCTCAGACTTAAGGGTTTACATTCGTATGAAAACGATTGGTGGCAGGCCGCGGTCATCATTTGTTCCTGGCTGTTCCAGCTGATCAACAGCCTTTACGAATACCGGTCCATCATCCTGACCACCAACAAGGACTTCACCAGTTGGGGCGAGTTCTTCCACGACGACAACGTGGTGGTGCCGATCATTGACCGGGTTATCCACCATTCACACATCTTTATGCTGGGAGGGGAAAGCTATCGACCGAAGCAGAAATCTACAAGCTAGACTATGAAAGGTGGGTCAATTTTATTGGCCAAAGGTGGGTCAAAATAAATGGCCATTGACATCTTAATGCATTCGAAAAGACACGGCCTGTTGACGAAAAGGGGCAGATCACTCGTGATCCCGACACAAAATTAAGATGTCCCGTTTCTTGAAATTCCTCCAGACTATGTTTTAAAGGCTATTATGGCTCAAGTCTCAGGTGTTTTTCATTGGGGGAGCCCGAGTGGTTTGGATGACGGGTTTAGGGCGACGTGTTGCCCGGCCTTTCGTTGTCCATCATGCCTAGCTGTAAAAATAAAAGTCGTTTTTTTTCCTCTGTTTCACGGCATACATGGCCATGTCTGCCCGCTCTACCAGCGTTTCCGCCCCAGCCCCGTCTTCAGGGTACATTGCAATCCCGATGCTGGTTCCGATAGAGACACAAAGGTCGGTGCCCTCAAGCTGAAAAGGGGTTTCGAGTGAGTTCAGAAGTTTGCGTGCGACCGTTGCGGCGTCCTTTTTTTCGTTAAGAGAGGGCAACAGGACCGTAAATTCATCACCACCATAGCGGGCAAGGGTATCCCCCTCTCGCAGACAATGTGTCAGACCGGCGGCGACTTTTTGCAACAGCTGATCGCCAACCCCATGCCCGTATGTATCATTTACCGCTTTGAAATCGTTCAGGTCGATAAAAAGCACGGCAAGCTTCTGCGCATTTCGGCTCGCCTGACTGACAGCCAAGGTAAGTCGGTCCATAAACAGGCTCCTATTTGGCAGGCCGGTCAGTGTATCGTGAGAGGCACGAAACTCCATCAATGCCAATGTCCGTTTGTGCTCCGTGATGTCCCGCACAATGCCCAAAAAAGGGGGCCTCGCTGGAGGGGGCTTTGCATAAGTTAGCGCGGTGTTAGCCTTAAGCGGAGAGACAACTGTAATGTCACAGTCCAGGTAACCGATCCCTCCATGGTATGTTTTAAGCTTGATCTCTTGGGTTACTGACTCTCCCACCTCGTTCTTACCAAATAACAGTGGAAGCTTAGCGATGTCACCCTCATGAACGAGCTGAGAAAACGGTTGGCCAATCAGCTCCTCCGCCGATAATCCCAAGAGGCTCTCGGAGTGATGATTCAGATAGTTGATGCACTTGCGCTCATCCAGTGAAAAAACCAGATCCGGAAGATGATCAAGTGTGTGCTTGCAAAACTCGCCCGTTAGGGGGTTAGACCAACCCGTAGTCGCCTTAGAACGGGCCTGCCTTCGTTCCAAAACCGTGCCGCCGACAGCCCGAATTAATTCATCTACATCGTAGGGCTTTCTTAGATAATCGCAGGCACCCAGCTTGAATGCTTGCCTGACGATGCGATAGTCGGAATGCCCGCTGATAATGATGACCGGAGCGTCAACGCCCGTTTCTTTCAACCAGGCCATGATCTCTAAACCGCTCTTTCCAGGCATGCGGATATCCAACAAAACCAGATCATAGGCATTCTCTCGTAATCGCTGGCAGACGGCGTCGCCATCCTCGGCACCGTCAACCTCGAACCCCTTGTCACGCAATATCGAGCATAAACTGTTAAGCAACCGCGGCTCATCGTCACCAATGAGCAGCCGCCCCAAACACTCTGAAGTTTCGCCGGTGACGTGGGGAGTTATATCAACGTCATCACTGACGGAGTTTTCGCTGTAGTATTGCAAGATGGACACCAGTATGTCGGAGCAAGGGATTTGCTCCGATGATCAACCCGATCATAATAAAGTGTACATTTTGACCTCACTAAAAAGCCTGAAGTCATCATATCCCGCTTTTGGCCGCAGAGATGAAATGCGTTCATAAATTGCAGGTTAAGAAAGCCCCGATACAACAACCACGCCCCTGATCTACAGCGGAAAGTCAGTTTGAAGAGACGCACTGAGCGCTTTGGTTAGTTCGCTCGGTAAACCAATGGCTTATTGATCGTCTGCCACTAATCTCCAGGTGGTTACTTCCGCCGTTGAGATCCCTTCATTTTTGAAAACGCGCTTTACAGAAGCTTGCACGGGCCCATGTCACAATGTGAAATTATTGGACGTGTATGGACCCCCTCCTCTATTGCGGTGGTGGCTACCTCTGTGGAAACTCTGTTTAACGTACTTGTGTGCTTCCGTTAGCGCCTTCACATGCTAGCCGCAGCCATGCTGTGGTCATAGCCCATCTCATTATGTACCAGTGCCCAGGCGCAGGCCGGATAAACGTGCCAGTGGTGGCGCCACCAAGATCGGGGCTCGCTGATAAGGGCGTGCCAGCCAAAGCAACACCACCACCGGCAGCAGGCGCGCTGGCGGTGTGCCAGCGGTCAGATCAGCCGCCCTATCAGGGCGGATCAGTTATCGCTGGTGTCCGCCAGGTAGGCGCCGTCCTCGTCATGGACTTCCTGGCCGGTCACCGGCGGGTTGAAGGCGCAGATCAGGCGCATGTCCTCGGTACCACCGTACAGAGTGTGCTTGTCATGGTTGTCCAGGGCGTAGAGGGTACCGTCGGTAATCTCGTGAACTTCACCCGTGGCGAGGTCCTTGATGCGCCCGTTACCGGCAACGCAGTAAACGGCTTCCAGGTGGTGCTTGTACCAGAAAGTGTGCTCGGAGCCTGCCTTGATGATGGTTTCGTGGAAGGAAAATCCCATTCCGTCCTTCTTGAGCAGCAGGCGGCGGCTGGTCCACTGCTTGTCGCTGACTTCACGCTCGGTACCAATGATGTCCTGAACTTTAACGATTTTCATGGGCGTATCTCATGATTGGTTGGCCAGAATCGGGTTAGACACCGTTATAGTATAAACATTAGGCATCTATATATTTCAAGCGGCCCTTTCCTCCCGCCACTGGTCATACCCCTCTAGCGCTTCCCGGCTGTCATTGCCCGGTGTGGCCGCTCCGAACGCCGCGAGAGGCTTAGCGTGCGATATTTTCCGTCTCGTGAGGTGGCCCTAGACACGTGCGTCACCGACTCTGCTGGATCGCGTTCTGCGACGATGGCGGGTGACGCATGGCCTCACTTGCCTGCAGCGCCGGAGGCGTGGACCTCCGGCGCATCATCAGCGCCGGAACAAGGGCGGCCAGGAAGATCGCGCCGACGATAAAGAAGCTGTCCCGGTACCCCAGCATGTTGCCCTGGCTGTAGATCACGCGGCCAAGATAGTTCATCGCCCCGGCCTGGCGTATCGCTTCCGGCACGCCAGCCTGTGCAAGCAAGCCGGTTACTTCGCGCAGCATATCGGCCGTCGCGCTGTTGCCTGCATGCTGCGCGGCCGTGAAGCTGTCTACGTAGAGCTGAGACCGCCGTTCCAGAGCGATGGAAAGAAGGTTGACGCCAAACGCCCCGCCGAGTTGGCGCACGAAGTTGATTGCGCCGGAGCCCTGACCGAGTAGCGTCATGGGTAGCGCCTTGAGGGCGCCGGCGTTCAGGCTCGGCATAATGAAACCAAGGCCGATACGCCCCAGCATGATCCAGCAGGCGAACAGCCAGAACGAGGTATTGGTATCCACGCCGGTCATCAGGAACGATGACAATGCGAAGACCGCCAGACCGACCATGACCGTGGCATAGGCGGGCGTCTTGTCGGTCAGCCGCCCCGCAATGGGGAAGACCAGGGCCAGAATCAGACCCGCCGGCATCAGCAGCAGGCCCGAGCGCGTCGGCGTGTAGCCCTGGATCGTCTGCACGAACAGCGGAATCAAGAAGGTCGAACCGTAGATTCCCGCCCCGAAAATGAAGGCCACCACGGACGCGCCGGCATAGACCCGGTTCGTGAAGAGCTTGAGATTGAGCATGGGCGCGGGTGTGCGCAGCTCCCAGACGATGAAGCCTATGCCCGAGACAAGGGCGCCGGCGAAGTCGCGCAGGATGGAATCGGAGAACCATCCGTCACGTTGTCCATTCGACAGGCCGTTGAGCAAGGTCACGAGGAACACGGTCATCAGTCCGAAGCCGATCCAGTCAAACCGGCGCGGCGGACCGGAGGCTGCGCGCCCCGGCATGAAGATCGTGGCCAGGAACAGGCCGATGAGGCAGAACGGCACGGCCATGAAGAACACATACCGCCAACTAAAGCTGTCGACCATGATGCCGCCCAGCGTAGGGCCGAGCGCCGGGGCCAGCACCACACCAATGCCGTAAATTCCCATGGCCGACCCGCGTTTCTCCGGCGGGAAGACCAGGAAGATCGTCTGCATGGCGAGCGGCTGGAGGATGCCGGCCGCGCCGCCTTGCAGGACGCGGGCCAGGATCAGCACGCCCTCGGCGGGGGCGAGCCCGCCCATGGCGGAGGCGGCGATAAAGACTGTTAGCGCCAGCATAAAGGTCGCGCGCTGGCCGAGGGTCTCGACCATCCAGGCATTCAGCAGCATGGTCCCGGTCATTGCGGCGAGGAAGCCGGTGGAGAGAAGTTGCGCCTTGTCCTGGCCCATGCCGAAAGCGCCCATGATATCCGGCAGGGCTACATTGACGATGGTGGCGGTCAGGATAGTGGCGATCGTGCCCATCATGACCGTCGCCGTGACCAGCCAGCGATAGGACGGGCCGAAGCGGGCGAATAGCCCCTCGATACTGTCCGGCCGGGGCGCGCTAGGAGTCTGCGCGGCAGAAGTGTTTTGAGCAAGTGACCCCGCCGCGTCGAATCACAGTTCGGCCCGAGAACGTATCCACAATATCCAGCCGAATAGAGTCTCGATTCTCTCTATTCAGTCAGTCAAGACGGTTATCAGCGAATGCGTTATCGTAGTCCGATCACTCAGTACGCCCAAGGATCCCTCGGACCCTCTATTTCAGCCTCATCAGTGAACTCATCCGCCTGAGATTAAGCGACAGACAGACCAGATCCCATTCACCCTGCACGGCGTGAAGGCCCCGCAGACTGAACTGTCGGAAGCCCAGAACATGCTTGATCCAGCCGTTGACCGCCTCAACCAGATGCTTGCGCTGAGCGTAAACCGATCGCCCGGTTGCCGTGGCCAGCTTCCCGGCCATCCGGGCGCTGGCCGGATAACGGCTCGCGTCTATCTCTGAACTCTTCTTGCCCTCCCGGCGCAGCGAGACATAGCCGTCGATGCTTTTGTCTTCCAGGGTCTGTAGATCTTCTTCTTTACGGTAACCCGCGTCAGCCAGACACTGATCCGGATAGGTTTCCAGAGTGTCTTTTGCCTGATCCAGCAGTGGTATCAGACAGCCATTGTCACTGGGATTATTGCCCAGGTGGTTGGCGACAATCAGCTGGAATTCACCATCCACGGCCAACTGGCCGTTGTAGCATTGCTGGAACCCGTCCGCCGTTTTCATAATCCGGCTTTGCGGATCGGTAAAATTGCTCTGATCCTTGTCATCCGGAACCCCATAATCCCGCTTGAAGTTCGGGCCCCCGCGAGGTGAGCGCCGATCATCGTCCGGGGACCGACCCCGGGCCTTGTCCCGCTCTTTCTGGTCTGCTTCCAATTTCTCTTTGGCAGCACGAATCTTTTCCAGCCGCGCCTGCCGGTACTGAAGCTCTTCAGGCAGTTCATCACCCCGGTTATCCGGGCCGAACTGTCGGTCTTCCGACTGGTCTGTCTGACGTGCCTGACGACAAAGTGCATCGATCTCTTTCGATAAACGATCGCCTTCCTCGCCCATGCGGCCATAGCTCATGGCCTTGTGCTTGCTGGCATTAGCCCGAACCTTGGTGCCATCAATCGCCAGTGTTCCCAGCGTGATCAGCTCCGCTTCCCGGGCAATCCGGACCACCTGAATAAACACGGCCTTGAAGGCAACCAAATGGTGTTTGCGGAAATCACAGATCGTGCGATGCCTGGGGAAGTTGCCTGCCGCCAGAACCCGGAAGGCCACGTCTTCTTCCAGCTTCCGGGCGATCTTGCGTGAAGAGAAAACGCCGGTGGCGTAGGCGTAGATCAAAATCTTCAGCATCATTCGTGGATCGAAGGGCGAGTTGCGTCGGCCGTTGCCTTCGTAGCGGGCATAAAACGCGCTTAAATCCAGCTCCTCGACGACATCACTGACAAAATAGGCCAGATGCCCCTCAGGCAGCCACTCGTTCAGGCTCGGGGGAAGAAGCAGTTCCTGGCCAGGCGAATACGGGCGGAAAGTGGTTCCCATCAGATTCTCCGGTGCTGAAGAATTTTTACGCATTATGCCAGAAGGTGTCTCCTGCCGCGCAGACTCCTAG
>Ga0315338_1000680_pt1 | contig 64573 bp, 45 predicted proteins | sample ASW8metaG_FD_204518 | JGI IMG/M metagenome (GOLD analysis project Ga0315338, IMG submission 204518) | Ammonia-oxidizing marine archaeal communities from Monterey Bay, California, United States - ASW #8 | ecosystem: Environmental > Aquatic > Marine > Coastal | place: USA: California | collected...
GATTCCCCCCCCGGGCCGCTGGCACGACCCCCGCCCGCCCGGCCCGCCTTCGCTAGCGCCGAAACTGTTTGAAGTCCGCCGGCCGCTTCTCGATGAACGCCTTGATGGCTTCGGAGTTCTCGGGGCCGCCGAAGAGCTTGGCCATGGCCTTCGTCTCCATCTCTCTCGCGCGCGCGATCGAGTCCGTGTGGAACGACTTCAGCATCTTCTTCATCTCGACGAGGGACGAGACTGGCCACTGTGCGATCTCGTGTGCCTTGGCGGTCGCTTCTTCGAGGACCTGGTCATCGGGGTAGATGCGGGTGGCGATGCCGTATTCGAGGGCGCGTTCGGCGTCGACCCAGCTGGCGGTGTAGAGGAGTTCCGCGGCGTGCTTCTGTCCGAGGACGAGGGGGGCCATGTACGCCGCTGCGGCTTCGGTCACGAGCCCGAGATTCGCGAAGGGCATGCGGAGTCGGGCGCTCTCACCGACGTAAACCACGTCGCAATGGAAGAGCACGGTCATGCCGTAGCCGATACCACAGCCGCGGACGGCGGCGACGAGCGGCTTCTCCAGGGCGCAGATCGCGTCCATCATGACGTCGAAGGGTTGTGCGCCGCCGCTCGTGTCGGGCGGCGAGGTCAGGTCGAGGCCCGAGCTGAAGTCCTCGCCGGCCCCCGTGAGCAAGACAGCCGCGACCGCGGGGTTCGAGTTCGCTTCTTCGAAGGCGACCCCGACGCCGCGGAACGCTTCCGAGTTCATGGCGTTCTTCCGCTCGGGACGGTTCATCGTGATCGTCATGACGCCTTCGTCGTCGAGCGTCGTGAGGACGGGGGGCGCGTCGGAGGGGTTCGGCATCTGGGGGTTGGCCTTTCTTGGAGGTCGCCCTTGGAGGGCATCATCGGAGGCGTCGCGTCTTCGTGCGCGAAGCCGTTCGATTCTAGCCACCGCTCGGGCGGCGCACCAAGGCGGGCTAGAATTCTCGAGTCGATTTCCCTGACACGAACCCCAGGAGCTTCCGCATGCCGATCAGCCCGATGGACGAGTATCTCGCTCATCAGACCTCCGACACCTTCGACTACGTCGCGACGAGCGATCGCAACTTCTACGATCGCTACTACTTCAACATGCACGACTCGACCGGCGACTTCTTCATGGTCACCGGCATGGGTCAGTACCCGAACCTGGGTGTCATCGACGCCTTCGTCGCGATCTCCTTCGGCACGAACCAGTACGTCGTGCGATCGTCGCGCGCGCTCGGCAACGATCGGCTCGACACGCAGGTCGGTCCGTTCCGAATCGAAGTACTCGAAGGCCTCCGTTCGCTGCGTCTCACGTGTGACGAGAATGAATGGGGGCTCTCCTTCGACGTTCGCTTCGACGGGAGCGTCCCCGCACTCGAAGAGCCGAAGACGTTCACTCGGAACCGGTCGCGCGTGATGATGGACGTCTCCCGCTATGCGCAGGTCGGGACGTACTCGGGACATGTCGAGGTCGGCGGCAAACGTTTAGAGGTGAGTCCCGATCGATGGCGGGGTGCGCGCGATCGGTCGTGGGGTGTGCGGCCGGTCGGCGAGCGCGAACCGCCGGGCATCGGCATCGAAGACGTCATGGGGGGTCGCCACGGCTTCTACCACAACTGGATCCCGCTCCAGCTCGATCGCGGCATGTTCAAGGTCATGTACGACGCCGACTACGCGGGAAACACGACCGTCGAAGAGGCGAGCTTCGCGCCGGCCTACGACGAGCCCGGCGAGATCATCCAGTACGGATCGCCCGAGATCGAGATCGACTACATCCCCGGCACGCGCGAGATGAAGGAAGCGCGAACCCGCCTCCCCAATCCGGATGGCGACGACATCACGATCAAGAGCATCCCCCAGCGCACGGTCTACCTGGCCGCCGGCACTGGCTACCTCCCGACGGAGGATTGGGGACACGGCTTCTACAAGGGGCCGAGCCTCACGCAGGGCCAGACCTACGACCTGAGCACGCAGGAGAAGCGTTCGCAGTACGCGATCCTGAACGAGACGCTGTGCCGGTTCGAGCTCAGCACGGGCGAAGTGAGCTACGGCATGCACGAGAACATGTGCATCGGGGTGTATCAGCCCTTCGGATTCGACGAGCCGGGGAAGATGGCGCCTTAGGCGGGGCGCTTACTGCGAGACGTGTCTGGATCGTCGAGGCAAAACGCGATTTGAATCGATCGACCGCACTCGCCGCATGTCGGTAGCCGGTGCGTCCAGAAAACTGGACACACGCCAAATATTGTGATGCCGCGCAGATTCGCGACACGTACGTGCTTGTTCGTGTTAGTGTTAGTCATAGATGAAGCGCACATCTGCGCAGGGTCGGTGGCGAATTCCTGGGATCCTTGAAGAGTTCAACGGAGTCTCGTTGCCAGTTCTTGCACGCGAAGGCGCGAAGCGCTGCGCGACAGTTCATTGATTTGTGTTTACCGCTCTCTTCTGGGTCGCGGTCATCGCCACCCCCGGAATTTCGCAGCATGCAACCTGAGCTGAGGCTTTCCGTGACCCACGTCGTTTCGCACCGATCGCGGACGATCATCGCATGATTCAAAATGGCTCGGGGAGGACGATGCGAGTATCACTGGGGTTGTTCATCGTGGCGTTCATGGGGATTGGCTGCGGATCGGCCCCGATTCCGACCGCCGTCGTGGAGGGGACGACCGCAACGATCACGCTCCCTGCAGAAACGATCGTCGGTTACGGCAGGGCGTGGTCGGGCGCCGAGATTACGGACCCAGCTGATTGGGCGGATTCAATGGAGCCTGCGGCGGCTCCCGCCATGACGATTCCGGGCTTCGCCCTCGAGGATCTGCAGCGCGGAGAGATGATTCTCATCCTTTCAGAGATCTCTGTTAGCAGTGGCATTACGACGGACATCACACGTCTCCCGGTTCGGTTCATCACGCGAGTGGAGGTAGATTCTTCGACGAATTCGGCGTTCGACTCTTCCGACCCTGTGCGCAAGGGGCAGGTCGTCGTCGCCTTCGAGGTGCCGCCTGGGCTGGTTACCGACGCCGAAGGAAAGCGCGACCTCTGGATTCGGGTCGAACGCTATCGACGCGACGTGACCGCACAGCCGAGCTGGACGTTCGTGCCGCTCCCTGTCGTAGACGTCGCAGGCCTCGCGTCGCCTTCGATTGGATGGGGATTGAGTGATGGAGCCACGGCGGGACACCCGATCCCGATTGCGATTGTCGATCATCCGGCAGCGGACGGGGCAGAGCCGGCAGCCGGTGAGGATTTTACGCCGAGAGAAGGCTGGGGAATCATCTACGACTGTCCCGGCGGATTCAATTGCGGCCTCAAGGCGTCGAAGACACCGTTCTTCGAGCTATTGGCTCCGGATTTCATCCCAAATCCCGAATTCTCGATCCTGACCCTTTCGACCACCGATCACCCAGCGGCTTGGGAGTTCGACATCGAGTACCCGTCGCATCGCATGGAGATCGTCGGTGTCACGCTCGAACGAAAGATGGCGGGGCAGGCGTACCTGGACTGGAGTAAACGTGACCCTCCGCTGCCGGAAGGTGATTGCACGCTCGCGCCCCGAACACTGGACATCAAGATCGTCGACCCGGAGGCGCTCACTCGCGGCGTGAACATCGCGTTTCGATTGCGGAACGTCTTCTACTACCCCTGTCCTGACCCTCCGCCGTTCGTAGAGAGCCATCTGACAGTGGCTCAACAGACCGCTCTTGCCTACGACGTGGATGGCAATTCGATCGCGTTTCCCGCCTTGGACCCCGCCTACTTTGGAGACAACTGAAATGAGCGTTGCCCGGAGAGTCGCAGTCTCGACTATTGGATTGCTCTGTTTCCTTGGCGGCCAAGGAATTCTCGCCGTGGCTCCGGCTTTGGCACAGGAAATCCGGTCGTCAGAGGATCTCGCAGTGCGTGCAAACGAAGCGGCAAATGCGGTCGAGTCATTGCGAACCGGCGGTGAAGTAACTAGCAGACGGCGAACGACGGAGACGGATCGTCCGAATAGGGCGGAGATGCTCGAGATGGCGTCGAGTCTTCTACAGGAAATCGCTGCGGAGGCATCCAGAGGAGCTGATGCCTCGGAAACCAGAGACGAAATGACTCGGGTGGCGCGACTTCTCGACTACGCCTATTTCGCTGCAGTTCGAGCGGGTGAGCGTCCCGATTCCACTCAGATCGCCGCACTCAAGGACTTGCTGCTGGAGCTCGAATCCTACTACAGCCCGACGGCGGACGAGGATCAACGTTGACCGCTTCGCTACTCCGCGGCGGGAAGTGCTGGGGATCCCAGGGTTCCGAGCCAGCGGCTTCGACCCGAAAAGCTCTTGTCGCACCGGAGTTCCCGGCGGACCGATGCTCTGTCGAGTCGAGGCATCGATTGCCTAGCCGGGAGATCCGCGACCTTGCGTGGGTCTTAGAGAGCGAGCGGGGCGCGATTGCAAGGGCGACGAGATGATGGTGTCATCGCGAGCCGATCCTGCGCGTCAGGTGAATACCCCAATCCGCGGGGCCGCCGATGGGCACGAAATAATCGTTCTGGTGTTGTCCATCGCCGTGATGATGATCGGCTCAGCAGCGGCTCAGGCTCAGCAGGATCCGACAAGAGTGCGTCGCGAAGCGGCACTATGGCTCGAACTCAACCAGAATGCAGATGGATCATGGGGCGTGGGCGATGAACGCGCCCTGGTGACGGCGGAAGCGTTGGAGGCCCTGTCTGCGGTAGGGCTAGAGACTCGGCCCGCGGCGCGACGGGCGATCGAGTGGTTGGCGGGCTCCCAGTTCCTGAATGTGGATTATCGATCTCGTTCGCTGCGCGCACTCTCGAAGGCCGGAGTCCTTCTCGAAAGTTCTGCCTTGGAATTGGATTCGACCGCGACGACCGGTAGTGGATTGGGCCTGCTGAACGAACGGAATCCGAACTCGGTCGACTCGGCGATCGCATATAGCGCGATCGCATCCGTGCTCAGCCCTGTTCAGGCAACGTCAGCTTCCGTCCTCGAGGCTGCGATCTTTGCAGGCCAACGAAGCGATGGAGGCTGGGCGGGAGCCGGGATCCCGGTCGACCCAGACACGCCGAGCAGTCGCGTCTTGACGGCCGAGATCATCCGCGCTCTCGCGGACGCGGGACTGGGTGGCGTGCCTTTTGAAGGCACCAATTTCATCAGCTCGACCGAGACGGCGCTGCCAGATTCCGGCCTCGCCCCGAGTGCTTCGATGACTACTCTTGAGATCGCCTCTCGAATGATCGCGATTCAGAAGTTTCTTGGTGGAGCAATCGACACCCCGTTGCGGACGGAGCTGTTGAACTCTGCACGATTCACGGGTGAAGTCTGGGGCGGCGACGCACTCGTCAACGCGAGAGGATTGCTCGCCTTGGCTGCAAGCGTTGATGCTTCGATCAGTGAATGTGTCGGCGATATCGATTGCGATCTCACACTGGATGCGGATGATGCCGCGCCGCTGGATGCAGCCAGTGTCTTGGACTCAGACGGCGACGGAATTGCGGATTTACGCGATTCCGATCGCGACGGGGATGGTATCGCCAACGGAGTAGACCTCTTTCCAGACGATGGAACGGAATGGCTCGACAGCGACGCCGACGGAATTGGTGACTTCTCAGACCCGGACGACGACAATGACTCTCAGACGGACTTTGCCGAGCTGGATGCCGGAACGTCGACGTACGTAAATGATTCAGATGGTGACGGTGTGCCGGATGGATCGGATCCGTGCCCCCTCATCAAGTTTGTCCTCGGTGGTGGTCCGGGCGGAACGCATCTCGGCGTCGATGGAGACCTCGACTCGATATGCACGCCAACGGATCAGTGCGACGACTACAGTGATCCGCGAGATTTTCGAGATCTCGACGGTGATGGCACTTGCGATGGTGTCGACAATGACGACGACGGAGACGGGTCCCTCGATCGACACGAGCTCGCGTGGGGGACGGATTCTCGCGATCCATCCTCGAATCTCGACGCTTTGCTGGCAGACAATCCCGATCTGGACGGTGATGGACTTCTCAATACGGAGGAGACGACTCTCGAACTAGATCCTTTCCTGGCAGATTCGGACTCGGACGGCTTTACCGACATGACAGAACTTCATGTTCTGGGTGGTGGGGTATCGGCCGCCGCGGCTCTCAATGGCTCGATTCAACCGAACTCTCACTGGTATGGCTTCCCCGCTTCGTCTGCTGCCCAAGGCGTCGCGACTGGGACACCGACGACGGCGGAGATGCTCCCTTGGCTCGCAGATGCCGGACCGACTCTCGAACTCGCGTCGACCGGGGGGCAGTCGACGCCACCCGGTCTGTTGGGCGATCCGCGGGCGAGCTTGAGACCGGGGATTCAGCTGGTATCCGGGCTCGATGCGGCCCTCTTCCGAATCGTTGATCAAGATGGAGATGGTCTGCTCGGCGAGGAAGAACTCTCGCTAGGCACTCACGTCTGGTCACCAGACTCGGATGCTGACGGGTTCACGGATGGTGCGGGAGTGCTGGCAATCGCATCGATGCCGACGGGGATGACTTTTGTCGATTTGAATGGCGATGGAATCGTCGATGGGGAAGCGGACTTCGCAACCTCGCCGACCGACAGAGAGAGCCGGCCTGGTGCGTGGGGGGATACGGCGCCTCTGGGCGGTCCCGACGGATCCGTCAACGTTGCGGATCAGCTGATTCTGGCAAGATACATTCGTGATCCGATCGCACTGCTTGCGACGCTGAGCGCAACTCAGAGCGCGATACTCGATAACGCAGCGGACGTCTCCGGCTCCGATGGGGTCGACGTCGCCGATCTCCTCATGCTCATTCGATATATCGATGACCCACTTGGGCCGATCATGCCGCCTTCGGCGCCCCCAGATTCAGATTTCGACGGTGTCGCGGACGATCTAGATCTGTGCCCAGATTCGCTCTCGTTCCAGACGGATTGGGACTTCGATGGGGTAGGCGACGGGTGCGACTCCTGTCCAGTCGTTCCGAACTCGCTGCAGCAAGATCTGGACGGCGACGGCCTCGGAGACGTCTGCGACGACGATCGAGATGGAGACTATTGGACTAACGCCGCCGACAACTGCCCGAATGATTCGAACCCGGACCAGGGCGATGCAGATCTGGACGGGATAGGGGATGTGTGTGATGTCTAGAACGAAACGAGCCGCGGTTCGAGATCTTGTGGCTCTTGCTGTGGTCGGTTTGCTGATCATTATCGGCGATCCTGGAGACGGCTGGGCTGCGTCCCCGGAAATCATGTCTCACCAGGGACTGCTGATCCTTCCCGACGGCCAAGTTGCCCCAGACGGTTTGTACGAGATGAGATTCCGGATCTGCGACTCGCCGGCCGGCGGCTGCGTACCTGCCGTTTGGGAGCAGACGCTCGCGAACGTGCAGATACAGCGAGGCCTGTACAACGTCCTGCTCAGCGCTCCAGGATTGGCAGATGCGTTCTCAACGAGCAATACCTGGTTCGAGATCGCGCTCCTCTCGGCGCCGGGCGGTGTTCCGATCGATCCGGGCGGAACCACTCTGACCCCCCGACAGCAGATCGGGAGCGTTCCTTACGCGCTTTCGACGCTGAGTGAGGCGCAGGTCAAGACGTGGGCAACCGAGTCGGTGAAACAGGGAGTCACGATCGAGGTGGACGACGTCGGGTCGCAACTCTGCACCGACGAGTGCTGGGTGCTTTGCTCCTCTCCGGGTGCGATCCCAATCGCGTGCAGTTTTCGAAAGAACGAATCGGAAGACACCGGCGAAGACAGTATTGGGTGTTTCCCGGACATCGGGAATTCGCGCTGCACGTTCAGACGCGACATAACCGAAAGTCCGGACTCCATCTCGCTCTACTGCACGTGTCTGAACCCGCAGTAAGGAATCAGCGAGAATTGGACCGACTCCCTCTAATTCGACCGAGCGATGCGAGTGGCAAGCGAGTGCTTAGAACCCAAACGAATAGATGTCACGATTCCAATCGACGCGTTGCCATCTTCGCGAGCTGTATGCTGATCGTCGCGTGCTGGCCGTCGGTATCGCCTGGCAGCGACGGCTCGAGTCCTTCCAGGGGCACGGATCATCGAGGGGATCGCGCCGCGCCGAACGGGCAAGCCCGACAGATCGCCGCTCGACTCTACGAACTGGACCGCCTTGCAGCGCGAAAATCTGCGACGGGTGACATGAGTATTGCGAGGCAGATCTCCCTGATTCAGGAGAGGCTACTAGCCGCGCGAGCACACTCTCGAAAGGGAAACCGAGACGCTCTCGCGAAAGAGCTGGATATCCTTTCACATCTCCATGCAAGGCTTGAAGAAAAGTCGGTACGGAGCGGCGAACAACCGTCGGAAATCGACGCAACTTATGAAGACGCGGCCGCGCGCGCGATAGCTGCCTTTCAACGAGAACTCCGGAACCTCCTCGCCGACGAGAATGAACTTAGAAGGGCGCGTCGCATCGAAGGAATGATTCGCGACATCGAGGGCGAGGAAGGTCCCGTCGAGCGGGCCTACACGAGAGAGGGATGGACCGTTCCTGTCGTCCCTGTGACGGACGGGCAGCGCCAGCGCCGCGAACGCATGCTTCAGCGGTACCGTGAGACTGGACGATGAGGCGCCGTATCGCGCGAGATGGACTGCAGCGTGCATCTTCCGTGGTGTCGTGGTGCCTCGCCTCTCTAGCGATTCTAGCCGTCGCCACGTCCACGCAGGCACAGCCGGCCGATCCCTATCTGGCGGCGGACTGGCCTGACGTCGTCATCGACGGTGCAATCGCTGAAAAGGCGGCGGAGCTCCAGAACGATCCCGTCCTCATCTATGAATACGTTCGAAACGAGATTCGATACGCCAGCTATTGGGGGTTGATGCGAGGTCCCGTTGCCACGTTCAAGTCCGGAGCCGGCAATGACTACGATCAGGCAAGTCTTCTCGTATCGCTCATGCGCGCTGGTGGCTATCGCGCTCGCTTCGCTCGGAATATCATCAAGCTCAATTGTGAGCAGGTTTCGGGCTGGTTAGGCGTCGTCACAGTCGACGACGGCCAAGGCGGAGAGGATTGCTCCGGCGGCGCTGCGTACCTTCGTGCGACGTCCGCGGCGGGAATGGACCCGAATTGTGTCTCATGCGCCGAGTTCGAGCCCCAAACTGAACTCACGACCTTGATCCACGTTTGGGCAGAAGTCGAGGTGCCTCTTGATCGCTATCGCGGTAGGCGTCTCTCGACCAATACTCCGGACCTTGGCTGGATCGCCCTCGATCCGAGCATGGTCGACGCTGTCTGGCCAGCACGGATACCCGAGCTGATGACCGCACCCGAGTTCAGCTCCGATCGGGAATTCGATCTCGAAGGCTACCTAGCGGAGCTACAGACGTCGCTTCCGGTCGAGCTCTACGCGGACCAGATTCAGGAGTTCCTGAACACGCAAAACGTCGTGTCGGCGAAGACCGGCGCAGGGATCCTCGTCGACGAGCTCTATCGGGACGGAGAAGTCATCCCAATCGAGGCCGGCATCCTTCCGACGGCATTGCCGTATGGGATCTACGGCGGCGTCATCGTGTCGCGTGACGCGAAACTCGAGAATCTCCATTCTTCTGGATGCTGTCTCTACGAGTCGGGCGCAGCGACCTATCGCCATATGCGATCCGTTCACATTTGTAATGAAGTGGGAGCGACCAGCGGGGCGACAATCCCTTCCGGCGACTGCGTCGCACTCGACGCCACGCATGAGGACAAGCTGTTTCACGCTGAAGCGCCCGCCTCTGCGTGGGAAGGCTCGAGTCTGATTCTCCAGTTCCTGCCCGGTCAAGCGCTTCCCCCAGGCGGGATCGAAAGCATCACGAGCTGCAATTCGTCGTGGGACGTGACGCCTCATTTGTACCTCGACGAGGTCGAAATGCTCCCGCCCGATGCGGACGGCATCAAGACAAGTGGCATCTGCGACAAGAAGACCGTTGTATTAGATCATCAGTTTCCGAACGGAACCCATCAGCGTTTTCCCGACGACGTTCGGGCAGGCGGAATCTATGCGCTCTCGTTCGATGCATCGACGAGCTCGGAGCAGTTCGTTCGCGAGGCGGCGGAGCGACTCGAGGCGGCGAACGAGCAGTATCCGATCATCGAAGGCCCGGGCGGCACGGCGATCGTCGATGACGGGTCGGGTCTGAATTTCGTCGCGCATCCGGATGCCCAGCGCGCGCTCGTCGGCGGGCTACTTCACCTAGCGGGAAGAAGATGGTCCGAGCGTCTCCGCACGTCCTGGCATCAGATCGGTACATTGAGTGGACAGCTCTCATCGCCCTTCATAGAGACCGGAGTCGTAAGCGCCGGGTATGAGAACGTCACGGTCTTCGGACAGGTCGTCGGTGCGGAAGCGAGCGCTTGGCTGATCGACATTGGCGCGAGAATCGTTCCATTCCTCGATCGAGTCACAGGGGCTCAAACTCCTCACGCGGGACAGGCAATTCCCGAGCCATTCGTCTACACGGCTCCTGACGGCGGCACAGGTTTTGTGAACACTCATTCCGAGATTCTCGGTGTCGTTCAGGGCTCCGCATTGGAGCATTCCGTCTGGGAAGAGCTGATCAGTGCCGAGGGCGTCTCTACCGTCAAGGGGCTCCAGCTCGGATCCGAGGTGTACGAGAAGAATCAATTGGTCGTCACGCCGACAGGCACCGTGTCCGGCCCTGGATTGCTTTCGATAACTCCGACTGAGGCCGTAGCGGCTGTCGAGGACATCGAGGGCGCACCCTGGGGACCTACCTATTGCGAGATCGCCAGTTCATTTCCGAGCGTCTACGCAAGCACGTCTGGACTCTCCATAAGCGGTCTCGAACAAGCTCAGTTGGAAAACAACCGGCCGTATAGCCAGCTCGATTGCTCTACGGTCCCTTCCTACTCCGGCGCCAATCTGGAGGCCACCTGTGATCAATGGCTGATGGACGCAGGAACGGATCTTTTGAACGCAGACCATCTCTCGAGCGCCTCTCCGACACCGACTGGTGCTCGCACTCGAGCGTCGTATCGGATCGAAACACCCGATCTAGCTGGAAACATGAACCATTCTTTGTTGCGGTGGAGGATTGGGGGCTCCGTTTCGTTCTCCAACCCGATATCGGATGCGATTGGACCGACAGATCCGAACTACTACCCGGGGCCAGAGCTCAGGGTTCGAATAACAGGACAGGGACTGCCTGGGTTGGGTTCCGGCGATCTACTCTACGACAATACACCCCAGCTAGGGCCGACGATCGGGGAAGTCTCACGACTCTTCACCGTCGGACCCGACACCGGAGGTTGGTGGTATCCAGATCCTGCTTACGAACTCACACCCGCCGCCGTAATCAATGGGCGGACGTGTACCCTTATTCCCGCCCCTTGGCCTGTCTATTATGAGTGTGAACCTTCTTCCCCCCCCAGTTGGCCCCAGTCCGAGCTTCTGCTCGAACTCGAGAGTGTCGTTACCTATCGCGGCTCGGGAATGCCGAACTACACGGGTCCATTTACTCGCGAGATGGCTGCAGACCCGTCGTTTGCCGACGTGGCCAGGGTCAGATCGAACAAAATGATCGTGCGATGGGAAACGGAAGGCGACGGCTGTACACAGCCGCTGAAAGCCGGTACGACCAATGAACTCCGGATCATGGATGAGCCCTATTTTGAGGACCACAACGGCTTTCAGGGCTTCGTCTACTATCGCAACGCCACGATCAACGGTGGCCTCAGCCTGACGATGGCGATCAGCACGGATGTGCCGGGCGCGACACAGAAGGGCGCCTATTCGACAGGTCTCCTTTGGAACTCGCTCTTCACGGCTCCGCCGCCACTTCCGACATTCCAGATTGCGCCTTCCCTGCTCTTCGATCCGCCAACATTCGGTTTCGCGAACCGATTTCTTTCCAACGTCAGTGTTGGGGATCCAGTCAGCGTAGCGGGAGGAAACTTCTTCGATGTGTCGACCGACTTCTCGATCAGAGGTCGAGGAGGGTTCGATCTGAACTTCGTCCGGTCGTACAACTCGCGCTTGAAGTTCGACGGAGCGCTGGGCTACGGCTGGATTCACACGTTCGACCAGCATCTTCGCGACGATGATGGTGTCGACGCCGGAACCGCTGACCCGCAAATGGTTTGGGTGACGGAAGAGGCCACGGAGCAACCCTGGACTGTGCTCGGTCCAGGTAGCTTCGAGGCTCAAGCATCGGTGCATGACGTGCTCGAGCAGCGAGCCGATGGTGGGTACCAGGTCACTACCAAGGCAGGCATGATCTACGATTTTGCACCTTTGAGCGGAGACTTTGCGTGGTTGGAGCGAATCACCGATCGGAACGGGAACTCGATTCAGGTCGAGCGAACGGAAGGTCAGGTCTCTCGGGTGATCGATACGGCCGGTCGCGACCTGCTCTTTCAGTATGCCGACGGGCCAAATGGCAGTCGGAACGTGACGGTCACGGATTTCTCTGGGAGGATCTGGACGTACCACATCGACGCTGACGGAAATCTCGATGAGTACAAGGATGCCGTTCAGATCGCGCATGGCTCCGATGATGCCTGGCGATACACCTACTATGCCGGCGAGCCCAACCCCGCCCTCGATCATAAGCTCAAATGCTGGATCAAGCCTCAAGGGGGGAAGACTCCGGCCGCCGGTGTCGAGCCACTCTGCGGAGCTTCGGCACAGGGCCACGCATGGATGCGCTTCGACTATTACGGCAATGGTGCCGTACAACGCCATACGGATGCGCTTGGTCGGGAAACCAGATTTTCGTACGACTATTTCGGGAAGCGGACCAGGGTGGACTACCCCGACGGTGCGCACGAGGAATATCAGTTCGATGGATTCGCAAACATCGTTCGCCTTGTGGACCGCCGAGGCGTCGTCACGAGCTTCGAATTCGACGAGGAGCGTCGCGAACAGAAGAGAGCCTGGGACGGCCATGGAAAGCTGAACCAAGCCAATTACGACACGGCCGGTAATATCATCCGAAAGGTCGATCGCGTCGGGCACCAGGAGAATTTTACGCACAATGAGTTCGGCCAGGTGCTGACTCGAATCGATCGACTCGGCAACACCAGTGAGTCGAGATACGACGAACAAGGCAATCTTCTAGCACTCCGTAGCGAACTCGGCGGAGTGATGACGGAGTTTGCGCGGTTCGACTATGACGACTACGGCAATCAGATCTCTGCCTCCGAGTTGAGGCTGCCAGGGTCCCAGCTTCCTCCGGCGACGACTATGACGACACTCGACGCGGGCGGTGTCGCCCCGATCGCGATTCGCGAGCCGATCGGACAGATCGACATCGTGAACGACACCCTCGGCCGTCCGATCGAGTTGAGTCGGCGAAGGGTGAACGACGACAATCCCCAGACGGTCGTCACGAGCGCAGTCGATGTGATTTCGGTCTATGACGAGAGCGATCGGCCCGTCCTGATAGGATCCCCGGCCGCCTCGGCCACGGATTCGAAGCGGGTGTGGATCGGGTCGGTCTTCGATGCAGATGGAAACGTGACGACGACCTGCAGCTGGGTGACACCCAACAAATCACCTCCGGCATCTGCCGCCACCCCGTGTGATCTGCCGCCGGGCGGTCTCACCGCCGGCTACGAGCTGCGTGTGGACAGCGTCGTCACCTACGACGTGATGGGTAGGGCCGTCTCGGTCTCGGACACGCTCGGCAACGTCTCGACGAGTGAGTTCGATGGGATGGATCGAGTGACGTCGAGGCGCAGTCCTGAAGGACGTGTCCTTCGCCAGATCTACGACGGCGCAGGCAACGTCATCGAAGCGATCTCGCCGAGCGGACGTCGCACACGCTTCGAGTACGATGCCAACGGTCTTCTCGTCGCGACGATCGATGCTCTTGGCCGGCGAAATCGGACCGTCTACGACGCTGAAGGGCGAGTTCTCGAGCAATACGCGCCGGGTGATCGGCTCCTATTGCGAATCGTTCGGGACGCAGCGGGGAATGCGACCAGTGTCTTCGACGGCGCCGGTACGGAGACGAGAACCGACTTTGACGAGCTCGGAAGGTCAAAGTCGACAACCCGAGCTCTGGGCACGAGTGACGAGACGACGCAGGCATTCGAATACGACCTGCTTGGACGCCTCGTTTCGAGAACTGACGGCGAAGGACATACCGTTCGCCTGAGCTACGACGTCTCCGGTCGAGTCGTGTCGGAGGCCGACGAGTTCGGTCGTACGTCGAGTTACGTGTACGACGACATGGGCAATCTATCCGAGCTGCGAATGCCCGACGGCCGCCCCGTCCGCTTCGAGTATGACGATCGCGGGCTCTCGACGAGGCGCTGGGGGGACGGGTTCGACGATACCTATGTCTACGATGCGCGTGGGCGCCTCGTTCTGGCCAGGAATGCGGAGGTCCGCGAACGCTGGGAATACGACGCTCTCGATCGGGTGGTCGCGACCAGTCACAACTACACGGGCACGAGCCGCGTCATCTACGACGCGGACGGCTTGATCCGAAACTTCGTCTATCCGCGAGGGGGTACGTTCGGCTACCCCGAGACGACCATCGCGCGATACTTCTACGATCTCGACGGTGATTTGACGGCAGTCGAGGATCCGATCGCAGGTCGCTGGTCCTACGAAAAGGATGCGATCGGACGCGAAGTCAGACGCCTCGGCCCCGACGGCAGCCAGCGGAAGCTCTCCTATCACGGTTCGGGTTTCCTGGCTTCCGTCGAGACGATCATCGGCGGTGTGTCCGTCGACGTGGCTTCGTATCCCGAAGCCGACTACGACGCGCTGGGCAACCCGAAGCGAATCGTCCGATCCGGGGGGCAGGTCACTGATGTCGCTTATGACCTCCTCAGTCGCGTCAGTTCGATTCGGTATCCCGATGGAAACGTCTCTGGTACGTGCGGCAGCGTCGATTGGGAATGCTTCGAGTACGATCGAACGAGCAACCGCACTCGGCACCATACGACGGCAGGAACAGAGTTCGAGAATGTCGTAGACGCCGCCGATCAACTCGTCGCGATTCGCGACGTCTCGACCAGCCAGACGATCGAATCCTTCGGCTACGACGTAGCCGGACGACGATCGTCCCGCAGCTCTGCTTCGACGACTTCGAACTACCGATACGACGCTCTGGGTCGTCTCGCGTCGGTCACCTCGGACTCCCACGACCCGACCCGATTCGCCTATTCACCCACAGGCGGGATCTTTCGCCGAAGCGACGGAACCACCGCGCACGATTACGTGTTCGGCGATGGAGTCGAGCATCGAAACGGAACACGCGTTCGATCGGTGCTCGCCGGGCTGGGCGGTCGGTCGATTGCCGAAGTGGTCGGGAACCAGGGCGCGACGCCCGCGGTTCGAGAACGGTTCTCGGACGGGCGCGGCAACCTGAGCCATGTCTCCGAAGCGGGCAGCCTGGTCTGGTTTGCGAAGTACAAAGGTTTCGGCTCGGTCGCTTCCGAGATCGGCGTCAACCCGACCCAGTCCGGATTCTCGGGCGCGAGAATCGAGGGTCCGACCGGACTCCTCCGCATGGGTGCGAGACACTACGACCCCACGACGGGTCGATTCCTGCAGTCGGATCCGTTGGGCGTCCGAGCGGATCAACCCTACGCTTACGCAGCGAACAATCCGTACGTATTTAGCGACCCGTCCGGTCTGAGTCCGTTCGTCAACTCGTCTGCGGATCGACAGCTGAATCTGATTGGGATCAACAGCAGTCCGGGGCGGGGCGGGCAAGGGGCGTATTCGTCCCAGGGTGTAGGTGCCGGGCAGGGTGTCGCGAAGTATGTCGGGCTCCAGTCGGCCTTAGCGGGTGACGTGCGAGCAAGCTACGCGACCCAGGCTGCCGCCCTCGATCCGTTCGACAAGGCGGGACGCTCCGCCTTGAAGCTCGATACCCGTGCCAGAACTCCTCGCCTGTTCAACGATGTGATCGAGTATTTCCGCCCTGGGGTTGGTCCCCGCCCCGGGTCTGTCGGCAGAGCCGCTGTCTCCAATGCAGGTGCCGACCTTGTTGGAGGTGTACTGCGTGTTGGTGGCAGAGCCGTGGTCGGGGCGTCGCTACTGATTGATGCAGGACGAATCTACATATCCAGTGACAGAGCGCGCACGACGGTTCAAGTTGGATTCGGAATCGTCGGTGCGCTTGGAGGCGGGACGCTGGGTGTGCTTGGGGGCTCCGCAGTCGCGCCCGGACCCGGTACAGTGATCGGTGGCATTGGCGGTGCTGCTACTGGAGGTGCCGGGGGAGAGTACGTCGGAGGTCAAGTCTACGACTACTTCTTCCGGTAGAGGAGAACCGGTGCAGATCATGTTGAGCAAGCTCTGGAAGAGTGCCAAGTCCAAACTCGGGTCACGTAAAGTTGCATCGACATGGGTGGTGCTGACGCGAGACGGATTCGATCTAAACCAGGGTGACTCCAGTCTCGGCAGTGTCCGCTGGGAAGAAGTTGACAGGGTGCTCGCCTTCAAGCGTGACCTGTTGACCTCCGACGAGGTGTGTCTTGCATTCCAGATTGCTGACAGCGGTACCGTCTTCGAGGTGAACGAAAGCGTCGGTAGCTTCTGGGATCTGGTCGCACGGGTGAAGGAAGTGTTCCCCGACTCCGAGCAGGACTGGGAGGAGGCAATCGTCAAGCCCGCCTTTGCTGAGAACTCCACAGTGCTTTACGAGCGCCCCGCATCTGCCAAGTAGCCCACCCCCTGCGCTCCCACTCCCACCAGTCCGCCCTGGCTCCGGCCTCGCCCGCAACGCCCGCGCCACTGGTTCACCGTTCGCGATGTGGTCGGGTGCTCGAAGGCTCGGCCGTGTTCGCCGGGTCGTTAGGTCGGCACCCGCAACCAGTACCGCCAGCGGCTCTGGTGCTCGCTGCTACCTACCTGCGCACTTTCTCAAGTTCTTCCCGTCCGGCTCCGAGGGATAGATGCTTATAACGATCTTTCCCAGCACCTTCCCGGAGCCCTAGATGACCGATCACGAAACTGCACTCGTTCTGCCCAGCGACTCGGGCTTGGTGAGCTTGTGTCAACGCTCTTGGTTTCGCCAGCGTTCAACGATCTTGTCTACAGCAATGTCTTCCGGTCCGTTCGTCCACTTCTCGAAGAAATCAATGTCATCACTATTGGGAGTGGGGTTCGGCTTGTCGAACTGAAGTCGAGTGGGCAGGGGGACCGCTTCACCCAGCACCAATGCCTCGCCCCTTCCAAGTCCCGCAAGAACACTTACGAGATCCCCTTCGCTCTCTGGTACCAGATTGCGAACGTAGGACTGGTCGGCAGGGTTAGTAATCCGCAGGCAGATGAACGTGCCGCATTGAGCCAGGACCGTCTCGGAGACCTCGTGGGGGCGCTGGCTGACAACCGCCAACCCGACTCCATACTTCCGCCCTTCTTTGGCGATCCTTTCCATGGATTGCCGCGAGCCTGCGTACTGACTTTCGCCAGAGCGTGGAATGTAGGCGTGAGCTTCCTCGCACAGCAGTAGAATAGGAAACTCGCGGTACTCAGGATTCCAGTAGTTAAACTCGAATGCCAGACGACCTATTTGCGCAGCGACCGTGGGGCGCACATCGAACGGAACCGGGGACAAGTCGATTACAGTAACAGCCGACTTGGGCGTTCCAAGTCCAACGAAATCTCGCATTAGATCGGTGAGCGATTCTGAAGTTTCGCGGACCTGGGGCTTCAACAAGAAGTCGTACCGCACGTCATTGAGCTTACTGTCCAGGCGCATCAGGAAGTTGTCGAATTTTCCCGTCAGCGGGCCAGCCTTGAATTCCCCTGCCTTCTTGGCGGGAATCTGACCGTTCAATGAGTTGATCTCTTCCCTCAGCTTCCCGAGGTCAAAGTAGATCGGCGTGTCCAGAGTAGTCCTCTTGAGACCAAGACGTTTCCCCTCCTCATTGCGGAGCCTGTTCAGCACGTCGCGAAATGCCGAGACTTGATTGTGTGCGCTGAAGTCCGTGTGGTCGATTAGCAGCTCGCAGAGTTCCGCGTATGTCATCAGCCAGTACGGAATCTCCAGCTCGCGGGCATCGACATGCCGAACGATCGCGTCGTCGAATGCGTAGTGGCGCTCACCGTCCTCGCGCTTCCAGCAATACTCTCCATGCAGGTCTAGGATGATAATATGCGCGCGCGGCATGACCTTGACGGTGCGCTGTACTAGGGATGCAACAGTCCACGATTTCCCGGCCCCAGTCTGCCCGAGGATCGCGAAGTGACGACCGAAAAGGCTCGACGGATCGAGACAGACTTTGAGAGAAGGGTGAGTTGCCACGGTCCCAACCGAGAAGCCCTTCGATTGGAAGCGCTCGAACATTCTTGCGATATCGTCAGAGCCAATCGCATGAACTTCGGCTCCGGTCGTCGGGTATCGACCCACCCCTCTTTCAAACAGCTCGTCATCGTTGATGGAGCCGATCGGAGTTAGGCGTGCGATTCGCCTTGCGAACGGTAGTCGTACTGTGTCCTCAGTAGCCGTTTCTAGCGTGGTCGATGACAGCGCTTCCTGCTCGGTCATTCGAGTAACGATCGCGATGATATGAACATCGTTCTGCCGGATCGCGACATAGGAGCCAATTTGCCCGACCAGAATGTCTTCGTCGCCGATCGTGACGATGGGGACTTGACCTTGTTCGTCTTCAAGGAGTGAAGCGGTGAGGACGCTGCCTTGAACATCGACAACGTGCCCGATTACTGACTTTCGTGGTGTGGACAATGCCTATACCTCATTTGCTAAACGTTCAAAGCTCCACAGATCTGAATGACCCGGCCCTATGCTGCCCTTGATCGAACATCGTTCTTGCGTAACGACAATCGTGTTGGACTTCGAACTCCATCGGTTCCATGCTGCGTCGGTCAGAGCCATAGTGAAAATGAGGAGAGTGAAGTCGCTGCGATCTAGTGCCGCCTCAAGAACATCGTTCACATGTTCGTCGCCAAATCCGTAGCCGATCGCCGCCAGCCGATGAAGTGGCTTCGCATCCTGAGTCATCGCAGCGCGAAATGCAGTCCAGATTGGGGAATACGGTGCTCTGACCACATCTGAAGCCTTGCGCCGATTCGGGGGCACCATCAGTCGAGCGGTGCCGAGCGGCGGAGTCTGGGAGAAACCGCACCGGCGAGGACCACGTTCGGGGCATTCGTACCAGCCTAGGGAACCGTGGAGTTTGTACAGGTGGACGGGGACCCCCGCTGGGTGCATCGTCGGTCTGGCGCGTGGGCCACGAGGAATGAGAAACGTCTCGCTGAAGACGGCAGCATTGAAGAATGCGTCTTCATGACCCAGAAATCCGTCCACGAGCCGTACCCGTTGAAGCTCAGCCGCACGCTCGATAAGCGGGTCGTAGTTGAGGCTGAAAATTTTGATGCAGGAATCGGGTCGGACAGCGAGGCGGCTGATGAAAACGCCGTGAGAGGCGAGCGAAGGACTCTTGGAGATAAGCGCGCCCGCCAACGCTTCAGTTACAAGATGGCGATAGGGCGTGTCATCGGCACCGCCATCATCCAAGAGGTCTAGGGCATGTTCGATTCCGTTCGCACCCTGGTCGAGCTTGGTCTGGATGTCGTCGCGCTTCTGTTCGTCGGAAATTCGGTCCTTGATGATGCCCCAAATCTCTGATGCGAGGGGATAGCCGTCTCCATTGAGATAGGAGGAGCCCGCACCGATTAGGTATCCGACCCGCTGGGACTTCAGTTGTTGAGCGACCTTCTGCTCAAGCTGGGCCGTGAAGTCCGCCGGTTTTACCATGCGTCTACGTTCCTGCCGGAGCTACCGACAGATCCAACGAACGTCATGGGCATAGTGAGCATCCACGGGATGTCTACATGGGTTCCAGGGCAGGAGATCGTCACGGTCGTAACCCCATCTATTCCATGATCTTCACGAATGGTTTCTTGTCCAAGATCGCAGCCTGCACCTTCCTTTTCATGAATTCGACTAGATCGCGTCGGTCTCGTAGCAGCGCCAACAGCTCCTCGACGGTGGCGAGTAGGACAACGTTCTGGGCGAGAGCGGTGCGGCATTCGCTCTCAGCGGGTGCCGTAAAATCGGTTGCCGATACGAAGATTCCACGAACTGAGCCACGGGTGAACACGCGCACTAGGTGACGCGATACGTCTTCCACGCTGACAGGCCGCTTCAGCCATTTCATCTCGACGAGATAGTATTCTCCGTCGATTTCGACAACGCCGTCTATCTGCTCGACGACGCCCTCACCGAGGTCGCCGACTCGCTTGAAAGACTCTCGAACTGAGATTCCGAAAGCCTTGAAGAGTCGATTGGCCACGTCTTCGAACTTGATGCCACGCTTCCACGGGTTCTCCGCGACAGTGAGAGCGGACAGCTCGTTGTGAATCTCATCCAATTCGACTTCCCGCCGAGCGCGCTTGTCAATTTCGTGCTGTCGTGTCTCGGCTCGCTGCGTCCGTTCTTTTTCGGCTTCGTGCTGCATTCTGGTGAACGAGTCTTTTACGTTCACGACATCACGGATCTGCGCCACCAAACCCTGCGCCTCAAGGCGATCGTTATCCCAGCAAGTGGAGAAGTTCTCGAACTCAGTGACTCGCTTGAGGACTTCGCGTCGCTCCCGAAGAGCTGGCTCACCAGCAGAATTCATCTTCTCCAGTACGGAGCGCACGATCTCGAATTTGTTGATGGACGACGCATCTCGTTGCCATTGACCCTGGGCTTCTCCCGTATAGCCCCGACCCACACCCGCGCCTTGGAAGAACAGAAATACGTCCTTCTTACTACGACTCAGCCGGGGAATCGTATCCACCAAGAGACTGAACAGCTCTGGTGGGTAATGAAACGTGATGTCGATTTGGTGTGTGGGCTTACTCCGCGCAGTCATTGGGAAACTTTAGCAGCAGCTCCCGAGGGGGACGATTCGGCGGAACTCTTTCTAGGTGGGATTCGATCGAGACGGTCGGGCTACAACAAGCCCTCGCCAGGGTGCTCATCAAACAGCCCGGCACGCCGAACATAGGCGCGGACAGTCTCAACGGACCGGTGGCGGGTCTGGTCCATCAACCGAAACAGGGTCGCTCCGTTCGCCGCCGCCGAAGACGCGAAGCCGGAACGCAGCGAGTGCCCGCCGAACCGGTCGGGGTCGAGCCCCGCCAGGGCGGCGTACTTCTTCACCACCGTAGCGATGGTCCTGGGCGAGATGCCGTCCTCGGTAACGTGACCTCCACGGCGAAGCCTACGGAACAAGGGACCATCCTCGATACCGGCAGCGTCCAGCCATGCCCGCAGTGCCACCACCGGGCAGGCTCGGCTACCACGGGGAACGGCGACCTCCTGGCCCTGACCTTCCTGATCGGTTTTGCTTCGTTCGATGGTGATGATGAGGCCCTCGGAGACCTCGGCGACGTGATCGACCATCAAGGAGGCCAGCTCGGACCTTCTACAAGCTGATGCAAAGCCTAGGGTCAAAATGCTGTAGTCCCGCAGACCCTTCAAATCGTCGCCAACGTGTTCCAGCATGGCCAGAACAACATCGGACGTGGCTGCCGTCTTCCGCGCAGGGGCGGCACCATGTTCACGGCGGATGCCCCGCATGGTGGCGGTCACGATCTCTGAGCTGGTGGGAGTCTCTACGCCCGATGCCCGGTGCAGCATCCTGATCGCTGCCAGCCTTCTGGAGATGGTCGAGGGCTTCAGACCTTGCTCGGCTTGTGACGCAGCAAAGGAGGCGACGACCTCGGGGTTGGCGGGTACTGCTACGACGCCCCGGGCCTCACACCAGACCTTGAACACTTCCATGTCGGATCGGTACGCAGCGCGCGTCGCGTCCGACAGACTCTTCTCCGCGTAGCCCCTCGCCGCCTGCGCATCTTCCCCCAACAGCTCGATGTCGGTGTCGCTGGGCAGAACGAGTGCAGTTTCGTGATCGGTCATCTAGGGCTCCGGGAAGGTGCTGGGAAAGATCGATACGGACCCTGGTTCCGAACGTTCATCCGGCGGCCTGGGAGTTCGATGTCGTCTACCCGTCTCACCGCATGTCGATCGTGGGTGTCAGTCTGGATCGAAAGAGGCCTGGCGAGGCTTTCTTACATTGGGATAGAGAGGAGCCGACGGTCGGGTGTACGGGCACGACGGACACGCTGAACATCAAGATCGTCGACCCGGCCGCTCTCGCCAGGGGCGTCAACGTCTCGTTCGAGCTTCGAAACACGGATTCGACGACGACCGGAACCGAGTGTCAGAGGCCGATCACGAAAACCAACGGGCCGGTGACCGTACAAGCCGTGGCTGCCTACGACGAGAATGGAGTCTCGATTCCATTCCCGGCGCTCGAGCCAGAATATTTCGGCGGGAATTGACGCGCTCCCACCAGCCTGAGCCATGGCCTAACGCGGAGCGTCCGCAACCCCCCGCCAGCGTCCGGCGCGCCGAATGAGCTGCACTCGATGTCTCTTTCGTCGGGTGGCCAACCCCTCACTTCCTGGCATGCGACGGTTCGTGAGAGCCCATCCCGCCCTTTATTGCGCAAGTCCTCCGCCAAACCTCAAGCTCTGCCTCGAAAACTCCGAAGTAGTTGCTGGTTTGTTAAGTCGAATGAGGACGCCGTGATGAAGATGTCGGAACGAATCATGCTCGTGGGCCTGTCGCTTCTCTGCGTGGTCGTCTTCGTAGGCGGCTCGTGCAACAAGGGCGATCGGCCGGTTCTCAAGGTCGACGCGGAGTTCGATCCGGGAACTGCGTCCGATACTGCCGCCCCGGTCCATGAAGCGAACCCCGGCGTTGGTCAGACGTTCACGGTCCTCGCGGACGGGGATCTAGAGGAGTTCTGGATCGTCGTGACGCAGGGTGAATCCGCCGACGACGGCATGATCCAGATCACCGTCCGGCCGACCAACATGGCGGGTGAGCCGGACCCGGATCCGAATACCTCGATCATCACCCCTATCGACGTCGACACCTCGACCCTACCGGCGACCCTCGTCGACGAGTACACGATCTTCGACCTGACTAGCCAGCCGCCCATCGAGGTCATGGCCGGCGAGGAACTGGCCATCGTCGTCGACTTCGTCAGTCGCGCCACGAGCAACGACGCGAATCCGATCGCGCGCTTGCTCGGGCAGACGGGTGATCCCTATCCCGATGGCTCGGGCTCTATGGGTGAGTCGGGCGTCGGCTTCACGAACAACACCAATGACTACTTCTTCCGCACCTTCGTTCTGCAGTAGGGCGGTCACGTCGTCCCGCATCGCGCGCGTTCGACGTAGTCGTTCTCCGAGCACGCTCCGCCAGATCGATCGCTAGTCCGTGCGATCGACGGAAGCCTTGCCTCCGCTCCCACTTCCCTCCGCCACATGCAGCGTCAGCTGCGTGAACGGAATCGTCCATCCCCGCTCGTTGCAGACGTCTACGCAGATCCGGGCGAGCGCGCGCTTCTGCGCCTGGAAGTCGAACGCCGCGGATCCGTCGAGGTCGACCCGCACGAAGTAGTCGAGCGAGGAGGCGCCGGCTTCCTTGAACTCGACGGACGTACTGACGAAAGAGTCGCTCCATTTGGAGTGCTGCCATTCGTCTTCGACGCGGCGCTCGAGAAACTCCCGCATGCTCGTCGTGATCTCGCCCTGGTCGCCGTAGTCGAGGCCGAATTGGATGTCGACGCGGTAGCCGGCGCTGAGCTTCTCGATCGGTTGGGCGACGAAGTCGCGCGTCGGTACGATCGTACGGGTCTCTCCCGGGAGTCGGAGGCGCACGGCGTCGATCGACTGGAACTCGACCTCGGCGGGGCGTCCGTCCGGGAGCAGGATCACGTCGCCTTCTTTTGTCGGAAAGAAGGCTTCGTCTTCGCGGAAGGCACGTGATCGCAGTTCGCCGAGGTCGTCGATCGGGAGTCGAAGCGTGCCGCCTACGAGCGCGGGGTTTTCGAGTATCGAGTAGAAGGAGATCGATTCGATCCGCCAGGCGAGACCGTTGTAGATGACGCGCTCGCCTTCGCGAACGGAGCCCATGTCGAGGATCAACACGGCTTGGGACCAGAAGCGCGGGATCGCCTGCTTCGAGGTCCAGATAATGCCGAGGATCAGCAGCAGCATCAGGATCAACAGGACCCAGTCGCCGAAGAAGTAGAGCGCGACCAGGAAGACCAGGATCGCGCCGATCACGGAGAAGGCCGAGTAGAGGAGCGCCATCACGCGGCCTTCGAAACTCTGCGCCTTCTGTGACACGCCCCTTTGGTTCGCGACCAGGGTCCGGAGTCGCCGGATTACGAGCAGGAAGCCGAGGGTCGCGAGCAGTGCGAAGAGCAGATTGCGTCCGCGACTCTTGAAGAAGAGTTGAAAGAGATTCTCGACGGCTTCGGCGATCGATTGGTTCTCTCCCATGCGACGGTCGAGCTTCTGTTGTGCGATCTGGATCTCGGTGCTGAGTGCGCTGCGGCGGCGCGTCCAGTCGTTCTGCTCTTCGGCGAGTGCGGCGGCGACCGAAGGTTCGCTGACCGTCGCCGAGAGTTCGTCGAGTCGATTGAGGGCGAAGGTGACCTGGTTCAGTCGATCGGCGAGGTTCGATATTTCGGTTCGAAGGCGATCGATCTCGCGTGGGCGACTGGTCGCGCGCTTGAGTTCGTTCACGAGCGGGCCTAGCAGGTCTCGCACTTCGCGAGTCAGCTCGAGTTCGTTCGCCGATTCATCGGGCTCGATCGAGAGGGGATCGACGCCCGAGGCCAGCTCGGAGAAGCTGCGCATCAAGTCGTCGTGCTGCCGCGACAGTTCCCCGATCTCGGCCTTGATCTCCGCTTCGCGACCGCGCGCATCGTCGGACTCGAGTTCGTCCTGCAGCTTGCGGAGCTCGTCCTCGATCTGACTCCGGCCCGCGAGCACTCGGGCGAGGCTCGCTTCGTGACTGGTGGGGTCGAGCGGGCGAGGTGATTTCAGCCCTTCGGACGGCGCGCTCGGCGTGTCCGGCGTGCTCGCTGAATCTTGCGCGTCGGCCGTCGAAGCCGGAAGTACGGCGCTTGCAAGGACGAACAGAGCGGCGAGCAGAACGCCCAGGAATCGAGCGCTGGGCGTGGCGACACGGTCAGCAGTGCGTGGGGACTTCAGCTCGGGCGAGGGGCGTTTCGGCATGACCTCGACTCGGGTAGCACCCCGGCTGAAGCGCGGCCACAAGCCTGATCGGCCTCGAAGAATGCGGATTTCCGCGCTCCGATCGCAGGCTAGACTTCGTCCCCCGGCGAACGCCTGCGCTCGCCCGATCGAATTCACGGAGGGACTCCCAGATGCTTCGAAAACTCGGATTGAGCCTGCTCGCGATCCTCGCGCTCGTTCTCGTCATCGTCTATGCCGCAGGTAGCGGGCTCTTTTCGAAGAACCAGCACGCGGGGACGCCGAAGGCGCGCGCGATCGACTCCGGCTTCGTCGCGGCCAAAGAAGCTGCGGTCCGTGAAGCGGCTCTCGACGTCGGCGTCGCGCGGCCGAAGCAGATCCTCTTCGGCGATCTCCATGTGCATTCGACCTTCTCCTTCGACGCCTTCACCCTGAGCCTGCCGATGAGCGGCGGTGACGGCGCGCATCCGGTCGCGGATGCCTGCGACTTCGCGCGTCATTGTTCCTCCCTCGACTTCTGGTCGATCAACGACCACGCGATCACGCTCACGCCGCGCCGCTGGTCCGAGACGATCGACGCGATTCGACAATGCAACGACATTGCCGGATCCGAGACGAACCCCGACCTCGTGACCTACCTCGGATGGGAATGGACGCAGGTCGGCGCGACGCCCGAGACGCACTACGGACACAAGAACGTGATCATCCGCGGACTCGGCGACGAGGAGATCCCGGCGCGGCCGATCGCGGCGGGCGCGCCCCTCGGTCGCGAGGTCGCAGATGCGCTGCCCTCGCCGTTCTTGATGGGCGCCTATGGATTCTATGACCGCTCGCGCGGCGGGATGGACTTCGTGAACTATCAGGCGGAGCTCGGGAGTTTCGACAACTGCCCGACCGACGTGCCCGTTCGTGACTTGCCGACCAATTGTCGGGAGTCTGCGACGACGCCGGGCGACCTCTTCTCGAAGCTCGACGAATGGGGCTTCGACTCGATGGTGATTCCGCATGGCACGACCTGGGGTTTCTACACGCCGATGGGTTCGTCCTGGGACAAGCAGCTCACCCTCGACAACCACGATCCGAATCGCCAGCGCTTGATCGAGGTCTTCTCGGGCCATGGCAACTCCGAGGAATTCCGGCCCTTCGAAGAGATCGTCTTCGACGAGAGCGGGGCGCCTTCGTGTCCCCCGCCCGGGCATGGTTTCCTGCCGAGCTGTTGGCGTGCGGGCGAGATCATCGAAGCACGATGTCTCGCCGAGGAGCAGTCGGCGGAGGAATGCGCCGATCGCGCCGAGCGCACGCGTCAGCTCTACGTCGAGGCGGATCTGAACGGCGGATCCCATGTCGTCCCCGAAGCCACGGTCGCCGACTGGCTCGACTCGGGCCAATGTCGCGACTGCTTCCAGCCCTCCTTCAACTATCGGCCGAAGAGCTCCGTGCAGTACATCATGGCCCTCGGCCGTGACGACGGGCAGGGCGGCCCGTTCCGTTTCGACTTCGGCTTCATCGCCGCCAGTGACAATCACTCGGCACGTCCGGGCACGGGCTACAAGGAAGTCGCCCGAACCGAATTCACGGAGCAGCGCTTCGGAAACTTCCTCGACACGCCGATCGGCTTTCGCTTCGGTGCGCCCGAGTATTCGTCGGAACCCGTTCCGTATGAGTTCGAAGAGAACACGACAGGGCCGCTCGGCGCATTCGAAGTCGAGCGCGGCGCTTCGTTCTTCTTGAACGGCGGACTCGCCGCGGTGCATGCGGAAGGTCGTGATCGGGATTCGGTCTGGGACGGGATGCAGAGGAAAGAGGTCTACGGAACGAGTGGACCGCGCATCCTTCTCTGGTTCGATCTCTTGAACGCGCCGGGTGGACGGCCGACGCCAATGGGCAGCCAGGTCGCGCTCACGGAGAATCCGATCTTCCAGGTGAAGGCCGTCGGATCCTTCGAACAGAACCCGGGCTGTGGCGACGACGCGACTTCGGCGCTCGAACCCGACCGACTTGCACGACTGTGTCAGGGCGAGTGCTACAACCCCTCGAGCGAACGTCGATCCATCTCGCGCATCGAGATCGTCCGAATCCAACCGCAGCGATCCGCGGACGAAGAGATCTTCGGCCTCGTCGAAGATCCGTGGCGCGTCGTCGATTGCGAACCGAATCCCGAAGGCTGCGTCGCGACGTTCTCGGACGAGAGTTACCTGCGTGAAGGGCGAGACGCTCTTTACTATGCGCGCGCGGTCGAGGAACCGAGTGCAGCGGTGGCCGCCGATCCGCTCGGCTGCCGGCGCGACGCGGGCGGAAAATGCGTGCAGGTCGACCCGTGCTTCGGCCGACCGAGTTCCGACGAGTGTCTCGCACAGACCGAGGAGCGCGCCTGGTCCTCACCGATCTTCGTGAACCACGCGCGGAGCGTCGCGGCGCGTTAGACCGAAGCGGCGCGTTAGACCGAAGCGGTGCGCTAAACCGAAGAGCGATCCGTCGCGACCAGATCGAGAATGGCGCGTCGTAGCACGGCGGCGGCGCGGCGCAGTCCGAGCCTCTGTTCGACCCGGAGGCGATTGAGGGCTTCGAAGGAGACGATGAGTTCGAGCGCATCCGCCGACTCACCGGGCAGGGATTCGATCTCCGGTAGCCAGCGTCGAAGATCTAGACGCAGGACGCGGATCGACTGTTCATGCTCCTTCTGCAGCACTTCCGACCGCCATCGCTGGGTGATCGAAGACCGGAGGTAGGGCGCGAGGGTCGCGAAGATCGACATTCGCCGCTCGATCAATCGATCGACCCGATCCTCGAAAGGTCCTTCCTGCACTTCGTTGACGATGAGCGGCGCGACCTCGGCCTTCAACTGGATATTCATGGTCGCGAAGAGCGTTTCCATGTCGGTGAAATGCCGAAATACGGTGCGGACCCCGACCTTGGCGCGCTCGGCGACCTGCTGGGCTGTCGGCAGGAGTGAACCCTCAGCGATCAGCTCGAGCATGGCGTCGACGATGGCCGCTCGGCTGCGTTCGGAGCGCTGAACGCGTCCATCGGCGGTGATCGTGGAGACCGTTCCCATCATTTCGATTATGGCATAATCGCTGTCACTTCTGACAAAGGATTTCCCATCGTGCGCAGATTCCTGACGTCCACTCTTCTCGTTCTGATCGTCTTCGGTGTAGGGGTCTGGGTTTTTCGAGCTCAGATCGCGACGCGCGTCATGAGCGCCGTCGTCGAAACCAACATGCGCGCGGATCGAATTGCCGAGTTGCCGGATGGACTGCATGTCACGTTATGTGGCGCAGGAGGCCCGCTTCCCGATCCGGTGCGTTCCGGTCCCTGTGTCGCGATCGTGGCGGGCGAATCGCTCTTCATCGTAGACGTCGGCTCCGCTGCGCCGCGGAACCTCGCCACGGCTGGACTGCCGCCAGCGCGCGTAGAGGGCGTGTTTCTCACGCATTTCCACTCGGATCACATAGACGGGCTCGGCGAACTCGGCCTCCAGCGCTGGACCGCGGGGAGCCATCGCTTGCCGCTTCCCGTCTACGGCGCCGAGGGCATCGACGAGGTCACGCGCGGCCTGAACCAGGCCTATCGACTCGATGCTGTGTATAGAACGGCACACCATGGCCCCGAGGTCGTTCCGCCGACGGGCGCCGGATTTCGTGCGGTCGGATTCCTGGAACCCGCCGACGGCGAAGAGCGGGTGGTGCTCGACCAGGATGGTCTGCGCGTCACGATGTTCAAGGTCGAACATCCGCCGATCGTGCCCGCGGTCGGCTACCGCTTCGACTACGCAGGACGCTCGGTCGTAGTGAGCGGTGACACGAACAAGAGCGCCAATCTCGAATTCTTCGCGCAGAACGTCGACCTGCTCGTACACGAAGCGCTCTCGCCCGAGTTGATGGGCGTAATTCAGGGCGCGGCCGAAGCGGCCGGCAACGCGACGATCGCGAAGATCAGCGCAGACGTGCTCGACTATCACGCGAGCCCGCGCCAGGTTGCCGAAATCGCGGCCGCCGTCGAGGCGGATCATCTGCTCTTCTACCACGTCGTTCCGCCGATGCCGATTCCGGGCCTCGCGTCGGTCTTCCTGGATGGGGTCGACGAGATCTACGCGGGTCCGGTCACGCTCGGGCGGGATGGGACCTCGCTCTCGCTCCCCGCCGGCAGCGACGAGATCATCGTGCGGTAGGACGAACATCCGGCGAGCCCTCGAAGATCGAGGATTTCGCCTGTCGATGGGAGCCGCGACGACGTAGGCTTGGTCGAGCAACGGTTCGATCGCGGCGGTCGAACGAGTGCTCGAGCGGTCGGTCGAACGAATGCTCGAGCGAATAGTCGAACGAGATGGAGGTCTGGCACGAGCATGAGCATCCTGGGCGGCATTCGCCGCGATCTGAGCGTGGTCACGTCCCTCCTTCCCGTCATGTTGGCCGCGCGGAGCGCGACGCCCGACAAGACGATCGACTACTCCGATTTCCTCGCCGCCCACATTCGCAATCGCGCGGACCGTCCGGTCCTGATCGGTGAATCCGGAAGCCTGTCCTGGGGCGAGCTCGATGTCTTCGCGAATCGCGTCGCGCATTGGGGCCTCGGCGTCGGGCTCACTCGCGGTGACGTCGTCGCGCTCTCGATGGAGAATCGACCGGAGTTCGTGGGCATCTGGCTCGGCCTGTCTCGGATCGGCGTCGTGACGGCGCTGATGAATACGAACCTGACGGGCGATCGTCTCGCTCACTGTATGCGCGAAGCCGACGCGCGGCATTGGATCGTCGGAATCGAACTCACGGAAGCGGTTCTCTCGGCCCTTCCCGAACTCGACAAACTTCCGCAGATCCTCGTCTCGGGGACGCTCGACGAGCCGATTCTCGAAGCGGGGCAGCTTCCGCCTCAGCTCGTCGAGAATGCCACGCAGGTCCTGCCCTTCGATTCGATATGCGACGCCCAGCCCGACGCGCCCGTTCCCGAGGATGCACGCACGGCACGACGCGGCGCCGACGGACTCTTCTACATCTACACGAGTGGAACGACGGGTCTTCCGAAGGCGGCGAAGGTCAGCCATACGAAGGCACTCACGACGGGTATCGCTTCGTGGAAGGCATTGGGCCTCACCCCCGCCGATCGGAACTATTGCTGTCTTCCCCTCTACCATAGTGCCGGTGGCATGATGAGCGTCGGCGCGTCGCTCCTCTCGGGCGGAGCGCTCATCGTCTCGCGCAAGTTCTCGGCCAAGCGCTTCTGGAGCGACTGTGCGCAGCACGATGCGACGACGTTCCAGTACATCGGCGAGCTCTGTCGCTATCTGTTGAATTCGCCGACGCATCCCGACGAGCGCAGCCATCGCATTCGATGCGTGATCGGGAACGGTCTGCGCCCGGACGTCTGGGGCCCCTTTCAGGAGCGCTTCGGGATTCCGCGAGTCGTCGAGTTCTACGGTGCGACCGAAGGCAACTTTGCGCTCCTGAACTTCTCGGGCAAGCTCGGTGCGATCGGCCAGCTCCCGGGCTTCCTACGCAAGATCGTCGGCATCGAACTCGTTCGCTTCGACATCGAGGAAGAGGAGATCATTCGTGGCGCGGACGGGTTCTGCGAGCGATGTGACTTCGACGAACCCGGAGAGCTGCTGATCAAGATCGGCGACACGACGCGCTTCGAGGGCTACACGAACCAGAGCGCGACCGAGAAGAAGGTCATCCGAGACACTTTCGTCGAGGGAGACGCCTACTTCAGGAGTGGCGACCTACTCAAGCTCGACGCGGAGGGGTTCTTCTACTTCGTCGATCGCATCGGTGACACCTTTCGGTGGAAAGGGGAGAACGTCGCGACGAGCGAAGTTGCCGAGGTCGTCGCGGGCGCCAGCGGAATAGAGGAAGCGAATATCTATGGCGTCGCGATCCCGGGCACGGACGGCCGCGCGGGCATGGCCGCCCTCGTAGCGACCGACGCATTCGACATCGACGAACTCGGCCGAATCGTCGAAGACGAGCTGGCGTCCTATGCGCGTCCGATCTTCGTCCGGATCCTGCCGCAGATGGAGATCACGGGAACCTTCAAGCATCGCAAGGTCGATCTCGTCCGCGACGGGTTCGACCCCACGAAACTCACGGACAAGCTCTACTTCCGCGATCCCGAGAAGGGCGGCTACGTACCTCTCGACGTGGGCGCCTTCGAGCGGATCGAATCGGGCCAGACCCGCCTCTGACGCGACCGCCTCGAACGCGCGCGGCCTGGTTTTCGCGTTCCCATTCCTAATGGCACCGCAAATGCCAATATGCCATCGTGCCTCTTCGTCCAACCGCTCTCCGGAGGCCCCCCCCCGATGTCCGACGTCTACCGAATCTATGGGATGGAACTCTCGCCCTTCTCGGTCAAGATCCGCTCCTACTTCCGCTACAAGCAGATCCCCCATCAGTGGATCGTGCGCAACGCCAGCACGATGGCCGACTACCAGAAGTACGCGAAGATCCCGATCGTTCCGCTCGTCGTGACGCCCGACGAGAAGGGAATCCAGGACTCGACACCGATCATGGAGACGATGGACGGTCTCTTCCCGGAGCCGTCGACGCATCCTTCGGATCCCGTTGCGCGTTTCGTTTCGCTCCTGCTCGAGGAGTTCGGAGACGAGTGGGGCAACAAGTGGATGTTCCATCTGCGCTGGGCGCGCGAAGAGGATCGCCTCTCCGCAGGCGGACGGCTCGCGACGTCGATGGCGCCGCCAGGCAGCGAAGAAGCGCGGATTGCCGTCCGAACCCAGATCATCGAACGCATGACCGGGCGCGTCTTCTTCGTCGGCTCGAACGAAGTGACTGCGCCGCAGATCGAACAATCTTTCCAGGACGCGCTCGTGCAGCTCGATGCGCATCTCGCGACGCGCCCCTATCTCTTCGGTGGACGTCCGGCCTGGGGTGATTTCGGTCTCTGGGGCCAGATCTACAACGCCTGGACGGACCCGACCGGTGGCGCCTGGATCGCAGCCGCGGCGCCGAACGTCCTCGATTGGATCCATCGCATGCTGAACCCGCGCGACGAGGGCGCGTTCGAAGACTGGTCGAGTCTCGAGTCGACCCTCGCTCCTTTCCTCGCCGACCAGGTCGGCGCGCTCTTCTGTCCCTGGACCGTGGCGAACGCCTCGGCCATGACGGCAGGCGACGAGGAGTTCAGCGTCGAACTCGCGGGCAAGACCTTCACGCAGATCCCGCAGAAATATCACGCGAAGTCGCTGCAGGTGATTCGCGAGAAGTTCGCGGCCGCGGAGGACCACGCCTCCCTCGACCCGGTCCTCGAACGCGCGGGATGTCTCGCGGCCCTGCAGGGCTAGCGCCGATGATCGACCTCTATACCTCGCCGACTCCGAACGGGCACAAGGCTTCGGTCACCCTCGAAGAGCTCGAGCTGCTCTATGAGACGCACGCGATCGACTTGTCGAGCAACGTCCAGAAGGAAGAGTGGTTCCTGAAGCTCAACCCGAACGGGCGCATCCCGGTCATCGTCGATCGCGACGCCGAGGGCGAGCCGCTCACGGTCTTCGAGACGGGCGCGATCATGGTCTACCTCGCGGAGAAGACGGGCCGCCTCTTGCCGACCGATGTCGCGGGACGCAGTCGTACGATGCAATGGCTGATGTTCCAGATGGGCGGGATCGGTCCGATGATGGGCCAGGCGAACGTCTTCTTTCGGTACTTTCCAGAGAAGCTTCCCTCCGCGATCGATCGCTACCAGAACGAATGTCGGCGCCTCTTCGAAGTCGTCGACCGCCAGCTCGGCGAGAGCGAATGGCTCGCCGGCGGCGAGTTCACGATCGCGGACATCGCCAACTGGTGCTGGATCCGGACCTACCGATGGTCGGGCGTCTCGGTCGACGGACTGCCGAACATGCGGCGATGGCTCGACGCGATCAAGGAGAGGCCGGCCTGTCGCCGGGGGGTCGAAGTGCCCTTCAAGGTCGAGAGCCTCGTGAAGAACGAAGACGCCGCGAAGAAGTTCGCGGAGAACGCCCAGAAGACGCTGCAACGCTAACGCCGTCGAGCCTCGTATGAAGGCCGACGGATCGATTCATTCAAACGAAGAGAGGAACCCCCATGAAGCTGGCCGTCGGCGCTATGAGTTTTGGACCGCGCGTGATTCTCAATCTCGATCTGATCAAGCACGCCGAGAGTCTCGGATACGATTCGGCCTGGACTGCAGAGGCCTACGGCAACGACGCCGTCACGACCGCGACCTGGATTGCGGCCAAGACGACGAAGATCAACGTCGGTACGGCGATCATGCAGATGCCCGCGCGTTCGCCGGCCATGACGGCGATGACCTCGACGAGCCTGAACCAGCTCTCGGAAGGCCGCTTCAAGCTCGGCCTCGGACCGTCGGGACCCCAGGTCGTCGAAGGCTGGCATGGCGTGCCCTACGGCAAGCCCCTCCTGCGAACGCGCGAATACATCCAGATCGTGCGCCAGATCTGGGAGCGCGAGAAGCCGCTCGAGTTCTCGGGCGAGATGTACCAGATCCCTTGCAAGGGCGAGGGCACGACCGGCCTCGGCAAGCCCCTCAAGAGCATCCTGCATGGCGATCCGTCCATCCCGATCTACACGGCGTCGATCAGTCCGAATGGTCTCGCCTGTGCGGCGGAGGTCGCAGACGGCGTGATCCCGATGATGTGTGATCCCGAACGTTACGACGAGATCCTGAAGCCGCATTTCGAGAAGGGCTTCGCGAAGGCTGCGGGCAAGAAGAGCCTCGAGAACTTCGACGTGATGACGTCCTGCACGGTGATCATCAGCGACGACGTCGAGCAGGCGATGATGCCCGTGAAGGCGGGCCTCGCGCAGTACATCGGTGGCATGGGCGCGCGCGACAAGAACTTCTATAACGACTATGCGAAGCGCCTCGGTTTCGAAGAAGCCGCCGTCAAGATCCAGGACCTCTTCCTGGCGGGCAAGAAGCCCGATGCGATCGCCGCGGTTCCGGACGCACTCGTCGACGCCGTGCATCTCGTCGGACCCGAAGGCAAGATCCGGGAGCGTCTGCAGGCCTGGAAGGAAGCGGGCAAGCGACGCGAAGTCGGCACGATGCTGATCGGTGCCATGCAGCCCGAAGCTTTGGAGCTCGTGGCGTCTGAGATGTTGTAGCTGGGGGCGAGAGAGTCGGCGGGTGGAGGACGTGCCAGCGGCGGGGTCGGGAAAGCCAGCCGCTCGGCGAATCCGCCACTGTCGGTGGCGTTTCCGCATGATGCATCGAGGCAGGTTGCTCGCCGACAGCGTCTCCACGCTCGCGGATGGCTTTCCCGACCCCGCCGTCGTCGCGCATGCGCTCGGGTCGGTCTCACACGGCACTCGTAGTTTGAATGGCGGTCGCCATGCTACTCCGCAACTTCTCTGCGATTTCCGATTGGCGTAGCCAATCGCGCCGCCCTGCGGCGCCCGCCCGAAACGCCCAAACCGTCCGGCTCCCGCTCCGCAGCCCCAAGACCGCAAGGCGCACGCAAGGTCCAACGAGCGTCGAGTGCGCAGATTCCCCGAGCGCAAACGTCCGAGCGACCCGGGCTGGAAAGCCTTCCGCGAGCGTGGAGACGCTGTCGCCGAGCAAGGCCGCCAAGGCATCATGCGGGACCGCCCGCGACAGCGGCGGATTCGCCGAGCGGCAGGCTTTCCAGCCCGGGTCGCTTGGCACGACCCGCCCGAAACCCTGCACGATCGCGCGCCAACTCGCGCGACTAGCTTTCGGGGGGGTGGGTGTGGAGCGGTTCGACCCTCGGGCTCGCGTACTTCTTCCGCGAGACTAGAGCCTTCAGGTCTTCGAGGATGAGGTAGCCGCTCGGGACCACGAAGAGTGAAATGGTCGAACCGAAGACGACGCCAAAGCCCAGGGATGTCGCCATCGGGATCAGGAACTGGGCGGAGACGCTGGTTTCGCGCAGGATCGGGGCGAGGCCGACGAAGGTCGTGATCGAGGTCAGGATGATCGGGCGGAAGCGGGCGACGCCCGCGTCACGGACGGCCTCTTCGAGGGCGATGCCCTTCGCGCGCTGTTCGTTGATGTAATGCACGAGGACGAGGCTCGAGTTCACGACGACGCCCGTGAGGGCGACGAAGCCGAAGATCGACATCATCGAGAAATTGAAGGTCTGGTCCGTGAAGATCTCGCGCGTGAAGTACATGAACCAATGTCCGAAGATCGCGCCGACCAGGCCGAATGGGATCACGGACATGATGATCAGGGGCTGCACGTACGAGCGAAGGGGGATCGCCAGGAGCGCGTAGATCACGACCAGTGCCGTGGCGAAGTTGGTGAAGAGCCCGAGCATGCTCTCGTTTCGCTCGGCCTCTGCTCCCTCGAGCGAATACGACATTCCGGGATAGTCTGCCTCGAGGACGGGAAGGAAGGTGCGCTGGAGTTCTGCGAGCACGTCTCCAGCGGCGACTTGAGCGATGTCGACATCCGCGGTCACGTCGATCACCCGCTGGCGATTCGCGCGTCTGATCGTGGCGTAGCCGCGTCCGAGTTCGGCTCGCGCAACCGCGTAGAAGGGGACCTCTCCCCCGTCGGGCGTGCGGATGCGCAGGTCTTCGAGATCGGCGAGGGAGCGTCGCGAGTCCTTCGGGTATCGGATCATGACTCGGACGTCGTCTCGCCCTCGCTGGATGCGCTGGGCCTCCTCGCCATAGAAGGCCTGACGGACCTGCTTCGAGAGGTCGTCGAGGGTGAGGCCGAGGGACTGCGCCGCGGGGAGGATGTCGAGCTTGATCTCCTGTTTCCCGTCGCGGAAGGAATCGTTGACGTCCGAGACGCCCGCGAATTCGGTGAGCCGGCTCTTCAGTCGTCCCGCTGCCTCTCGAAGGTGGTCGACGTCGTTCGATCGGAGTCGGATGTCGATCGGATCCCCGGGGCTGAAATACTCGGCGCGAAAGACCAGCTCGACGACGCCGGGGATCGCGGGCGTCAGGCTTCGCCAGCGCCGTTTGATCTCGGCGGCGCTGATCGGGCGGTCGTCGCCCGATTGGACCGCCATGCTGACCTCGGCAGCATGGCTTCCGATGGCACCGACTCCCCCCCGCGGTCCGCCGCCCCCGCTCTTGGGCTGTTCGCCGACGGAGAAGAGGATGTGTTTGACCAGGCTCTCGCCGCGCACCTCGAGACCATCCGCATCGAGTTCGGACTTCGTTCGATGGGCGGCGTCGAGAAGCGTGCGCGCCGCTTCCTCCGTGACTTCGACCGGCGTGCCCTGCGGCATCAGCAATGAGGCGGTCACGTAGTCACTCTCGATCGGTGGAAAGAACGAGAAATTCATCTTGGCCGATCCGATTCCGAAGTAGCCCGTCGAAACCGCGATCGCGAGGATCCCGACCATGCCCGCCAGCACCGAATAACGCGCGCCCAGCGCGCGATCGAGCAGGGGCCGATACCGATCGCGCGCGATTCGATTCAGACTCGTTGCCATTTTCGTCTGGAAGATCTTCCAGCGCGCTTTCAGGGAGCCCTGACGTTCGGGTGCGTCGACTTCGACGAGCTTCATATGCCCGAGGTGTGCGGGCAAGACGAACTGGGACTCGATCACGGAAAAGATCAGACACAGAATGGCCGAGATGCCGATCACTCCGAAGATCTGCCCCATCGTGCCCGGCGAGTAGATCATCGGACCGAATGCCGCGATCGTCGTCAGCACGCCGAAGATGACGGGGACCGCGACTTCGCGCGCCCCGGCAATCGAAGCTTCGAGTGGGTCCTCCGCATTCTCCTGGTGCCGATGCACGTTCTCACCGACGACGACCGCGTCGTCGACGAGCAGGCCTAGCACCATGATGAAGGCGAAGAGCGAGATCGCATTGATCGAGACGTCGGCGATGGGGAACATCAGGAGCGCCCCGGCGATCGAGAGCGGGACGCCGAGGCTGACCCAGATGGCGAGTTTCAGTCGCAGGAAGAGGGCGAGCACGATGAAGACGAGGACGAAACCGCCGACCCCGTTCCAGATCAGGATGTTGAGTCGATCGCGCAGGACGGTCGCCCGGTTCTCCCAGACCTGGATCGAAAGGCCGTCGGGCATCTGCGCGCGGAGCGTTTCGAGTCGTTCGTTCACGGAGTCGACGAGTTCGAGGACCTTCTGGCCGCCGACGCGATAGACCTTGAGGCCGACGGAAGCCTTGCCGTCGAAGAAGGCGTAGCGATCCTCTTCGTCGAATCCATCGACGACCGTGGCGACGTCCGAGAGAAGGAGTCGCGTCCCGTCGGCTTCCGTTCGCAGCACGATCTGCTCGAACTCGGGCCGCGTGTAGGCCTGTCCCTTGGTGCGCAGCAGGATCTCTCCGCCCGACGTCTTGATCGATCCACCGGGGCGATCGAGCGATCCGCGGCGCACGGCTGCGACGACTTCGTCGAAGGTCAGGCCGAAGCGGCGTAGCGCCTGCTCGGGGACCTCGATCGAGATCTCGTAGTCGCGAGCGTTCAGCAGGTCGACCTGCGTGACGTTGGGCAGGCTGGCAATCGAATCACGGATCCGCTCGCCGAAGATTTTCAGCGACTTCTCGGAGGTCTCGGCGCTGACCGCGACCTGGAGAATGGTTCGCTTGACCTCGACGTGGCTGACGATCGGCTTTTCGGTTTCGATCGGGAAGGTCGTGATCGAGTCGACGGCGTTCTTGATCTCGGAGAGAGCGCGGTCGACCGGGTAGCCGTCCATCAGCTCGGCGTTCACGCCGCATGCACCTTCCGCGGCCGAGGAGGTGATCTCTTCGATGCCGTTGATGCCGTTGATCTCTTCTTCGATGCGGATGCAGACGCCCTGTTCGACCTCTTCGGGTGCGGCGCCGAGATAGACGACGTTGGTCGAGATCACGTTGATGTCGATGTCGGGGAACGTCTTCTGTTGGATGTTGGGCAGGCTGAGGAGTCCGCCCAAGGCCATCAGAGCCATCAGCAGGTTGGCGGCGACGTGGTTGCGCGCGAACCATGCGATGGCGCGGTTCACTGGACGGCCTCGGCGTCCGTCGGGGCGCGGTTCGCCAGTTCATCCGTCTCGTCGAGGCTGGCGCCGTCGAGCAGGACGCGAACGCGCATGCCGTCGATGGCGGCTTCGAGCGGCGAGGTGCAAACGCGATCCCCCTCAGCCAGCCCGGCGCCCACGATGACGTTCTCGCGCTCCCGGCGCAGGACCTCGACGTCGCGAGCATGGATCTGGTCTTCCGCGTCGACGACCCAGACGCGGTCCCCCTCGATCAGCGCATCCCGGGAGATGACGAATGCGCGCTCGACCGCCTGCCCCTCGATTTCGGCCTCGACGAAGAGTCCGACCGCCAGGGGCGCGGTTCGTTCGGCGTCGACACTCTCGTCGACGCCGATCTCGGCGTTCTCCGCGAGATCGTCATCGACGCTCTCGGCGGCGCTAGCTTCGGCGTCTTCTTCGAGGCCTTTCTCGAGGCCATAGGGATCCCGTACCCGCGCGACGAGCTGGATCATTCGGCTGCGTGGATCGAGCTCGCCCTCGGTGCGGACGAGTCGGCCCTCCCAGTGATGCATGCGTCCGGCGAACTCCGCCGAGAGCGACACCCGCGAACCTACCTCCGCTTCGGGGTCGTCTGCGTCGCGGATCTGGGGAATGAGGGGGATGTCGAGATAGGCGAGTTCGCGGTCGGGCACGGGGAGGCGAATCTCCGCGTAGTCGACGGCGTAGAGTCGGCCGATCGGGGCGCCTCGGGTCACGAACTGGCCGACATCGACCTGTTCGCTCCGCACCCGGCCGCGGTAGGGCGCCTTCAGATCCGTCCGTGCGAGATCGCGCTCGGCGCGCTCGAGCCGCGCTCTGGCTTCACGCAGACTCGCGTCGGCGACCCGGTAGGCGTTCTCGGCGTCGTCGATGCGCGACTGACTCGCGACTGACCGGTCGGCGAGGCTGCCCTGGCGATCGAGCTCCTTCTTCGCGCGGCCGTGTTCGCTCGTCGCGCGGGCGACCGCGGCGCGCGCGGCTTCGCGATCGACGCGGTAGTCGGCAGTGTCGACGCGCGCCAGGACCTCTCCCGCCTGGAAGAATCCGCCCGCGACCAGCGCCGGCGACATCCAGACGACCTCGCCCGACACCTGCGGGATGAGGTCGCTCTCGGTGCGCGGTGAGACGGATCCGTGCGCTGTGACGAAGAACTGGTACCGGGTGGGCTCGGCGATGCTGATGCGTACGAGCGGCGCGAGGCTCTGCACCGCGTGCTCCTCGGGCGTTCTCGCGGCCAGATAGAGGAAGAACACGACGAGGGCAGCAAAGCCCAGGATCGCGAAGGGCAAGATCTTCGGGGAGCGCATGGGGTCCTTTTCGACGTGCGTCCGCGAGCGCGTCGTCCGACGCGGCTCATCCTGGGGGGCGCGGAGAACAGAAAGGCTAGATTTCAGCTGACGGTGTGTCAATCAACACCCTGGCGGGGCGCGTGCCGACCGGCGCCGTGGATTGCTCTAGAATGCATGCGAGGAGTGAAGCGAATGTCCCCGTCCCCTGAAGAGAAATCGTCCGACCCCGCCGCGCGCACCGTCTATCGGACGTGTCCGCTCTGCGAGGCAACCTGCGGGGTCGCGATCGAGATCGAGGGCGATCGCGTCGTTCGCGTTCGAGGCGACAAGGACGACCCCTTCAGTCGGGGCTTCATCTGCCCCAAGGGATCGACGATCGGCGAGTTGCACCACGATCCGGACCGCCTTCGAACCCCGCTCGTCCGGCGTAACGGCGAACTCGAAGAGGCGACCTGGGACGAAGCCTTCGAAGAGATCGACCGCCGCATGAAGGCCGTTCACGCGGAACATGGAAAGCAGTCCGTCGCATTGCTCCTCGGCAATCCGATCGTTCATCATCTCGCGACCGGCTTGTACGTCCGACCGCTCGTCTTCGCGATGGGCACCCAGAATCTCTACTCGGCCTCGACCGTCGACCAGATGCCGCAGCATGTGGTGTCGGGATTGCTCTGGGGGGATCCGAACGTCTTCCCGCTTCCCGACATCGATCGGACCGACCATCTCCTGATGCTAGGTGCGAATCCGATGGCCTCGAACGGGAGCCTGGTGACGGCCCCCGACTTCCCCGGCCGCTTGAAGGACATGCCGGCGAGGGGAGGGCGGCTCGTCGTAGTCGACCCGCGCAAGAGCGAGACCGCACAGCGTGCGGACCAACATCTCTTCATCCGTCCCGGGACCGACGTATTCTGGCTGGCGGCCCTGGTGCATACGCTCTTCGAGGAGGGCCTGGTCTCGATCGGTCGACTCGAGCCCTGGGTCGACGGAGTGGACGAGATCCGCGACCTCGTCGCCGAGTTCACGCCCGAGCGCGTCGCTTCGATCTGCGGCATCGATGCCGAGACGACGCGTGGAGAAGCCCGGGATCTGGCGAGTGCCGCGGCCGGTGCGGTCTACGCGCGGATCGGTGCGCATACGGTCGAGTTCGGAACGGCGAGTGCCTGGATGGCCGCCATCCTGAACATCCTGACGGGCAACTTCGATCGACCCGGGGGCGTCATGACGTCTTCGCCGATCGCTTCGCGCATAGACGACCGTGAGCCGGGCGGGCGTGGCTATCGCATCGGCCGCTGGAAGAGTCGGGTGAGCCAGCATCCCGAGGTGAACGGCGAGTTCCCGGCAGCGGCACTGGCGGAGGAGATGGAGACGCCGGGCGACGGACAGATTCGCGCGGCGGTCACGGTCGCCTCGAATCCGGTGCGTTCGTTCCCGAACAGCGATCGACTCGATCGCACTTTCTCGAACCTGGACTTCCATCTCGCCATCGACATCTATGTGAACGAGACGACGCGACACGCGGACGTGATCTTGCCGCCGCCCTCTGGTCTCTGCGACGAGCAGTACGAGCTGACGTTCCTGGCGAATGCCGTCCGTAGCTTCGCGAAGTTCTCGCCGCCGGTGTTCGAGCCCGATGAAATCTCCGAGGAAGACCTCTTTGCCCGCCTCGTGCTGATCTTGCGCGGGGAAGGGCCGAACGCGGATCCGGCGACGCTGCACGAGGAAGTCGTGGCCGAAGCGGTCGACCGACTCCTGAAGGATCCCTCGAGTCCGATCGCCGCCCGCGATCGGGACGAGATCCTGGCGGAACTCGAAGGCCTCTCACCCGTCGCGCAGCAGCTCGATCTGCGGCTTCGCACGGGCTGGCAGGGTGATCTCTTCGGCGAGAAGCCGGGGGGCATCTCGCTCGCGAAGCTCGCGGAACATCCCCATGGCGTCGATCTCGGTCCCATGGTCGAGCGTTTCCCGGGGCGACTCAAGACGGCTTCGGGTCGCTTCGAACTCGCGGCACCGCATCTCGTCGAGGATTGGAAGCGCGTTCGCGCTCGCCTCGACGAAGACCCGGCGTCCGATCAGCTCCTGTTGATCGGGCGACGCCACGTCCGCTCCAACAACAGCTGGATGCATAACGTCGAGACGCTCGTGAAGGGTCGCTCGCGATGTACGCTGCTCATGCACCCCGACGATGCGTCGCGACTCGGGCTCGAGAACGGGGGCGAATCAGAAGTTCGCTCGCGGGTCGGATCGCTTCGCGTCACCGTCGAAGTCTCTGACGTGATGATGCCGGGCGTCGTGTCGCTGCCCCACGGATGGGGACACGACGTCGAAGGCGTTCGCATGAAGGTCGCCACCGCGCATCCGGGCGTGCCGAGTAACGTCCTCACGGACGACGCCGTGATCGACGTCGCGAGTGGCAACGCCGTCCTGAACGGCATTCCCGTCGAGGTGTCCGCCGTCTGAGCGGCTAGGTGAAGGAACCGTGCGGTACGCGCGTCAGTGCGCGCACCGCACACCGGCGCTATTCGACGTCCGCGATCTTGAGCAGCTGCTTGCCGAGGTTCTTGCCCTGGAAGAGGCGCAGGAACGTCTTCGGCGTGTTCTCGAATCCTTCCTGGATGTCCTCTTCGACGACGATCTGGCCCGCCTCGCTCCAGCGCGTGAGCTCGCCGACGGCTTCGCCGAGATCCGCGAAATGGTCGATCAGGATGAAGCCACGGACCGTGAGCCTCTTGATCACGATCTGCATGATGTTGCGCGGGCCGGGCGGCAATTCCTTCTCGTTGTAGGCCGAGATACCGCCGCACATCGTGACGCGTCCGAAGTTCGCCATGCGCGTGAGCGTGTCGTCGAGGATGTCGCCGCCCACGTTGTCGAAGAAGAGGTCGACGCCGTTCGGAAACTCCTCGCGAATCCGGTTGCCGACGTTCTCGTTCTTGTAGTCGATCGAGCCGTCGAGCCCCGCCTTGTCCCGGAGCCAGTCACATTTGTCGGGGCCGCCGGCGATGCCCACGACCTTCGCGGCGCCCTGGATCTTCGCGATCTGCGCGACGACGGAGCCCGTCGCGCCCGCGGCGCCGGAGACGAGGACATTGTCCCCTTCCTTTACGGGGTGGATCTTGAAGAGCCCGAAGTAGGCGGTCAGTCCCGTTCCGCCGAGTAGGCTCAGCATGCGCTGCGGCGGGATGCCATCCGGAACGGGGGAGAGGCCGCCGAAGGGGCCGGGCTTCCCGTCGGAGACGACGTACTGCTGCCAGCCGAGCATGCCCGAGACGAGCTGGCCCTTGGGATGGGCGGGATTCTTCGATTCGATCACCTGGCCGACGGTCGACGCACGCATGACTTCGCCGAGTCCGACCGGCGGGATGTAGCTCGGAACGTCGTCGACCCAGCCGCGCATGGCGGGCTCGAAGGCGAGATAGAGATTGCGGACCAGGACCTCTCCGTCCTGGAGGTCCGGAACCGGGACTTCCTTGTACTCGAAATCCGATTCCTGGATCATGCCCTCGGGCCGGTTGGCGAGGACGAACTGTCCGTTCGTGCGTGTCATGTTCATTTGCCTTTCGTTATTGCAGGGTCGTCGAGATCGGATCGGGCGGTCGTGCCCGACGCTCTCGCCTAACGACCGGGTCGTTCGATTCCGAGTTCCTTCAGGATCTCGTCCGTGTGTTGTCCGTGCGTCGGCGCGGGTCGCTCGAGCGTCGTCGGCGTGACGTCGAACTGCGCGGCCGCGCGCGGCTGACGCAGGCGCCCAGCGGCGGGATGGTCGCTCTCGAAAAGGAGATCGTTCGCCTCGACCTGGGGATGCCGAATCACTTCCGACAGCGGCAGGATCGGCGCGCAGGGAACCTGATGTGCGTCGAGTCGCTCGAGCCAATCTTCGGTCGTTCGCGTTTTCAGGACCGAAGCCGTCTGATCGAGGCGTTCCTTCGCATAGGCGACGCGGCCGCCCGGCGTCTTGAAGCGATCGTCGTCGAGCCATTCGGGATGTTCGAGCGCGCTCGTCAGTCCATGCCACTCGGAGTCCGAGACCGCCCCGGCCGTCATCCAGCCGTCCGAGGTCTCGAAGACGAGATCCTGCGCGAGTGCGTTTCGGGGCACGTCGGCCTCTTCGCCGACGAAGGTATGGCCCGCGAATCCTTCGGGCCAGGAGAGCGCGATCATCGCATCGATCATCGAGAGTCGAACGTGTTGCCCCTGCCCCGTTCGCTCGCGCGCGAGGAGAGCGGCCGTGATCGCCTGGGCGGCTGTGATGGCCGTGACCTTGTCGGGGATCACGAGTCGCATCATGCGCGGGCGTCCGACACCGCGGTTTCCCTGGATCGTCGCGAGGCCCGAGAGCGCTTGCACGATCGGATCGTAGACGCGCTTTCCCGCATAGGGCCCCGTTTCGCCGAAGCCCGAGATCGAGACGTAGATCAGGTCGGGCTTCAGCTTGCGCAGGTCCGCTTCGCCGATGCCCATGCGATCCACGACGCCGGGGCGGAAGTTCTGGACGACGACGTCGGCGGTCGCGATGAGCTTGCGAAACGCGTCGAGGTCGGGCTCTTCCTTCAGGTCGAGAACGAGTGAACGCTTGTTTCGATTGGTCGTGGCGAAGGTCGCCGTGATGCCTTCGCGGGGTCGGCCGAGAAGTCGAACCAGGTCTCCGATGCCCGGCGCCTCGACCTTGATCACGTCGGCACCCTGGTCGCCGAGGAGTCCCGTCGCCATGGGGCCGGAGATCATGGTCGTGAGATCGACGATTCGGAAGCCTGCGAGGGGTCCGGGGAGGCTCGGCATGGATGGGGGGCTCCTGCGTTCCCCACACGCTAGCGCGTGAAATCCCGATCGACGCGCCGGTTTCGCATCGCGCGAATCGGGTATTCTGGCGGCATGAGCCAGACCCCCCCGTCGACGGATGCGCCCCAGCTGGAACGTCCCCCTCTGCCTTCCGGAATCGTGGCTTTCGTGAAGCGCGACTGTCCCACTTGCGAACTCGTCGTGCCCGTTCTTCGAGCGATCGCCGCGGGGACCTCGCTCACGGTCTACACCCAGGACGATCCGGACTTTCCGTCAGGTGTCGACGCGACCGACGACACCGACCTCTCCGTCTCGTGGCACTACGAGATCGAAGCCGTCCCGACGTTGCTGCGCGTCGAAGAGGGGCGTGAGGTCGAGCGCGCCCTCGGCTGGCATCGGGGCGAGTGGGAGACCCTCACGCGCATCGACGGTCTCGGCCCCGATCTGCCCGAACTCCGCCCAGGTTGTGGATCCCTCTCCGTAGACCCGGCCCATGCGGCGAAACTCGCGGTGCGATTCTCGGGTTCGAAGCTGCTCTCGCGTCGCGTCGAGATCGCGACACAGGAAGACGAGATGCAGGCGTGCATCGATCGCGGATGGAGCGACGGACTCCCGATCGTGCCACCGACCGAAGCGCGCGTTCTCGCCATGCTCGAAGGCACGACGCGCTCACCCGACGAACTCGTCGCCGTCGTGCCGCCGGACCTCGTGCCGTGCACGGTCGAGAAGGTGGCGATCAATGCCGTGATGGCGGGTTGTCGCCCGGCCTACCTCCCGGTCGTGTTGGCCGCGGTCGAGGCGGCCTGCACCGACGAGTTCAACATGCACGGACTGCTCGCGACGACGATGTCGGTCGGCCCCGTTCTGATGGTGAACGGTCCGATCCGGAATCGGATCGGCATGAACTCTGGGAAGAACGTCTTCGGCCAGGGCAACCAGGCGAACAGCACGATCGGTCGTGCGCTCCAGCTCGTGGTGCGAAACGTCGGCGGCGGTCGGCCGGGCGAAGTCGATCGCGCGACCCTCGGCAATCCGGGCAAGGTCGGCTTCTGCTTCGCTGAAGACGAAGAGAACTCGCCGTGGACGCCCCTCTCGACCGACTTCGGGTTCGAGGCGGGGTCCGACACGATCACGCTCTTTCCCGGCGAAGGTCCGCGCACGATCGTCGACCAGATTTCGCGCGAGCCCGAGTCGCTCGCGCGCAGCTTCGCCGAGACGCTGCGCACGATGTATTCGCCGAAGCTCGTCATGGCTTTCGACGTCGTGCTGATCGTCTCGCCCGAGCATGCTCGCATCTTCCGCGAAGCGGGTTGGTCGAAGGAAGACCTTCGGACGAAGCTGTACGAGCTGACGACGATGGACGGGGACGACCTCGTTCGTGGTGCGCTCGGCATCGAGGAAGGGCTGCCGGAGAGTGTTCGGGGTGGAAGGATTCCGAAGTTTCGCCCCGGCAGTCTGCACATCGTCTACGCCGGTGGCGGCGCGGGGCTCTTCTCTGCGATCATCGCGGGGTGGGTGAACGGCGAGATGGGTAGCCAGACCGTCTCGAGGGAGATCAAGTCATGACGATTCTTCTCGATCCGACGAGCGAACGAGTCCCGGCGGAGCGCCAGCGCGCCGACCGCCTCGGCGCGCTCGAGGGCCGGACCATCGGCCTCCTCGACATCGCGAAGATGCGCGGTGACATCTTCCTCGACCAGCTCGAGTCGCGCCTCGCCGAGCGCGGCGCGAAGGTGATCCGCTTCAAGAAGCCGACCTTCACCAAGCCCGCGCCGATCGACCTTCGACACGAGATCGCCGAACAGTGCGACGCCGTCGTCGAAGCGCTCGCCGATTGAGGCAGCTGCACGTCGTGCAGTGTGCACGACACGGTGGATCTCGAGGATCGCGGCATTCCCAGCGTCTTCGTCTCGACGGTCGAATTCGTCGACGGCGCGAACGTCCAGGCCAAGGCGCTCGGCACGACGGCGAGCGCCGTCTATGTCGAGCACCCGATCCAGGACCGCACGGACGAAGAGATGCAGGGCATCGCGGACAAGGCGGTCGACGAGATCGTCTCGAAGATCGTCGCGGGCTGAGTCTCCGAGTTCGACTCCGATCTCGGACCCGCGCGATCCATTCGTTTCACTCCGGCTCCCAGCAGTTGGTTTCCGGAGACGTCGACCAATACGAGTCCTTGTCGAACCTGAACGTTTCGACCTTGCAGAGTTCGTGGTCTTCGATCTCTTCACTCGTGTCGTTTCGGTAGCGCACGGTGATCCTGCATTCGTTGGCTCCGAGTTCGTCTGCGGCTTCGCGAATCGCTTCCGCGACGTCCGAGGTCCGCAGGGCGAGGCTCGTCGTCGAGTAGCTCGACAGCTTTACGCCGGTGTTCGCATAACAGTTCGAAATGCCTTCGTCGAAATACGATTCGTTCGAATAGACATGGATCGAGACGACGACGGTCACGCCCGAGGTCGAGAGTGAGATCGTTCGACTCGAGTCGCCGGCGCCGACGGAGGCCCGGACGGCGGTTGCGTCGAGCGTCGTGATCGCGAGGATCGTCGAAAGGATGGACAGGGTTCGTCGTCGAAGCTTCATCGCAGACTCCTTCGCCTTCGCCCGACGCGTGGTCGGATTCGAGGTGCAAGGGATGCGATGCCTTCTCGGAAGACGTGGTTCCGATTCGGAACGACTCTACGATGTGTCAGGCGAAGATGTTATAGCGGTGGGAACCGGATGCGTCTCGTGACCATCAGACAATCACGCAGGGGCGGAGAGGCGGATGATCGTATCGGGCTCGGGCTCGATCGGAGCTAGAAGTACTGAAGAGGACTCTTCGGATATTTCCGCTTGAGCGACCGGTAGCCGATGCAGACGGGATACAGGATCGCCGTTACGACTGCGGCCGCGATCCAGGTCTCCTCGAGCCCGCGAAGCTGTACGCCGCCCGTGAGGACCACGGCGGACACGCCGAGCATGATGAAATGGGCCATGTAGAAGAAGAGCGAGGTCTGTCCGAAGACGAGCAGGGGATTGTTCTCTCGCGGGGGCCCGGTCATGCGCCGTTCGTGACGCAGGAAGAAGACGAGCAGGAGCGCCATCAGCCCGAGCTCCATGAGAGAGAAGACCAGCGCGGGCGGATATTTGCTCATGTGGAGCCACTGCACGATGGTCGTATCGTCGCGCAGCACGCCCATGTTCCCGTATGCGTTTGCGCTTCGGATGTACGCCCAGAAGAGCAGGGCGGAGAGGCCCGACAAGAGCAGGAGCTTTTCTGTCTCCTGCTTGCCGCTGTCGTTCGCGGGCCGTGCCAGGAGGAACCGGCCGAAGGCCCATCCGAGCAGCATCATCGCCAGCCAATGGCTCATGGGATAGAACGACAAGAGCGCGCCCTGTCTTCCCGTCGTGAAGAAGACCAGCTCGAACACGGATCGCTCGGTCTCCTCGATCGGGAAGAATCGCATCAACACGTATTCACTTCCCGCGAGCCAGGCGAGTCCCAGAGCGACGAGAAGACTCGTCGGCAATCGGCGGAGCGCGATCATTGCGATCATGGACGCCCCGATCGCAAAGAGGACCTGCAGGAACGGCGTGCCGACACCGGTGAGCAGCGACACGACGGCCTCGCATCCGAACAGAACGAGCCCGCGAACGAAGAGATGCTTGTCGAGCGCTCCTTCGCTGGTTCCGGCGGCCCGGCGCTTCTCGAGGCTCATGGCGAGCGACGTGCCGGAGAGGAAGACGAAGGTCGGTGCGCAGACATGCGTGATCCAGCGCGTGTAGAACTGGAGTGTGTCGAGCGGCGTGCCGGGCACCCAGAGAGGACCGCCCGTCTCCGAGTTGAGGAGATAGGCCGAGTCCGCCGAGAGGCGGCCGCCGTTCCAGCTGAGCGAGGCATGGTCGACCGCCATCAGGACGATCACGAGGCCGCGCATCCAGTCGATCGCGGCAAGGCGATTCGAGGCTTCCGGGGGCGGAAGGGTCGGGTTGGCGGCGTCCTGCTCGGTGGCGTTCTGATTCATGGCGGCGGGATCATAGGCGGCGAGCGGGGAGACCGCCGGTCACGCGCGGCCGACGCGAAATGCCTCCTTCGGTCGTGAGGCGCTGGTACAGGTCGTGTAGGCTTGGCTCGTGAACGATGACCGGTTGCCGCTCCATCTCAAAGTGATCTACGGACTCGGTGACCATTCCGTCAATGTGGCTCTCGTCGCGCTGACGATGATCTTCCCGTTCTACCTGACGGACGTCGTCGGCATGCGCATCGGCCTCGCCGGTCTGGTCCCCCTCGTCGGTCGTTCGGTCGACGCGCTCACCGACGTCTGGATGGGACGCATCTCCGACCGGACGACCTGGAAGGCGGGTCGGCGCCGGCCCTATCTCCTGATCGGATCGATTCCCTTCGCGCTCTCCTTCGCCGCGATCTGGTCCGCTCCCCCGATCGAGAATGCGGTCCTCCAGTTCGGCTTCTACGTCGGCATCTATATCGTGCTGAGTATCAGCATGACGATCGTCGCGGTGCCGTACCAGGCTCTCCTCCCGGAACTGACGTCGAACTACCACGAGAGGACGTCGCTTGCGACGTTCCGATCGATCTCGTCGATCTTCGGGACGCTCGTGACGCTCCTCCTGTTTCGGCAGATCGTCGTCGCCATGGGCGGCGATGCGCGGGCGTGGTCCCTGGCTGGGATCGTGTTCGCGCTGTGGATCTTCTGGCCGTGGTTCCCGATCTGGCGCGTCACGTACGAACGCCCCGGTTCCGGTTCCCAGGCGCCGATCTCGACACGCGACTATTTCCGGCTCCTCACCGAGAACCAGAGCTTCCGACGCCTGATCGCGCTCTTCACTCTCGGGCGCATGGCGATCGATCTTCCGATGGCGCTCTTCCTCCATTATTTCACGTACGTGATCGGTCGACCCGAGGACTTCGAACCCGTGATGGGGGTCTTTCTCGTCTCGGTCGTCGTGGCCATGCCGCTCTGGCTTCGCTTCTCGCGTGGGCGCGACAAGAAGACGACGTATCTCCTCGGATGCGTCGGGTGGGTCTTCGGTCTGGGACTGCTCTTCGTGAATCAGTCCGATTGGCCCTTCGCGATCACGCTCGCAGCGACTGCGCTGGCCGGGATCGGCTACTCGGCGGCCGACATGATTCCCTGGTCGATGATTGCCGACATCGCCGACGAAGACGAAATCCAATCGGGCGAACGACGCGAGGGACTCTATGTCGGCGTCTTCACGTTCCTGCGAAAACTCGCGGGTGCGCTGGGGGTGGCGCTCGCGTTCCTGGCGCTCGATTTCGCGGGCTTCGAAGCCGGAGTGCAGAACAGCGAGGGCGTCCTCTGGGTCCTGCGCGGCGCGACCGCACTCCTGCCGATCCTCTTCGTCCTCGCGAGTGCCTGGGCCGCGAACCAGTACCCGCTGACCTGGCGCCGACATAGCGAGATCCTCGAGGCGCTGGAGGCGCGGCGCGTCGGAGGCGAGGATTCCGTCGTTTCTCCGCCCGGCTCTCGCTAGCCTGGGACTGACGCCGATACGGCCAACCGGAACGAAGAGAACCCGATGCATCGTCCCAAGATCAATCCGCGAGCCGGCCTGCGCGGTCTTCTTCTCCTCTGCTTGCTCGCGCTCGTGACGGCATGTGACGATTCACGAGACGCAGAAGTCCGTCTGGCCGATGTCTGGGTCGCGCGCGAAGGCCTCGCCGCTACTCCGATCTCGCTCACCCATGCCAACGTGACGCGCTCGGGCATTCCGCTGGCCAGGGACCTCTCCGCAGAGCGCTTCGAGTTCCGGGTACCGCGGGCAGGGGTGTTGCAAGCGTCGCTCGGCGTCCTGCCAATCGGGGGTTCGATCCCAGACCCTGCGCCTCGGGTCGACTTCGTCGCGGCGCCCTGCCCGACACGTCGCGACGCGCGCCGCGAAGCTCCGATTGGACGTGTCGAGTTCGAGGGCTTCGGTTGGCATGCTGTCGAGATCGATCTTGGCGCCTACTCGAGGAGCGACATCGATCTATGCCTCTTCGCGAGTAGCAGCGCGAAGGTCGTGCTCCTGCTGGCCGACGCCGTGGTCGTTTCGACCGCGGGCGATCCCGTGACCGTCTCGCCCGAGTGACCGAACAGCTCGAAGCGCTCGGGTCCGGCGAGAAGGGACTCGATTCGCATCGCGCCGAAGCCGACGAGACGATGAGTCGATGTCGGCTGACGTGAAGGACTGATCCCTCGCGCGCGCGATCGACGCACGGGCATTCGATCTGATTGTTTCCCTACCTCGCAGGGCGTAGAGTTCCCCGATGGCTGTGAGGAATTCGAGTCTGCGGGATCCGACGGTTCTCTGGATCCTGATCGTTCTCTTCTGCTCGATCTATTCCGTCTGGAACCCGGCCAGCAAGAAACTGGCGATCGACTTCTATCAGTTCTGGGTCGTCGGCCAGGAAGTCGCCGACGGGCAGGCAGGAAACATCTATTCCGAAGTGGAACGCGAGCGCATCGGCCGCAGCCATCTGGAGCAGGCGCGTGCTTCGAACGAGCCCGTCCGACTGGAGACCGCTCGCCATCGATCGGACCTCGATACGTTCTCTACGCCCTTTCTCTACACGGTCTTCGGCGCATTCTCCTCCGGAGACTATCTGCACGACCTCTCGGTCTATCGGGTTCTCAGCCTCTCGTGTCTCGCAGCTTCGGTCGCGGCGCTATGCGCGCTTCTCGGCTACGGCATTCCTGGGAGCCTGATCGCGATCTTGCTCCTCTCGTGCTGGTATGCCCCGTCGAGGTCGGACGTGATCGTCGGCAACGTCAACCATTTCCAACTCGGACTCCTGAGCCTCTTCCTCTGGCTCTCGTGTCGACACCCGACGACGCTCGGCGATGTCGCGGGCGGCGTCCTTCTCGGCCTCGCGGTCATGTTCAAGCCGAACTCGGCACTCATCATCGGCCTCCTCGCGGTGTCATGGCTGGTCCGCCGGCAGAAGCGCAAATTCGTCCTGGAGATGGCGGGCGTGGCTTCGGGCGTCTTCCTTGCGTTCGTCTGGTCCAGTCTGGCCTTCGGCGACGTCGGAATCTGGTGGAGCTGGATCGCCGCCTTGTCGAATCTGCCGTCCGATCTCATCTCGGTCGAGCTGGGGAACTACGCTCCGGCACGACTGCTTTCCGAGACGATGAATGTCGAGGCGAGCTGGCTGATCCTTCTCGTTTGTGGCGGCCTCAGCGTTGCGGCGGTCATGAGGGGACGATCGAATGGACAGGAGGCCGATGTCGACGCACGATCGGGATTCGAAGACATCCAGGTGGCCGCGCTGGCGAGCCTCGTGACCCTGCTCGCCGCGCCGCTCTCGTGGCTCCACTACTTCGTCGCCGCGATACCCATGCTGCTCGTGACGCTGCGCCCGATGAATGGGGAGCATGCCGCGGGAAGGGGCTGGGCGATTCCCAGAGTCGCGGGGTTCGTGGCCTTGCTGGCAATCATGATCCAGCCGATGACCATGCTCGGTCTCGGAGAACCGGTCGACCGCGCGGTGTTCCTGTGTGTCGGGACGGTCGTTCTCTTCCTCGTAGGCGTCGCAGAGCTGTTCGGGGGGCGACCCGACTTCGCCGATCCCTCGGAAGCCGACTAACGCCTCACGTGAAATGACGATGGCGATCGTGTCCCGGAACGGGCTCGCTGCCAACGCGCGAGGACGAGAACGCATTCGGCCCCGATACGGGACGTCGGGATTTCGTCGGATCGTCTCAGGTCGATGTCGTTTCTGATCGCCCCGCGGCGTCCTCGTCGCTCCCGATCGCTGGGACGCCTACGAAGATGATCAGCAACACGCTTGGCCAGAGCTGAAGGAAGAGCCTCAGATTGGACGTCGCGAGATGCCAGGCGAGGTCTCGTTCCGTGATCAGATAGACGAGGTAGTAGCCGGCGACCTGGAGGGCGAGTGCGAGCGCGGCCGGAAAGATCCGAACGCGGGGCTTCGGGCGCGATGACAGCGCCCACCACGCACAGAGCCCGGCGAGGATGAGGAGGAGTGGCGCCCCGGCGACCAGAACGAGCGTTTGCGCGAAGGAGACGACGATCGCTCGATGCCGAGCGAATTCGAAGAGTCGTCCCAAAGATTCGACCGAGAGATCGGCGGCGAGATCGTTCGCGCCTCCGACGCCGAGCTTCACGGCAAAGATCAGCAACAGCGGGACCGCGAGCCCGCCGGCGAAGGGAAGCGCTCGATCGAGCATTCCCCTTCCGCCGCGATTCTTGCCCGAGAGCGCCGCGGACATCAGGATGGCGACCGAGAAGAGTAGGCCCTCGTTCTTGGTCCAGGCGGCGGCGCCCGCGAGCAGGCCTGCGATCACGAGCCCCGATGCATTCAACTCGTCGCTTCGCAGCGCCACGAGCACGAACGCGAGCGAAGCCGCGAGAAAGAAGGCGGTCGGGATGTCGGCGAGCTGCCACGTGACCTGCTTCGTGAACTGGGGCGTCGCGAAGAGTGCGAGAACAGCGAGAAACGCCATCGGCCCACCGCGAACCGAACGAATGGCGCCGAACAGCACGCTTGCCGCGAGCAGAGCGAAGAGAACGGAGAGAATTGCCGGATAGATTGGATTCGAGTCTGCCGCGTAGGTCCAGAGGCGCGCGACGTTCAGGGGGAGGAGCAGCGGGTAGTCGGTATGCGACCACGCAATCGTTTCCACGAAAGCGCGACGCCAGTGTTCTCCGGATTCGAGAAAGAAGAAACGAGCCTTCAGGTTCCAGATCGCGAAAGAATCCCAGAACCCCATCGGTTCGTCCTGGTACTTGAGGATCCAGACACGCGCATGAACCGCGAGCGCCGCGACGAGCGCCAGGGTCGCGACCCGATCGAAGGCGACCGTGCGTGTCGGGGCAGGGGGCTCGGGCCTCTCTTCTTGCGCCGTTCTCGCGGAGCGCCGGCGATAGCGGGCAACCAGGGCCAAGGAGCCCAGAAAGGCGAGGTCGAGAGAAACGATCCAGCCGCGCTGCGCGATGTTCGTCGCCAGGCAAGCGAGATAGATGGTCGAGCTGGCGAGCAAGCCCAGACCGCCCGCAATCGAAGAGCGCAAGACGAACCCGGGTTGCCGCGGGTGCGCTCGGGGGTCGATGCATACGAGGATCGCCCAGCCGGTGGCGAAGGAGAGCATCAAGGCGAAGAGCGCGGACCCCATCGTCAATCGTTCCGCGAGCGCGTGAGCGCGAGGTTCGGGGCGATCGAGGTCACGACAAGATGGGAATGCTCCGCAAGAAACGTGTCGAGCCGTGCGGGGCTTCGAAAGAAGGCGAGCGTGTACTCGGGAGCGCCGGCGTCTTTGATGTCGTCATCGATGTCGCCTTCGTGATCGAGGAGGACCGGTGCGAGCGCGAACTGCGAGAGGTAGTAGAACTGCTGCAGGGGGCCGCCGACGCGGACGTCGATTGGTCCATCGGAGACGTAACCCACGACGGTCTGATTCTTCAGTCGTTCACGAAGGGCCGTCGAGTTCGACAGGAGATCCACGAAACGTCGCTCGTCGACCGAAGCGTCGCGCCGCTCTCGTGTTGATTCGCGCGCGGAGAGGAACTGAATCGGATGGCTCGCACCGACGGCCCATAGAAGGAAAGCGACGACATAGAGAGGGGCTTGCCTTCGGAGAGATCTCACACTGCATTCCCCCAACACATGCCGGTTGCGGCCCGGATCTCTGCTGCTTTCGGTTCGCTTCGCTAGGTCGTGTCGCCCGCCCAGCGGCGCTACAGGCTAGCGACGGTAGTCTGCACGATCTACCTTCCGAAATGGTTCCTCGAGTGTCGGACTTGTGTCGGACGTGGATTCCAAGGGGAGGTATTTGCACCGATGGCAGGCGCTTCCCTGCGGCAACTGACCGCCGCCGTGATCCTTTTCGGGCTCCTGGCCACCCTGACACATGGGCGTGTCGTCCAGAACGGCTACGCCTTCGACGCAGTCCTGCTGATCGAGTCGAATCCCGTGGTGAGCGCCGATTCGCCGATCCTTGCGACCTTCGCTTCGCCGTACTGGAATCCGGAGATCGCTCCCGGCCGCGGTCTCTACAGGCCGCTCTCGCTGATGAGCTTCCAATTGACGCGTCGGGCCTTCTCCGATCCGGTCGCGGTGGATCATGCGATCGACCTGGGGCTGCACGTCCTTTGCAGTCTTCTTCTATTGATCTTTCTCATGCAGATGGGTTCGCCATTCGGGGTCGCGCTGACTCTCGCGACGGTCTTTCTGGTTCATCCGGTCCACACCGAGGTCGTGGCGAGCCTCGTCGGGCGGAGCGATCTGCTCGCGACGCTCTTCGCGTTGCTCGCGCTCGTCCTGGCTCTTTCGCGTCGCAAGCCGGATCTCGTTCTGGGCGCCTGTTTGTTCGGACTCTTTTCGTTGTCGCTTCTCGCGAAGGAATCGGCGGTCGGACTCGTCGTCGCATTGCCGGCGTGCTGGGCGATGCGAGAGTTCTCGAGTCGAGGCCCGGCCCCCGACGAGTCATCGGCTGTCGAGTCGTCGCCTGAAGCGTCGTCGGCCACGGTGTCGCGATCGACGGTGCAGCGCGGCGTACTCGTCCTGGGGCTCTGTCTCGGTCTGGCGATCGTCTGCAATGTGGCTCTTCGACTCGGAGTCCTCGATGGATTGCTCGTAGCGGACACCTCGAAATTCGATGACGGCGCCACGGGTTTCTTCGAGCTGCGCTGGCGCGCTCTCGCGTTCATGACGCTGTACGCCCAGAAGCTCGCCTGGCCGCTTCCCCTGCTGCCGGACTATCTGACGGGCGTCGTGCCGACGAAGGGTTTCGAGTTACATCTGCGTGCCGTGCTCGCGCTCGGCGCGCTCGCCATCAGTCTCGGTTGGGCCTCGTGGGGTTGGCGCATGCGCCGCTCGCTTTCGCGCGGGCAGCTCGGTGTCCTGCTCTTCCTGGTCTCGATCGCGCCCGTCAGCAATCTCCTCATCCAGATCGGGACTCCATTTGGCGAGCGGCTTCTCTACTTCCCGATGATCTTCCTGTTGGTCGCAGCTCTGGATCTTCCGCTCTGGAAGCGGATCGGCATTCCGGATCTCGAATCGGTGCCTCGGCTATGGCCCGTGTGGCTGGTGATCATCTTGCTGTTCGGCTGGATGACCGCGATGCGGGTTCCGGACTGGCGGGACAATCGCAGCTTGTTCGCCGCCGCGGTGGAGGACTGTCCCGACAACTACTACTCGCAGTTCGCCTACGCGAACGTCGTCTTCTATACGGGACGGCCCGAGGATCGGGAGCTGGCCAAGACGGCGATGTCGCACGCGGCTCGGTTGATCCCGAGCGCGTACACGCCGAGGGTCGCGCTTGGCGTGATCGCGCAACAGGAAGGAGACGAAGCGCTGGCCCGCACGCGATTCGAAGAGGCCTGGGAGCGTGCGGGGGAGGTGAGCGATCAGGAACGACAGGTGGCGGCTCTGAATCTGTCGGGAAGCTATCGGCGGCTCGAGGCGTTCGCCGACCTCGAAGCCTTCGTCGTCCCTCTCGTCCGAGAGCATCCCGAATGGAGCGAGCTCGAAGCGGATTTGATCGACTACTACTCGAACGCAGGACGTGACCTCGATGTGCTCGCGCTCCTCGAGCGCGCGGCGGCGCGAAATCCGCAGGACCTCGACCTCTGGAGGAAGCTCATCGAGACGCAGCTGGCGATGGGACAAGACGAGCGCGCGTCCGAAAGTCTCGCGGCCGCTCCATCCGGCGTGGTGAACTATCGCTTCAGGCTGCGACTCGAGCGTGCCGGGCTCGTGCTTCCCGCGCCCGCGCGATGAGTGGGGTGGTCTCGGCAGACGAGCCCAGCGGCTCCATGTTTCGGTCCGGCTTCGCGCTCTTCTTTCTGGGTTACGCGATATTCCTTCTGGCGTCCCTGCCGAGCTACGGACCGACCTGGGACGTCTTCGGTGAGTTTCCCAGAGCGACTGCCTATGTGGATCAACTGTTCGGCGGCGAGACGCCGTCGGGCATCTCCCCGTGGCATCACCTCTCCTACGAAGCGGCGCAATCGGAGCTCGCCTACAGCGCGAATCCCGTCCTGCCCTCGCTCATCGCCGCGCTGTCCGGAAAGATCTTCTTCGAGACGTTCGGACTGCTGGGATACATCGACGCCTACCATCTCGGCCTGGTCACCCTTTGGCTCCTCTTCCTGATTCATTTTCATCTTCGGATGACGGAACTCCATGGTGAACGCCTCGCGCTGCTCGCGACGATCTTGCTCGCCCTCGCACCCCGCGTCCTTGCTCATGTTCCGAACAATCCGAAAGACCTCCCGGCCCTCGCCTTCGGCACGGCCGGGCTCCTCGAGATCGCGGTCGCCGTCACGAGGGATCGCCCGCGGCGCATCTACTTCGCCGCGTTCTTCATCGGCTGTGCGATCTCGAGCAAGTTCACCGCGGGCATCATCGCGATCCCCGGCATCGTCCTGATCTACCTCGCGCTGCGCGAAGGTCCCTTCATCCCGTGGCGGCGTCTCCCCTTCCTGCTTCCCCTCGCCAGCATTCCAATCGTTACGGCCCTCATCCTCTTCGCGCATTGGCCCTATCTCTGGGAATCGCCGGCCACGATCCGCGACCGACTCCACACGGTCCTGTCCCTGGCCGGGACGCGGACCGGCACGGGCCCGAGCTTCTATCCCTTCATCATGTGCTTCATCACGACGCCGGTCGTGACGTTGGCAGGGCTGGCCGCCGCGGCGGGCGCCTGGATCAAGAAGCCTTCGGAGGATCGATCAGAGCGGGTGCTACTCGCCTTTCATGTGGTTTGGCTCCTCAGCGTGCTCGCGATCTTCGCGAGCGGCATCGTCGCGCTCTTCGATGGCGTCCGACATTTCCTACTCGCCGTGCCGCCGCTGATCGTCCTGTCTGCATGGGGAATTCTTCGCGTCGTCGACGCCGTCGTGCCGATGCTCGCCGAGCGTGGCGTCGGTCCGCGTGTCTCGGGCGCGACGCTCGCGGGCGTTCTCCTCCTGGCGGCCATCGTTCCCGTTGCGCTCTATCACCCGTACGAGACGGCCTACTACAACGTTTTCGCCGGCGGCCTTCGCGGTGCCCGACAGATCGATTTCGGTGAGAACGTGCTCGACTTCGAGGCCGGGGATTATTGGGGAACCAGCATACGGGGGGCCGTCGACTGGGCGAACGCGAACCTTCCCGAGAATTCGGCTCTCTGGATCAGTCTGCCCCCGCGATTCGCCGAGAAACGGCTCTATCCGCTGAGATCGGATCTCGTTTATGCGAGTCTCGCGGAGCGGAGACCCGGGCGAGCCCACTATCTGCTCTTCCTGAATCGGGAGGGCTGGTTCTGGAAGACCGAGCGTCAAGTCATGCGAAGCGGCGAACGCGTCCATCAGGAAGAAGTCCGCGGCGTCCCACTCGCCTTCGTCTATCGGCTCCCGCCGCCGCCCGCTCGGTCGATCGCGCCATAGGGGCCGGGCGGACGATCTCCGCCGAGACCGTCATGCCGCGCTATTGGATCGAATCCGCCGTACCGCCGTCGATGCGGATGTTCGCCGCGTTGATATAGCGGGCGCGGTCGCTCACGAGGAAGGCGACGAGATTTCCGATGTCCTCGGGTTCGCCGATGATGCCGGCGGGGTTGGGCATGCTGCCACTGGCTGCTTGTTTCTCGAGGCTCGGCCAGTCGGTCGGTTCGCCCGCCTTTGCGGCGCGCCGCCGGAACATCTCTTTGATCTCGGCGGTGGCGATGATGCCGGGACTGACGCAGTTGACCGTGATCCCGGTATTCGCGAGTTCCTTCGCGAGGGAGACGGTCATGTTGATGAGTGCGGTCTTCGACGCGTAGTAGTGCGGCATGCGGGAGTTCGGCCGTGCGTAGCCGACCGTGCTGACGAAGAGCACGCGTCCCCATCCGCGATCGCGCATTCCAGGGACGAGCGCATGCACGAGTCGAACGGCGGAGAGTACGTTCTTCTGGTAGATGTCGATCCAGTCCTCGGTCGAACTCTCCCAGCTGCCGCCTTCCGCGACGCCGTAGTTGTTGACGAGGATGTCGATCTCGCCGACCGATTCGGCGATGTCTCGCGCGCCGTCGTCCGTGCGGATGTCGCCCGCGACCGCATGGGCATCATGCCCTTCTTCGCGAATCGATCGCGCAATCTCTTCCGCGGCATCGATCTCGAAGCCGTGCACCCAGACCGTCGCGCCCTCTCGCGCGAGTACGCGGGCGAGGCCGGCTCCCGTGCCGCGATAGCCGCCCGTGACGAGCGCGCGTTTGCCGCTGAGATCGAGATTCATGTCAGTCGTCGTTTCCGAAGAGTCTGCTCAGGAAGCCGTGCTTTCGCTCGTGATGGTCCGGCTCGGGCGTCGCATCGTCTTGTTTGGCCTGTTCCTCGCTCTTCTTCTCGTGGTGGAAGAATCGACCCAGGCCATGTGCTTCTTCTCCGGAATCGTCCTTCTTCGAGCTGAAGTCCGTCTCCCACTCGAGCCACTTCTTCGCCGGTTCCGGATGCAGGCGGAAGACCGACCCTTCGCTCACTTCATGCCCGGGCTCGGGTGGCGTCGCGAATGCGATGCCACCCGCGAGGAGCGACTTCAGTGATTCGGCGTGGACGTGGAGACCGGTCAAGCCGAGATCGGCGGTGAATCCGCTCGCGTTCCAGAAGACCGAGTTGTTCCGTACGTACGAGGCATGCGCGCGTGCGATGTTGAGACGGATGCGCACGGTCGTTCCATCCGCCGAGAATTCGTGAGAGACGACGGCGCCGACGGGGACCTCGCGATAGTAGACGGGATTGCCCGCGGCGACTCCGCCGAGCACCCCGGTCTCGACGGTGACAGAGAGGCCGCCGTGCGTCATCTCTGACTTCAAGACGTCCGCCCAGGATCGGTGGAGCCAGAAGCGATCTCCGGCCTTGACGGATTGGCCGCCGCCCGGCGAATCGAACGAAATGCCCCCAGCGAGGATCGACGCGATCGATTCGGTCTTTACGTCGAGGCCGTCCGGCCCGATCGACACGTCGACGCCGCCTGCGTCCCAGAAGCGGCTCGTGCTCGTCAGGTGGTGTGCGTACTTCTTCTGGACGATGACCGAGATTTCGATCTTCTTCCCATCGTCCGAGAGGGTGTGGTGAAGGACGTCTCCTACGTTGATGTCCCGATAGAACACGGAAGCGCCGCGTTGTATGCCACGCAATGAGTCGGTGACGAGGACGAGTTTCATGCCCGGGCGATCCTTGGAAGGAACGGGTGGCTCTTCCAGGCCGACGAATTCCCGCTTCTTCGAGGCCGTCTCAGTTCCGGGCTGGAAGGTGATGTAGCCGCCAGAAAGGATCGTATCGAGTCCCGAAAGACCGCTTCCGCTGACGCGCGGCCGCACGACCCACCACTCCGCGTCCTCCGTCACATATCTGACGGCACCGGGATTGACGGTGACGTGGACTTCGACCTGATCGACGGTTCGAAACTCGATCGAGTCGACGCTTCCGATTTCGACGTCGCGATACTTGAGCCTGCTCTTGCCCGCTTCAAGGCCTTCAGCGGAGTCGAATAGAAGGACGATCTCGGCGCCTCTGTCCTGGATCGCCTGAAACGCGAAGCTCGCAGCGACGATCGCGACCAGCACGGGGATGATCCAGATCGCGGAGATCTTCCGTCGCTGCCCCACGACCGGTTCGGCCAGATCGTCCGAATTCCCGGGCATGTCATCCGTCGGTTCGGATCCGCTCATTCGCTTTCCTCCATCGCATCCCAGATGAGACGCGGGTCGAAGCTGGAAGCTGCGAACATGGTGAGAACCACCACCGCAGCGAAGAAGCTAGCGCCGATCGCGGGCTCGACCGTGGCGACGACGCCGAGCTGCACGAGGGCCACCGTCAGCGAGACCACGAACATGTCCAGCATGGACCAGCGGCCGACGATCTCGACGACCCGATACAGCCGAGTTCGATCACGCGGGTTCCAATGCGAGCCACGCTGTATGGACACCAAAAGCCCGAAGAGAGTCACGATCTTGAGGACGGGGACCGTAATGCTGGCGAAGAAGATGAGGGTCCCGACCGCGTACCACTCCGCCTCGTACATGGCCTGCACACCGCTCAGGATCGTGTCGGCTTCGCTGCCGCCGGGTCCCGTCACCACCATGACGGGAAACAAATTCGCCGGGACATAGCAGATGGCGGCGGCGATCAGGAGAGCCCAGGTCCTCGCGAGAGAGTTCGGCTTCCGGTGTTCGAGAGGCGCGCCGCAACGACGGCAATGAGCGCCAGCGCCCTCGCGTAGCTCGCGATCCGGCCAGAGACGCTCGCAGGAACCGCAACGCACGAATCCGCTCTTTGCCGCCTCTCTCATGTCAGTTCCTCGACTCGGTCCCAGAGGGCGACGCGATCGTAGGCCGCGCCGAGCAGTGTCAGCATGATGAAGAGTGCGACGAAGAAGAACGCGCCGAGTTCGAGCTCCACATCTGCCATCTGGGCAAGCTTCACGAGCGCGACGACGAGCGCGAGCATGTAGACGTCGAGCATGGCCCAGGACACCAGCCCCTCCTGGAAGCGAAGGGCGGACGCTACGCCGGGCGGAACGACGCCGATTGCGAGCGGAAGCACGACGTAGAGAAGTCCCAGTGTGCGTAGCGCCGGCGCGAGCACGGTCGTGAAGAGAATGAGGAGGGCGAGCCCGGCCTGGCCCGCCTGCCAGAGCCCGATCACGCCGGTCACGATCCTGTTCTCTTGCGCCTGGCCCTCGAGCGAGAAGTGGAGGAAGGGAAAGACGTTGGCGAGCACGAGGAGCATGAGCGCCGACAAGGTGAGAGCGAGTACGCCGTCTACGGGATTGCGCGAAGATTTCGCGAGCAGCCCATTGCAGCGCGAGCAATAGGCCTTCTTTCCCGCCGCAAGCTGCGGGGCGTGATGCATCAAGTCGCAGAATTCACAAGCGATCACGCGAATTTCCTCGCGTCGGGCCGGCACTGTCGAGACGGTTCCGACGTAGAGAGCTAAGCAGGATCGGGGGTCTACCTCAACCCCGCAGCGGAGGTCGAAACGATCCTTGCGATACGCCCGCTCGGCGACACGCCCACCCGGCGACGGAAGGCGCGAGTCGGCCGCGCTCGGTCTCGCGTCCCGATCGTCGTCGGGAGCTACAGTCGAATGTGATCGATCGACGGTAAGCTCTTCGGCATGCCTCGAATGCAACGGAACTGGCAGCGTGGATTTTCCTGTACGACCCGATGACATCGATCGTTCGATCATCATCCAGCTTCGAATCCCGCTCTTCCTGCTGCTGTTCTGTGTCTCTACGATCTCAGCGGGGGCCCAGGAACTCGAGCCCCGGCGCTGGAATCATCTACCCACGAATTCCAATATCCATGGTGCCGGATACGCTTATACGGACGGCGACCTGTCCTTCGATCCGGTGCTGCTGATCGACGACGCGACCGTCGAGCTCCACACCGTGGCCATGAAATACATCCGGACCTTCGACGTCCTCGGGAAGTCCGCGCGCATCGATGTGGGCGGCGCCTACCAGGACGGAACCTGGAAGGGCACGCTCGATGGCTTACCGGCTCGGGTGGAACGAAACGGTTGGGCGGACCCTGTCGCCCGGCTCGCCGTCAACCTCTACGGTGCCCCGCCACTCGAGGGAAAGGAATACGCCGACTACCGAGCTGGGCTCGAGACCGAGACCGTTGTGGGTGCGGCGGTTGCCGTGCATTTTCCTCTCGGGCAGTACATGGACGAGAAGCTGATCAACCTCGGCAGCAACCGCTTCACCATTCGACCTCAACTGGGCGTCGTCCACAATCGCGGGAAATGGGGCTTCGAACTCACGGCGTCGACCTGGATCTTTACCGACAACGACGACTTCTTTGGCGGAAGCAAGCTAGAACAGAAGCCTCTCTACACGCTCCAGGGGCATATCGTCTATCACTTCATGCCCGCGTTGTGGCTCGCCGGCGGCGTCGCATACGGCATCGGCCAGGAAGCGACCGTGGATGGAAATGACAAGGACGACCGAAGGGAGAATCTCGTCGTTTCCTGCAGCGCGGGTTATTCGGTGACGCGCAACTTCGGCCTGAAAGTCGGGTATCTCGGGACTCGGTCCTTCGCGGATACCGGGATCGAATTCGACAGCTTCATCGCGGGCGCGACATTCTTCTGGTCGGACTTCTGGTAGGAGCGCGCGGACGGTCGGCGGCGGCCCCGGTATGGACGGGCGTCATGGATTCGTCCGTGCTGCGTTCGCCTGAATTTCCGCATCTCGCATGGCCTGCCGGTGCCGTGAGTGGATCATCGCACGCGCGCCGATGCAGTCCGTGGGCTTCTGTCTCGACTCATTCGTTCCGGGAGATTCGCTGCGTTCGTTCGAGCAGTGACGCATAGATCGGACGGCCACCGAGCGCCTGCGCCGCAAGTCCTGCGCCGACACAGGTGAAGATCAGCGGCAGGATCTGGTCGAAGTTGCCGGTCATCTCTACAGCCAAGGCGATCCCCGTCATGGGCGCGCGAACCGTCGCGGCAAAGAACGCGGCCATGCCGGCCAAGGCGAAGATCCCTGCATGGGGAACCAGCTCGGGAGCGAGGTCGTGGGCATGCGCGCCGAACCACATCCCGAATAGCGTCCCGAGGGCGAGCATCGGTGCGAAGATTCCGCCCGGCGCGCCGGATCCATAGCTGAGCAGGGTGGCCGCAAACCGGATCGCGAAGAACGAGAGCAACACTGCTCCGGCGATGCGACCGGTCAGCGCATCCCCGATCGTCCCGTAACCACCGCCCACGGCATCGGGCAGCCAATAACCGAGCGCACCGAGGCCCGCACCGATCACGAAGGGCGCCAGTCGATGCGCGACTGCAGGAAGGCGGTCGATCCCGTCGAGCGTGCCGATCAAGAGCCCGTTGAACGCCACGCCGAACCCGCCGAACAAGGCGCCGAACAAGGGGAAGACCCAGAGGGCACCCAGTGGCGACTCCGGGAAATCGAGCATCTGGATAACCGGTCCCTGGCCTGTCACCAGACGCACGACCAGGTCGGCGACCGCTGCTGCGACCAGCACCGCCTCCATGGACGCGAAGTGGAATCTGAAGCGGCGCCGCATCTCTTCGAAGACGAAGAGGATGCCGGCAATCGGCGCGTTGAAGGCAGCTGCCAGCCCCGCCGCCGCCCCCGCCGCTACGAGAATATGTCGGTTCTGGGCCGTCAGCCGAAATCGCTCGCTCACCATTGCGCCCAGCGCGCCGCCCATGTGGACCGTCGGCCCCTCGCGACCGAGCACGGCACCCGAACCGAGCGCCAGCGTGGCGCCCAGGAACTTGACGGGCAGCACCCGTCGCCAGCGAATTCGACGTTCGTCCTCGAGTGCACCTTCGATTTCATGGATGCCGCTGCCGCCCGCCTCGGGTGCGAAGCGACGCACCAACTCCGCAGCGGCGAGCAAAGATAGACCCACCAGCAGAACCGGTCCGAGCCAGCCCAGAACAGCCATCGGAGCGAGCGCCTCGAAGAGGGACTCGCGCTGCGTGACCAGCGCGTCGACGACGAGCCGGAAGACGGCGGCAAGGCCCCCGACCAGCAGCCCAATCAGTCCGCCGAGGCCGACCATGAACGGCCAGGCCAGCCTCGGGGACGGTGCGTCCGGTTCATCAATAGAGGCTTCGTTCACGCGAGCCTACTCTCTTCCTCATGTCATACCGGGGACCACGATCGCCATGTCGTTCTCTGGGCAATCGGTTCACGATCCATCTCACCCCGACATGCCAGTCCTCATCAGTTCTCCGGTAGCAGCAGCCCGATTCCAAATCGAATCCCCCAACGCGGCGACGGACCATCGTGTACAGCGACGTAGAAGGGCTCGATCGCCAGATTCCATTGTTGACCGAAGATCGGCAGCACGCGGCCCAGCTGGAGCGCCACTGGGATCGTCGGTTTGCCGCCCGACTTCCAATCGATCGTCCACTCGAGATCTCCCATCGAGACGTACCAACCCTTCGGAAGGTTGTACTGGGCGATCGGCTGTAGCGTCATCTGGTTGACCGACTCACGGTCGTTGTTGCCCGCGAAGGAGATCGGATTCTGGACGATGACGCCGAGCTGGAGATGGGGGATCGCTTCATAGATGATCGCCGCGGCGGGGCCGACCTGCCATTTCCCATCTCCCAGGCGATCGTCGGTCGCCGAAGGAAAAACCAGAACCGGTCCGATTCCGAGCGCGCCCCAGGAGAAGCGTTCCGGGAGAAAGATATCGAAGAGCGAGATGTCCCCGAGTCCGCTCTCTCGATCGGGGCCTGGGGAGGTCACGATCGGGATCGTCGGTCTGATGATCTGGCCGACCGCGAAGGATTCGTAGGCCGGTAGCGGAATGACGGGCTGCAGCAGGAATTGATGCGACGCTCCCTGGCCGCCCCGATTGCTCAACACGACATCGTTGTCGGTCGTCATCTGGATCAGCGGCTCTGTCGGATCCGCCGCTGCGGCACTCAGCGATTTGGTGGATCCCGAAGACCGACTGCCCTCGGCCCACGAGGGGCCGCAGACGACGAGTGCTCCGCATGCGAGCGCGAGGATCCAAGGCCGCATGATCTCTGGAGGTCTCCGCATGTCGAACGAACCGGGTAGG
>Ga0315338_1000681_pt1 | contig 64560 bp, 57 predicted proteins | sample ASW8metaG_FD_204518 | JGI IMG/M metagenome (GOLD analysis project Ga0315338, IMG submission 204518) | Ammonia-oxidizing marine archaeal communities from Monterey Bay, California, United States - ASW #8 | ecosystem: Environmental > Aquatic > Marine > Coastal | place: USA: California | collected...
ATTTTTGAGTTTGAACACACTCTGACACAAGAAGACCTAACTGATATTTGGCAGAACTTGCCTCCTCGCATTGCGAGATCTTTTGATTCAAAAGCATTGCCAATTGGATTGTCAACTGACGAAATCACGCAGACAAAAGAAATCACACATGCTTTAGATACAAATGAATTGCTGAGAGATATGGATGATAATCTACAGTGGATGGTGTTTAAAGTTAAACAAAAAGCAAAACGCAATTATTTTGACAAAATTATTGATACAAATACAAGAACAAAGGTGCCCACAGAGTTAGACAAGTCCGGCTTAGGAAAGACTCTGACACAACAACCAGAAACCGACTTCCTCGCAGGAGGTAGTGCCAAAGGCGCTGTCACAATTGAACAAGATTATAAATTTTCTTATAACTGGCCATATGATTTCTTCTCACTTGTTGAGCTTGTAAAACTTGATGAAGACATTATATTTGGAGAACCCTTAGAAAAAACAGAACTAACAGAAGTGGATGCCAAAGTCGCTGCCAGTGTTAATAGAGATCAGGCAGTCGGATCTGCACTGGGAGTAGAAGGTGTTACTGATATTCAACGAAAACAAACCGCCCCAACCACGGTCAATCAAAACATAGCCCTCGGCTCCAGCTTGGGCGTATCAGGCGTAACAGACATCACAAGAGTGACAACACCCGCCGCCACCTCGGCAACAGCGCCCGCTCCCACAACAACTGTAAGCCGAGAAACTTCTTTTGGCACAAATATTACTCGCGAGGGAGTGCAAGTTCCAGAAACCGAAGTTGCAGATAATGTAAACACCAATAGTGGCACTAATATGACACAACAAGGTGTTGTAAAAGGCAAATCTAAATCAACAGGCATTAAAAAGTAAACAATAAATGAAACGAGCGAATATTTAATAAAGATATGGAATTTTTCAACAAAAAAGAAGAAGTGATAGATTTACAGCTTACCCAATATGGTAAATATCTGTTATCACAAGGATCCTTGAAGCCTGTATACTATGCTTTTTATGATGAAGGCATTGTTTATGATTCAAACTATGCAGGTTTTGCCGAGATACAAAATAACGCTAAAGATCGTATTCAAAACGACTCTCCAAATCTAAAAGCTTTTCATAACTTTCATAGCATTCAAGACGATCTTGCCAAAGCAGTTGAAGTTAAATACTCAGGCAATGAAAAGCTTGCTCAGTCAATGATACAACAAACGCCTGAAAAGATGCAAACTTTAACAAAGCCCCTTGCCAACTCTGACTTGGCTACAAACAATGCTCCCGCTTGGAACATTTCTTTGCTAAGCGGTAAGATCTTAACTGGAAGCACCACATCTACACTTACTTTGAGCAGTTCCGCAACAATATTAAACATTCCGCAGATAGAGGTAGAGATTAAATACAGCCCCAGAGTTAAAGATTCAAGCACTTTTACAGAAGATGGTGCAGAACAAAATATTATAGAGTATTTTGATGTTCGTGTTTTTGATGATGGAACTTACATTTCAGTAGATAAAGATAATTTAATATTTCAAATTATTGAAGAAAATGTTCCCTTAAATAACGATAACTTTGAGATAGAGTTTTTTGCCCTTGAAGATGTTAAGGGGAATGGGAAAGTTAAAAATACTACATTCACTCAGAAAGCCCAACAACTTAAACTTCTAATAGAACCAGACTTGGTTGTTAATGACATTTTAATTGATGAAGCAGTGGGAAATGTTTTACCAGTATCGGAAATTGATAGTAGCTTTGCTGATTATTATTTTGATATTGAAGCAGATGATGAAATTGATGCGTCTATAATTTGTGAATTAATTAAGAATGGCGACAAAGACAAATATAAATTTGCTAGAAAAGATTTTGAATGTCCAGACATTCAACCCAACTATAAGTTAACCAACCCATATCCACAGAAGGAACAGGACAGTCAATGTGCCGATGTGTATGTTAGTGAGGATGAGTCTCGCCCGTCTAACGAGGAGAGTGAATAATGGCTGAATGTACATTATTTGGCGGGCTTGTTCCGAATGTTTATATTGATAAGGTTTTTATTGAAGAGTCGCAGGTTGACACCAATAATGATGGCGTCATAGATTTACAAACGCCCAAGATAACCATAAACTTAAGACTTGTTGATCAGCTTAGTGCGAACGGAACTTATTCAATGTTAGAAGACGCTTTAGAAGTGCAACTTAAAATAGGAGAAGCCAGCGTATCAACTATCAATTTAAAATCTTATTTCAAAGTTTGGTGTGTAATTTCAGATTCGCAAACTCTAACAGATCAATTTGAAGTTATCTTTGAGAAGGGTGTAAATTCAGGTAAATTTCAGTGGAGCAACTATATTGGAACGGGCAAATCCGAAAGTAAAACCTTAACTAATTTTGTTTCTACATACACCAATCCAGATGGCAGTATAGAGATTAACACGCCATATGCTTTTGATCTTGATACAAACAAGCCAGTAGAACATTTAAGTATATTTGCTTATGTGCAACTTGATACCGATTCTTTAGAAGCAGATTTTAATATTGACTTGCCAGAGGAATTCACGAATATTGTTGGTAGATTTGAACAAGAGATAGTGATTAAAAATTCGGTTGTTAATCCTGCTCTTAGGGCATATCTTACCGAAGGTGGGGCAATCTGGAACGGACCTGTTCATATCAAACCTGTCACCTTCACGATAAACAATCCCCCGCCGCCTGTATATATGGAAGGGTCCAGTCATCGTTCAGAAGCTCACGGCACATTAACCAAAACAGAATTCGCAATAAACAATGTGCAAGATTTTAGAATCAGAGACGAAATAAATGTTTTAGTTGCAGAATTCGAAGCACTAACAACTTTACAAAATAGTTTCCCAGGGCAAAAAGATATATTTGACAGACTTTCTTCTGGAAACTCATATTTTTCAGAACTTTCTATAACAAAAGATGAGCGTCGAAATACAAGATTCTTATTTGCTTTTGATTATGGAAAATACATTCTTGAAAACTCTAAGTATTCAGCATTTATTTCACGAATGAGCGCTACCGCTAAAAAACAAATTATTAATAATTCACAAATAACTCAATTCATTATGAGTAAAAAACAAGTTAAACGTATTCCTGCTCGAAACCGACTGGGCTCTCCTGTCCAGAATTCTATATTGAATGACGAAACAATGGTAACGCCAGTAATATTATCGCTTGATGATGAGAATATCAACGAGATTAATTTAATTTTAACAGATCAAACCACAACATCTGATTCGTTGGTGAGATACTTTACTGGTGTTGATATAGGCTCAGGCGGCAAGTCAGATGGAAATTACCAATATCTTATAGACATTGAGGTTCTTGATGGTTTTATTCCAATAATGCAAAGTCTATACAGCAAGATGTCAAATGCAAACACTGACTACCAAAAGTATGTAGTTTTAGCACAAATTCCCAATGTTTATGATGACACCTCAAGAAAGTTTACGACATGGGGGCAAACTCAAATGGCTGACGCCGCGAGGCAGTTGGGATCTTGGGAACAAGGCTTCGGTCTTGAAGGGATAATTGATACATATTTGGACACTCTTGATTATTTTGTTGACGTTGGCAATACCCCAATTTCAGAATACGGCGGTCTTACCCAAAAACAGTTTTATAAACTTAAAATACTAAATCTTATAACTCCATCCAGCGGCGGCATTGATGGGCTTTTGATTTTCAACAATCTTATATCTTCACTCTTATCACAAATAAATGATATAATGAGTGCTGAACACAGCAGTGGCGGAGTTGAAGACACTTTATCAAACCAGCCATCTGGTGGAACTTCTGGGTTTAAAATTCAAACAATGAGGATTAAAGAAGATTTTGATAACACAATCGGCGTAAGATTTTTAAATGATTCTTATATTGATAATATAAGCGCAAATAAAAATAGATCATTCGCCGGGTTAACAAACTATAGTCTAAGTGAATTATCCAACCCTACACAAACAATCTTTCCAGAAGTTGTTGTTTTTAGCGGACTATCTCAGCAAGAATTATTAGACCAGCAGTCGGAACAAGAAACATCATTGGCTAAAGCGGGAATAAACATAACATTTCAAGCCGAAGCTGTGCAGCCTTTCTCAAAAGCTAATGCTAAACAAGCTGTAGCCGCTAACCTCGCCTCCAAAGACACGGGTAAGCTTCAATCATCAGCAAACTTTCTTGGAGCCAAGTCCTTTGGTGTTGATAGGAATCTAAATACAGCCAATCTTAGTGCTGATGCTATAGAGGTTAAAACTTTCGATACGTCTATAAAGACAGATGCATCGGCAATGGAATATAATAGATCCTTTCTTTCAGAACTACCGGCTAAAGAAGAAGCTTTAACTCCGCCATTCAATTCAGTTGAAGTTTTAACCGGATTTGTTATTCCCGAAACTGTTGAATTCAGAGGTCAACAACTCATGAGTAATAAATATATGATAAGACAAGAAAAATATCAAATAAAAGAACTTGGTGAGTTAGTCGTCCCAGATGCTATAGATAATAGTTTCTTTTTGTGCCGTCAACCCCGCCAAGGCGATATAGATATTATTGATAGTTTCTTTTTAGTAAAAGCATCGTCTGTTCCATTAACAGTTGATCAAAAAATCGCTGACTCTGGTATAACGCAAGGCAATTTCGTGGGAGATGGCACAATCGAGGACAAACGAACCCTTGATCAAAAAATCGCTGACTCTGGTATAACGCAAGGCAATTTCGTGGGAGATGGCACAATCGAGGACAAACGAACCCTTGATCAAAAAATCGCTGACTCCGGTTTAACGCAAGGCAATTTCGTGGGAGATGGCACAATCGAGGACAAACGCTCAACCCTTGAACAAAATATCGCTGACTCCGGTTTAACACAAGGCAATTTCGTTATGGATAATGCATCAAGCACAGCCGCCGTCCTGGCAGCGCAGGCATCCATGAACAGTGGGTTTGAAACAATTGATCTTTCCTCTGGGACAAGACAGGTAGTAAGTAACAAGAATATTCAGCAAAGCGTTCAAAAGACAGCGGTTGTCCAAACCGCACAGTATTCAACAAATTATACGAGGAAGTACTAACACATGACAATTAAAAAATGTGATGACAGCGCCACCAGCGAAAACGGTGACGCCGACGATGCTACCAATGGTGCCACCAACGGCAACGAAAAACGGAAACGCCGCCGTAGAAAAAAGACAAATATAAAAGAACAAACATACCTTGGCAAAACTTTAGAATTAGTTGAGCGAGGTGTCTATGATGATATATCCTTTACGGATATCCTGCTGGGTCGCTATAATGATAATGTTATAGAAACTTTCGGCAACGGCAATATAAGAGAAAAACGACCTATAGATATCACAGACCCCTTAAGAGCAGAGTTAAGAGCGTTTTTTGTTACCGATGAAGAAGGCAGAATGACATACCTCAAAAATATGTCAAATGATGCTTACGGAGATTCAGCAATCAATATAGTTCCGATACAAGATGCTCAAGAGGCTTCAGTCTCAGGGCGTATGTTTAAAAAATACACGCAAGATTTCTCGGCTGTTAGTTATAAATTTTACCGAAATACGGGGGATGAGACTATAACAGATGCGAACCTCGCTAAAGCTTGGGGTCACTTTGTTGGTGGCGGAACAGATGAGGTCACTGGACTATCTAGACCTTCTCAATTAATTGATATGAGCAAGACCTTTACCGATCACTATACAAATATTGTAGTGCCCTTTTCACAAGATGAGTTAGATCGCTATATAAGCAACGTTAACAACCCAGCTTATGCTGATGTGGACCCCATATACAATTTTTATATTACTGGCTATGAAGAAAGAATAAGGTCCGAAGATATTAAAGAATATGAATTACCAAATCTATATTCTGAAATAACCAAGCAAGATAGCACACTTCAACAAGCTCTTTCAAAACTTGGTTCGGGTGTTGATTATATCAATGGAGTCTCAGCAGGTGGTTTCGAAATCATCGCGAAAACTGCTAAATTCCGTAATATAGGGATCCCAACCACACAGGTGGAAGCTTTATTGGACGGCAAAAACTTTGACGATGTGTATCCAATGAACAACTCTTTGGAAATGAAAACAGATAAAACAGGTCAGTTTCTTATTGCTGCTGAAATTTCTGGAATGACCGATAGTCTTTTAAAACTAATAATGAACGAATCAATTGTTTTCGGCACAGATGTTGCTCCAAACTCTGCACTCAATGCTCTTTCTTTTGCAATCTCAAATGAACAAGTTGCTGTGTCGGATTCTTTCTGGTCCTCGGACGCAAGCTATAAAATCAAAGCGGATATAAGCGAACAAAAAGTACCTCTTATTGATTTTGAATCGTGGCTATCCACTTATTTTGATGAAAACAATTCTTATGAGTTGAATACAAACTTTAATACTGAAACAATTTTACTTGGACTGCCCGTAAGTTCTTCAGAAGCTCCAGACGATTGTAACGCATTTGCCAATACTTTATTATCGCTTATACTTCTTGGAAGGATTAATCAGATTGTTGAAGACAATTTTAGAACATTTGAAGAAATGCTACAGGGAAAAGAAGCTTATAACGAAACTTTGGTATATGAGATCAGAAAGAAATCAGTTAACGCTGGCGCTACACAGTCTGTGTTTGTTCCAAATACAGAAGCTCTTGATATTCTTAGCTATATTGATACACAAGTTAAGTATAACAAGGAATACACATATTCTGTATACGCACATCAATTGATTCTTGGAACGGAATACAAATACACTAATTTTACTGGTAATACAACTTATTCAGAATACGGAGCCTCAACTCAATTCTCGGTTGAATATAGACCCTCTCTTAAGATTGCTCAAATTCCAGTATATACACAGAAAACAAAAATCTTAGACAGCGCTCCTATTTCTCCAAATGTTGATATCATTCCTTTTAAAGGTGTAACCAACCAGCTTCTTATCAATTTGTCCGCCAATGTTGGTGACTATGACTTACAGCCAGTTATAATTAATGACCGCGATGCCAAGTTTGCTAGCGAATTCAGAAAAGCCAGAAAGTTGCTTCCAAGGGAACCAATTAAATTTAAGTCAGATGACCTTGTTCAGCGCTTTGAAATTTATAGAATGGATACCCCGCCAAAATCATATAAAGATTTCAATAATAATTTATTAACATTTGCTAAAAGCGATGTCGCTACATCAATATCTTTTCTTGATAGTGTTGTTCCAAATCAGAAATATTATTATACTTTCCGAGGAATTGATGTCCACGGAAATCGCTCAAACCCAACAGAGGTTTACCAAACTGAGTTAGTTCAGTTTGAGGGTATGATATTTTTTGAGATGAGAATATACAATTTTGGAGAAGTAGTAGAATATAATAATGTAAAGACAGAAAGGGAATTTAGAAGATATCTTAAGGTTAATCCAAATTTAATTCAGTCAATAATTAATTATGAACAAAGTATTCCAGATGGTAGCACTGACTCTGCTTATAATGCTGTCAAGGTTTCTTTAGGCAAGGCAGAACAATCTGTTTGGAATAAAAAGTTTAAGATAAGAGTGACTTCTAAAAACTCTGGTAAAAAATTTGATATCAATCTTACCTGCAAAGTAAGACAAAATAGAAAAAAACGATCTAACGGATAAATGTTAATCATTAAATTTTGGCACTTTAATCTAATTAAATACTAATTAATAACGACATGGAGAATATATAAATGGCATTTCTTGATAATTCGGGTGACATCATCCTCGACGCAGTTCTAACAGACACAGGAAGGATGAGATTGGCAAAGGGCGATGGCTCTTTCAAAATCGCTAAATTCGCTCTTGGAGACGATGAAATTAACTATGAGCTTTTTGATAAGAACCACCCAAGTGGTTCAGCATATTATGACATTGAAATTCTGCAAACCCCAGTTTTAGAAGCTTTTACCAACAACACCTCAGTGTTGAAATCAAAGCTTCTTTCAATTTCCAGAACAAACTTGCTTTATTTGCCAGTTATGTTAAAGAACACTACTGTTGGTCTACAGAAAAATACGAGTGGAACAGCTAATTCACTTGTTGTTTTAGTTGATAAAACTACCGACGACAAATTTAAAAAAGGCGACCGACCATACTTGGCAGGTAACAACTTAGGCGCATACTCAGGCACCCCCATCATTATCGATCAGGGCATTGCAAACAATGCTATTGGAGATGGTTCTGAGGTTCCTCTTGACGCAGATCTTGTAGAGACGCAATATATTATTGAAATTGATAACCGCTTAGGATATCTTGCGGACCCAGACTCTGCAACTGCCGCAACCCCTTCGTTTGTTGACGACGACAATATTGCTTCTTATTATATATCTACCACAACGAATACAGTCTTTTTCAATCGGCCGCAAGGCACAAATATGGGCAATGAGATGTTAGCTGGACCTCGCGGCTCAAGATTGGCTTTCTTAATTGGACCATCTACCAACTTGGCTACAAGCACATACTTATTTACGCAACTTGGCTCAACAAGCACTTTTGGCGCTGCTGCCGTGGGTGTAAGCCATATTGATACAACTATAAGAATTACTGGGGCAACAACCGGATATAGAGTTGATCTCCCAATCAGATTTATTAAGTATACAGCATAATTTAGGATTTAAACATGGCAACAACTTTTAAAACATTAACAGCAAATGACGTAACAAATACGAGAACTTTGCTCCACGAAGCAATTCCACTAACAGGGACAATTGTTTCTGGAACTTATACTGACCAAAATGTTAAAACATATACTCACGGAATGTTTGAGTCTGTTTATGATTATCCTTACTTAAGTTCGTCTGCCAACCATATTATTGATATTACTGCCGGATATTCTTCTAATTCGGGACATTCTGGTTCCGGTGTACAAAACTCCAAAAAGATTAATATTTATAATCAAATGGCTGCTGTTCTTGTTGGTCACGACGCCACTGGCTCAATCCAGGCTTTCGATCAAGATGGTGACATCGCTGGCGGAGGACAAAAATTAGAGGAAGTCTTCTTTCTAAACACTTCCAGATTGTTGACAAAAGATGAGATTAAAAAAGGCAGCTTTACGATTACCATTTTAACTGGTGGCGTTCCAAGTTCTGCTTCACCAAATGTTCTCACAAGCCCACTAACTCTTGGTGATTATGGAGCAGCGACAAGCTACTATGTTAATTCCCCAGCGGGAGAGTATGCCATACTTTATACTTCTTCGGCTACACCCCACGCCGCTTCTGGATACGGACTTTTGTATTATCAAGCAGGCGTTGCTGTTATCAGCGGAAACGTTTGGAGAGCAGATGATACCGGCGCAGGTTCGGGCTCATGCCTGGGACCAGGCTTTGAGTCTGCTTCATTCGATAACTTGATGACCGGCTCTACAATCGAAGTTATGGCGGACTCAGTTAGAAATCGTATTAAGGAGATCTCCTTTAACAACACAGTTGAATTGAACTCCTCAATCTACTTCTGTAGAGCAAACAACAATGAGTTCAATTATAGTTCAAATCCAACTTATCTTACTTCAAGCGAGATCCGTGTAAAGAACACAACTTCTGATAATCCCGTGGCTTATATTACAACAGTGGGTCTTTACTCTTCAGACAATGAGTTACTCGCAGTTGCCAAATTAAGTGAGCCACTTAAGAAAGATCCAAATACCGAACTGACGATTCGAGTTCGCTTAGATTACTAAATTCCAACAGATGTGGGAACAAGAGATAAAAAATATAATAACCTCTTGTTGGAATTAAAGTATTTGTATGCTAAAATAGATTATAGTGATGAAATCTATCAGCAAGCAAAAAGAGATTTTGAAGAATATACGATTGCTTTCTGCAAAGAACATAACATTGATATTGAGGGAACAACAATAACCAATGAGGAAGTGACGGATTTGGATGTGTCTCGTAATAAATTATACGATACCGTTTGTATCGGCAGTGAAAATCTCAGCGAGTTTTGTAAATTGTTATTTAAAAAGATCGCAATAAAGACACATCCAGACAAACTACTGTCTTTAAGTGAAGATGAAAAAGAAAGAAAGAGCGAACTATTTAAGAAAGCAAGCAAGGCATTAAGCCAAAACAAATGGTTTATCCTTACTCAAGTTGCTGCGGAGTTAAAAATAGAAGTTCCAAAACCAGATCAACAGCAAGTAGAGTTACTACAAAAAGAGACAGAAACAATAAAAACACACATACAAGACATGGAAGAAACATACGCTTGGCACTTGTTCAACGAGGCAGACGAATCCAGAAGACGAACGTTAATGATGGTTTATCTAAAGAATTTTGGAATTGATGTGACGAAAGATCACAATTAAATCTAATTACTACACATATGGCATACAAAAAATTTAAAAGCAACGATTTATTTTACAACACACTGGAAATGTATCCTGACTGCAACTTTGTTGTTTACGATAGTAGTATTTACTTAAACAACCGGGGAGCCGTGACAGGAGCCTTTGTTAATAACGCTGGTGATGTCCCAACAGGTCACGTTAGTCTTTACGAACTAAACGTTGATCGTATCGATGGTAATAGAATTTATCCCCTCGTTAGCAAACAAGGAACACTAAGTTCTTTTAAAACAATAACTACATCAACATTTAATTCTGACTTTGCTTATGGTGATGAAATCACCGGCTCTTACCCTTTATCAGCCAGTATCGTTCACGAGTTTTTTGCTTCAACCGCGACATCGAGAACCGCCTCGGCTAACCATTTGAACTCTTTAAAAAATACTTTAGAATACTATCAGCCAATGAGCAACCACTATGCCTTCAGCGGCGCTCTGGGAGACAAGGGCACCCAGAATGTTAATCTTATTAGTATACCCTCTATTATTTTTGGATCACAGGTTAAAAAGGGAACTGTAGACCTTAAATTTTATGTTAGCGGAACTCTCATTGGACAACTGCAAGATCAAAACCGCGATGGCGAGCTTATCCAAGTTGGTCCTGTTGATAGCACAGGTTCAGGTTCGGTAGCTGGTGTTGTGCTTTATAACGAAGGCTTTGTTTTATTAACGGGCAGTTGGGAGTTAGCCAGCGGCGAATTCGCTGGCTTCCCCGGAGAAGCCTACACGGGTGCGGGAGTTGTAACACCAAAGTGGATTTACTTTGGAGCAGGGGCAAACGATGGGATTGCTAAGGGCACCATGATTTCTTCCAGTTTTGGCTTAGATTTCAAGGGCACAACCAAGACACAAACGATTACAATGTTGGCTCACGCCCAAAAGGGTGAGCTTAATCACTCAAACAACCCAACATTTATAGAACATGGTCAAACGCTAACCCCGATTACTAGTAGCAAGGGTTATGTCGAGAAATCTGATATAGCAATTAAAAACATTGTTTCTTCTTCTTATACGGATCCTGTCGCAGATTTTAAAAAAACAACATACATCTCTTCTATCGGAATTTATGACGAGAATAAAAACCTAATTGGTATTGCCAAGGTGGCTACACCAGTTAAAAAGACAGAAGATCGAGAATTTACATTCAAAATGAAATTGGATATATAGTGAAAATACTGGGACTTGATATAAGTTCCTCCAAGATAGGCATTGCACTTTTAGATAAAGAAGAAATAGTTATCAGCGAAGTGTTAAAATTTAAATCAAGCATGTCTTTGGAAGAACGCGCAGAAATATTTGAAAAGCGTATGCGACAAATAAACGATCATCATGTGGTCTACGATGTATTTGTGGAACAGCCCGCTATGATGTTTAGGGGCGGCAAGACAACAGCGTTCACAATGGCAACTCTCCAAAGATTTAACGGAATGACTTGTTATATAGCATATAAAGTTTTTGAAAGGGAGGCAGAGTTAGTCAATCCGCTCTCAGCCCGTTCAGTTCTCGGCATTAAAGTTCCGAGGGGCATACCTCCAAAAGACAAAAAAAGATTTATAATTGAACGAATGGCTGAAAGGTTTGATGGTAGTTTTAAATATGAGATGACTCGGCAACAAAATCCTCAACCTGGAACTGATGACCGCGCAGACGCATTAGTTGTTGCTTTGGCTGGTCCTTTAATATTTCACGAAGAATAAAAAATTCTTGACACTACAAGTTGCTTGTGTTATATTATGATAGTGTCAAAGAAGTTCAAAATAATCTCCGAGATCCTCGGCGACAGCTATCGTTCAAATGACGAACACTTGTTTAGATGTCCATATTGCAAACATCACAACAATAAAATGTCCGTCAATATAGAAAAGAATCTTTTCAAGTGCTGGATTTGTGAAACAACTTCGCGAGATATCCGCCGACTTGTTCGCCGTTTTGGAGACTTTAATCAGTTACAAGAATGGGATAAACTAACAAACCGCATCAATATCAACGAGTTTGATGATTTGTTTGTGGAGGATAGCAAAGATCCAGATGCTCCAAAATATCTTGGAATGCCCACTGGATTTGTTTCTTTAAGCAATGAAAGTTCATTATCCGCCTTACCTGCCTTGAATTATCTTAAAAGGCGTGATATAATAGAGAAAGATATCTTGTACTGGAAGATGGGCTATTGTATGGATGGAAGGTATGCGAAGCGAATTGTGATTCCTTCGTTTGACGAGGATGGAGAGTTAAACTATTTTGTAGCACGAAGCTTTTCTTCTGATAATTTAAAATACCTTAATCCTCCGTGTTCAAAAGATGTTATATTTAATGAACTTTATTTGGAGTGGGACACAGACTTGGTTATAACAGAGGGTGTATTTGACGCTGTGGTCGCAGGACCAAACGCAGTGCCGCTACTTGGCTCAACCCTCCGACCAAATTCTAAACTATTTATGAAGATAGTTCAAAACGACACGCCAGTGTTTCTGGCACTTGATCCAGACGCAGAAAAGAAAGAACAAAGAATTATAAAGCTTTTCTTGGGTTATGGATTGGAAGTATATAAAATAGATGTAGGCGGCTACGAGGACGTAGCTGAGATGGGAAAAGAAGAATTTTTGAGAAGAAAAGAAAAAGCTGTTCTGGTTCGAGAAACAGATTATCTACTTGAACAAGCAATAGCAAATATTTAAGAGGGGAAAAACTTGAATAAAACATATCGTCTTGCCCATTTGGCTGACACACATATAAAAAATCTAAAATATCATTATGAATATCGGATCATTTTTGATCAACTATATGATAAGCTGCGAAAAGAAAAGCCGGATTATATCGTTCATTGTGGTGATCTCGCTCACACGAAAACACAATTATCGCCAGAGTATTTTGAATTAGCGACAAGTTTCATTAAAAATCTGGCAGACATTGCTCCACTGATAATGATACCGGGCAATCATGATGGCAATTTAAAAAATAGCAGCCGTCAAGATGCCATCACACCCATCATACAAGCACTGGATCATTCAAATATCCATTTCTTTAAAAACTCTGGAGAATTCCACGCCACAGATGATCTGTGTTTTAATATCCTATCAGTATTTGATGAAGACAACTGGATTGATCCAACTGATACAAACAAGATCAATATTGCCCTTTACCACGGCTCTATCTCCAACTGCAAGACAGATATTGGTTGGGTGATGGAACACGGGGAACACGAGCTTACCATTTTTAAGAAGTTTGATTTTGGGCTCTTGGGCGATATTCATAAAGCACAATCGCTTGATTTTGAAGGGCGAGTAAGATACCCAGGCTCTACTGTTCAGCAAAACCATGGTGAAACAAACGACAAGGGCTTTGGTGTTTGGGACATTCAAGATAAAAATAATTTTACTTATCGTCATGTTGAGCTTCTTAACCCTAAGCCATTTGTCACCATTGAACTTACCCCGAAGGGAAAGATGCCAAAAGGGGCTCAAGTAGTTGAGGGCGCTCGTATCCGCCTTGTTTCAAACAACAACCTACCGCTTGACAAGATGAAGCGAGCCGTTGACATTGCTAAACATCGGTTTCAACCTGAGTCAATTACTTTTCTTAATCGTGCCACTGGCAAGAGAAGTAATCTTGAGCTATCTCAGGATGACTTTATCAAGGAGAACCTTCGTGATCTTTCTGTCCAAAAGCGACTTATTAAAGAATACCTTAAAGAATACGAAGTTGAAGATGAAGTTCTTGACCGAGTATTGTCTTTAAACAAAAAATATAATACCGCAGTTGAAGAAAATGAGGAAGTTGCCCGAAATATTAACTGGGAGCTAAAGTCTTTTGAATTTGATAATCTATTCAATTATGGCGAAGATAATAAAATAGATTTTGAAAACCTTACAGGTATCGTCGGCATCTTTGGAAAGAACTACTCAGGTAAGTCTAGCATCATTGACGCTGCCCTCTATACGCTGTTTAACTCTACTTCAAAAAATGAAAGGAAGAACCTTAACATTATTAATCAAAACAAGGACAGGGGGCAAGGTAGAGCATCTATTTGTATCGGTGATCGCCAATTTGTTATTGAACGCGAAAGCGAGAAGTATATTAAGAAATTAAAGGGAGAAGAAACCTTAGAAGCCAAGACAAATGTTGAATTCTACGAGGTTGACGCTGTTATGGATAAAGTTATAAGCCATAACGGATTATCCAGAAACGATACTGACACAAATATCCGAAAGATGCTTGGAACATTGGACGACTTTCTCCTTACTTCTATGGCTTCTCAGTTAGATTCTTTGGCTTTCATTAAAGAGGGTTCCGCCCGTCGCAAAGAAATACTTGCTAAGTTTCTTGATTTGGAAATCTTTGACAAAAAGTTCAAGATGGCGAAAGACGATGCTTCTGACTTAAGGGGCGCTCTGAAGCGGCTAGAAGGGCGTGAGTTTGAAACAGACATTGAGGACACAAGTATACAAATTAAAGAAAGCGAAGAAAGCATTGAGGAACACAAGCAACAATGCGAAACATATGAGAAACAAATTGAAGACAGCAGAAAATTATTAAACGAGATTGAAAATAAGATTACTTCTATTCCACTTGAAGTTATTGACATTGAGGCTGTAAGAGATACACTTAAAACAAAGAAAAACAATACTTATATTTTATCAAAACGAAATGAAGAAGCCTCACGGGAAAAAAGTGATAATATTGAACTTGCCGCCAAGCTTTCTAACTTTTTAAAAGATTATGATATTGAAAAGTTACACACCAAAAAAGCACAAGTAAACAATAAAACTTCAGAATATGAAACTTTGTTAAGTCTTCTTAAGAATAAAAACAAAGATGTTGATTCTTTTAGAAAGAAGGTCCAACTTCTTGAAGAAGTGCCATGCGGAGATAAGTTTCAGACTTGTAAGTTTATATGTGACGCCCATAAGGCAAAAGATACTTTGCCAGATATGGTTAGCAATATCACAGAGATCCGACAACAAAGTGTTGGTATATTAGAAGAAATTGACAATCTTGACGTTGATAAATTAAATAACTATTTAGAAAAATACAGTCTTTTAGTTGAAAAACAAAAACAAGTTAAACAAGAAATATCTGTTTCAGAATTAGAAATAGAAAACAACTTATCGAAGATAGAGATATATCGTCACGAGATACAAGATATCGAGAGTGAAATTGAAGTATACGAAAGCAATCGCGAAACAATAGAGAACCTTGAACAACTTCTTTCAAAGCGGAATGAATATGCCGCCTTTATCAGTCGCACAGAAAAGAGTTGTGATAAATGTAAACAAGAATTAAATGACTTATATAAATCCCACGGCTCTTATGAACAGAAACTACAAAACTTATCTGAGCAAAAAGAAGAACTTCAGGATCTAAGGGAGGATTATTCTGCCTATGATTTGTTTATGAGATGTATGCATAGTGGTGGGATTTCTTACGACATTATCAAAAAGAAGCTACCAGCCATTAATGAAGAGATTGCGAAGGTTCTGGCAAATATTGTTAACTTTGAAGTATTCTTTGAAGATGACGGCAAGCGACTGAATATTTATATTAAACATCCAAGTCACGAGCCTCGCTCAATTGAAATGGGATCGGGTGCGGAGAAAACGATTGCCTCAATGGCAATCCGTCTTTCTTTATTATCAGTTAGCAATCTCCCTTCTCCAAACATTTTTGTCCTCGACGAGCCAGCGACGGCATTAGATGCTGAAAATATGGATGGATTTGTTCGCATATTAGATATGGTTAAAAACTATTTCAAGACTGTAATTTTAATTACGCATCTTGACTCATTAAAAGATTGTGTTGATCACATCATTAATATTGACAAACAAGATGGCTTTGCATATGTCAACCAGTAGTTTAAAATATGTTATCCTGCCTTATGAGGGCAGTATAGAAAAACTGGTTGATGTTAGAAAAACAATCCCTCAAAACAAAATCAAGTATGAAGATATGCGTAAATTTCTTAATTATGTCTATTTATTAGAAGAGATTGCCTTGAGTGTTGGAGAACAAAATTACGACAAGGCAAACGAAGATTTAAAAAGTTTAAAAAATGGCGAGTTCGTAACTTTTAAAGCCACAATAAAAAAGGAAAATAAACATGAGTAAGCAAGCAGTATTGGACAAAGTAATGTCAAAGGCAATTTCTCGTAAATTGTTCACATTTTTAACGGCGACTGGGCTGATGCTTTGGTCGGATTTATCATCAGATACATGGGGCATGATTGCAATGTGCTACATCGGCACACAAGGCGCGGTTGATATTATGAAAACGTATAGGCACGGCGGATAGATGACTTGGTTAACTATACTTCTACACTATAGAAAAGCCTTGGTTTGGTGTAAGCACCACTGGAAAATACTTGCTATTGCCCTTTGGACACTTATAGTTTTTGTAATTGCTAGAAAAAATGTTGGAGCATATAAAAAGGTTCTTGACACTACAATTGACAGTTATAATAAAGAAGTTGAAGTTTTACAAAACTCGCATGATGCTGAATTAGAAAAAAGAAATGAAGTAATTCGTAAACATAGTGAATCAATTGATAGATTGGAAAAAGAATATTCTGGCTCAAAAGATGAATTAGATGTGCAAAAGCGTTCAAGATATCTTGAGCTTATCAGCTTATATAATTCAGATCCAGAGGGTGTCAATGAGATACTTGAAAGAGAGTTTGGTTTTAAGCATGTTGAATAAGCTAACGGCACAAATATTAAGCTTTACTTTACTTTTTCCTGCTACAATCTTTGCACAAGAAGTAGAAGAGCCAAAGTTTACACACTTAAAACAAGGTGAGTGTGCCCCATTTGATGGCACCCTTTTTAATCCACCGGCAACAGCACAGTTGATTACAGAGAACCGCTATGCTATGACAGAATGCGACCTAAGAGTCGAATATGAAATAAAGAAAACACAAGCAGAAATGAATTTACAATTAGAAACTCTTCAAATAAGTTATGAAGCTTTATCCGAAAAACACAATCTTTTAATGGATATCAAGAATAGCGAGATAAATACTTATAGAGAGATGGCTCTTGATCAGCCAAACAAAAACAACCATTGGTGGTTAGCGGGAGGAGTTGTTGTAGGAATCGGACTTTCTCTTGGAACTTTTTACGCCGCAGCCGAAATTTCAAAATGAGCAAAACAAATAAAGATCCAGATTACGCAATTAAGGTAGAAAAAGCAATTGCTGATAAATATGGCGTTGATACAATTCAACACCCAGCTAAAAACTGGAATCCACAAAAAGAAGAAAAATATTTGGAGCAAATCAAATTACTTAACCAAAAACTTGATAAAATATCAGAAAAACTTGAAAAAGTAGAAGTTCAGGGAGTTTTGATATCAAAAAAACTACTTAATAAAGATAGCAATAGGTCTTGTCCTGTGTGTAGCACATATTCTTTTGATACAAGAGACAATGTATACATGACAAAATATACTTGTTGTCGTAAATGTTACTTTCAATGGGTCGAAGGAAGAGAAGAACGTTGGACGACCGGATGGCGTCCCAACGAAGGAGAAAATAAATAATGGCTTCAGTTTTAGACATCGTTAGAGGAATTTCACAAGCAGCCGCAAATGCTTATGATGGTTCACAGGACGAAAAATATTCTCTTGACGGAGAAGAAAGAAAGATCGGATTAAAAAGAGAAGAGGGCGATCCTATCACAGACTCTCGTGTTATCGATGGTTTTGGTACTCGTGTTAGCGGAAATGTTTTAACTATCAGTTATCAGAGCGATATCAAGTTGAAAGAAGTATATGCAGGTGATATCGAGGCAGATGTTGACGATATGATTGAAAACGTCGCTAGTTTCCTCAAGAAAGAATTTAAAAAAGTTACAGGTGACGCATTGTCGCTATCCGCCGAGGGCGATTGTCAAGTTATTGTTCAAAACACTTCCAACGTTCGTGCTTTTGTTAACGGCACAAAAAATTATAAGATTGGAAACTTGGATGGAGTTGTCGCTGTAGGCGAGCCGTCCGAAGATCGTTTAGATAAATCAATTCGTGACTTTCTTGCCCTTGGTAAAAGCAAGTGATGATTGGATGTCGTTTGAACTCACTAAACAAGAAATATTAAAAGAGATATTAAAGAGCGGGAAAGATCCCGCTTACTTTATTAATAGTTATGCAAGAATTGCCCATCCGTTAGAGGGCTTGATTCCGTTTAAGCTATATCCATTCCAGCAAGAACTGCTAAGAGATTTCAACGATCACCGATTTAATGTTATTCTTAAGGCACGACAGTTGGGTATCTCAACCACAACGGCTGCTTATGTTGCGTGGATGATGATGTTTCATCGCAATAAGAATATTCTTGTTATTGCAACCAAGTTTCAGACAGCCGGAAACCTTGTAAAAAAGGTAAAACATATTATTAAAAACCTGCCTCCTTGGATGCAAATAGCAAATATAACAATCGACAACAGAGCTTCCTTTGTTTTGTCAAATGGTTCCGAAATTAAAGCCTCCTCCACATCGGGTGACGCCGGTCGTTCAGAAGCATTGTCCTTATTGGTTATCGATGAGGCTGCCCACGTTGAGGGGCTTGACGAGCTATGGACTGGTTTGTATCCTACACTATCAACAGGAGGTCGTTGTATTGCCCTCTCAACACCGAATGGTGTTGGAAACTGGTTCCACCAAACTTATGTGGACTCTGAAACAGATCAAAATGATTTCTACCCCACAACTCTTAAATGGGATGTACACCCAGATAGAGGCTTAGAGTGGTTTGAGAAAGAAACCAAGAATATGTCTCGCAGACAGGTGGCGCAAGAGTTAGAATGTAACTTCAATATGTCCGGTGAAACATTAATTCACCCAGACGATCTTGATTGGATAGAGGCTATGGTGAAAGAGCCAATGTATCGCACAGGCTTTGATCGCAACTTTTGGATTTGGGAAAAAGCAATAGAGGGTAACAACTATTTACTTTCAGCCGACGTTGCCCGAGGCGACGGCAAAGATAGTTCCACACTTCAAGTTTTAAAATTAGAAACAATGGAGGTGATTGCTGAATACCAAGGCAAACCGACTCCAGATGTGTTCGCTGATATGCTAAACAGTATTGGTAAAGAATATAACAATGGAATGATTGTTGTAGAAAATAACTCAGTTGGCTTCGCAGTATTAACAAAATTACGAGAACTGGGTTATAATAATATATACTTCTCAATCAAGTCTACTCACGAGTATGTTGAGCAAATCCAGGGAGAACATATGTCTAATGCCATTGCTGGATTTTCTACAACTTCAAAAACTCGTCCACTTATCATAGCAAAAATGGAAGAATTCATTAGAAATAAACTAATTACCTTATATTCGTCAAGAACTCTTAATGAGTTTAAGACTTTTATTTGGAACAATGGTCGTCCAGAAGCTATGAGAAGTTATAATGATGACTTAACAATGGCTCTTGCGATCGGTTGCTGGGTAAGAGATACGGCGTTTGAGGCAGGCAAAATGGAACAACAGTATAGAGAAGCATTTGTTAACTCTATGTTTGTAGCATCAACAAGGATCAATACTCAAATTAAGGGTCAAGAAGGTTTTGAAAATAATAAGAATGCAGACCTCGAAGATGAGAGACGAAATGCAATCCAAACAGCAAATCAATTCGGCTGGCTTTACAAAGGATAATATAAATGGCTAACAATAAAAAGAACCCAAAAAACCCAGAATCACCTTTGTTCCGACAACTGACCCGATTGTTGTCGGGACCACTTGTAAACTATAGAACGCAGACAAGTCGTAAGCTTTCTCGTGTTCAGTTGGATAAGTTTAAGTTTCAATCGGCTTCTGGGTTAAATTTTAAGAAATCCTCTTACAACCCCTTTGAGCAACTTAGCACTGCCATTATGGCAAATCAACTGCGTGCCGAGCGATACCAAGACTTTGAGCAAATGGAGTACACTCCAGAGATTGCCTCTGCTCTTGACATTTATGCCGATGAAATGACAACATCATCAGACTTGCAGCCACTACTTTCTATCAAGTGCCCCAATGAAGAGATCAAGGCAGTACTTAATGAGCTTTATCATACTGTACTTAACGTTGATTTTAATCTCTTTGGTTGGTGCCGCACAATGTGCAAATATGGAGATTTCTTTTTATATCTTGACATTGACGAGCGCCTCGGCATTCAGTCAACTGTTGGATTGCCCACTCAAGAAATTGAGCGCCTTGAAGGCGAAGACAAGACTAATCCAAAATATATTCAGTTTCAGTGGAACTCAGGTGGTTTAACTTTTGAAAACTTCCAAATTGGACATTTCAGAATTTTAGGAAATGATAAATATGCTCCATATGGAACTTCTATTCTTGAGCCCGCACGAAGAATTTTCCGTCAGTTGATTCTTTTAGAAGACGCAATGATGGCATATCGTATTGTTCGTTCTCCTGAGCGTCGTGTTTTCTACATTGATGTTGGAAACGTCCCGCCTAACGATGTTGAGCAATATATGCAAAAAGTCATGACACAAATGAAACGCAATCAGGTGGTCGATACCAATACTGGTCGTGTGGATCTTCGCTATAACCCAATGAGTGTTGAAGAAGATTATTTTATTCCAGTTCGTGGAGGCGTTTCATCCGAGGTCAAGTCTTTACCCGGCGGTGCTATGACGGGAGATATTGACGATGTTAGATATTTAAGAGACAAGCTGTTTGCTGCCCTTAAGGTTCCCGCATCTTATTTATCACAAGCCGAAGGTGCCGACGAGGACAAAACAACCCTTGCGCAAAAAGACGTTCGCTTCGCCAGAACAATCCAAAGGTTGCAAAGATCTATTGTTACAGAGTTAGAAAAGGTTGGAATTATTCACCTTTATACTCTTGGATACAAGGGTGCCGATCTTATTAGTTTTAAATTATCTTTGAACAACCCCTCGAAAATCGCAGAGCTTCAAGAGCTTGAGCATTGGAAAACTAAGTTTGATATCGCAGGCGCGGCTACTGATGGCTTCTTTAGTCGTCGTTGGGTTGCCGACCATATCTTCAATCTTTCCGAAGAAGAATTTATCCGTAATCAGCGAGAGATGTTCTTTGACCGACGCCTTGATGCTGAACTTGAAGGTGTTGCTACCGCTGTTGAAAATGCAGCCGGAGGCGGCGCGGGTGACCTCGGCGGTGATCTTGATTCAGAACTTGGAGGTGGCGAAGACCTCTTGGGCGGAGATGATACCCTGGCAGCAGAAGAGCCAGCCGAGGAAGCCCCTGAAGAGGATACACTTCTCGCTTCCCCTGGTAAACGCGATGACCAAAGACGTAAGGGCAAAAGCGGACCAACAAAACGCCATCGTAGTAGTCGAGCAAGGGGTGTAGAAATTAACACTCCCCGCAAAAACAACCCCGGCGCAGTAGGATACGAAACAATGCACCATCTTTCTTCGGTTGGTGATGAGTTTAAAAAGGCTGGATTGTATCAGGAAGAACAGCCACCAGGCGATAATTTTGAAGAAAGAAGATTATTTGAGGTCAAACACGAAATCAAGAAACTAATTACGGAGCTAGATAATAGTAAATTAGGTGACATAAATGAAAAAAATAAAGCACAATAAAAAAAGAAATACCGCTTTTCTATACGAAGCTCTGATTCGTGAGATGACGAAAGCTGTTGTATCAAAGAACGAGAGAGTTAAAAAAACAATACTTAATATATTAAAAGAGTCTTTCTCTCCTAAGAATGTATTGTCTAAAGAATTAGAATTATATCGAACACTGCTTGAAACAGAAAAACTTAATTCTGTCACAGCGGAAAAGTTATTATATCAAGTTCGTGAAGCACATAACAACCTCGGCCAAGAAGCTATTTATAGTGCCCAAAGCTATGTGATCAACAGAGTTAACAAAGAATTAAGCCCTGACGTATTTAATAACTTTGTGCCAAACTATAAAAGTATCGCAACAGTTTCACAGCTTTTTGGAATGGACTCTAGCGCGGCTGGCATCAAAAGAGGTGTCCTCTTAGAACAAAACATTATTTCGAACCTAACCTCGAATGGAGAGCAAGAAACTATAAAAGAACTTAAACCAATTGACAATCTTGTATATAAGACATTCTCTGGTAAATTTAATGAAGTTTATGCAGAGGGCTTATTAGGTGAGCAAAAAGAATTATTAAATCGTTATATTTTTTCTTTTACTGACAACAGTGTTGACATAAAAATTTATCTTAATGAAGAGTTGGCAAGACTGCACACAGAACTTGACACCGCTTTGTTATCCGAGCACATTAAAGCAGACGAAACAATGATTAGCTCCACCAATTCTGTAATTTCAATGATTGAAGACTTTAGAAATCAACCAGTTGATAAGACACTTATAGAAAGTGTTTTAAAAATTCAGAACTTAGTTCATGAGATTAAATCGTAATGAGCATTAAAGTAACCATTCCTCACATTAAGGACAAGATTGGTATCAAAGAAGATATCAAGTTAACTATCCGCAAGACACTTGGAAATCAGCTTGTTGTTGAGGACCACCCTGATGTTGATATTGTTATTTACCCCGAGAGTAATAAGATTCTTGCCCTCGCCAAACATATCACTAATGAAGAAGTGTATGATACTCAGGACAGATTTTTCTTATTATTAAGAACTGAAGGGCTTATTGAGCCAGAAAGTGTTCGTTCTGGATATGTCTATGGCTCTATGGAAGCCCAAATGTTTCTAAACGAAGATATTGATATGGTGCAGGCTGCTCTTTTTAGTATAAATAAATTTATATTAGAAGAAGCTCCCTACTTTGAACACCTTGAAGAATTTGAGCGTGCTGTTGAAGACCATCTCACCGATCCTGAACCCGTGGATAGCACTACTCTCGGTGAAGTTCCGCAAGAGCCAGTTAAGGGATCAATCCGTCCAGGCTGGATCCGTGGTCCATATGGCATGAGTATCATGAACAGGACATAAAATGGATCTCTTATACTTTGTGTTAACCGCTTTTGGTTTAACGCAGATTTTAGTATATGGGTCTATATTTGATTCCATACGCCCTTCCAATGGTAAGTTGGGAGAATTGTTTCGTTGTTCAATGTGTCTTGGCTTCTGGGTCGGGGCGTTTTTATTTGGAATTAATGGGTATACAGAACTATTTACATTTGAGTATACTTTTGCCAATCTTTTTATATTAGGTTGGTTGTCATCTGGAACTTCATATGTATTAAGTATGATTTTTTGTGACAATGGAATACAGATAGGAGTAAATAATGGATAACTGGATAAGCAAGTGGATGCTTCAGCCTGTAAGACGCTGTTGTAAAGGATCCAAACCCGCGCAGGTAGCGCCTGCAAATGGAATTAATTATGAAAGATAAATTATTATTAACAGAATATTATGAACTGTGTCCTAACGGAAAGTGCGACGATCTTTTAACTGAAGAAGAAAAGCGTATGGTCCGTGAGGAAGGCGCGATGTTTTTAACTGGCGTTATGCAAAGATGCAACCATCGTAATGGCAATGGACGGATGTATTCTGAGCAAATTTTAAGACGAGAGGTTGACAACTATACCAAGCTTGTGCGTGAACGCAGAGCCCTTGGCGAATTAGATCATCCCGATTCGGGTGTAATTAACCTGGCTAATGCCTCGCACCTTGTAACGGAAATTTGGTGGGATGATGATGCCGTAATGGGTAAGGTGCAAATTCTTAATACACCGGCTGGAAAGATTCTTCGCTCCCTATGCGGCGACAACATTAAGCTTGGTATCTCTTCCCGAGGTATGGGATCTGTTCACGAAGCAAACGGAACAACGATTGTTGAAGATGATTTTCAATTAATTTGTTTTGACTTCGTATCTGAGCCCTCAACCACTGGTGCCTTTATGATGCAAGAAAATAAACAGCCTAATATTATTACAAAGGCGGACAAGATTAATAGAGCCCTTAACGATGTATTGAGGAAGAGATGAATAAATCGGAGCTTAAAAAGGCTTTAAGACCTTTAATAAAAGAATGTATTAAAGAAGTAATTTTTGAAGAAGGAGTGCTCTCCAATATTGTTTCAGAGGTAGCACAAGGTCTTGGCAAACAAACTTTGGTTGAGACAGTAACGGCTGACAAGCCCGCCGTCCGTCAGGAAGTTGATACCTCAAAACAAGAGCAGGCGAGAGTTAAACAAAAGCTACAGGAAACCAGAAAAAGAATGCTAGACGCTATTGGCACAGACTCCTATAACGGAGTTGATGTTTTTGCTGGAACAACTCCCACTTCTTCGCCGTCTGACAGCCAACAAGGAAGTCCATTAAATGGAGTAGATCCAGGCGATTCTGGTGTTGACATAAATAAACTTTTTGGAGGAACCAGTAGAAACTGGTCAGGGATGGTTAAATGAGTAAAGCAGTGAACATAGCGGTTAGACCTTTAAAGAAGTCTCGTGGTAAAGGCACCGACTCAGACGAGAGGATGATTCGTAGATTTACAAGAAAGGTGAAAAAGGCTGGAATTCTTGACGAAGTTAAGAAAAGAAGACATTTTAAAAAGCCATCTCAGGTGAAAAGAGAGGCGGCTGCTCGTAGAAAAAGAGAATTAGCCAAATTAGAAAGAAAAAAGAAATAATTACATACTAATTATATAGAAAATGGGAGTTTAATATATTATGGGTGCAGATCCTTTTAGCAAATACGGAGTTGGACTAAACAATGTCGGCTCATACCAAGTGGCTGGGACACCTTGGATTACTGGTTCCACGACACTGCCTGCGGGTCATGAAGTGGGATACGACTTCCCCATGGTGACAAAAACGTTTACAGTTATTAATAGAAGTAACGAAAATGTGAGAGTACATTTTAATTCAACTAGCTCCGGTGATGTTGTAGACGGACTACACTTTGTGGAACTTGATTCAAAAAATGATTCCTACACTTTTAACAACAAGTCAAAAGAAATATATATCTCAGCCCCCGCGACGAACGACGCCAATGCCTCTTTCACAGTTACGGCAGAATTGACACAAATTGAATCCGGCAGAATGTATGTGCTTACTGGGTCTGGATTAACAACAGTTGACAGAGATGCTCAGAAGGACCAGTGAGGATTTTAGATGAGTAAGTTTAGTAGATTCCAGCCGAGCCGTGCGGTCATTGTGAGCGCCGGAGCAGCAGCAGGCGCAGGAGTTAGCGAAGGTGCAGACGGATCCGGTGCGGTAGTTTCTGCAATTGTTAGTGAACTTAGTAATGAGATTATTACAACCTTACAGGTTGACATACACGGATTGAATTGTGCCACCGGAGCGAGCAAAGTAATAGGAAACGCCAGCGCAGCCGCAAATGCATACCTAATACAATTGGATCCAGATGTCAATGGCGTAATTTATAAAGCAGAAATGGGTTGTGTGGAAATGCCCGGAAGCGGCGGTACTGTTCTCACCGATATTGATCTTGTTGTTAGCACAGCCGCATTAGCGGCTCAAGCCGATGCTTCTGCTGCTGCAAACTATAAAGCCTTTGTGACAGCCGGAGGTAACTTCAGCCCAGGTGTGCTCAGAAGAAGCACAGCCGGTGCCGCATTAGATTCTGATGTCGGTGGCAGCGATTATTATTTATACGTTGTTAATGGCGCTGGTGGAACAAGCACAGGTGAGTATAATGCCGGACAATTTATAATCAAGTTGTATGGGGCTAAGACCTTCTAATAACTATTTACAATGTAAAAGTATATTATAGGAGCACCATCTAATGGGTGAATTTACCTGGGAGTATATCGACAGCGATGCGTATATAACTGCTAGTGGTCCAACAGGCTCCGTTCAGTTTAGGGCTGGAGACGAACTCAGCCTGTCTAAAATAAGCGGAAGTTCAAGATTAACTTACAATACAAGTTCAAATTTTTTAGAATTCCAAGGCGATCTTAATGTTACAGGAAATGTTCACGCCGATGGTGCCCGAACCGAGTTATCGTCCAGCAACTTAATTATTACAGATCCCGTCTTTGGTCTTGGTTTTGGCACAGGTAGTGTTCAAACTGGAACTTTGGGCGACCGAGGCTTTGTGTTCGGTCTTGCTGGCAATAATAACCAAGCTTTGATTTGGGATCAAACCTCTGGTTCTTTTCTTATGGGAAAGATAGGAGCAACAGGTCCAACAGAAACAGCTTACGATATGCCACCTGTCTACCTTGGTATACTTAGATTGGGTGCTTTGCAGTTTATCCAAGACCTTTCAGGCTCCGGTGGTTTATTTGGACAGACCTTGGAAACAAGCGGCGATGCCTTAATCTCGGGTTCAATTAAAAATGGTTCATTTATTTCAAGTTCTGGTGAGGTGTACGGAACATCCTTAAGATCAAGTGGCAACTCTTCAGTTTCCGGCACGATGATTATTAGCGGCAATGTTCATATCGCCGATGATACAAGATTATATTTTGGAACCAATGAAGATACTTTCATTGAATATGCGACTGACGATGGCGTAGTTGATGCTTTAAGTATTTCAGGATCCATTTCCCGTGGAACAGAATTAAGTGGAACAGCAATCTTTGTTGACGCAGATACTATTACTACTGGTAGTCTCGCCGGACCTACAAGCCGCGTTGCTCTTTCCACTACTAGTAATATGATTCTAACCGGCGTCGTCGCGTTGACACCCGGCGGTGCAAATACTAATGTTCAGTTTAATGATGGTGGAACTGAAATGGGCGGCTCAAACAATTTTACTTTCACCGCGTTGAGCGGGCTTGTAAAAATTGTTGGCAATGTCTCTGGCTCAGGATTCGTTCATGCGAAAAATTTAAGCACCAGCGGCAAAGTTAATATAACCGGATCTCTTTCTGGTGCCGCTGAATTATTTGGTGGAGCATTAAGAACCAGCGGTCAACTTGATGCCACTGGCTCTATCACAAATAAATCCTTTGTCTCAAGTTCTGGCGAAGTGTTCGGCGCTTCACTAAGAACAAGCGGAGTCATTCTTGCTACTGGAAGTGTCACCTCCCCGGAAATCACTTCAACCGGAGCTTCAAGTCTGGGCTCTTTAAGTGTCGGCGACCTTTCAGGTTCAGCCCGCTTATTTGGTCAAGGAATTGAAACCAGCGGTCATCTTGCTGTTACAGGTTCAATTAGAAACGGCTCTTTTATATCAAGTTCCAATGAAATATATGGAACAAGCCTTAGATCGAGTGGGGGTGTACAAGTTACCGGAGCTATTAGAAATGGATCTTTTATCTCAAGCTCTGGCGAGATCTTTGGAGCAGCCCTTCGAACAAGCTCAGAACTAAGAACTAGTGGATCCATTAAAAGTATTTCTGTTATATCAAGCTCCAATGAAGTTCGTGGAGGCAGTCTTGGAACTAGTGGCGATGTGCTTGTCACAGGGTCTATTGAAGCCCAACAAACCGGAGGCCCCTTCGTCTTCGTGACATCCTTTATCTCAAGCTCTGGCGAGATCTTTGGCTCATCATTGAGAACAAGTAAACTTCTTTCTGTTTCAGGCTCTACAGTTCTTAAAGGTGAGACAAGAATATTAGACGATCTTGTTGTAGAAGATGACGTAATGTTAACTGGCTCTCTTACTGTGATGAGTGGAGCAATTCTTGCTACTACAAAAAAGGTATTTGAAACAGATGGAGAAGATGGGGCAATACTCCAAGGTCGCACACGAGGTAAGTTTATACAACTTTTTCCATCTAATACTTTAATGTCAAGTACAAGTCAAGCCAATGCTGGTCGCTTCATAAGTCTTAACCAAGGATCCCAGTCCGGGGTTGCAGCAACGATCTCTTGGAAAAACGTTCTTCTCATGCCCTTCTCTGGCAGAATGATAAAACTTGTCTATAGGATGGGCTCTACAAATGGACTTTCTGATCAAAGCCCAATGCGTATGGAATTTTATGTTGGAAATGCTGCTCCCCCCGGCTCCAATGCTGAAAACGCAAGCACAGCAGCAATGATTGGCCAAGCCACAGCTAGTGCCAAAGATCCTGCTGATGGTGGAGTTTCTTCCTTAGATGTAGTTGGAGAAATTGATGTTACTGACCCATATCAAACAACAGGTAGTTTTGCTTTTGGCACCGGGTCACACATTGCAATAAAGCTTCTCACTGCTGGTTCTACAAGACCGGGAGATTGTCTGATCACTGCTGTAATGGAACTTGATACGGGCGATCTATATGTTAGTGGTTCTGGCAATTAATGTTATCTGGTGTTTATGTTTGATGTATATCTATTTATATTGTAAAAAGCATATGATAGGGAGTTTTTTCTAATGGGCGGCGAGTTTTCATGGGTCTATATTGACAGAGACACATATATGTCCGCTAGCGGTCCAACCGGCTCTATTCAATTTAGGACCGGCGATGAAACCATTGATGGGTTCAAATATACCACATTAACTGGAAGCTCCAGATTTGTGTATGTTACAAGTTCTAATTCTTTACAATTCCATGGCGATGTCAATATCACAGGAAACTTGAATATTGACGGCAGTCTTATATCCCTATCGTCCAGCAATTTAATTATTCAAGACCCAGCAATTGGTCTTGCTTTCGGCACCGGCAGCGCTCACACAGGAGCAGTAGGTGATCGTGGGTTTGTCTTTGGTCTTGCTGGTAATAATAACCAAGCTTTGATTTGGGATCAAACCTCTGGAAGCTTTATTCTTGGTAAAACGGGAGCAACGGGTCCAACAGAAACAGTCTTTGACATTCCTTTTGCAGATTATAGCACTCTTAAATTATCTAAATTACAATTTATCCAAGACCTTTCTGGGTCTGGTCGTCTGTTTGGTACTGGGATTGAGACAAGTGGGCATCTTGGAGCTTCAGGGTCCATTAAAAACGGGTCTTTCGTTTCAAGCTCAGGAGAGATTTATGGAACGAATTTGCGTACAAGTGGACAAACTGCTTTATCTGGTACATTAATTACTAGTGGGAATGTTCATCTTGGTGATATCAAAAAGTTATATTTTGGAGCAAATGAACTTGCCCTTATCGAGTACGACGAGGGAGCCAGAGATGTTTTAGTTATTTCTGGTTCTCTCGCTCGCGGTATTGAAATAAGTGGCTCTGCGATATTTGTTGATGCCCTAAGTGTTACAAGTGGAAACATTGCTGGTCCAAATAGTTATATCTCTTTAGCCAGCGATGGGAAGCTTGTGTTGGCAGATGCCGACACAGGGGAACCAGGCGGCAACAATACTAATATTCAATTTAATAATGGAGGAGCCTTTGGCGGCACAGATGCCTTTACCGTTCAAAACATGCTTGGAGGGGCTGGTGGAACATATGTAAAGCTCACTGGGTCAATCTCAGGGTCGGGCGAAGTCAAAGCGGGAAGCCTAAGCACCAGTGGACAACTTACTTTAACTGGATCCTTGTCTAGTTCTGGTGAGATTTTTGGCACGGCTTTGATAACAAGCGACACCATCCAAGTTAGTGGGGCAGTCAAAAATAAAGCCTTCATCTCAAGTTCCGGTGAAATCTTTGCCACTAACGGCTTAAGGACGAGCGGCGTAATCGCAGCAACCGGAGCACTGACCGCCGGTCCCATTCTCTCGGCTGGGGCTACAAGTATGGGAACCTTGAGTGTTGGTGATCTTTCAGGCTCAGCCCGCCTTTTTGGTCAAGGAATTGAGACGAGTGGACACCTTGGAGTTTCAGGCTCAATTTTTAACGGCTCTTTTATATCAAGCTCTGGTGAGATCTTTGGAGCAGCACTAAGAACAAGTGCTGGGGTAAATGTCTCAGGAGCTATTAGAAATAATACTATTATTTCAAGCTCAGCGGAAGTCTCCGGCGATTCGCTACGAACTAGTGGTATTACATTAGTTACCGGCTCTATCAAGACATTATCTTTTATATCAAGTTCAGCAACGGTCTTTGGGCAGAGTTTAGTAACCAGTGGAGAACTTCTTGCATCAGGCTCAGTTAAAAATAGTTCTTTCATATCCGCCTCTGGTGAGGTATTTGCCGCAGGCGGGCTAAGAACAAGTGGACCACTGTCTGTTACTGGCTCTACTGTTCTTAAAGATGAAACCTTAATACAAGACGATCTTGTTGTAGAAGACTCCGTAAGGTTAACTGGCTCTCTTACTGTGATGAGTGGAGCGGTCCCAGTTTTTGAAACCGATGGCGAGGAACACGATGGCACTGGTGTGCTTCAGGGTCGTTCCCGAGGTAGGTTCTTACAAATGCAATCTTTCGCTTGGCCGCTCACAAACACAAGCCAAGCGGCGGCTGGAAGATTTTTACCTATGTCTAATAATTCATATGGAACGGTCGCATCCTCCACGAGCATTCAAAGTACCGCTGTCCAACCATTTGCTGGTAGATTAGTAAAGGTTATTTATAAGTTTCCCGGTACCACTGACGGAACACCCCCTCAGTTACAATTTTGGGCAGGACATGTTAATGAACAAAACGGAGTGCCCGTTGGCGATCTTGATGGTGGTGGCACCACTAGTTTTATTATACAAGCTCAAGCCACAGCCAGCACCCACCCCGGCGTTTCCATTGTTGGAGCGTTTGATCTTACAAGCACTTTCCAAGCAACAGGCAGTTTTTCTTTTGGCACAGGATCTTTAGTTGCTATCGAAATATTAATACCAGGCGGTTCGAGCCACATGGGATATGCGAATGTCACAACTGTATTTGAATATGATACGTTTAACGAATATTTTACTGGATCTGGTAATTAGAATATGCATTTAAGGAATTTAATTTAATGGCTAACTATAAATGGACATATATCGACGGCGATGTATTCATGTCGGGTAGTGGTCCAACCGGCTCTATTCAATATAGGGCAGGCGATGAAAATAATTCAACAAGAATAATAGGAAGTTCTAAACTTGTTTATGCCACCAGTTCTAACGCTATAGAGTTTGAGGGTGATATCAACATCACAGGAAATCTTTTTGTTGATGGTGACACCACATCAATATCTTCTAGTAATTTAGTGATTAAAGACCCTGTAATTGGAATTGGGTTTGGAACGGCAAGTGCTCACACAGGTGCTGTAGGTGATCGTGGGTTTGTTTTTGGTCTTGCTGGCAATAATAACCAAGCTTTGATTTGGGATCATAGTTCTGGCTCCTTTGTACTTGGAAAGGTAGGAGCAACAGGTCCAACACAAACAGCTTACAATATTCCATTTGGCGACCTTGGCACACTTAGATTGGGCTCTTTGCGCGTCGGCGATCTTTCAGGCTCAGGGCGTCTGTTTGGCACTGGGATTGAGACAAGTGGACATCTTGCAGCTTCAGGAACAATCAGCAACAATTCTATTATATCAAGTTCGGGAGAGATCTTCTCAGCAGGCGGACTAAGGACCAGTGGGCAAGCTTCATTATCTGGCACCTTAATTGTTAGTGGCAACGTCCACATCGGCGATGATAAAAAGCTCTATCTTGGAGTTAATGAAGATGTCTTTATCCAATATGACGAAACGGGCAGAGATGTTTTAGTTATTTCTGGCTCTGCTACTCGCGGAATTGAATTAAGCGGCTCAGCAATTTTTGTAGATGCTAACACTATTGTAAGCGGCAATATGGCGGGACCAAACAGTTATCTTTCAATTGATACTGATGGCAAGTTTGTATTAACAGGCACATTAGATGCAGACGCAGGCGGCACCGATCAGCATATTCAGTTTAATGAGTCAGATGCGTTCGGAGGCAGCGCCAATTTTCTTTGGGATGACACAAATGTAAGGGTGATTGGACATGTTTCAGGCTCGGGAAACATTCACGCAGGTAATATAATTACCAGTGGCGATTTTGATATAACTGGTTCATTATCTGGATCTAGTGAACTTTTCGGAACTTCTTTGGCAACAAGTCAGTTTGTCCAAGCCAGTGGAGCAATCAAAAATAAATCCTTTATCTCAAGCTCTGGTGAAGTCTTTGCTGTGGGTGGTTTAAGAACAAGTGGCGATATTATTGCCACTGGAACACTTGCCAGTGCAGGTATCACTTCGACTGGGGCTTCCAATATGGGGGCTTTAAGGGTTGGTGATCTTTCAGGCTCAGGGCGTCTCTTTGGCAAAGGAATTGAAACCAGCGGTCATCTTGGTGTTTCAGGCTCAATTAGAAGCGGATTGATTGTTTCTTCCTCTGGTGAAGTATTTTCTGTTGGAGGTCTAAGGACAAGTGGCTTGCTCCAAGTTACTGGTACAATTAAAAACACCTCTTTCATATCAAGCTCTGGAGAGATCTTCGGCGCAGTCATAACAACCAGTGGACCCTTTCAAGCTAGCGGCTCTATAGAGAGTGAATATTTTATATCAAGCTCTGCTAATGTTTTTGGACAAACCTTAGAAACAAGCGGCGATGCAATAATATCGGGCAATATCAAAAATAAATCCTTTATCTCAAGTTCAGGCGAAGTGTTTGGTGGAAATCTTAGAACAAGTGGTGGGCTGTCTGTTACCGGATCTACACTTTTAAAAGACGAGACTTTAATACTAGACGATCTTGTTATAGAAGACGATGTAATCTTGACAGGTTCGCTTGTTGTAATGAGTGGAACTACCAAAGTTCTTGAAGTGGATGGAGAAGACCATGATGGCACGGGCGTCCTTTTGGGACGAACCCGAGGCAGGTTTACACAAAACTTTTATTCAAATATGCAGTACACCAGCCACGCTGCCGAAGCAATGGCATTTATAGCACTTAGTCAAAACGTTTATGGCAATAAATCTGCACAACAAACAATTAGTTATTCAAATGCGATGATTATGCCATACAGCGGCAGATTGGTTAAGTGTATGTTTAGAGTCGCTGAAAGCATGTCCGGCGCTTTCCCTAAATTACAATTTTGGGTAGGATCAATAAACGATGCTAATGGCACTGTCGCCACCGATGCTTGCACTATGATCGGTCAAAGCACTGCAAGTAGCAATCCGGGTCAAGATGTTGTTGGTTCTTTGGACCTAACTACACCGTTCCATACAACAGGAAGTTTTTCGTTTGGAACAGGATCAATAGTGGCAATAGAATTCGGCGGAGCAGGTGAAGACATAGACTACCTTCACTTCACAGCCGTATTTGAATTTAATACATTAGATGAGTTTATAACCGGCTCTGGTAACTAAACAATATTATCTGGCATTTAAGCTTTTACAACACTATTTATTTACGACTAAATATATTTTATGGAGTAATAATCTATGTCCACCTTGTTAGAACAAGCAATTGTCGATGCCGAGGCTTTGAAAGAAGCCGCAATGAAAAATGCGGAAGCTTCGATCATTGAAAAATATTCCTCTGAAGTGCGAGCCGCCGTTGACTCTCTTCTGGAACAAGAAGAAGAAGCTTTAGAAGAAGAATCTGAGGAAAGCCCAGTTATGGATGAAGTTCCTTATGCAGTCGAAGAGGGTGATGAACCCATTATGGTTCGACTAGATCTTGAGGCTTTAGAACGCGCTCTGGGAGAAGAAGAGGAAGTTGTTGAAGAAACTCACGAAGAACTCGCTGATACTCTTGAGGAAGAAATCGAGGAAGCTCTTGAGGCTGAAGGCGCTGACGGTGATGAAGACCTTGACATAAGTGAAGATCTCATCAATGCCTTGGCAGAAGAGCTTGCAGAAGAACTCAAGGTTGATTTAACCGTCCCAGACCAAGGTCTTGGTGGTCGTTCAACTCCAACGGCTAGAAATTTACAAGGACAGGAAGTTCAACTTGCTGCAATCAAAGACGACGAACTCGCAGAAGAGCACGAAGCTTTAGAGAAGGCAAGAGAAGAGGCTGGCATGTTCGCTGAACAAATTGAAGCCCTTACTTCAGAAAAGTCCAATTTAGAAAAAACAGTTTTACATCTTAAGGGGCGATTGGAAGAAATTAATCTTTCAAACGCTCGTTTACTTTATACAAATCGGGTGTTAAATAGCACCTCCTTGAATGAGCGACAAAAAACAAGAATTGTCGAGTCTATATCAAATGCCGATTCTGTAGAAGAGGCGAAGGTAATTTATGAAACCCTTCAAAGCGCAGTGGGAGAAACTAGAAATAGCAAATCTCCGCAATCACTTCACGAAGCAGTTCAAAGACCATCGCCAACACTCCCTCGTAAGAGAGGGGCAAAAGCTCAAAATTCGCATTTTGATAGAATGAGAGCATTAGCAGGCATAAATATAAAAGGAGATAATTAAAAATGTCCGTATTAGATAAATTAACAGAAGGTATCGTCGATAGAGATCTTTCGAAAGAAGGTGCAGCCCTCATGAATAAATGGGAACGCACTGGACTTCTTGAAGGTCTTGATAACGATCGTACCCGTAATAGCATGGCTCGTCTTTTAGAGAACCAAGCTAAGGAGCTTCTTCGTGAAAGTTCTTCAATGGCATCAGGTGATGTCGAAGGTTTCGCAGCAGTTGCTTTCCCAATCGTCCGTCGTGTATTCGGCGGCTTGATCGCAAACGATCTCGTTTCCGTTCAACCAATGAGCCTCCCAAGTGGACTCATTTTCTTCCTTGACTTTACAGTTTCTAACGATACTGGTCGTCGTCTTGGATATGATTCCGCCGAGTCACTTTATGGTGGTGGAGCAGTTGCCGCTCAGATTACTGGCGGTGTTGCCCTTACAGGTAATGATGCAGAGTCTTCGTTCTACAACTTGAACAATAGTTACTCTTCACCAACTGGTTCTACAACTCACACCTTCTTGCCAGTTCTTTCTGGTACATTCGGTGGAGCTTCCACTGATAGACTCGGAAACGGAGCAATCGCAGGTCTTATGGACAAGATTTGTCGTTTCGACCCAGCACTTACTTCTGGTTCGACGGCTGTTCTTGTTGGTCAGCTTGCTGTGCCCTCACAGCTTAACAAGGACGATCTTGTTGGCGTTGAGCTTCAAACACACTTAGGTGTTGCAATTACTGGCTCTGAGGGTCTTCAATTGCGTCGTTTGACTGCTTATTCCGGTTCGCAGACGAACAATGGTTACTGGCAAGCAGGCGATCCAAAAAATCACCTTCTTTGTGTTATTGCTTCTGATACCAGAACAGTTGCACAATTGTCGGCATCTTTTGCTCACTCTCCAATGCAGGTTGAGTACCCACTCACTGATGACTTCATCGCTGGTGGTGTTGTCGGATCCGTAATTGGTGATGACCTGTGGGGTGCTGAGAATGCGGCTGCTGCTGTCAAGGCAACATCTGGTGTCATCCCAGAGATTGACATCAAGGTTGATTCTGTAAGTATTACAGCAATGACCAAGAAGCTTAAGGCTAAATGGACGCCAGAGTTGGGACAGGATCTTAATGCCTATCACAACCTCGACGCCGAAGTTGAGCTTACTAGTATTCTTTCTGAGCAGATTGCGCTTGAGATTGATAAGGAAATCCTTAACGATCTTGTTCGTGGTGCTACTGCCGGTAAATATTACTGGTCGCGTCACGCTGGTAAATTCGTAAACAGAACCACTGGTCAAGAAGTTGGTGCTACTACAGCAACACCTGACTTCACCGGAACTGTTTCCGAGTGGTATGAGACTCTTGTTGAGACAATCAACGATGTCTCGGCGCAAATCCATCGCAAGACACTCCGTGGCGGAGCTAACTTCATCGTCGTTGGACCTGAAGTTGCTAACGTCCTTGAGTTTACTGCCGGATTCCGTGCTAGTGTAACCGCAGACGCTGATCGCGGCACCGTTGGTGCTGTCAAGACCGGCGCTCTCTCTAAGAAGTGGGACGTTTATGTCGATCCTTACTTCCCTCGCAACGTCATTCTTGTCGGTCGCAAGGGTGGTTCCTTCTTGGAAAGTGGATACGTCTACGCACCATATGTGCCCCTGCAAGTCACTCCAACTATCTTTGGAACCGAAGACTTCGTGCCCCGCAAGGGAGTCATGACACGCTACGGTAAGAAGATGGTACGTCCTGACATGTATGGATTGGTCATCGTGCTTGACCTCGTTTAATACAATTAAACGAACGGTAGTCTAAAAGAATTCCCTCGTCATGAAAATGGCGGGGGTTTTCTTTATGTCGTCAACTAATTAAGGAGAGGAGAATTATATTTAATGGCAATACCCACTCTTACACCAGTTAGCACAGTTAGTGCTATTATCTTACCAGCAACAGGCTCTACAAGTTTTGTTGCCAGTAAATGTCCAATTGGCGTGTACACTGCCTCCGCTGACTTCTTGTCGGGAGCATCAGATCAAGTAGCCTATACATTTCAAAAGCTTGGCGGAGATATATTAGATATTGAGTTGACTACAGGCAGCGTCTATGCAGCCTATGAGGAAGCTGTATTAGAATATTCATATATTATTAATCTACATCAGTCCAAGAATGTGCTACCAGACTTTTTAGGTAGCACTACAGGGACATTTAATCATGATGGCGAATTACTCGATGGAGCGCTTTCTTCTAGTTTAAGTGGCACCCAGGTATCTCTCAAGTATCCTAAGTTTACATTTTCATATTCACAGAGAGTTTCTGAAGGGTTTTCAACACAAGCCGGACTTGGCGGAAACACAAGAATATATTCAGCTTCATTTAGGGCAACTGCCAGCGTTTCAGACTATGACCTACAATCAATCTTAAATAGCGCCAGTGTTAACAATGTTGATGTTGCAACCAGTGATGCTGTGCCATATAGTGGCTTAATTGATGGCAAAAAGATAATTATTGATAAGGTATTTTATAAAACTCCTCATGCTATGTGGAGGTTCTTCGGATATTACGGAGGACTTAATACCGTTGGAAACCTAGCCAATTATGGACAGTATGCTGACGATTCAACGTTCCAATTAATTCCAACTTGGCAAAATAAGGCTCAAGCTATGGCGTTTGAAGACTCTATCTATACAAGAAACTCCCATTATTCCTATGAGCTTAAGGATAATATGTTGAGGATTTTTCCATCACCAGTTAATAATAGTCCAGGCTATTTTTGGTTTAATTTTAGAATTGCTGAGAACCCTTGGACAGAAAGCTCTGGTTCAGTAAGCGGAGTAGAAGGTATTAATAATATGAATACAATACCTTTCTCCAACATTCCATATCAAAATATTAACGCAATTGGTAAACAGTGGATTCGCAGGTTTGCTCTTGCCCTATGTAAAGAGACTTTAGGACAAGTACGTTCAAAATTTGCCTCTGTGCCAATCCCTGGTGAATCAGTGACATTAAATGGTTCAGCATTAATCAGCGAGGGCAGAGAGCGACAGCAGGCGCTTAGGGAAGAACTTAAAGATACGCTTGACCAATTAACATACCAAGCATTGGCAGCAAAAGATGCCTCGATATCCGACTCTGTGAATACAATAAACAAAAATGTACCAGCAGGTGTATTTGTTGGATAAGGAAGGCTAACTAATGTCAGACGATAGTAAGTGGTCACAACCCGATCAGCCCCCACCCCCTTTGTTTCTGGGCGAGAAAGAACGCAACCTTGTTAAGCAAGTCAATGACGAACTTATCGAGAGAGTTGTTGGACAACAAGTTGTTTATTATCCTATTGATGATTCTATAACTCAATACAATGATCTTTATGGCGAGGCAGTAGAGAAGACATTCCTACCACCAGTTCGCGTCTATGCTCTTGTTGATTACCAAAGCACGGAAACAAAAGCAGATACAGTTGCTGGTATGGATAAAACAAATACTATTACAATATACTTTCACAAGCGTAGACTTATAGAAGACCAAGATTTATATGTCCGTGAAGGCGACTTTATATTATATGGCGATTATTATTACGAGATAGTCAGCACAGAATGGTCTAGACAATTGTTTGGTCAAATTGATCATACTTTTGAGATTGTTGCTACTTGCTATTATTCACGAGAGGGTTTGTTCGATGCCACCTGATAATCCAAGAAAACAAGATCTTGCTAACTTAAAAAACTTTGAGTTAATGCCTTCCACGATTGAGACAATTGATCGTGCCCTTTTTGATTATATTGATCAAGAGTTGGATGTTTTTTGCACCACAAACAAAGGCTTCAAAAAAGTGCCGTTTATCTGGTCCGGTGCTGAGAGAGCATACCAAATAAAACACAATAGAGAATTAAGAGATGTTAATGGTTGGCTAATCTATCCAATTATGAGTCTTGAAAGGACCGGCATCTCAAAAGATCTTTCCAAGCGTGGCGCTTATTATGCTGCTGTTAATAATCAGGGAGGCAACAAGGGTGGTTCAATGACTGTTGCCAGAGAGATAAAACAAGATAAAACAGCCAACTTTGCTAACGCAGATTCTAAACGACTTGTTTTAAACGCAGTGGGAACAAATCAAAACAACTTCCCACGACAAAATAAGAAAGTTGTCTATGAGACAATTACTGTGCCAATTCCAGTTTATCTTGAGGTCACTTATACGTTAACCGTAATGTCGGAATATCAACAACAAATAAATGAAATAATCACCCCATTTATGACTAAGACCGGCGCGGTCAATTACTTTGTTGTTGAAAGAGATAATCATAGGTTTGAGGTGTTTCTTGAATCAGATTATGGCTTAAATAATAACGCTTCTTCCTTGTTGGAAGATGCCCGAGGTTATGAGACTGTAATCAATTTTAGAGTCATCGGATATATTATGGGCGCAGACAAAAATGAAGAGCGTCCAAAGGTTGTTAGAAGGGAAAACGCAGTAGAAATAAAGCTGCCAAGAGAGCATGTTATTTTCGGAGATATCCCAGAACATCTACACATTAGCGGCAATGTTCCTTTTTATCGGGAGTAAAGGTTATATTTAGGACTTTCAGGTTTTTCTCAACTATTTATTTACGATAATAAGAATATTTTTTATTCCTTAGCACATATCGAAGAGCGACAAGGAGACACTTCATAATGTCAGTTAAATCTTTCAAGTTTATTTCACCAGGCATATTTATCAATGAGATTGATAATTCACAACTGCCTGCTGTAGCAGACGAAATGGGACCAGTGATTATTGGTAGAACAGAACGAGGACCAGCAATGCGTCCAGTTAAGGTTAACTCCTTTTCAGAATATGTTCAAACTTTTGGTAACCCAATCCCAGGCGGTCAGGGTGGCGATGTCTGGCGCGATGGTAACTATACCGCCCCAACATATGCCGCATTTGCTGCACAAGCTTACTTAAGAAATAGTAATGCTGTAACTATGGTTCGTCTTCTTGGCGGACAGAAAGCTGGTCTTTCCACCTCCGCCGCAGGACGCGCAGGTTGGGAAACTCAAAATGCCGCAGGAACAGCCCTTGTAAACACTGCTACGGGATCGACCAATGGCGGCGCATACGGGTTATTCATTTTCAACTCTGGTTCCAACGGGCTTGGCACCCTCCATTCGGGCACCCTCGCCGCAGTTTGGTATTTAAAAGGAGGCTCAATAGAGCTTTCAGGTACAGTTCGCGAAACTGCTCCTTTAGGTTTCAAAACAACAGGCTCCGCAATTTTAATTGAAGATTTAAACCTTTCCAGCGTTGCCGGTGCAAGCGCACACGAATATAAAGTTCTCATTAAAGACGGCGGAGGTGTGCTTCGAAAGGAGACAGCATTTAACTTTTCACGCTCTAGCGCAAAGTTCATTCGTAAGGTTTTCAATACAAACCCCACATTAACGAATCTCGATATTACAAGAGGTCCACAAACAGCGAGCTACTGGCTTGGTGAATCTTATGAAGGCACCGTCGCTGATAAGATTACCACTGACAATTCTTTTGCAGCAATCCTTGGATTGGATAGTGGTTCCTCCCCCGCCTCAGATTTCCGTTTTGGATTCCGATCCGCACAAACTCCTTGGTTTATCTCACAGGATCTCCAGTCTGCTTACGCAGGCTTCGTTGCAGACGCCCAGACGAAACTGTTTAAGTTTCACACACTTGATGCTGGCGAGGACGAACAAAAGAAAGTTAAAATCTCTATCTCTGGTATCAAAATATCCAGCAATTCTTCAGATCCTTATGGTTCGTTTAATGTTGAAATACGAGATGCTAGAGACAATGATAACGCTCCCATAATTTTAGAGCGATTCAGCAACGTAAATCTTAACCCTAATTCTCAAAAATACATTGCCAGAGTTATTGGTGATCAATTCCTTGTATGGGACGACACCGAACGCCGTCATCGTGTTTATGGAGATTATCTTAACGCATCTAACATTGTTCGTATTGAGATGAATGAGGATGTGGCTGCCGGTGCAACCGATGCAAGATTGCTTCCATTCGGCTCTTTCGGACCTGTGCGTTTCGCCAGTTGGGAGTATGCATCAGGTTCTGATGCTCCTGCTAATATATGGGCGAAAGGTTCCGGCAGTATTCCAAACGCAGCCGTTTACGGTGCTGTCACTGCCCCTGGATTCTTAGCAGTCTCCACTTCCTCTGTCCATGACCCTGCTGGTGAAGAGACTCAGTGGACTGGTTCGGTTTTTTACCCTGCTATCCCCCTTAGAGTTAGTGCTTCTGATGGAGATATTCCAGATCCAAAGAACGCATACTTCGGCATTGACACAACTCAGGCAAGCAACAACCGTTTTGAAGACAGCTATGCCGAACTTGTTAGAGCACTGCCCTCCGCAGTGGATTCTTTCGCCACCACTAACGGCACCGAATTTTCGTATGTGTTCACACTTGATGATATAAGAGCATTTCCGGCAGGAAGCAAGCGTGCTGTTTATACTTCAGGCTCACGAAATGCAGGAACCTCGTTCACCGCAACAAGCGGAAGTTATGAAGAAGTTCTTAATGCGGGCTACAATCGCTTTACCGTTCCATTACATGGTGGTTTCGATGGTTTAGATATCACCGAGAAAGAAGCCTTCAATAATACTAGAATGGGTTCCACTGATCCCGCAAGTTATACATATTATAGTGCCCGACGCGCTATTGATACAGTGGCCAGTCCAGAGAGTGTTGAATACAACTTAATGGCAATGCCAGGTGTTTACAAGGAAGCTATTACAGCCCACATGATTGAGGTTTGTGAAAGTAGAGGTGACGCATTAGCAGTGATTGATATTGATAGTGGATATGTCGCTCAAACCGAGAACACAGAATCTCAACAAACAAATGCGGGCTCTGTTTCGACAGCAGTCACCAATATGAGAAATCGTCAACTTAATACAAGTTATGGTTGCGCCTACTATCCTTGGGTCCAAATCCGCGACACTATTAGTGACAGCCTGCTTTTCGCTCCACCTTCTATTGTTGCTCTTGGAACATTCTCCAGCGCACAAAGAAGTTCAGAGCTTTGGTTTGCTCCAGCGGGCTTCACCCGTGGCGGTCTTACTGAAGGTTCGGCAGGACTTCCAGTCATTCAGACGCGCACCCGCTTGAATTCTAAAGAACGCGATGATCTTTATGAAGCAAACATTAACCCAATCGCAACATTCCCAGCAGAAGGAATTGTAATCTTCGGACAGAAGACACTTCAAGTTACCCCATCTGCTTTGGATAGAATTAATGTTCGTCGCTTGATGATCTATGTTAAAAAAGAAATCTCAAGAATATCGGCAAGACTATTGTTTGATCAAAACGTCCCTGCTACTTGGAACCGATTCTTAGGTGAGGTTGATCCTTTCCTTAGATCTGTCCAGTCCAGACTTGGATTAACTGATTACAAGGTTGTGCTTGACGAATCAACAACAACACCAGAATTGATTGATAGAAATGTTATGTATGCGAAAATCTTCTTAAAACCAGCCAGAGCAATTGAGTTTATCGCACTTGATTTTGTTATTACAAATACAGGCGCAGGTTTCGAGGATTAATAACTAAATGACTATATACTATACAAACAGGAGAAATAAGTAATGGCAGATAATTTTTGGCTTAATCCCAGCTTTGAGCCCAAAAGACAATTTAGATTTTTAATCGAATTGAGTATCGGAGGTCAGAACTTACAATTTCTTGCTAAGCAAGTCGATCGCCCCTCCTATACGATTAGCTCAAACCCCCATCAGTTTTTTAATCATACTTTCCACTACCCCGGTAGACTTACTTGGAATTCAATTAGTATGACCCTTGTGGACCCTGTTAGTCCCAATGCTTCTGAAATACTTTATAAGTATCTCGATTCAATTGGGATTGCCAAGCCCACAAGCCAAGCTACTGCAACCGCTACAACTATTACAAAATCCTCTGCGACCAATGGGCTTGCAAGATTGGTGATTAAAGAAATGGGGACAAAACCCGGTACTGCCGAGACAAAGGTAGAGGGCAACTGGACATTCTTGAATGCCTTCCTTACCGATGTTAACTTTGGATCGCATTCTTATGATTCAGAAGATATGGTGGAAGTTGTCATGACGGTCCAATACGACTGGGCAGAATACAGATTGGGCGACGATATCGCCTCTGGCACCTAAATAATTTTTTAAAAACTATTTAAATTATTATCTTAGATAAGTTATAATACATATAGACAAAAACAAAGAGGTGTAAATGTCTAGAAATAAACAGCGTTCAAAGGCTGCTGTGTCCTCGACTCCGACTGCTAATACTGGAGCCGATCTTACACAAGCTCCGCCGTCAACGCTCTCATACGTCACTCCAACTGAGTTTGTGGAACTTCCTTCTCGTGGTAAGTTTTATTCACCGGATCATCCCCTTCATGGAGAGGAGACAATTGAACTCCGTTACATGACGGCAAAGGACGAGGACATTTTAACTTCTCGCGCCCTTCTTAAGAACGGGCTAGCAATTGATCGCTTGTTAGAAGGTCTTGTTACTAATAAAGAAATTAATCCAAACAATCTTTTGATCGGAGATAAAAATGCTCTGCTCGTCGCCGCAAGGATTTCTGGCTATGGTGAGGATTATACTGTTGCAGTCAGTTGCCCTTCTTGTAACGCGAATAACGAACATAATTTTGACTTATCAGAACTTTCTTTAAACCACGGTGTCCAGCCAGATGAAGACAACACCAGCGGTGTAACCCAAACAGATAGAGGAACTTTTGTTGCGAAGCTTCCAAGAAGTAGTTATTCTGTCGAGTTCAGATTGTTGACAGGTGACGATGAAAATTATCTAGCAAAATCAGAAGCACAACTTGCTAAACATAATCTTCCAGATGCTTCGGCGACTACTCTTCTTAAGAGGTTATCTGTCTCTGTAAATGGTGTAACCGATGTTGGAGAGATTAATAACTTTATTGATAGTATGCCTGCTCAAGACGCTCGCCACCTTCGGGCTTGTGTTCAAATTGTAACTCCAAACGTTGATATGACACAGGACATTGAATGTTCCTCATGCGGTATTATAACTGAAATGGAGGTGCCGTTTACTTCGGAGTTTTTTTGGCCTCAATAGTGAGTATATGGCAAACGTTTATGAACAATTCTTTTACCTTCAATTTCACGGAGGTTGGAGCTTTATCGAAGCTTACAACCTACCTGTACAGCTAAGAAACTGGTTTGTACGCAGATTATCAAAGCATTTTGAAGACGAACGACAGGCAATAGATAATGAGCGAAAAAAGAATCGATAAACTAGGTTAACAAAAACGGGCATTTATTGCCCGTTTCTTTTTTTATAAAACTACTTATTAGAGATAAGTATACTTGGAGGTACATAACATGCAAGAATCAAACGACTTGGTTCCAATTGAAATCAACTTAAATGTAAGCAAACAAGGTCTTCTCAATGAGAGTTGGCTTGCTATGTTTGGTGGTGCTGTCGAGACGATCTTGGGTGCTATGTTTGGTGGTAAATCTGTTCCTGTTAATGTTTCAGGCACACCGAAACAAGTAAATTCATTTAACACGGCACTTGGTTCTGAAGCACGATACCTGAAGGCTATGAAGCGTCACGGGTTACAAGATCCAAAAGTTCTAAGCGATAAAACAAAGCTTGATCGAGCCATTAGAAACTTTGAGCGAGAAACAGGCATTGTTTGGCCATTCAAATAGGGAGTAACTAAGAGTGGCACCACCATCAGATGAAGAAACAAAAAAAGCTGGAATGCTTGGAGAGCTTGAGACTCGGGCAAAAGAACTAGAGGACATTGATCCAGCAGCGGCAGCCCAACTGAAGGGGATGATATCTGCATTAAAAGATTCAAAAATTTCAGCGGAAGAAGCCGGTGAAGCGCTCGCCGATTTAAATAGAATCATTAGAGAAACTGCTGACTCAGGAAGGGATTTCGACCGCGCCCTTCAACGCTCAATAAAAACATTCACAGGTGTAACCGACGCCTCCAACACCCTTATGGGTTCTTTTGTCAATATGGCAAAGGAACAAAAAACCCTTGGCGGTATTTTTGACGAAACTAAGAAAAGTTTTGATAAAGCGGTATCAGGTCACAAAATTGGTATTTCTGTAGCTCGAAAGCTTGTGGAAGGAACAATACTGCTCGCAAAGGCGAATGATTCAGCCATGGCTTCCTTCAATGGTGCCACAGGTGCCGGAGGTCGTTTCAATAAGCAGATAATTGAATTAGAAAAAGAAAATAGAAAATTTGGTATTGGTGCCACCGAATCCGCCGCCGCTCTAAAAACTTTGATTGGAGGTCTTTCAGGCTTCGGGCTAATGGCTAAAGACACCCAAACTGCATTAGCAGATGAAGTTGCCGAGTTGCAAAAATTAGGGGCTGCTGGTGCAGACACCAGTGGCGTCTTCCAAAGTGTAACAAAAACATTTGGAATGACCACAGACGCTGCCAAGCGTTTGACCCAACAGGCAGAAACCTTAGCTCAACAGCTTGGTATCTCTGTAGGTCAAGTAATCGGCGATTTAAACAAAGCGCTGCCACAACTTGCAGTATTGTCCGGCGACGAAGTTTCAGGCGCATTCAAAAGATTATCAGAACAAGCAATAGAAACAGGATTATCTATTGACACTCTAACAAGCATTGCCGATAAATTTATGACATTTGAATCAGCAAGTAAAGCAGCGGGAAATCTTAACGCTGTTCTCGGCACGCAAATTTTTGATACAATGGGACTGCTTGAAGCTCAACTCGAAGGACCACAAGCTTTCATTGACAAACTTAGAACAGACCTTCAAGCATCTGTTGGAGATTTTGATTCACTAACGGTCTTCCAGAAACAATCAATCGCGAATGCTTCTGGAATGTCTGTTATTGAAGTAAGAAACTTAGTGAATGCCAAGGCACTATCAGCGGAAGAGAAAAAGCAAGCAAAGTCAAGAGAAGACAATCTCACAGCAACAATGGATTTAATGGCTGAGCTTAAAGCACTTGGAGCAGAATTGACTGTTGCATTCTCGCCTGTTATCAAAGGACTTAAAATTGTTCTCAGTAAAATAGCAAGCATGCTTGAACTGTTCAGAAAAGTGGGGGAAAAGATACCTCTTCTATCAAAAGGGCTTGGAGGAGGAATTGGAACGGTCGCTGGTGCCGCAGTCGCAGCTAAAGGTGGAAAATGGGCGGCAAATAAGGTATCTTCAGCGCTTGGCTGGGGCGGCGGCAAGCTTGGCACCAAAGACAACCCAATGTTTACACAAGATGTGAACGACAAAGGCGACGGCGACGGCGACGATTCGGCGAAAAAAGGTTTGATGAAGTCAATTGGTGATCGGCTCAAAAAAACTAAACTTGGGCAAAAGGCGACCAGCATAGCTGACAAGGTTAAAGGTCTTGTGCCCAAAGGAGGGGGAGGAGGGTTCTTCGGCGGAATGAAAAACATGTTCAAGGGCGCAGCTAAGAGATTTGGTCCAAAATCACTTGTAAAACTCGGAGGAAGACTTGTTCCAGGGGTTGGTACAGCAATGTTGGCTTATGACGCGATGCAACTCGGAAGAAGATTTCTCAATAACGGATCAGACAGCACAGACGGCAACCCATATGTAGTTGGCGATGATCCGGGCAACCCCCGCGCAAAACCAGAGCTTGTCGTGCCACCACCCGGATCTGCTGTTATAAACAATTCAATATTGAAAGCCGCCGTTCGACAAAACACAGGCGGTCAAGCAAATCAGGAAATTCTTACCGCTATAAAGGCTTTGGCTGATCGCAAGATCGAAGTAACGAATAATGTGCAACCAGTTATGCTTAAGCGAACCTTCGAAGATGGACTCACCGACTCCACCGGAGCCCCTCGGGGCACATTAAGGGCTTAAATGACCACACCATATTCAAGACCTATCTATATTGATGCTGTTGGTGTCGGCGGCTTTGCTGCCGCAAGAGGATACATCCTTACCTTTACTCATGTTGAAACGGGTCATTCTGTTTCTTTTCCCGCTGCCATTCAAAATTTTAGTGATACTCACACTGCCGAAATAAGTGATAAAATGTTTTCTGATAGGATGGATCCATTAATTTCACAAGCTACCACCGGCAGAAAGATCAGTTTAGCCTTTAAAGTTCTTAACGCTTCTGTGGAAGAAGCAAGGCATAATGAGCAAAGCATTAATATGTTGATACAGATGATGTATCCAAAATTGCGAAATAACGGTAAGGTTTCAATAGGGTCTTTTATAAAGATTGGCGGATTTAATATGCTTAAGGATAGCCCAACTGAAAAAAGTGCTATATGTTTAGTTAATAAAATAAATTATAGCTTAAATATCGATGAAGGATTTATCACTCCCAATACCGAAGAATGCCACCCTATTTCTATAACAATTAATATTAGTGCTGAAGCAATTCTTCCAGATGTTCCCAAAGACAGCCCTTCTCCAATTCCAACCAACTACCCAAGCTATTGATAGGTAAAAAATGAGTTATCAATTTTCAGATGTTAAAACCCTTGGAGACAAAAGTTATTTTGGATTATCTATTAGTAATGCAGAAGGGAAGTTCGCGCCATTCTCAAGATATGTATTTTTAACAGATTATGCTGAAGACTTTGAAGCAGTGTGGTCAATAGAACCAGGCGGCAATGGTCGCATAGACAAAGATTATAGTTATGTTTCCACAAATAGAAAAGCAAATCTATCATTTAATCTACCTGCTAAAAATGTAGCGGAAGCCAAAGAAAACTTAGATTTTTGTTCAAAACTAGCCAAGACTGTTTACGGAAGCTATTCAAGAGAGGACGAATTAACTATTTTTGGAAATAGTAGGTATCGATATAATGGTGCCAACATAGAAAATAAAGTTAAATTTGGAAACCTTATACGAAACGAGTTTTGTTTTTTTACAGATTTTTCCTTTACTCCAAATATAGATGCCGGTGTGTTTGAATACAATGGACAAGAAGTTGGCTTAGTTGGTCCGAATGGAGGTCCGCCAAGAACAGTCGGGGAAACACAGACATCACACTTCTCAAATGACAAAGGACCAGATGGATTGATATCCGAAACCGGCTATGTTTACCACGACAATAAAGGCGATGTTTACCCAAGAGAAGTAAGTGTTACTATTTCTGTTATTATTTTACACAATTATCCGCTTGGCTTCGGCGGACCTCGCCGCCCAGGAAAACCACTTAAGTGGGCAGAGAACAAAAACAGAGATTGGCCACACGGCACAGGTCCAACTTATCCTGTTCCATCATATATGGAATCAAATCCTGTCCAGAATCACCCCGAAGAAGCCCAAGACTCTCCTCTGCTTGATGAGCGTGAAGTACTTGGTAGAAAATATACGCTTGATGAAAATGGAGTTATAACTTGGGATTAAGGAAGATGACTAAAAGAACATATTAAACAAAATAAAGTTTATAAACTATTTATAAGGTAGCACAATGGCATATATCGATACAAAAAGAAGACGAAAAAGATTTATATTTACAAACGATAAAGGTTTGTATGAGGATATCTTACGCCGTAAAAAAATAAGAAATATCAGACAATTCTCTACCCTGAATCTTTCAAGCCTAAGAAATCTCAGAACAACAAATAACATAAACGAAGTAACTCATATTTGGAAAACAGGCGATAGATATTACAAATTGGCAAATCAATATTATGGAAGACCAGAATTGTGGTGGGTAATTGCACTCTATAATCAAAAGCCAACAGAAGGTCATATAAGATTGGGGAATGTGTTAAGAATTCCAATGCCTATTGAACTTGTGCTTTATTATCTATAATGGGGAAAGAATATGGGCTTTGACATAGCAGACTATAAAATACAGGGCTATCTGCTTGCAAATGCAGAGGAGCTAATTAAGCAAACAGGTAGAAACAGAACAAACACTGAAAACCCACAGCCTGTTATTACAAAAAAAGCCATATCCCCAGGCAACCAAGCCACTTTTGATACTCAGAGCGATCTTTTAAATGCCTTTTCAAATTTAAATCAAGTTGATTTTATTGCAGATCTCCCTGGAAAGGGTCGCTCCATGAAACTGCGACCAAATGTTAAAATATTTAAAACCTTAAGAGGTACGGAAGGAAGAGAAGTTGACTTAGAATTAGGAGACAGGTTTTCCGTTACGGACGGAGACGAGGTATCTGATGTGTATGGCACCGCCAACGGTGCGTCGGTGAGTGATGTAGAAATTGTCCGCCTTGGAGGAAACCCAGCAGAGGTTGATACAAACATAAAAGTTACCATTAGATTACATGCCACAAGCTTAGGAAAGTTCTTTGAGATACGGAAACCCACCCCCATACTTAATTTCGATGGAGACATCGGTGACCTAGGCAGCAAGTTCGCCGCCACAGCCGAAAAAGGTGTTGCTTGGATTGACTTATTAAAGATAAATTTAGGAAACTTTACTGAGGACTTTCTTACTGAGTTTACAAACAGAATGACGGGTCAAATCCTCAGTGGAGAAACCGTCAACCAAGTAAAAGCTTCAGCAGGCGGCGACCTTGGCGAACCACAACAAAGAATAAAACTTGAATTGGAATATGGACCACCAGAGAATATAAAAGGTTATTCAATAGACGATGTTAATAAAATTAAAGCTCTTGTTGCATCTCAAAGAGAAGTGTTTTATCTATCTTTAACACAACACCAGATTACCTTTAATAGTGACAAATCCGCTGATATTGAGATAAGTTATATAGGCTCCGGCGGCGCAAATGTAATATCTAGACAAAATGATATTTTGTTCGATCCCTTCCTATATGAAAAAGAGCTACAAATCAACGATCATATCTCGTCCATGAATAAAAAAGTGGGCACCCTAAACCCGAGCGACACCAAGGCTATCGGTGCCGTGTCTGGTAAAATAATAAATTTGGAAACCACAAAAACCGCAATGAAGAAATCACAAGCTATGCTTTTAATTAATGGGCTATATGGACCTGCAAACCTCCTTGGATATGGAACGAATACTGCGACAGCCTTGCAAGGCTTGGATGGAAAACAACTGAAATCAAGAGTTTATATTCATCCAATAATGGGTCGGGATTTGGCAGCAGGCGCAATTTCTGGAAGGTTATCCGTCATGACGGGTCAGAATAGCCCCCTCGTGGGAAATTATTTTACTTATTTGAGAGGAGATCCCGATGGGAGCCGCTTGAAAGACGAGTTGGAATACCAGCATGCGGATACCCAAGAAGAGGTTGATAATTCTATACCCAATGCTTATCGTTATGTAAGCAAAGGAGGAAAAGATGGACTGATATCGCAATTTGTGTTCTTGGGAGATATATTTGAAGTAGCACTGGAAGTTCTTGCCAGTAATAACAGGTTTTCAACCGATGAAAGTTTTAATTCAAAGTTCTTTAAGATATCCCCTGACATAATACGAGATGGAAAAGATGATAATGAAATGACTGCCCTGACGGACCCAACTGATATAGGCAAACCCACTACATATTGGGGGGGCGTGCCGGGTGCCGGTAGTGTCACTGTCGAGGGAGTAGACGTACCCAATGAATTTGCCGAACAACTGAATGAAGAAATTACAGACCCAACCATTTACGAGGGTATGTTTGTAAGACCTTTTTATTGGGATGAGGTCCACGGCAGGGCGAAACTAAGCCGGACCAGGGCACCTGCAACAAAACGCCTCAGAAGAGTTTATCAAGAATACGGAGAATTCCTATGCTCAGATATCGTATATCAGAGCCCCGCAGATGCCAACGTAGATATTAAAATTAATTTGGCAGATCTGCCAATTTCTTTATATAGATACAAACAATGGTTTATAAATAAGATACTCGCACCAAGAAGAACGACTTTGTTTCTTAAAGATTTTCTACAATTATTAATAACTGATTTAGTTGCAAAAGTTCTATCTGAGAAATATAATCCAAACGAAACCTCGAATCGAGTACCACCAGAATTATTAATTAACAGGTTCAGCGTTCTTGCTGAAGAAGTTAATTTTTTAGACCGCATCCGGCGTGTGTCCAATTCGGCTTATAATTCTAAAACCGTAGATAATATTAAAGATGCTTTCAAACTATCAGATAATTCTTCTCTTAAAACAAAACAATTAACCTTGTTTTCTCAGTCACCCGTCATTGTCAACAAAATACCGCAAGGTCAATCTCGCAGAGAGGCAGACAGAAAAAAGAACATACCTCACATTTTCTTTAGTGATGCCAACAATGGATTACTTAAAGAACTCAACTTCCAGAGAGAAGATATGCCCGGTTTAAGGGAATCAAGGCTTTTTGAAGGGCGTGATTTTAGCGGTCCCAACATCATTCCAGAAAAATATAATTCTACTTTAGAGCTTATCGGCACAAGCGCCTTTAAACCCGGCTCTATTTTTTATATAGATCCTGAACCTCTAGTCTTAGGATACACAAAGGATAAGGGATCACCCGCTCGTAAGCTGGGATTAGGTGGGTATTATTTGGTGATCCGGGTAACTCACATTGTGAACTTACAAGGTAAGGCAACTTGGCAAACAATGTTGGACACTCACTGGGAAGGTTTTGGCGATGCAGATCCACTAAGAAGAAGTAAGGAAACAACATTCATCGAACCCACATCACTTAAGGCAAGGCTTAGTATTGCGGTTGATTTAGACGACCCCTCGGTGCGGCAAACACAGGAGGATAATTATGCCCTCGAAGAAGCTATAGCCCTGAAGAAGGCAGAAGACGAGCCGTAGGTTCCCATAAAAATAATTAAATGACTAAAAAACTATTAAATCGTAGAACCAGCAGAGGCTCAAGACAAATCTTTGATCTTAGAAAATTATATTTATCTGAGATTGTGCCCACTTCTGAATATAACAATTTCTTTGATTCTTCTGTGACCCGCTTCTATGGAAAGGTTGACTTGGACGCAAATATTGTTTATCCATCTGAAAAATTCTTAGTAACACTCCCAAATCCAAACAAGAAAGCTCGCCAGACTTATTATGCTTTAAATTTTGTCGCCAAAGCTTTTTCAGATTTTAGAGAATATTATCTTAAGGGTATCAACACAGGAATTGTCAAGCAAAACCCCGATGCTCTGGAAATTATTGAGCCAATTAAAGGCTGGGAAAGTATGCATCAATTATATGCGAGTAATATTGATGATCTTTACTCGGTTCTTGTTAATAACTATTTACAACGCCCAAGATCCTCTACAGGGTTGGAAAACTCTTATCCAAAAGATTTTGACCATTTTATGAAGTCAATTAACCATCTGTTAAAATCAAGAGGTGGGGCTATGAAACTTAGCCGCTCTTCTTTTATTCTTTCTATAAGATGCCCCATTTCAACCAGCGGGCTTGCAATTGAAATAGGTCCAAATATTGACTATGCAAACGATAAAAAGAAAGCTAAAAATTTGTATGAAAATCCAAATTTTGATTTCTATATGAATACTCTTAGCAAGTTTGGGTTTATGGCAGATGTTGACTACCCCGGTAGAATAGTTGCCGACCTTGCCTCGCCTGCAATGCAGAGTTATATGGAGGAATTTGAATTAACCCTTGACAATCTGTTCGAAACATATTATTATAAAGCTGGAGAATATGATTATGACCTGATCAGGGTTTATCTTTCTCAATTTTATAACAGTTATGTTACAGATTATCCTATTAAATCTATAGTTAAAAAGTCCGGCGCGATATCTTCACATAAATATTCTATTCAGGCATCGAACTATAGGACAAGTGATAAGCCAATTCCAACCGCAGGATTGAAAATTATTTGTGAGAAAACAACACGAGAGATTATACAAAGGCAGAAGCTTTCAGAACATGACAAAGAAACAAAATACACAGATAGCTATTGGCTCACAACTTATGCTCAAATGCTTAACTACGAACTTAAAAGCCCTCTCGAACAACACAACTTAAACAAAGTTATAAAAAATTCACAAGACTTGAAAAAAAATGTTGACATTGAAACTGCAAAGGGTTATATTAATGGAGTGTTTAAAATGTTTAGATACCCAGCAAATGTTGTTTCGCACAAAAGCACCTCCAATGTTCAACAAAGCCCTACAACTACCGCAACTACTACAACCACTGCTACGACCGCTAATGGCGGACCCTCTGGTGGATATTAAGAGTGATGATTGTTAGTCCAAACATTAGACGATAAAAAGCATTGTGCTGGCATATATCATGACGGCAAACTTATTTATGACTGCGAAGAATTTGACTTCGACGCTGTAGCTGCGACTTGGAACTATAATCCTGCTTTTTCTCAAAAAGACGCTCTCATAGCCTCTCTGTTCGTTGAAGGTAAAACACTAAACGAAGTTTGCCCTGATTTTCTTAGACACCGATGGGAGGCAATTAACAGCCGCCTAAGAGCCTTTCACAAGTCATTTTCCACCGCCAAAGTAAGTATGGATATCCACTGCTTTTTTGACCTTGTTCCTCAACGATTTTTGTTGGAATATTGCGAAGTCAAAAACAAGATTACAGACCATATTATCAAAACATACAAGAAACCAGCCAACTATAATTTTATGAGAAGCTTGGCAGAGTTTACATATGATATTCGCCAGAATAGTATTGATTTGGATTATTCGGCAATCGCAAGAAATAGCCATCAGTTGAAGACTCGTAATTTTATTAAAAAATCTAAATACATCAAGCCCTATATCAACTATAATATGTATGGCACAAAAACAGGGCGAATGACGACAAGAAAGGGATATTTTCCAATCCTTACTCTTGATGGAGAATATCGCTCCATCTTAAAACCAAAAAACAACTATTTTGTGGAGTTTGATTACAACGCAGCAGAGCTTCGGGTTCTTCTTGGGTTAAGTGGCAAGACTCAGCCACAGGAAGACATGCATCAGTGGAATATAGATAATATATATCGCGGACTTGGCTCACGAGATGAAGCCAAAAAACGTATTTTCGCTTGGCTATATAACCCTAAATCAAAAGACCTTCTGTCAAGTCGTCATTATGATCGCGATGGCATCTTAAGAAAATACTGGAACGGACAAGTTGTTATTACACCAATGAATCGCGTAATTCAAGCGGATAAACACCACGCACTAAACTATTTAATACAAAGCACGACAAGCGATGTTGTGCTTTCCAGAGCTTTTAAAATTGCCAACAAACTTAAAGACAAAAAGTCCTTTATTTCTTTCACACTTCATGATAGTATTGTAATAGACTTTAAGGACAGTGAGCGGGAACTTATTGGAGAGATGTTAGAAATCTTCTCCGACACTCCGTTTGGCAAGTTTAAAGTTAATTTAAGTGCTGGAAAAACATATGGTCATATGGGGAGGATCGAATGGACACAATAGTTGGTCTTGGTAAGGCGGGTTGCGCCATCGCAGATAAGTTTTCAAAATACCCTCAGTATAAGATTTTTAAGATTGACTCCGAGGGTCTTGACAAGAACGAAAAAAGATCTCATCTTTTAAAACGTCGTAGTCACCCTGAGCAGTATGAAGACGATGCTCCACAGCTAAAGACATTTTTCAGATACACAACAAATGACATACTTTTTGTAGTTTCAGGATCGGGCGTGATTTCAGGTGCAACATTGCAAGTTTTAAAACACTTGTCTAAGAAAAGCATAAGTGTGCTTTATATTAAGCCTGATTTAGAGTTTCTTGGCAACGTCAATGTTTACCAAGAACGTCTTGTTCGTGGTGTCCTACAAGAATACGCTCGCTCAAGAATGATTGACAGGCTTTATCTTGTTGATAATAAACAAGTTGAGTCAATTCTTGGCGATGTGCCGATTATTGGATACTATGACAAATTGAATGATTTGATAGTTTCAACAATTCATATGCTAAATGTTTATAATCACCAAGAGCCGGTTCACTTAACACCGTTTGAGTCACAAGATACAGCAGCAATCAGCACCTTTGGAATCGCGGATCTTGAAAAAGGTGAAGAAAAGTTATTCTTTTTACTTGACAGTATAAAAGAAAAGTGTTATTATTATGCTATAAACTCTGAAACACTCCAAACAGATGGGAAACTACTCCGACGTTTGACTGAGAATATAAGCAAAAATATTGAAAAAGATGTTAGGGCAGCATTTCAAATTCACTCTACTTCTTACGAACAAAATTATGGTTATTTGGTCGCAAACACCGATCAAACAAAAAATTAAAAGGAACTATAAAACATGGAAAGAGTATTAAACTTTATTAAGGCATACTGGAAGCGCGGACTGGTTCTCGCTGCCCTATCTGCTATTAGCACATTGGCAATACTTAGGGTTAATAACAATGCGCTCGATACCGGAAAGCAAATTGGTCGATGCCAGATGGTGTGCGCTTTTTATGGAGCAGACTTTACGGGATTTGACGAAGGAGCCGCCTGTCAATGTAAAGCCGAGGGTGGATGGATTTTCAGCATCCCAGTAGATCCAGATTATTTTCAATAAAAAGCTTGACAACACTTTCAGTCTATGTTATATTACATATACTACATTTTAGCAAGATGAGAGATTTATCATCTTGACTATAGGCAAATGCCACAAACAACAAACAACAAAAAATAAAAAAGGAAAAATATAATGTCTATTAATATTGATAAAATGAGGCAACGCAAAGCCGCGCTTCAAGGTAACGGAGGATCGCGTGATACTTTCTGGCGTCCCGTCGATGGGGAGCAAACAATTCGTATTGTTCCAACAGCGGACGGCGACCCCTTTAAGGATTATTGGTTCCACTACAATGTAGGCAATAACCCCGGATTTCTCAGCCCAAAGAAAAACTTTGGAGAAGAGGATCCACTAAACGACTTTGTTCGGAAGCTTTTTAACGAGGGCACCGAAGATAGTATTAAGATGGCGAAAAACCTTATGGCTCGCCAGCGTTTCTTCTCTCCCGTACTTGTGCGTGGCGAAGAAGATAAGGGCGTTCGTATTTGGGGGTATGGAAAGATGGTATATGAGCAGTTGCTCAACCTCGTTCTTAACCCTGAATATGGCGACATTACCGACACGGAATCAGGAACAGATCTTGTTCTCCATTACGGTAAACCACAGGGTGCCAGCTTCCCTCAAACGAAGTTGACTCCCCGTCGTCGTTCATCTCCTCTCTGTGATGAGGCGGTTGGCGGCGATGATCGTTGCGCGGAATTGCTTGAAAGCATTCCCGAGTTCGATACGCTTTTTGAGCGTAAAACCCCAGGAGATGTAGGTGCAATGTTAGACGCTTACCTTCTTGGTGAAGAAGGCACCGGAGAGGAGACTGGGACTACAACCCCCCCTCCTTCTACTGACGCAGTTTCCTCTGTTGATGCTGCCTTCAACGACCTCATGGGAGCGTAATTCCGCGCCCACAGGGAGGCACAGGGTTATCAGGTGCCTCACACCCTTATCTTTGGAGAATAAATGAGAATGGCAAGAGTTAAAAATACTAAAGCAGGCAGACTAAGCTTAACTGACATGCGGGCTCTTATTAATAAGAGGGCAGGCATTAATGTTGCCCACAATCTGACAGAAGAGAATCCCACTGAGGTCAAAGCTTGGATTCCAACCGGCTCTCGTTGGTTGGATTCTATTATCTGCCGAGGCAAGCTCTCTGGTGTTCCAGTTGGCAAGATTGTTGAAATTGCTGGCTTAGAGGCAACGGGTAAATCTTATATGGCTGCCCAGGTTGCTGCCAATGCTCAAAAAATGGGCATTGATGTTATCTATTTTGATTCTGAATCGGCTATCGATCCCGCATTCCTTGAGAAAGCCGGGTGTGATTTAAACAACCTGCTCTATGTTCAAGCAGCATCGGTAGAGTTTGTTTTGGAAACCATTGAGGATCTTTTAATTAATAATGACAACCGAATGTTGTTCATTTGGGACTCGCTGGCGCTCACTCCTGCTATCTCTGATATTGAGGGCGACTTCAACCCCCAGTCCTCTATGGCAGTTAAGGCTCGTATCCTTGCCAAGGGCATGTCTAAGCTGACCGTTCCTATCGCCAACTCTCAATCCACATTTTTAGTGCTGAACCAGTTGAAGTCAAACATCACTCGTTCGCCCTCTGAAGCTATGACTACTCCCTACGTCACACCAGGCGGAAAGGCTATGATTTATGCCTACTCGCTTCGCATCTGGCTGACCGGACGAAAAGCAAAGGCGTCTTTTGTCACGGATGATAGCGGCTTTAGAATTGGGTCAGAAGTAAAGGTTAAACTTGAAAAGTCACGATTTGGAACACAAGGTCGCCAGTGTAATTTTAAGATTCTTTGGGGAACCGAAGAAATAGGCATTCAGGACGACGAAAGTCTTTTTGACGCAATTGCGAGTTCGCCAAATCTTGTTCGCACAGGCGCTTGGTACACACTTCTGGACGACTCTGGAAATGCCCTTGGAGCTAAGTTCCAAGCAGCTAAGTGGACCGAGCGGCTGCAAGAAGAGCAGTTTAGGGCGAGAGTTCACGAGATTATGGATGAGGAAGTTATTCACAAGTTTGACAAGCGAGAAGGAAACGCTTCAGATTTTTATGAAGAGGTGGATGAATAATACAATTAAGTATTCGTCCAATAAAGTAGGAGAAAAAACAATGAAAAAGAGCATTATTACAGCAGCACTCTTTGGTGCATTTTTAACAGGTTGTGTTGCACATGCACACGCCCCACATCATTCAGCACATGTTGAAGTGAAGGTTAAGGCTTGGGTATGGTCGCCAGGACACTATCGAGCCAGCGGGGTTTGGGTTCATGGATCGTGGAATCTTATTAATGTAGAGCGACATATGTTGAATCGCTACCCGCGTACACACGTTCGCTGGGTCAAGGGAAGAAAAAAGCCTGCACCGCCACGCCGACATCAACACCGACGCCACCGCCGCCAACATCGTCATTAAAAAATAATACTTGACACCCCTTCAGTAGATATGTTATAATTCTATTGAAGGGGTTTCCTTTTTTATAGGTGAAGTAATGAAACGACTATTAGTAATAGACGGCTTAAATCTGCTGTTCAGAAATTATATTGTAAATCCGAGCTTGTCAACCAACGGGCAGCCAATCGGCGGTCTTAAGGGCTTTCTCCAATCCGTCCAAAAGCTTGTCCGCGAGACATGTCCAGATGAAGTTGTTATTTGTTGGGATGGCGAAGGTGGTTCACAAAGGCGCAAATCAAAAAATAAAGGCTATAAAGAAGGTAGAAAACCAATTCGCCTAAATCGGGACATTCGCAACCTTTCAGAGAATGAAGAGGTCGCAAATAAGATTTGGCAACAAACACGCCTTGTAGAATATCTAAATGAACTGCCAATGATTCAGCTTATGTTGCCAGCAGTAGAAGCCGACGATATTATTAGTGTAGTTGTGCAACATCCGGTTTATAAAGGCTGGCAAAAAGTAATTGTTTCCTCGGATAAAGATTTCTTTCAATTATGCGATGGGGAAACGCTTGTCTTGCGACCAATTCAAAAACAAATTATAAGCGAGAAAACTCTTATAGAAGAATATGGCATTCATCCTAAAAACTTTGCTCTTGCAAGGGCAGTTGTGGGTGATAAATCAGATAATCTTCCAGGCGTCGGCGGTATTGGGCTTCCGACCATTAAAAAGAGGTTTCCTTTTTTAAGCGAGGACAAAGGCTACGACATTGAAAGTATAGTTTCTTACTGCGAGAATCAGGAAAGTAAAATAAAAGCTTTCTCAAACATTTTAGAAAAACAAAATATTATTGAAGAGAATTATCAACTCATGCAGCTTTATGTTCCCTCTCTGAGTGTCCAAGGTAAAAAGAAGATTAATTTTGCTCTTGAAAACTTTGAGCCAGAGTTTGCAAAAACCAATATTAAGACAATGATGATTGAAGATGGCTTTGGTGTTATTAATTTTGTTGATTTGTTTGCCACAATGAATAAGATAGTTGCTGATTCTAAGTTATAAAACTATTTATAATATGCGATTATTTAAAAACTGGGCAAAAACATTTGGACAGACAACATCTGAGTCTCCAAACTCCGAAATGCTCATCGGAAATTTTAATAAATATTTAAAAGAACAAACTGATCCTGAATCTGTAGATCTTTCAAGCTTTGAGGTTCACGATGAGTTGGACCAAGATTTTTGGAATCAGAAAGGTGACAAATTAGACCCAATAATCCGTGAAAAGCTTTTAGTTATTGCTAATGACTTTTGGAGTTCCCTTGAGGTTGGTGATGCTGAATATCAAGATATCACTTTTACAGGCTCCTTGGCGGCATATAACTATTCTCGTTTTTCGGATGTAGATCTACACATCCTTGTAGACTTCAAGGATGTTGATGATAAGATTGAATTGGTTCGCGAATATTTTAACGCAATGAAGTCTATATGGAACCGACTTCACGATATTATTATCAAGGGCTATGAAGTTGAAATTTATGTTCAGGATATAAACGATCCTCACGAAGCACAGGGGCTTTATTCTGTCCTAAATAACGAATGGATTAAAAAGCCCACTTTTGAGCAGAAAGACTTTGACAAAGACAATATTAAAAAGAAAGCCGCCTCGCTTATGGACCAAATAGATCGCTTAGACGGCATCATTAATGATGGCAAGTATGAAGAGGCTGAAAAATACGCCGCTAAGATAAAACAAAAAATCCAGAAAATGAGAAAGACAGGGTTAGAAACAATCGGTGCATATTCTGTCGAAAACCTCGCATTTAAAGTTTTGAGACGAAATGATTACCTTGAGAAGTTATCAAACGCTAAGCGAAAAGCTTACGATAAAATGTTGTCATTGAAAGAACAGCGATCTCAATAACATACGTTTTGCCTTAAATAAAGTCCAAAAATAGATTGGATTTTTTAAATCAAGTTTCCTATATACGAATGGATGGGAATAAAATCTATTGATTCACTCTTGTAGTGGATCTTTAAGTGTATATCCTCGTCTACATAATATACTATCAATATAGGAGATATAAATAATTATGGCTATTACTTCATGTAACGCCCTCATGGGCAAACATATCAGCATGAGGCTCGAACACAATTCGGGCTCGCTCTTGTCTGGTCAATTAAAAGTTCAAGACGCTCCAGCGCTTGGCTTCTGGGCTGCTTCTGGCTCTCTAGACGCTGCTCTCGCTGGCACCGTTACCGCTATCGGAGCCCTTTCTGGAAACCTTGTTTCTGAAGTTTCCGTCGCTTTGGCAGGTCGCTCTGCGATTCAGTCTGACGTTGACGCTAACCAAGTTATCACAGATGCTGTGAAAACTTCCTTGGGTGGACTCGTAAACGGTTCTGGTGTTTACCAAGCTTTCTCTGGAAAAAACTACATCAACGGAAACGCTAGTCTTCACGCCGATCTTATCGATCTTGATGCACAAGCTAAAGCTAATGCTGATGCTGTCGCTGCTACTCAAGCCGATGTTAACGCTAACGAAGTTGTTACAGACGCTGCAATGACCGCCATGGGTGGAATTCTCAACGGTTCTGGTGTTTACCAAGCTTTCTCTGGAAAGAACTACATCAACAGTAACGCTTCTGTTCACGCTGATCTTGTCGATCTTGATGCTGCTATTAAGGTTCAAGAACTTGCTATCGTTAGTCGCGAAGCTGCAATTTCTGCTTCTTACATCGCACAAATCAGTGCTACCAGAGCTTCCACTATTGCTGAGATTTTGGACGGAGCGCCTGGTGCTCTTGACACTCTCAACGAGTTAGCTGCTGCTCTCGGTGATGATGCTAGCTATGCTACCACTGTCACAAACGCTCTTGCTGCAAAGCAAACTGAGATTGACGCTTTAGAGACTTCTCTTGGTGGACTTGTAAACGCTTCTGGTGTTTACCAAGCTTTCTCTGGAAAGAACTACATCAACGGCAACGCTTCTGTTCACGCCGATCTTATCGATCTTGATGCACAAGCCAAAGCTAATGCTGATGCTATCGCCGCTACTCAAGCCGATGTTAACGCTAACGAAGTTGTCACAGACGCTGCAATGAGCGCCTTGGGCGGAATTGTTAACGGTTCTGGTGTTTACCAAGCTTTCTCAGGCACAAACTACCTCGACGGCAACGCTAGTCTTTCTGTCGATATGACCGATCTTGATTCCAAGATCAAAGAGAAAGCAGACGGACTTGCTACTCTTGAAGGACACCTTGATAACTCAAATGGTTTCCGCGTGACCTCCGCAGCCGGTAACTACCGCATTTCTTGGGGTACCAACAAACCACAAATGACCATGACGCTCAATGCTGATGGCTCTACTGTTGACGTTTGTTTCGATAGAGGTGCTTGATTAATTAATTAATCTAAACCCGGTATTTAATACCAACTCTTGGGGGGGTGGGCAACCACTCCTCCATTTTCTTTTTCATTATCATAAATAAAATACTATTTATTGATATGGGATTTATATTAAGAATAATTCCTATTTTAAATTAAAAAAACATATGAAATGGAGTTATAATATGGAAGAGAGAAAAGATATAAGATTTTCTGTTCGAAAGTCTGACAGGAAAAAGATGATTCAAAGTTTTCTTGCAATGGCTGTTGGGAACTTTGAAGAGGCAGCAAGGGAGGCAGTTGTGGAAACAAGTAAATCAATTCTTGAAAATGAGCCTAAGATCGCAATGAAAAGTATTGAGGGATATTTAGACACCATTTCAGAATATCAACAAGCTTTGGAAGATATTTATAAACTTGTTGAAGAGCATATGTTTCTTGACTCGAAAAAAACTCATTTAAATTTTAAAGCAGGTGAAAAAATGAAGATGACAGAGTTCAATGAAGCTATAAATGAGCAAACTGCAAAAGATAACGAAGAGAAAGAAAAGATTAAACAAAGAATAGAACAGGAAGGATAATGTCAACATTTAACTCATATCAGTCAGGACTACACAATGTTGGCTCATTCCAAGTTAGCTCTATACCATGGGCAAGCGCCTCTATCGCGGTTGCTCCTCTTACTGAACCACCCACAGCTTCAGTTACTGCCCTTGGACCAGTGACCGAAATTGAATTTTGGAAAGTTTCAAAATTCATAATTGTTAAAAACGAAATTGCTGTTGATGATATACCAAAGCCGATACGTCTTGGGTTTTCAGTTCTTGGCGTAAAAGAAGACAACTATATTCTCCTCGAAAATGATGAAAGCTTTTCAGCAGATTACAAAATAACTCGCCTGTACTTAATGGCGAACCAAACAGCCTCAACCAGCGCGTCAGTTTATGCTGGATTGACAGGCATACCAGAGGGGCGATTGACCCACAATTGGTCCGGCTCAGCAGGTGTTGGATAAATGGGGTCAATTGGTGGTAAATTTCCCAGAGGATATCTACGCAAATTAAGTAGTGACTTTGAGGAAACCAAACAGGCTGCGATTACTGCCTCTATGGAAGATGCCAAATCAAAGTTGGATGTGATGTCCGCCTCTTTTGGAGCAGAATTTCAGGTTTTTGATGGCAAAATTACAAATGTATCCTCCTCATTCAAGACAGAGTTCGATCTTTTTGACACTCAGCTAACAGATGTTTCCTCTTCGTTTAAAACAGAATTTGGCGTTTTCGATCTTAAGATTACAAATGTTAGTTCTTCCTTCAAGACAGAATTTGAAGGCTTTGACACTCAATTAACAAATGTATCCTCCTCATTCAAGACAGAATTCGATCTTTTTGATACTCAATTAACAAATGTTAGTTCTTCCTTTAAAACAGAGTTTGAGGGCTTTGACACTCAATTAACAAATGTTAGTTCTTCCTTCAAAACAGAATTTGAAGGCTTTGACACTCAATTAACAAATGTTAGCTCCTCCTTTAAAACAGAGTTTGAGAGCTTTGATACTAAGATTACAAATGTTTCTTCTTCATTTTCAGGATCGATGGCAGAGATAGATAATAAAGTAGAAAATGTCAGCGGCTCTGTTGCCAATGCGACCGGATCGAATGCATCGGGCGACGGTGATTTTGATACCTTGACGATCACTTCACCAACTGGTCAAAAATATCAACTTTGTATTGATGATGAGGGCATACCCAGCTTCAAAAAAGTTCTGAATGTGCCTTATTACGGACCAGACCCCTGTTTGACTGGTAGCCTTTAACCAAGATCGGATTATTTAAAAAACTTCTTGACTTTTAGTGCAAAGTAAGTTAAATTAGATATAACAATAATTAAATAACGGATGTATATTTGAATTCCCAAGAGCAAGCTAGCTTTAGCCGTTACGGTAAGACCTTTCAAGAGGGACTTGCCGCTCTAATTCTTGAAGACCGCGCTTTTTCTGATCAGATTCAGGAAGTGCTTGAAACGGAATATTTTGAACTTAAATATCTACAAGTATTTGTTGATAAAGTATTTGGGTATAAACAAAAATATAATGTTCACCCCACTTCAAATATTATTACAACTATTCTCCGCACAGATTTGGAGAGTGAAACTGATGCCCTTAAGAAGCAGACAAGAGACTTCTTTGCCAGAATCTATAATACTGAAATCAGAGATGCAGAGTTTGTAAAAAACACTTCACTTGATTTTTGTCGCAAGCAAGTGCTTAAATCTGCGATGATTAAGTCTGTCTCTCTGCTCAAATCTTCTTCTTTTGATGAAATTTCTAAAGTAATTAATGATGCTTTGAAACTGGGTAACGACTCTGACTTTGGATACGATTACATCCAAGATTTTGAAAAACGCTTTGAGTTAAAGGCGAGAGATCCGATTAGCACTGGCTGGGATGAAGTAGATAAACTTTGTAAAGGCGGAATTGGAAACGGCGAGTTAGGGGTTGTGATTGCTCCAACGGGAGCCGGTAAATCAATGGTTCTTGTGCATTTAGGGACTCAGGCGATGAAAATGGGCAAAACCGTTGTTCACTATACTTTGGAACTTCAGGACACCAGTATTGGTATACGATATGATAGCTGCCTCACTGGAGTGCCGCTTTCGGAACTACATTCTATGAAAGAGATGATATATGAAAGCGTTCAAGATGTAGAGGGAAGACTAATTATTAAAGAATACCCTACAAAGTCTGCTTCTCCGCAAACGCTGAAAAATCATCTTGAAAAACTAAAACAAAAAGATATAAAAGTTGACATAATTCTGATAGACTATGGAGACTTGTTAAAGCCGACAGTAGTTACGAGAGAAAAGAGACACGATTTGGAATCTATTTATGAAGAGTTGCGAGCAATCGCACAAGAAAACAAATGCCCAGTTTGGACCGCTTCTCAAACTAACCGATCAGGATTAAATGCCGAGGTTGTGACTTTGGAGGCAATCTCCGAGGCATACAGCAAGTGTTTTGTTGCTGATTTTATTTGCTCAGTATCCAGAACAATTGACGATAAAAACAATAATACAGGGCGGCTCTTTGTTGCCAAAAATAGATTCGGTCCAGATGGACTTGTTTATCCAGCCAAAATGGACTTAAGCAGAGTTAAGATTGAGGTACTTCCATCTACGGGTGAGACAATTGGCGAAATTCAGGTGAATGCCGCCAAAGAACAGTCCGAAAAATTAAAAGAGAAATATAAGAGATTTAAGGACGGGAAATAAATTGAGTACTGAGATAAAAGAATATTTTAATGGAGATGATCTTGCTGCCAATGTTTGGGCAACCAAATATGCGCTAAAAGATAATAATGGCAATTTGGTGGAACAAACACCAGATGATATGCACCACCGACTTGCCTCTGAGTTTGCCCGTATGGAGGAAAAGTTTGGAGGTCCAAATTCCCTATCTGAAGAACAAATTTATGAGCTTTTAAAAGATTTTAAATATATTGTGCCACAGGGCTCTCCTATGATGGGAATTGGGAATAATTATGTAAATGTCTCCTTGTCAAATTGTGTCGTCGTTGCCTCACCTACTGATAATATTTCTTCTATTATTGATTCTAGTAAAAATCTCGCAAACCTGTTTAAGCGACGTTGCGGCGTTGGGCTTGATATTAGTGAATTACGCCCCGAAGGCACTCCTGTAAACAATTCCGCTGGCACCACCACAGGTGCTTGGAGCTTTGCTGATCTTTATTCATATGTTTGTCGCATGATTGGTCAAAACGGACGCCGTGGTGCGCTTATGATTTCCATGGATGTGCGACATCCTGATATTGAAAAATTCGTGACAATGAAGCACGATTTAACCAAAGTTACAGGAGCAAACATTTCAGTTA
>Ga0315338_1000682_pt1 | contig 64556 bp, 58 predicted proteins | sample ASW8metaG_FD_204518 | JGI IMG/M metagenome (GOLD analysis project Ga0315338, IMG submission 204518) | Ammonia-oxidizing marine archaeal communities from Monterey Bay, California, United States - ASW #8 | ecosystem: Environmental > Aquatic > Marine > Coastal | place: USA: California | collected...
GCCATCGATACCGACAACGGTTCGTGGTTTGTCACGCCTGTTGATGTCCAAGGTGAAGAGCTCGGCGGAATGGTATTTATCGGCCAGTTCACCGTCGTCAATGGCACTGGCGATGGCTATGCCGACCTGACCGGTCAAGTCAGCCTGCAGGGTAAAGACGCTGCTGGCAACACCTGGCAAGAGCTTGGTGTTACATGGGTTCCCGCTCCGGGTGCCCTGGCCCTCCTCGGCTTCGCCGGCCTCGCCGGACGCCGCCGTCGTCGCTGAATGTGACGACACGGATCTGCGTCCCGCGCGGGACAATGATTCTGCATCTGCGCAACACTCGACTCCGCCGCGGCCCAGCCGCGGCGGGGTTCTTTTTAGGGGATCTTTGGGGGGCTCGACGCTCGACCCACCAGTGTGAGTCCAACCAATGGCGATAGTTGGATTCGAACCAACGACCTAGGGCTTATGAATCCCTCGCTCTAACCAACTGAGCTATATCGCCGTGAGGAGGGGCAGTGTAGGGAGGTCTTGGGAATCGAACAAGCGAGGGGGGGGCTCAGACGCCACTCTGGCGGACCTCCGCAAGCGTTGCAGCGCTGCCGCTAGCGGCGAGTGGACGTCGGAACGGCCGCGGCAGGGTCACTCTCGTCCGCCGCTTCGTCCTCTGGAAGCCAACGCTCAGAGATCTTCGCCCGGCCCAGGTTGGGCGATGCGCGGCGAACGGCCGCGGCGAGCAGACCCATGAACATGGGCTGGGGACGCAGTGGGCGGCTGGTGAGTTCGGGGTGGAACTGGCCACCAATGAAGTAGGGATGGACCGACCTGGGCAATTCCATCACCTGCATGATGGGGTGTTCCGGGTGGCGGCCCGAGAATACGAGCCCGGCCGATTCCAACTGATCGATGTGATGCGGATCAACCTCGTAGCGATGCCGGAACCGTTCCCGCACGTCGGTCGCGGCGAACAGGAATGACGCCAAGGACCCTGGGGTCAACGCGACGTCCTGGCCTCCCAGTCGCATCGTGCCACCGAGGCCTTCGATTTCCTTCTGGTCCGGCAACTCAGAGATGACCGCCCCTTGCTCGCCGGGTCGAAACTCCGTCGAGTGGGCGTCAACGATGTCCGCGACGTTCCGGGCATACTCGATGACCGCAACCTGGAAGCCAAGACAGATGCCAAGAAAGGGAATCCGCTGCTCGCGAATCCACTGGACACTGGCAATTTTGCCCTCGACACCGCGTTCGCCAAATCCTCCCGGGACGATGACCGCGTGCAAGTCGTGCTGGGCTAGTTCGCCCGCCACGTTCTCGGTGGTGAAGTTTGAGACGTCGATCCACTTCACATCCGGTTCGATCGACAGGTGGGTGCAGGCGTGCTCGATGGCCTTGTCTATTGAGGCGTAGGCGTCTCTGAGTGCTGTGTATTTACCGAGGATGCCAAGCGACACTTTGTGCCGCCGAGCGCCTGTGATGCCGCCGGCGTAGGCTCGCCAAGCCTCGCGGGCACGATCTTCTTCAAGTGGCTTTACCAAGTGGTGCCGGTTGAGAATCGTGAGGACTTCCCGGTCGAGGCTCTCAGCCCGCATTGCTTCGGGAATGGAGTAGATCGAATCGCGGTCGTGCATCGAGAAGACCCGAGGCAGGGGCACGTTCGAGAACATCGCAATCTTCTGCCGCACCGTGTCGGTGACCACGTTTTCGGCTCGGCAGGCGATGATCTGCGGCTGAATGCCAGATTCCATCAGCCGCTTGATGCCGAGTTGGGCGGCCTTGGACTTCTGTTCGCCGAGCGCCGGCGGTTCAAGTACGTACGTCAACGCCACAAAGCAGAAGTTCTCGCTTCCGTCTTCGAAGGCGAGTTCGCGAAGGGCTTCAATGTAGAAGCCATTCTCGTAGTCGCCCACCGTGCCGCCAACTTCGACGAAGACCACATCAACCGGGCCGCCGTCTTCGCCGCCGGTCATGGCCAGTTCCCGAAGTCGACGTTTGACTTCGCCGGTGACGTGAGGAATCATCTGCACATCGCGGCCGAGATATCCACCGCGGCGCTCCCGCTCCAGAATCTCTGAATAGATCTGCCCGGCCGTCGTGAAGTTCAGTCGCGTCAGATTTTGATCGAGCAGACGCTCATAGGTGCCAAGGTCCATGTCGCACTCGGTGCCGTCATCAAGCACGAAGACCTCACCGTGCCGGTATGGATTGAGCGTCCCGGAGTCGACGTTGAGGTAGCCTTCCAACTTGATCGGAGACACACTCAGGCCTTTCCCCTTGATGAGTTTCGCTAGGGAGGCGCTGAAAATCCCTTTTCCTAGGCCCGACATGACTGAGCCCATCACGACCACGAAGGCTGTCCGGCCAGCCTGATAGCCCTCGGGCATCGGCGAGAAGAACTCGGTGGTCTCGGACGACTTCCCAAACTGACCAAGGAAGCCTTCATCGGAGGGCTTGAGGTCCTGCGTCTTGGATTGGCTTGACTTCGGCGTGTCGTGGTGGGGCATGGTTGATGGTAGCACGGCACCGACGGCGTCGCTGCTCCCGTGGGGGCGAGGGGGGCAGAAGTGGGGCTGCAAGCCATGCCGCTCGCCCCGTCTCTCGACTCCTGCCTACCCGCGGCCTACCCGTGCCACAAACGCCGCATACTGCTCCGGCGTGTCGATGCCTGGATGGGCAGCACTAACCCGGGCGACGGCGATGCGGTAGCCGTGCTCCAGCAGTCGAAGCTGCTCAAGTTGCTCAGCCGTTTCCAGTGGCGTTGGGTCAAGGTTGGCATAGGCGGCCAGGACCGCCGGGCGATAGGCGTAGATGCCGATGTGCCGAAGGCGCTCGACGCCGGAGGCGGCTCGATCGGCAGGGACGTCGCTGCGGCTGAAGTAGAGGGCCCGTCCATCACGGCCGGTGACCACCTTGACCAGATTCGGGTCGTCGGGATCCTCGTGCGGTTGTAGCGGCGCGGCGGCCGTCGCCACGTCGGCCTGTTGATCCTCCACCAAGGCACGCACCGTGGCATCCATGGTGGCAGCCTCGATCTCCGGCTCGTCACCCTGCACATTGAGGATGATGTCCGCCTGAAGCCCAGCGGAGACCTCGGCAATGCGGCTGGACCCATTGGGATGACCAGGGGCGGTCAGCGCGTGCTCGACGCCGCCACGCTCGCAGGCCACAGCGATCTCAGGGTCTGCTGAGGCGACCAGCACCCGTGAGACGGTTCCAGCAGCGGCGACGGCCTCCGCGACGTGCAAGATTAGGGGCGTGCCGGTGTCCGCGGCCAATGCCTTGCCTGGAAACCTGGTCGAGCCCATGCGGGCTGGAATAATGGCGATGACATCAGGCATGGAGCGGCTCACGTGAGCGAGCGGACCAAGGCGTCGATCGTCCGCCGCCGCTCACGAATGTCGCGGTACGTGATGTCCTGTCGAGCGATGCCGGAGCAGATGTCGAGGGCCTCCCGGGCATGTTCTTCGGACTGCTCGGCTTCCGCAAGATCGATCAGCGCCACCATGAGGTCGTATCGCACTTCCAACTCCCGCTCGGATTCGGTCGCATCGATCTTCGAGAGTACATCCTTGAACTCGGCAATGGCTTCGTTGTGCCACCCTTCAATCGCAAAGCACCGCCCGAGCAGGTGCCCGGCCCGCGCCCGCAGGCGGGGTTCATCCTTTGCTCGCTGAAAGCAGCCCATGGCAGTCTCGGTGTCGTTTTGCCGAAGGGCAACTTCTCCCAGATGAAATCGCACGACGCGGTCGGTTGGATACCGTTTCGCCCGCTCCTGGTATTCCTTGGCCTCGAACGTCAGCAATTCCTGTTGAAGCACGGCCAGTCGTTCTTCCATTGCTGGATCAATGGAATTGCCACCCTGAATTCGTCGTTCGATATCAACGATGCGATCGCGAAAGCGTTGTATCCGAATATCGCCAGCGGCCATCCGAAAGCGGTACTCCCCGGCCCGCTTGAATCCACGCAGAAAAACCTGCTCGGCCTCTTTGAGCGATGCGGCAGATCCCTCTCGCCTGAGCAGGGTGCCATAGCGGTTGACATTCTCGGCGACCTCGGGAGCTTCCTTGAAGTTGGCCTTGGCCCGCTCGAGTACTCGGCCCGAGCCGCCACCGACGCCTCCGATGGACTCTTCTTCTTCCATTTCCCGCTGTTTGTCCATGTCCTTGACAAAGTCGCGGAAGGCGCCCTCTTTGCCAGCAGCTGCCTCGTAGCCGCCTTCGCTCATGGCCCGCTGCGCCGAGAGATCCTTGATCTCATGCTCAAGTTTCCCATCGGTTGGGTCGAGTTGCATGGCGAGTTGCCCGGCGGTGAGGGCATGATCCCATGCCTCGGCGGCGCGGCAGAGATCCTTGATGCTGACATACTGCTGTTTGGTCGGCTTCTTCGATCGGCTTGCGATACCAAGGGCATGAGGCGCCAGGAGTCGGGCGGCTGTCGGTTGGTCCGCAGCCACGGTCGCGTCCAGTGCTTTGATGGCGGACGACACATTGGTGAGGTCCGTCATCCACAGTAGAATCGCACTGGCCATCTTGTCCAAAGGGTCATTCCCTGAGACTGGCTTTGCGTTCTTATTGGAGATCCGCTTGCCACCAGCACCGGCATGGCGTTTTGCGACGTCGAGCATTTCGACCAGAATGTCTTCATGGCCCGGATCGAGCTTGAGGCCGCTGGCGTAGTAGACCAAGGCAGTCTCGGTATTGGACGCCGCGGCCATCGCCCGGGCGTGCGTATACCATTTGCTGGCTTCTTCCGGCTTCGGAACGAAGGCAACTTCCTCGGCCTCCGGCGCCTCATCCGACTCGCCAACATTTTTGCGTCCAAACAATGCCACGACTCATTGGCCTCCAATGCGTGCGATACAGCACGAACAGGGTACGGTACGTCATCGCCCGTGTAGCGGTCAATTCCGAGTCGCTTCCTCTACCATGTACCAGTGGCCATTGACCCAGCAGCCCTGAGTGTCCTCCTGCATCCTGCCCCGCCGCTTCGAAAACGGGCTCAGGACGTGCCCGCGATTGACGAGCAGGTCCGGGCCGTCGCGGAACGGATGATTGAGTTGATGCAGGCCCATGAAGGCATTGGGTTGGCGGCGCCGCAGGTAGGCATTGGGTGGCGGATATTCGTCACACGGCATCCTGAAGATCGAGACGCGGCCGGTGGACTGGTGTACATCAATCCCACCCTTGAAGTGCTCGACCCCACGCTTGATGAAGAGATAGAGGGCTGCCTCAGCCTGCCGGGCGTCGACGTGCTCGTCCGACGGCCGACATCAGTTCGGATTCGCGCGACGTCACTGGAGGGTGAGGACATTCAAGAGGATTGCGGCGAGCATTTTGCACGCGTCTGGCAGCACGAAGTCGACCACCTGGACGGTGTGCTGATCATCGACCGAATGAACACGATGGAGCGACTTCGCAATCGCAAGGCGATTCGGGCGCTTGAGCGGGCCTGATCTGCGATGCGACTGATCTTCTTCGGATCCGGTTCGTTTGGCCTGCCAACGCTGCGAGCGGTGATGCGTGATCATGAGGTGCTGCAGGTCGTTTCGCAGCCGGATCGGCCGGCGGGTCGACGGCGTCACATGACCCCGACGCCGATATCCGCGTACGCCTTGGAGTCGGGACTCCCCCTCGCACGATTCGAGTGCGTCAATGCCGACGATGCCATGCGTGCATTGCAGGCCTTGGAAGCCGACGCCTGGGTCGTGATCGCTTACGGACAGAAACTCTCACAGCCGCTGCTGCGCGAGCAATTCGCAATCAACTTGCATGGTTCATTGCTGCCAAGGTGGCGCGGCGCGGCGCCGATTCATCATGCTGTTCTTGCCGGTGACACGCAGACGGGGGTCAGTGTGATCACCTTGGCGGATCGAATGGATGCTGGCGATGTACTCGCGGCCGCTGTGGTGCCGATACTGACCAGTGACACGACCGGCCTGCTGCATGCCACGCTCGCTGAACGCGGCTCGACCGTGGTGGACACGGTGTTGCAATCCCATCGTGCCAACAGCCTGCGGCCACAGCCCCAAGACGAGGCGATGGCGACAGCGGCCCCGAAGGTGACGCGGGCGCAAGCCCACATTGACCCCGCAATGGCCCCCTCGATGCTGCGAACCACCATCAACGGGTGCGCGCCGTGGCCCGGAGTGACAGCGACTATCGGTGGACATGGGCTGCGGCTGCTTCAGGCTGATACCTGCGGCGATGCACAACCGCTCGGAACCGTCAGCATCGCTGGCGTGGTTGGCTGCGCCGGCGGCTGCGTCCGTCTACTGGAGGTTCAGCCTGATGGTGGGCGGCCAATGCCGTTCGAGGCGTGGGCGCGGGGGCGCCGGCTGGAGTGGCCAGCTGCATTCACAGGGGCGGTTGCGGACACGCAGGCCCCATGAAGTTTCCAGTGACGCTCTGGGATCTGTTTCGGCCGAGCCCAGCGGCGCCGCCCCAATCAAGGAAGACGTCGGCCCAGCAAGAGCGGTACGACGCCTTGGTGCACGACATGAAAGGGACCTGGTCCATTCGCGTACGGAAGTGGCGAAGCCACACCAGCGGATGCGCCTGGGAACTCCGCGATCGCAGTGGGGCGGTTACTCGCATGATCGAAGCGCCCTATCCACGTGGACCCATCTCCTGCGTTATCTTCCTGCATGAGGTGGGCCACCACGCCACGGGATTCAACGTTGGCGGCCCGCGGTGTCTGGAAGAGCACCGGGCGTGGGAGTGGGCCATTCGAGAGATGCAGGCTCGTGGTTTTAATGTGACCGAGCGTGTCCGTCGGCGACGTGATGCGGCCATGCGTTACGCCCTGCGCAAGGCGCTTCGGCGCGGTCTCAAACGCGTGCCGCAGGAGCTGGTTCGCTGGTTGCCTGAAGGTGTGGAGTTGGCGGCGCAGGCATGAATATCGAGGCGCTCGCCTATGACCTCCCGCAGGAGTTGATCGCGACGCGGCCAGCTGAGCCCCGCGATGGGGCGCGACTGCTTGTGGTGCGATGCGGCGCGGGCACGCTGGAGCATGCCGCAATACGAGATCTTCCTGAGCTCCTGGAACCCTCCGACGTGCTGGTCGTCAATGACACCGCGGTGCTCGCGGCGCGGTTGCTGGGGACCAGAGCCTCCGGCGGCAGCCGCGGCGGGGGGCGGGTCGAAGGGCTGTACCTCGGCGCCCATGAGGATGGAAGCTGGACCGTGGTGCTCACGGCTTCGGGCAGTCTGCGAGCCGGTGAGGTCATCGATTTGGTCGGACCAGACGCGTCCCATGCCACTCTGACCCTGCTTGAGAAGCAGGACCGATACTGGCTGGCCGCGCCGGATCCGGTCGGCGCCGCCGCAGCCCTGCTTGGATCGCTCGGCCACACGCCGCTGCCCCCTTACATTCTCAAGGCGAGGAAGGCGCGCGGCGAGCAGTTCGACGAAGCATCGGATCGAGCCTGGTACCGCACGCTCTACGAACGATCTGACCGCACAGGCTCAGTGGCGTCGCCTACGGCGGGCCTGCACCTGACTGATGCGGTGCGTGCGAGCCTCGCGGCGCGGGGTGTGGGGCAGGCCGCCGTGACGCTGCACGTCGGCGAGGGAACCTTTCGTCCGGTCACGGCGGCAACGCTGGAGGACCATGAGATGCACGCCGAATCCTGGCTGGTGGAGCCCGAAGCGGTGGCGTGCATTGCCCAGGCGGAGGGTCGGTTGATCGCAGTCGGCACGACCACGACGCGGCTGCTGGAATCGTTGCCGGAACCGCTGCCAGCGGGGCCCTTGTGCGGCACCACCGAACTTCTCATTGCTCCGGGGCATTCGTTCCGTCGCGTGGAAGGAATGCTGACGAACTTTCATCTGCCCCGATCCACCCTGCTGGCATTGGTCGCCGCCATGACCGGACTGGACCTCATGCATGAGGCGTACCAAACTGCCATTGCCCACCGATATCGGTTCTACAGCTACGGCGATGCCATGTTGGTCCTGCCGTGAACGGAGCCAAGCGAGTAGGGTGCTGCAGTGCGTGAGAGGCTGATGGAATCGATCCTGACTGGACTTGATGTCCGACCACTCCGTGGCGCGGAGCGTTGCCACGGACGCCGCTTGGTCGAGGACAGTCGTCTGGTCAAGCCCGGCGATGTCTTCCTGGCTCGCCTAGGTGGGGAGGTCGATGGCAGGGACTACATCGGGCACGCTGAGCAGCGGGGGGCCGTGGTGGTCGTGAGCGATGATGTTGGGTGCGAAGCGGCCACGGTGCCGGCGGTGCTGAGCGTGAATCCAGCCAGAGACGGCGCCATCATTGCTCAGCGGCTGGCGGGCAACCCATCCGAGCACGTCTCGGTCGTGGGCGTCACCGGGACCAATGGAAAGACCACGGTCAGCATGTTGCTCTCGCAGGTGCTCAAGGGCGAAGGCCGCAGTGGCCTGCTTGGCGGCGTGTGGGTGGACGACGGCGCGCAAACAGAGGCCGCCACCTTGACAACGCCAGTGGCATCCGGCGTGGCAGCCTGGCTCGGCCGGGTCGCTATCCACCGCTGCGATCGAGCGGTGATGGAAGTCAGCAGCCATGCGCTCGATCAGCACCGAGTCGCAGGCATTCAATTCGCGGCCGCAATCTTTACCAATCTCAGCGGTGACCACTTGGAGTACCACGGCACCATGGAGGCGTACGCGGACTGCAAGCGGCGGCTGTTCGATGATCTGCCCGGCACCAGCACGGCCATCATCAATTCCGACGATCCGGTCGGTGACGCGATGGTGGCTCAGACCTCCGCTCGGGTGATTCGCTGTTCACTTCGCGGCGGAGGCGATGTCAGGGGTGTCGTCAACTCAGCGGACATGGACGGCATCAGCATGCAGGTGGAGTCGCCGTGGGGAAGCGGACCGCTGCGGGTCCCGTTGGTGGGAGAGCACAATGCTATGAATGCGCTGCAGGCGATGACTGCGGCCTGCGCGTTGGGGGTTGCTCTGCCCGACGCGGTGGACCGCATCGCCACGGCAATCGCTCCGCCAGGCCGTCTTGAGCGGGTCTGCGAGCGGCCTCAGGTTCTTGTTGACTTTGCCCACACCGACGCAGCGCTCGAAGCGGTGCTTCGCTCGCTGCAGACCCTCAAATCCGCTAGTGCGAGGATCCTCCTGGTCGTCGGGTGTGGCGGGGACCGCGATCCGTCCAAGCGGCCCCGGATGGCCGCGATTGCCGCCACCATGTCCGACCGCGTGTGGTTGACCTCGGACAACCCTCGCAGTGAGGATCCCGCGGCCATCCTGGAAGACATGAGTGGTGGCGTGCCGGCGGCTTTGCAGGACCGAGTGACCTACGAAGTCGATCGACAGAAGGCCATTGAGTCCGCAATCCACGCAGCCGACCCAGATGACATTGTGTTGATTGCTGGGAAGGGCCACGAATGCACTCAGTTGGCCTGCGGCGTGGCGGTGCCATTTGATGACCGCCGCGTCGCTCTGGCCGCCATGCAGGCCAAAGGAGCCTGCTCATGAGCATGGCCACACTGGGGACATTGGCCGAAATGGCCGCAGGCCAGATCGATGCGGCCAACGCCGCAGTGGCCATCGCCGGAGTCGGCACCGACACCCGGACCCCGCTGCATGGACAACTCTTTGTCGCGCTGCGTGGCCCTCGATTTGACGGGCACGACCACCTGGGCGCCGCCATGGAAGCTGGCGCAGCAGCGGTTGTCGTTGAGGGAGGGGCCGAGGTTCCGCAGGGACTACCCCCGATCAGAGTGGATGACACGCAACTGGCCCTAGGCCGCATGGGCGCAGCGTGGCGGCGTTCCCTGCAATCAATCAAGGTCGTGGCCATTACCGGGACCGCCGGCAAGACCACGACTAAGGACCTGCTCGCCGCCGTGTGCGGGGCGGCCGTTCCGTCCGTGGCCAGCCCTCGCTCGTTCAACAATGCCATTGGCGTACCACTGACCATTCTGGCGGCGCGGCCGGAGGACGCGGTGCTCGTTGCCGAGGTTGGCACGAGCAGCGTCGGCGAGATCGCGCCGCTTGCCGACATGCTCGCCCCGGATGTGTCCATCGTGACGCTGATCGGCTGCGGACATCTGGCTGGCCTTGGAGACATCGCATCGGTGGCGGCTGAGAAGTACGCCTTGGTCGAGGCCCTAGGGACCAGTGGACTTGCCCTGATTCGGGCAGGATCGCCTCCTGCACGCCGGTGTACTGGACGGCTCGAGACATTCGGCTTCGAGCTGCAGGCGGATCACCGGATCACAAGCCGAGGGCCAGGATGGATGAAGTTCGAGTCTCGCCGATGGGCGGTTGGCCTGCCAGGCGAGCACGGCGCCGTCAATTCGCTCGCGGCGATTCTCGCTGCCCGAGCCGTTGGCATCCCTGAGCAGGCCATAGCGGATGGACTTGCCGCCGCCGAGCCCTCGCCGCATCGCATGCGGAGCTGCATGGTGGGAGATGTCAGGGTGATTGATGACACATGGAATGCCAATCCCGAGTCCATGGCGGCAGTGCTCGCAGCGGTACCTGAACTCGATCTACACGCTCGCCGATTGGTGCTTGTGTTGGGCGACATGTTGGAACTGGGCGAGTCCGCGACCGAGCATCATCGAATGGTCGCGCCACTGCTGGAGCAACTCGCCGAGCAGGTCACGCTGCACCAGTTGGTGCTTGTGGGCCAGGAGATGGAGGCCTTGGCAGACGAACTTTCCGGTCGTCTGACCGCCATCCCTGTGACCTATGAGCCCAAGTCTGATGAGGCGTGCATGGCCCGCGTCACCGCGCAACTGCGCAGAGGCGATACCGTGCTGCTCAAAGCATCGCGAGGAATCGGATTGGAGCGAATTCTCACACATCTTGAATCAGGAGCATTGGCCAGTTGATGGTCGATGAGTACGGAGCAGGATGCTCTATAACCTTCTTCAATACGGCGACCAATGGCTTGGACAGTGGGCGGGATACTCGCTGCTTCGAGTGCTCTATCAAATCGAGTTCCGCGTCTTTGCTGCGGCCTTGACGGCCTTTCTCTTTGTGCTGGTGTGTGGAAGGCCGTGCGTTCGCTGGCTGATCCGCAAAAAGATCGGCGACTCTCCCGAGTTTGAGCATGCGGACCTGAATCAACTCATGGGCTCGAAGCGACACACGCCGACCATGGGTGGCATTCTGATCGTCGGAGGAATTTTTGTCGCCACGCTGCTGCTTGCGGACTTGCAGAACCGGTATGTGCATTTGTGTCTGTTGGTTGTGATTTGGTTGGCGGGCGTCGGGATTGCCGATGACTGGCTGAAACTGACCGTTTCGAGCCGTCTTCCCGGATCTCGCGATGGACTCAAGGCCTGGGAGAAGTTGCTCTTTCAATTTGGCATCGGATTCCTTGCGGCCATCTTCATCTGGCGACTTGGGGTCAACAACGATGCGGCCCGTGTCCTCGTGCTGCCATTTCAGCGGACCTACCAGCCAGAGACAGAGGCGTTGGTATTGGAACCGAGCGTGATCATCATGTCGATCTGGCTCTTTCTTCCCGTCGTCGCGATTCTCATTGCGACCACAAGCAACGCGGTCAATATCACCGATGGCATGGATGGCTTGGCGCCCGGGCTGGTCGTCATTGCGTCGCTGGGGGTGATGGTGCTGGCCTATGTCGCTGGATCGGCAGAGCGGGCGCACATGCTGCTGTATCCATGGGTAGATGGCGCCTCAGAATTGATGGTGGTGGCCGCTGCGATGGCCGGGGCCTGCCTGGGCTTTCTGTGGTTCAACTGCGCGCCCGCCTCGGTCTTCATGGGTGACACCGGATCGCTCCCCTTGGGCGGACTGATTGCGACAATCGCCTGCTGCATTCGGCAGGAGGTGCTCTTGCTGGTCATCGGGGGCGTGTTCTACCTTGAATTTGGCAGCAGTTTGGCGCAGACGAGTTGGTTCAAATTGACTCGCAGATTCTCTCGGCCCCACGAGGGCCGAAGAATCTTTCGCTGCGCCCCGGTACACCATCACTTCCACCTTGGTGGCTGGCAGGAGGGGCAGGTCGTCGTACGATTCTGGATCGTCGGTGTGGTGCTGGTGGTGCTTGCGATGGTGTTGACCAAGCTTCGGTAGCGCAACTGCAGCGGGGGGCGTTGCGGGCAATCAGATCAGAAGAGCGTGGCCGCGTCCAGCACCGTGCCCGCGACGGCGGGTTGCCCGACGGGGCCCCGTTCCCGGAGGATTTGGATGAGGTTCTTGAGGTCCGCTGGCAGGGGGGCGCGGTATTCGACGTCGGTTTCACTCGAGGGGTGCGTGAACCCCAGCACCGCTGCATGAAGTGCCTGCCGACCAAGCACAATGCGTCGGCGATCGCCTGAACTGTGGTCGGGTGGCAGCAGATCTCGCACTTCTATGTGACGCCCTCCATACATGTCATCGCCGGCGATTGGCCATCCCAGGTGCGAAAGGTGCACCCGAATCTGGTGCGTGCGGCCAGTGCGGAGTTCGACCTCCAGCAGAGTGAAGTCGCCATATTGCTCCAGAACGCGATACAAGGTGACGGCCTCTTTGCCAGTGTCGTCCCAGCGAACAGCACTGCAGTGCCGAACGGTCGGGTGCTTTCCAAGAGGCAAATCAATGACATCGGCCAGTGGCTCGACATTTCCGTGGACCACGGCGAGGTAGCGTTTTCGCGTCCGCCGCTGCTCGAATTGCTGCCCCAGTCGCCAATGAGCCGTCTCGTTCTTGGCGCACACCATGACTCCTGTGGTATGCCGGTCGAGTCGATGGACGACCCCCGGCCTCGCCTGCTCGGCGCCAACCTCCGAGAGGGCGCCTCCGCCTGAATGCTGCAAATGCCAGGCAAGGCCATTGATAATGGTTCCGGACTGGTTCCCCCGGGCGGGATGCACAATGATGTCATCGTCCTTGTTGATGACAATGATGTCCACATCTTCATGCAGGATCTCGATCGGGATCTCTTCGGCTGGCAATTCCGAACTTGGTGGGGGCGGCAGCGTCACGTCCACGACATCGCCCTTTCGCAGCCGCGTGGACGCCTTGGGGTACCGACCATTGACTGTGACCGCCTGCTCGCTGATCAGCCGCTGCAGGGAGGTGCGGCTGAGCCATGGAATCCGATCGCCAAGATAGCGGTCGAGGCGTTTGTTGAGATCACGGGACAGGGTGAACGACACGTGAGCGGGTCCGTCGTCGGTGTCATACCGGGATGGATCGACAGCGCCGCCGCTTCCGATCGGCCCGTCCGAGTCGCTCACCGATTGTCGGATCCGCCGGTGGGATGCTCACTTGGCGGGGCAGCAGGTGGGTTCCCAGGCGGAGTCCGCAGCGTGGGATGATCCGGGGAACTCGGCGTTGGCAAGGTGAATCCGGCGGGAAGTCCAGCGGGATTGAGCGGGACGGGCAGTGCCGGCACACCCGGGGCGGCCGGCGGCGCGGTGGCAAAGGACACCTCCTCGGCGAGCGCATCAGCGTTTTCGGCTCTGGCGCCGGCCTGCTGGGCGATGGCGGGAATCCAGCCCTCGGCCCGGGCTTGCGCTTGCTGGTACGCCTCCACAGCGCCGGCAATGTCGCCGCTTGATTCAAGGACTGCAGCAAGTCCGTTGAGGGCTGACACGGTGGCCAGTGCTCGTCCAGCGGAACCATCATCATCGGCTGCAACTTCGCGGTAGAGCCGCGCAGCCTGATTCAGATGCGATGCACGAGTTTCGACGTCCAGCGGAGTCGACTCCTGTCCGTCTGCGCTGAGCGTGCGGCCTCGCTGGACATCAAGCAGCAGCGAGTCGGCCGCATTGAGTCTGGCAAGGTCCGCAATGCCGTCGATGTCCGCATGGCGGCGAGCGACGTCTTCAAGTGAAGCAGGTTGGGTTGTCGTCATCAATTCCAGCCAAGCCGCGTCGCGGGCCATGGCCTCTTGTTGTTGCCACCGCATGACGACCATATAGGCCACCACAAAGGCCACGATGATCAGCAGCCACGTCGGCCCCTTGGTCTTGAGCCACGTGACGAAGTCCTCATTGAGTTTGCCTTCGTTCAGATCGGTGGTATGCACCTCGGCGAGGCGATTGCGGTCTTCTTTGCGAGCCATTGCAGGATGGGATCCATGTAGGGGAGGGTTGAGCGGCCACGCATCGTACCCGGAGCGCTCGCCCAAGGCGAGTCCGTGAGGGTCCCTTAGATCCGCTTGAGGGCCGTCTGAAGTTGCTTCAGGGCCCCTGCAAGATGCCGTGGATTGCCCTCGGTCGAGAGAAAGGCTGGCGCGGTGGCCGCCATCAGGATGCGACGGACATCGGCCAATTCATGGGCGTCGTCTCGCACGGGCAGCCTCATGGACCGCCTGGCCGACGCCATGGCGCGAACTGGGCGGCTGGCTTTGAGCCGATCTGGCTTGCTCCAAAGTTGGCGCTCCAGGTAGACGGCGTCTTCGGTCCAGTGCCCCGGGCGGACCTCGGCCAGATCGATGAGCACCACATCGCCGGACTGGACCGAGTCGCGACTGAGGGCATTGGCCAGGTGCAGATCACCATGAATCCAGTGGGTGGTATCGCGGGCACGCCAGCGTTCCACGAGTTGGCCGTGCTTCCGCTGCACTTGCTTGACCGCGTCGGTCCATGCCGGCGACGATGCGATGGAATTGTCGCGCAAGGACGCTCGGGACTGGTCAAGCAGCTGGTCCCAGTCTTCCAGCCGATGGCCTGCTTCCTCGACCGGCAGGTTCGCTGTCTCCGCTTGAAATCTGGCTGCAGCATGGGTGATCCGCGTAATGTGATCTCTATGCCAGCGGAGCCCAAGCGGGCCATAGGGAAGTCGTTCAATCACGATCCACGCAAGATCATAATTGCCAAGACTCGTTCCAGAGGCAATGAGTTGGGGCACCGTGGCCGGCGGCGTGCCATCGGCATTCTGGAGCCTCCGGGTCCAATAGAGTTCCCGCGGCACGACCGGAAACTTGATGATGACTTCGCGGGGATCGGCTCCATCGAGCGACCAGGTCGCTCGCGCGGTGCTGGCGCCGCCTCGCTGCCAGTCGGCGCGAAACCACGACACCTTGCCTAGGTGGCCGCCACAGGCATCCTTGAGCGTCGGGAGCAAGTTCTTGGCGAGCGTTGGGTCGTGGTGCATTTGGAGGCGCCGGCCTCGCCGGCGGGAAGTCGGGATCTGTGTGTCGAGCGTCGACCGATAGTGTAAGGCCGGGCGGGTTTGTTGCGTGGCCTGCTAGTACCCTTTCATGTATGGGCCGGCCCGACTTGCTTGTAGTTGATCTTGATGGCACCCTGCTTGGCGCCGACGGACGCGTGTCGGCCGAGAATGCCGCAGCGATCGACCGAGCGAAGGCGGCGGGGCTGCCGTGCATCATTGCCACCGGGCGGACGCTCAGCGAGTGCCGGCAGGTGCTTGAGTCGATTGACTATGGCGATCCGTTGATTGCCGCGAGCGGGTCACTCCTAGTGGAGACGTCCGAGCAGCGAACGGTCGATCGGCGTGAGATCGAGCAGAGCCTGGTGTCTTCGATCGTCGAGTTGGTGGCCGACGCCCTCGCCGTAGTCATGCTGCTCAAAGATCGGTCACGCACCGGCGTGGACTATGTGCTGGTCGGCCGGCGTGAACTGCATCCAGTCTCGACGTGGTGGTTCAAGACAACAGGTGCGACCTTCCATCGGGTCGACCACATCGCAGACGATCCTTTTCCGGACGACACCGTCAGAATTGGCGCGGTGGGGACGCCAACTGAGTTTGGGCCCATGGTCGACCGGCTGGAGGCGGCGTTCGGGAATCGCATCCTGGCACGACACTGGGAGGCCGTGACCAGTTCTGCCCATGCAGGCCAGTGCATTCACTTGCTGGAAGTATTTCATCCGGAGGCGGATAAGTGGACCATGCTGCAATCGCTTTGTCGCACCGTCGGCCTGGACTCCAATCGCGTCGCAGCCGTTGGCGATGGACTCAATGATGTGTTGTTGATTCAGGAGTGTGGGCTCGGAGTGGCTGTCAAGAATGCCGACGCCCGGGTGCTCGCAGTCGCCGATGCCGTGACCGATGCGCACCACCAGCACGGTGTTGCCATGCTCATCGATGACCTGCTGGAGGGTCGGCTGCGACTTGGTGGTACTCGAACATGACCGAACACTCGGATCGCATCGACCACCCCCTCCAGCGGCATGACGGCGTTGGCGTCTTGACGGCAGCCGAGGCGGCGTTCAAGGCCGTACTCGAAACCGATGCGATGGTGACGCGACTGATTGTGACCGAGAGCCACGCGACTCGTGCGCTCTTGAGAACGCTGCAGCAGGACGAAATCAGAGAATTGCTCCGGCGGCATCGTCTTGTCGATCGCATTGTGGGCGATGCAGGCCGCGGATTGGATTTGACAGCATGGGAAGCATGTGACGGCCGGAGAATCCTCGCCATCATCACTGGGCCCACTGCAGTGTCGGGCATCGGCGTGCTGGAACGTCTTTCGGCCACCCCATTTGAGGACACCGAGGCCGTCGCCGTGCTATTGGAAGACTCTGGGGAAGCGCCTGAACTCAGGCCACGACTTGCTGCCGCTGGGCTCCCGTTGATCGAAGCGAGGAGTGTGAGCCATGTTCGGGACTCCATTGAGCACGCGCTTCGTCTGAGCCGTGGCGCGCGTCGCCCCTGTGTCATTGTCGCCGAGCGCGAGATCTTTCAAGCCTCGGCCAGTCTGGACATGCGCCCCAATCGCCAAGATGATAAAGTGCCGGCTGGCCCGCCCCGGCGGCGTGGCCCGCGGTGGGAGGAAGTCGGTGGCCCCCTGCGGATTGCACGCCGGCTGGAGTTGAATCGGCCGCGATCAATGCCCAATCTTGGCGAACGTGCCGAAGTGGGGTTTGTGGTCGCTGGGCAAGCGGATCGGGCGCTGCGTCGCCTTGAGGTCATCCTCGGTGTCGAAGGCCGACTCCCAACGCTTTCGCTGGTGCTCACCCATCCGGTGGATGAGGCAGCGTTGGAGCGATTGGTGCTTCGATGCCGATCTGTGGTGGTCCTCGAACCGCCCGGACAGTTGGTGGAGATGAAGCTCGTGCGTCTGGCCCAGCGTTTGGCTCAGGAGAATCGCCAGCCTGCAGTCGTATGGGGAAGTGTGCTGCCCGAAGGGGAAACGCCGGCTCGCTTGGCCCATCCATCGCCGCTGGCTCGTGTGTTGGCACCACTGATCGAAGGCCTCGTGCCAGGGACGCCGCTGTCCTTTCGTTTGAGTCCTGCGCCGCCCGCGGTGCCGATCCATCTGGAACGCCCGGCCTTCGGGAGCCGAGGCCACGCCATTGAATTGCGTCAACTTCTGGAGACAGCCATCAGCGAGATGGATGGTGAAGACGACGAGACGGCCGAAGATATGGACACCGCAGCCACGCCGGTGCGATGGTGGCTGGAAGGTCGCTGGTTTGGTCCCGCCGAGGGGCGCACGGCGATGGCTGAGGTTTGGACCGAGTCTGGTTTCAAACGACGGGGCGCCGCGGCGGTTCGCCAAGCTGGGTCGGATGGTGGATCATGGCTTATGGTTGTGGCAGCGGGACCTCCTTCCAGCGGCGGAGACATTGAGGGGATGGTTACGGGTGCCATCCCGGCGGCGCATGCCGATCAACTGCGGGTGGTACGTCGATCCGGCGGCATGCAGAGCGAAATGCACCGAGCCACTCAGGAGGCCAGCGCCTTTCACGGGCTCACCGTGCTCATCGTGGAGGATTCCGCCCCGCCGCGATTTGATTCCGTCTCGATGGAGCGGAGTCTTCGCAACATCGACCGTGTGGGCTATCAGCAAGTGCAACGAATCACTTGGCCGGCAGATCGGGCCTGTGTGATTCGCCAACCTGCCGGCATGAAACGACGCGAATTGCGAGCCGTCGAAGAGGTTGCCGCAGCCAAGACCACCAGCGGCGTGGCTACGGTGTCGCTTCGATGGCCGCCTCGACTGGGCGGGCGGGTGCATCCCTTAGTCGAGCAGGTGGAAGTCCACCGCACGCAACCTCCAAGGCGGGGCATTGGGGCCGATGATCCGCCCCGCACGCCAGAGTTTCTCCATGCACAACAACCGGTGTGGTATGCGCATCTGGCTGGCGTTCGTGGCGGCGGAGGTGGCGTAGTCGGGCAGATTCTGGAGCGGGCCGCGGTGGCGGCGGGGTACCACGTGGAACTGGCCGTTGACCCGTCTCCCATTGGGCCAGGCCGGCGAGCTGGAGCCCAGATCGTGTATTCGCGGCCCAGCAATGATCAGGAGCAGGCCAGTGTGCCTCCCATCGTGCCGTGGGGGGAAGCCGACTTGCTGCTGGGATACGACCGCGGGGCATTCTTGCGCGCAGTGGATCCTGGCGGGCCGCTGCAAGTGGCCTCCAACGGCCGGACCACGGTGCTCGTCAATACAGGTTTGTTTGACGATGAGTTGGACCGCATCGACCATGTGGACGAGCAAACGGAGATCATTGAGGCCCACCTTCCGAAGGTTGGTCGGCCCGGTGGCGTGTTGGCGGCCGATCTGACTGACGTGTGCAGGTACCGATTTCACAACGAACGATTGGCGGACGTCGTGCTGCTCGGGCTTGCTTGGCAGTCGGGCGCGATTCCGTTGTCGCTGGATGCCATGCACCGTTCCATGCAGCAGGTGCAGAAGCAAGGAACAGCTCGCCTCAAGGAAGCATTTGAATACGGCCGCGAAGCGTGGCTTGACCCCGAGTCGCTGCTGCGGCGACAGGAGCGAGTTGTTGAACCGGGTCGACGCTCGGTGCGCCGCTATCGCTTGATGCTCGCCAAGCGTCGGCTTGCAGGTGGCGACCGGGCCGGCCAATTTCGACGACTTGCGGAACGAGCCCTTGAAGATGTGCCGGGTCTGCTCGAGACGGCTCCAGGGCGCGAAGCGCACCGTGACTTCGTCGTGGCCCTCCGGCGGTGCGTCACATGGGGTGGACTCGACATGGCAGAACGCTTTGCCGATCGAATCATCGCCTTGTACAAAGCTGATCGCGGAGACACTGGCCGAGCGCTCGTTCGATCCGCAGTGCTTCCGCTGGCCGAGGCCTTGCTCATTCGAGACGCGGTCTACATCGCATCCATGGCAATCGGAGGCGAGCACCGTCGACAGACTAGGCAACGGCTCAATGTGCGTCGCGGCCGCGGAGATCACATTACGGTGCGGTACCTGACTCGGCTCGAGTGCACCCTCGTCCGATGGAGATTTCGAGTTGACCTGCGGACCAGCGACTGGATGGCCCACGTACTCGCGGCGATGCGCTTTATGCTTCCACATCGATTCCGCGGAAGCCGCGGCCAACGGCATGTGCGGACGCTTGTGACCGAAGTCGTCATGCAGGCCACCAGCGCGCCTCCGGAAGAGTACGAGTCGTGGCGTGCCGTGCTGGAACACCTGCACGCGTACGCCCTGGACGGGCGCCTCCGCCGAATCAGCCCTGCGGCGCTTCGCAGAGAAATCAAGCGCGGAATCGCCGCGGGGGAGCCGAAAGGCGGAAGTTGAGAAGCGGGGAGGGGGCGACCCTATTGAATGCCTGGCTGACTGATCGCCACTCGCCGCAACTGGCCGCATGCAGCATCGATGTCGCGTCCGCGACTGGCGCGGATGTGTGCATTGATGCGCCGGCCACGGAGGACTTCCTGAAAGGCGTGGACATCGGCGTCGGTCGGTCGATCGAACGGCAGGCCGGGCACCTGGTTGTACCTGATCAGGTTGACGTTGCAGCGAAGCGTGCTGGCCAGGTCGGCAAGCATGCGAGCGTGATGAGGTCGGTCGTTGACGCCACGGAGCAGAAGATACTCAAAGGTGATCTCGCGACCGGTCGCATCGAAGTAGTCGCCGCACGCGGCAAGAATCTCGGAGATACTGGTGTGGGCGGCCCATGGAATCAACTCCCGCCGCAGCCCGTCTTCGGGCGCGTGCAGACTGACGGCCAGCGTGACCGGGATAGAAAAATCTGCGAGCCTGCGAATGGCCTCGGGCAAGCCGATGGTGGAGACGGTGATCCGCCGGGCACCGATGCCAAGCCCCCAGGATGCATTCAGGGTTTTGATGGCGCCTGTGACGGCGGCGTAGTTGGCCAGCGGTTCACCCATACCCATGAAGACAACATTCGTGACACGGCCAGTGCCCAGCCTGCCAAGGCGGTGGGCCTGTTCCACGATCTGGCCTGCCGAGAGATTTCGCTCTAGTCCACCAATGCCGGACGCGCAGAAGGCGCACCCGACCGGGCACCCGACTTGACTGGAGAGGCAGGCCGTGGCGCGCGATTCGGTCGGTATCAATACGGTCTCAGTCGAGGCCGTGGCGCTGAACAGCGGCCAGCCAATGAGCAACTTCCGTGTGCCGTCGCTCGCCAGTTGATTGGCCAACTCCTGCCCCGTCTCGATCGGCAGCATTTCGGCCACCATGGCACGGTGATCGGCCGAGAGATTGGTCATCTCAACTGGGTCGACGACCTGCTTCTCATACACCCAATCGATGAGCTGGCCGGCCGTGAACCCGGGCATCCCCACGCCTTCACACCACGCGCGGAGGCTGTCGGGGTCGTGGTCGAAGAATCCCACAGACGCGGTCAAGAACTGACGCCCATGGTCAAGTCAACCACTCGGTGTGAGATGTTCTCCGATGAGAGGAACCGTGCCGTCGCCGTGATGTTGTCCATTGTGATGCGTCGCCCGTCCGGATTGACGCCCCGCGATCGCATGAACTTCTTCAGCGTCCCCGGCAATCCGAACTCGACATTCTCGTGGAACACATCGTGCTGTTCAACTTCGACATCGCCGCCTGCAGATTCGATCAGGTGCAGGATGAGCTGCTGGACAAGGTCCTCCGGGGCGCTGGCGCCGGCGGTCACGAGCACGTCTTCGGCTCCAGTAAGCATCCCCGGAGTCAACTCGCTGCTGTCGTCCACCAACACCGCTCTGGTGCCAGAGGCCTCCGCGAGTTCCCGAAGCCGCTGTGAGTTGGAACTGTTTCGAGATCCCACCACGATGACCAAGTCACACTGCGAGGCGAGTTGCCGTACCGCCAATTGTCGATTGGTGGTGGCGTAACAGATGTCGTCGCTGGGCGGCTCGTGAATGGCGGGGAAGGCCTCCTTGAGCGCTTGGATAATGATCGAAGCATCGTCCATGCTTAGAGTGGTCTGCGTCAGGTAGATCAGTTTGTCGGGATCGTCAATCTGAAGTGACGCAATGGCGTCCACCGAGTCGACAATTTGAATGGACTCCGGCACCTCGCCTCTTGTTCCGATGACTTCTTGATGGTCTTCGTGACCAATGAGCAGGATTTGCCAACCTCTGGCAGCGTACCGAATGGCCTCTGCGTGGACCTTGGTGACCAGTGGGCAGGTGGCATCAATGGCAATCAGGCTGCGGCGGGTGGCCCGTTCACGAACGGACGGGCTGACCCCATGGGCGCTGAAGACCAGAATCGCGCCCTCGGGAACATCGTCGATGGACTCGACAAAGATCACACCGCGGTCAATGAACCGCTGCACCACGAACTTGTTGTGCACGATTTCGTGGAAGACATGGATTGGCTCACCATCCACGACGTCGAGCAGTTGTTCAACCACGTCGATCGCCATATAGACGCCGGCGCAGAAGCCGCGTGGGTTGGCCAGCAAGATCCGCATGGGTGCTCCTCCCCGGATGAACGAGGTCCACAGTAGGCGGTGCCAGTCCAGGTATGGATCCCTTCCACCGATCGGGCATGATAGCCTGCCGCCCGCAATGGGCAGCGATATACGGGACATGCTGAACCGATGGGGGCCAGATCACTGCGAGCAGGTCTCGCCCGAAGAAGCATTGGCCTATTGCCGCATACTCACGCTCGGGCACTATGAGAACTTCAGTGTGCTCAGCCGAGTCGTACCGGAACGCTTGCGTGATGGCGTCAGCGCGGTCTACGCCTATTGTCGGTGGGCCGATGATCTCTCCGATGAGGCGGGCGATCCGGCCGTGGCAAGGGAGCAATTGGCATGGTGGCGGCAGGAACTGGGCCTGTGCTTTGATGGCAACCCGCGACACCCCGTCTTTGTCGCGTTGGCGATCGCGGCGGAGCAGCATGAATTGAATCGCACGCCATTTGATCAGCTCCTCGATGCGTTTGAGCAGGATCAAGTGCAGAACCGGTATGAAACGTGGGACGATCTGCTCGTCTACTGTGGTGGCAGCGCCGATCCGGTGGGGCATCTGGTGCTGAAGATGTCCGGTGAAGAGATGAATGAATCACAACTGCTGGCGAGCAATGCCGTGTGTTCCGGGTTGCAACTGGTCAATCACTGGCAAGACGTGCGGCGAGATGTGATCGAGCGAGATCGCATCTACATTCCAAGGGACATGGTGCAGGTTCCCAATTTCGAAGACCGCTTGCTCAGCACCGCCCGCGTCGGCCACGCGCCGGACCAGGAGTTTCTGGCCGCCTATCGGGGCGTCATGGCAGATCTCGTGGAACGTACGCGGCCCATGTTGTCGCAGGTGATCCCATTGATGGCCTCGGTGCAGCCGGACATTCGCCCAATGCTGTGGCTGTTTGCAGCAGGGGGGTCGTCCATTCTCGACGCCATTCAAAGGGCTGGCCATGAGACGGTGCTGTATCGCGTCTCGCTCTCGAAGTGTCGCAAACTCTGGCTGCTGTGGCTGGCATCACGTCGGGACCGAGCCGCATGAGTGGCGGCTGCTCCATCTCGCCGCCCGAAGCAGCCCTGGCTTGGTGCCGGCAACTTGTGAAGCAGCGGGCAGGGAATTTCTACTGGGGGCTGCGGTTGCTGCCGGAGCCACGCCGCTCCGCCATGTATGCGATTTATGCGTGGATGCGGCAGGCCGATGACATAGCCGACGATGACGTGGATCAGGCCCACGCCCGCGAGGCATTGGATACGTTTGCAGCGCAGACCGAAATGGTGCTCTCTGGACTGCCCTTCGGGGACACACACATGTGGCGCTCCCTGGCTTGGGCGAACCAGACATGGGAGTTGCCGCACGAACCATTCTTCGACATGCTTCAGGGCCAGCGTGACGACCTCAGCGGCCGCGTTGTCGAAACCAGCGACGACCTGCTGGACTATTGCCGTAAGGTCGCATCGACGGTCGGCATTCTGTGCATCACGGTGTGGGGATATCAAGACGAGAAGGCGTTGGCGCTGGCCGAGCAACGGGGGATCGCCTTGCAACTGACCAACGTACTGCGCGATGTGGGTGCCGACATCGCCAGCGGGCGCTGTTATCTGCCAGCGCAGGACTTGCGATCACGCGGATTGGCTCCTACGACGCTCGCTGCATGGACGCCGCCGGAGGCCTGCGAAGCGTTGGTGCGATTCTGGTGTCGACAGGCCCGGGATCGCTATGAATCGTCCGCACCACTTGAGCACATGGTGTCCAAAGACTGTCGCAGCACGCTGCAAGCCATGACCGCCATCTACGCAGCATTGCTTGATCGCATCGAGCGGAACCCGGCTCGCGTCTGCGGTGTGCCGGGCGTGCGGTTGTCCAAGTTGGCCAAGGTCCGCATTGCCCTGAAGGCATGCCGTCGGAAGCCATGAGCCGCGACGTTGTCATTCTTGGCGGTGGTCTGGCCGGGCTGGCAGCGGCGCTGCGACTAGCAGCGTCAGGTTGGCGACCGGTTGTCGTGGAGGCGCGCCGCCGCCTTGGCGGGCGAGCGTGCAGTTTTTCTGACAAAGATGCCGGCCGTTCGCTGGACAACTGCCAGCATGTCCTGATGGGGTGCTGCACGCAGCTGCTTGATCTGTACACCAAGCTCGGCGTCGCTGACAATATCGACTGGCACGAATCGACCACGTGGCTGCGGCCTGATGGTGGCCGTGACGTCATGGGCCCGGGATGGTTGCCGGCCCCGCTGCACATGGCGGGTTCATTGCGACGGATGGAAATGCTGAACCTTGGGGAAAAGCGACGACTCGCGTTTGCAATGTGGAAATTGCGTCGTATAGGCATGCGAGGCCGCGCCGCGGCCCGTGGCCAGACCTTTGCCTCGCTGCTGGATGCGTGGAAGCAGGGTGATCGCGCCCGCGCGTTGTTCTGGGAGCCAATCATCGTGGGGGCCTGCAATCTCGTCATGGACGAAGTGGCCGCCGTCCATGGCATGCAAGTCTTTCAGGACGGGTTTCTGGCTGGCCGTTGGCAGGCCACCATGGGCGTGCCGTCGGTCCCGCTCGAGTGCCTCTACGCACCGGCCACTGCCCTCATCGAACAGGTCGGTGGTGAAGTACATCTGGGATGTCCCGCGACGAGCATCGCCCTTGAGGGAAGGCGGGCCATCGGGGTTGAGACCAGGCAGTCATTCATCCGGGGCCACTGTGTGCTTTCCACGCTTCCGTGGGAGCGGCTCGACGCCATTCTGGAGCAGGGGCATCGCGATCTCGATGCGCGGCTGCGTGCGCTTCCCGGCCTTGGACACAGTCCGATTCTCGGTGTCCATCTCATGTTCGATCGGGCCGTCATGGACGAGCCACATCTGGTGTTGCCGGGACGGGCTGTGCACTGGCTCTTCAACAAAGGCATCTCAGCCGAAGGCGTGCAGCACGTACATGCGGTCATCAGCGGTGCAGACTCGTGGATGGAACTGAAGGAGTCTGCGATCCGCCAGCGTGTGATGCGCGATGTCATCGAGGCCTACCCCGCGGCCGCCCACGCGGATCTCCTCCAGTGTCGCCCGGTCAAGGAGCGAACCGCCACGTTTCGCGCAACACCGCAAGCGGAACTGCTCAGGCCCCGGGCTGCGCCGAGCCCGGTCGGCGCTCACGGCGGCGACATCGCAGGGCTCTACCTCGCTGGAGATTGGTGCGCGACCGGCTGGCCCGCCACCATGGAAGGCGCCGTCCGAAGCGGCTACAACGCTGCGGAGGCGATTGTGGCGAGTTGAGAGCCTGCCGCTGCGCTGAGACCTTAGTCCACGACCGCTCGACTCCCACGCGGCGCCGATGCGAACCCATCGGCGCCCAATTCGTTGACGAGGAAGGCCCATACATCGGCGACTTCGTCTATTCGCATGGACGTGGGCTTGCCGGCTCCATGGCCAGCCTTTCGGTCGACACGAATGAGCACCGGGGGGGCATCAGCGGACTGCTGCTGCGCGTGCTGGAGTGCGGCGGCGAATTTGAAGGAGTGTCCGGGCACCACCCGGTCGTCGGTGTCGGCCGTTGTGATGAGCGTGGCCGGGTAGGTCGTTCCTGGCGTGAGGTTGTGGTACGGCGAGTAGGCGTAAAGGGCCGCAAACTCTTCGGGCACCTCCGGATCGCCGAAATCAGGAATCCACGCACGGCCAATGGTGAACTTGGGATACCGAAGCATGTCCATCACGCCAACGGCCGGCAGGGCCGCTGCGAACAACTCTGGACGCTGGCTCATCACGGCCCCAACGAGCAGGCCGCCGTTGCTCCCGCCTTGAATGGCCAGACGCTGCGGGCTGGTATAGCCATTGCGAATGAGCCACTCGGCGGCTGCAATGAAGTCGTCGAAGACATTCTGCTTGTCCAGTTTGGTGCCGGCCTCATGCCACTCCCGGCCGTATTCGCCCCCGCCACGCAGGTTTGCAACGGCCAGTACGCCACCAATCTCCATCCAAGCAAGCCGAGATGGCGAGAACGACGGCATCAGTGGAATGCTGAAACCACCGTATCCGTAGAGCAGGGTCGGGAGATCGCCGGTCCGTTCGAGGTCCTTCCGGTGCGCAATGGACATTGGAATGAGTGTTCCGTCCTTGCTCTCATAAAAGACCTGCTTGACCGTGTACAGATCGGGGTCAAAGTCGACTTCTGTGGCCTTCCAGAGTTTCGTCTTGTTGGCCTTAAGGTCATGCCGGAAGATCTGCGGGGGGCTGGTGTAGGACGCGTAACTGTAAAACGTCTCAGGATCGCCTGGCCACCCCGAGAGCCCCGAAGCGGACCCAATGCCAGGAAGCGTGACATCACGAAGATGCCGGCCATTCATGTCGTGTACCGAGAGCCTGCTCGCTGCATCATGCATCCAGGAAGCAGCCAGTTGGTTGCCCACGTGGGAGACGCGACGGAGCGTGTCTTCCGACTCTGGAATCACAACCTTCCATGATCGCTTCGACGCGGGCGCGTCGAGGTTGATCGACACGACGCGCCCAAGCGGCGCCTCGTTGGTCGTTCGAAACAGGAGTGTGCCACCTTGATTGCCGACAAAGGCCCACTCGTCCTCGAATTCGTCAATGAGCGGCTCAAGTGTGCTACCAGTGCGAGCGAGGTCCTGCACCATCACCTTGTTCTCGTCGCCGCCTTTCCAGACGTGCACAATCAGCCAGCGGCCGTCATCGCTGACCGTTGGCGACCACCCCCAGTGCGGCTCTGCTGTGTTCTGGTGGACGAGTACATCCTCAGATTGTGGGGTATTCGTGCGATGAAACCACAGTGTTTGATACTCATTGGCAATCTGCAAGGCCTCTCCATCTTCGGGCTGGGCGTACCTGGAGTAATAGAAGCCACTGCCATCAGGCCTCCAACTGGCGCCGGAGAACTTGCTCCACGCAATGTCATCGGGCAGGTCCTTGTTGGCCTTGAGATCACGAATCTTCCACGTTTTCCAGTCGGATCCGCCCTCGGAGATGGCATAGGCCATGTACCGACCGTCTCGACTGAAACTGGTGCCGCTGATCGCCACCGTGCCGTCCTCTGACCATGTGTTGGGGTCCAGTAGCGTGCGAGGCGTTCCGTTGATCGTATCGGCCGCATACCACACAGACTGGTTCTGCAAACCATCGTTGTGCGTGTAGTAGTACACGCCGCCAACCTTGATTGGCGAACTGGTGCGATCATAATTCCACAACGCTTCGAGCCGGGCTCGAATGGCAGCACGCTCAGGGATCGCGTGCAGGTGCGAGAAGGTCACTTCGTTCTGCGCATCCACCCAATCGGAAACGTCTGGATGCTCCCGCACGTCACCTTCCAGCCAGCGGTACGGATCGGGCACGAGTGTCTGGTGCCAGGTGTCAACAATGTCACCACGGACAGCGTCCGGGTATGTGAGCGCCGGCTCCGCAAGCAATGCGGGGGCCAGTACGGCAAGGGCGATGATCATAGCAATCTCCTCTCAACCGACAATGTCGGGCAATTGAAACATGTCGGACGTCAGAACGTCGGGGCCGTCCTCGGTAATGAGCACGTTGGCCTCATAGTGCGCCGTCAGCGATCCGTCGACCGTCCGGATCGGCCACGCGCCGACGTCCGAGGTGACCTCATGCCCGCCGGCAGCAAGCATCGGTTCGACGGCAAGCAGAAGCCCCGGTTCAAAGACCCGAAACGCATCCGGCCACTCGTTGGCTGTGGTTGGCACCACGTTGGACACAAAGGGGGCCGTGTGCAAGGTCTTGCCGTATCCATGACCGCCCAGCCCACGAATGAGCGCGTACCCAGCTTCGTGCTCGACGCACTTCTGTACCGCGCGAGCCCAATCTAGGAGTGGTCGGCCCGGCTGCATGGCATCGATGCCGCGGCTAAGCGAGTCAACGCCCGCGGCCATCAGTGCGCGGGCTTCGTCGGAAACCGCAACGATGCCGTAGGTCCAGGCAGCATCACCGATCCAGCCCTTGTACAGGACACCGATGTCGATGCTCAGCACATCACCCTCTTCAAGTGGCCGCGTGACATCTAGGTGCGTGCCATGCACAACACAGTCATTGAGGGAAAGGCACGAGTGGCTTGGGAACGGACGCTGTCCGGGAATGCGATACCGCAGGAAGCAGGATGTACTGCCCAATTTCTTCAGTGTCTCGCCGACGAACGCGTCCACGGTCTCAAGGGTCAGGCCAGCGTCCAGAAAGTCGGCGAGCGCTTCATGCAGCCTGCACACACGCGCGGCAGCTTCACGTGCGCCCGCAATCTGGGTTTGCTTGGTCAGCACCATCACGAGTCCTCGTCGTCAGAGGACTCTGCCAGGAACTGGACCGGCTGTCCATTAAGGAGCACGATCGGCGGTGGAACAGCGCCAAACTCCCATGCAATCGCGCGGGGATCACGCTCATCAATGACCTGCACATCGGCTCGCTTGCCAACTTCCAGCGAGCCGACGTCGTCCTCGATGCCCAACACAACGGCCGCGTTCCAAGTGGCGGCGATCAATGCCTCGGCTGGCGACAAGCCGCAGAATCGGCATGCCAATGCGATGGCCAGTGGCATGGACGGAGATGGGGCCGAGCCGGGGTTGCAATTCGTGGCGATGGCGATCGCGGCGCCGGCATCAATCAGTTTGCGACCAGGCGCGTATCGGCCGTCTAGATGGAATCCGCTGGCTGGAAGCAGGACACCAACCGTGTCGCTTCCTGCCAGTGCCACGCCATCGGCATCGCTGATGGCTTCCAGATGATCAACACTCTTGGCGCCCAGTTCAGTGGCCATTGGGACGCCGCCGAGGCTGTTGAATTGGTCCGTGTGCAAGCGGATCGGACAATCCAGTTCGACCGCCCTTGTGAACAACCGGCGTGTGTCATCGAGCGACCACGCGCCTGTCTCCAGATACGCATCACAGGTGATGCTGGGAAACTCATCCACGACCGCCGGCAGCGTTTCCTCGATGACGCGGTCTGCAAAGTCTGCCAGGTCGGGATCGATGGCATGGGCACCGAGGAACGTGCCGATGATTTGTTGGTCCGCTTCCTGTGACACCTCATGGATCGCCCGAAGCATCTTGATTTCTGTGTCGGTCCTCAGGCCGTAGCCGCTCTTGACCTCAACGACGCCGGTGCCGTAGACCTGCATGCGGCCAACCCGCGACAGCAGGTCGCTGGCGAGCACTTCCTGCGAAGCCTCTCGCACGGCGTGCACCGTAGAGAGGATGCCGCCGCCCGCTTTGAGGATGTCGATGTAGGAAGCACCGGCGAGCAGGTCCGCCCACTCGGCCAAGCGTGATCCTGCCCAGCAGGCATGGGTGTGGCAGTCGATCCATGTGGGCAGCACAAGCCGGCCGTCGAGATCGAGCACGACGTCCGCAAGTTGGGGCTCTGGTGGCGTACCGTCGCCAATGGCGCTGATGCGACCACTCTCAACGGCAAGCCATCCGTGCTCAATTTCGCCCAGATCCCGCATGGCCTCGCCATGGCGTGGGCCATCGTCCCCTCGCATCGTCAGCAGTCTGGCATTGACAATCGTGACATCTGGCATCTGTGCTTCACCAATCCCTCATGGGAACAACGACCCCTTGCTCGTCTGCGCACCGCTGCGCAGCCTGATACCCGGCATCAGCGTGGCGGATCACACCCATCATCGGGTCATTCCGCAACACCCGAGCGAGCCTGCGATCGGCTGCCTCGGTGCCATCGCACACAATGACCTGCCCGGCGTGCTGGCTGTATCCAATACCAACGCCGCCGCCATGGTGAAAGGACACCCAACTGGCGCCGCTTGCGGTATTGACCGCGAAGTTCAACAGCGGCCAGTCGCTGACAGCATCGGTGCCGTCCTTCATGGCCTCGGTTTCACGGTTGGGCGAAGCGACCGAGCCGCAGTCAAGATGATCGCGGCCGATGACGATCGGCGCAGACACCGCTCCACTGCGAACCATTTCGTTGAATCGAAGCCCAGCCCGGTCACGCTCGCCAAGCCCGAGCCAGCAGATGCGGCAGGGGAGCCCTTGAAACGCGACCCGCTCGCCGGCCATGGTCAGCCACCGGTGGAGCCCTGTGTCGTCAGGGAAGAGTTCCATCAGCGCTTGATCGGTTGCGGCGATGTCGGCGGGATCACCCGAGAGCGCGGCCCACCGAAACGGGCCTCGTCCAATGCAGAACTGGGGCCTGATGTACGCGGGGACGAACCCCGGAAAGTCGAAGGCCTGCTCGAAGCCTGCCTCGAGCGCTCGCTGGCGGATGTTGTTGCCGTAATCGAAGGTCTTGGCGCCGCGGGCCTGCATCGCGACCATCAACTCCACATGCTGCCGCATGGACGCATTGGATCGGCGCAGGTAGTCGTCCGGGTCTTCTGCGCGGCGCGTATCGGCTTCGACCCGGGTCCATCCGGATGGGTAGTACCCATTGAGTGGATCGTGGGCCGAGGTCTGGTCGGTCAGCACGGCGGGGGTGATGTCTCGGGCCTGCAGTCGTTCCAATAACGCAACGGCGTTTCCGAGCCAGCCGACCGACACGGCCTCGCCCGAAGCGGCCGCTGTGACGGCTCGGTCGATGGCGGCATCGAGGTCTTCGATGATCTCATCGAGGTAACGATCAGTCGCCCGTTTCTCAAGCCGCTCACGGCACATCTCCGCAATCAAGCAGACACCGTCATTCATTGTGACCGACAAGGGCTGTGCACCTCCCATGCCGCCGCATCCGGCCGTGACACAGAGTTGTCCTCGCAGCGTGCCGCCGAAGTGCTGCCGTGCGCACTCGGCAAAGGTCTCGTAGGTTCCTTGGAGAATTCCCTGCGTGCCAATGTAGATCCACGAACCTGCGGTCATCTGACCGTACATCATCAGGCCTTCAGCCACGAGCTGATCGAAGTGCTTCTGGGTCGCCCAGTGGGGCACCAGATTTGAGTTGGCGATGATGACCCGTGGGCTGTCCTCGGTGGTCGTCATGATGCCGACGGGCTTTCCAGACTGCACCAGCAGCGTCTCATCCGCAGCCATCGATTTCAGCGAGGCGATGATGGCATCGTAGGCCTCCCAGGATCTTGCCGCTTGCCCGCGGCCGCCGTACACCACCAACTGCTCGGACAATTCGGCCACTTCCGGGTCGAGGTTGTTCATGAGCATCCGCATGGCCGCCTCTGCGCCCCAAGACTGGCACGTCCTGGTGTTGCCGCGGGGCGCGTGAATGATTCGGGCGTGTGATTCGGCGGTCTGGCTCATCTCTGCACTCGATTGGGGGGCGTCGAATCCGGTCAGGGTAGCAGGCTGCCTTCGGCGATCACGCCGGCCAATGCTTCGATATCCGGCGATGGGGCGCGGTCGCCGTCCAGCGGTGGAACCAGCGTTCGGACCGCCGCATGGACCCGTTCAACCCCCACGCCGCTCCGGAGCGGGCGTTGGTGCTCGATGCCCTCGGCTGATACCAGCAGTTCAATCGCAACAACCTGCATGGCCATGGTGACCGATTCCCGCAGGTGCCGCGCAGAGGTCGCACCCATGGAGTTGTAGTCTTCAATGCCAGCCGAAGTCGGCACATTGCCGACGCTTGCGGGGGTTGCCAGCACCTGCAATTCATTGCACAGGGCCGCGGCTGTGTACTGGGCAACCATCAGCCCGCTGTGCAGCCCCGGTCGGCAACTGAGGTAGGTCGGCACCGGATTTTCGGTGTCGCGGCCACTGAGCAGCCAGAAGACACGTCGCTCGGACATACCGGCGATGTGACAGATGGCGATCTTGGCCACATCGGCTGCGATGGCCAGCGGCATGCCATGGAAGTTGCCGCCGCTGAGAATGTCATCGGGTTCCCGGAATATGAGCGGGTTGTCGGTCACGGCGCCGAGTTCATGCTCGAGCACGCTCCGGACATGGGCGAGCGTATCCATCGCCGCCCCAAGCACCTGTGGGATGCATCGCAGGCAGTAGGGGTCCTGCACGCGCGGATCGCCTTCGCGGTGGTCTTCGAGAATGGCGCTGCCCTCCAGCAGCGACAAGACTGCTTCGGCCACCGCCTGTTGACCGGGCTGCCGCCGGGCAGCGTGTATCCGCGCATCAAGCGGTCCGGCGCCGCCGCGGCAAGCATCAAGGCTCATGGCCGCGGCGCCCATGGCGGTCCCCAGCAGCATGTCCATGTCATGGCATGCCAGCGCCAGTGTGCCCGCCATCAGGTGCGTGCCATTGATCAGGGCGAGCCCTTCCTTGGCGACCAGCGTGAGCGGGGCCATGTCCGCCATCGTCAGCGCTTCTGCGGCCGGCATCGGCCCGAGTTCGCCGACCATCGCTTCGCCTTCGCCGATCAGGATGAGCGCCGCATGCGCCAGCGGTGCCAGATCACCCGATGCCCCGACCGAGCCCTTCGAGGGCACGATGGGGGTGACGTCGTTGTTGAGCAGGGCCACCAGCCCTTCGATGAGTTCAATCCGAACGCCGCTGTGACCGCGAGCCAAACTCGCTGCGAGCAGCAGCAGCATCGCGCGGACCACTTCGGCCTCAAGCGGTTCGCCCACGCCCGCAGCATGCGAGCGGAGCAGATTGCGCTGAATGTCTGCGGTTTCCTCCGGCGCGACGCGGTGCCGCGAGAGCGAACCGAACCCGGTATTGACTCCATAGACCGGATCAGGGCCTCCTGCGGCCGCGTCCACAATGCCGCGCGCCGCGGTGACCGTTGTAGCCGCTTCGCCGCAACACAGCACCACCCGGCCATGACGCGCTACCTGCACCACATCCTCAACCGCCAACGGCTCACCGATCAGTTTCAATGAAGACATCTCCGAATGGTAGTCATTCCTCCTCAACCTCCGACTTCAGTGGCACCACGCTCCCCGGGGCAAAGGGGGCCATTACCATCCCCGCATGCCTGCTCTCGCCCGTTGGGTCATCATCGTGTCCGGCTTCGCCCTCACCGTGCTGGCGTACCAGATGGCGTGGCCATGGATGCAGTCGAATGTAGGGGTGCCGGGACCGACGACGCTCCAGGCGGTGCACCCGGCTGCAGCCGTCGTGGCGGTGCTGGCCGCAACCGTGGTGGCAATTACCATTGCCACCACGATCGCTCGGCTCATCACAGGCCTCACCGGCCTGGTCGTCATGGGCGCCGGGCTCGGATGGGCCGGTCTTGGGCTGGCACCGACCCGGGACGTGCTGTTTCATGGCAACGCCTCACTGATGGCCATGGACGGCTTGGGGTGGTGCCTCCTAGTGCTGGTGGTGACGTGGGTGGCGCTCGTGCTGTGCAGGCCGGTCGCTGGTGTCCATCCGCAGCGAGATGGCGAGCCGGCCGATCCACTGACTTCAAGTGACGGACTCAAGATGCTCGTCGCAGGTCTTGCGGCGATCCCGGTCGTCTGGCTTGTCGCGCAAAGCGATTTGCGCGGGCAAACACTGGCCGCCACGATGCTCGGCGGGGTCGCGGCTGGATTGGTGGCCCGTCTGTGGTCGCCGAATGTCCAGCCGGTCTTGTTGCCTGCAGGTGTCGCGCTTGCCGGAACACTTGCCTGCTGGGTGGCCGCCATGCTGCTTCCCGAACTGGTCGATCGGGCGTACACCACCGGAGATGTGCCGAGCCTGCTGCTGCCCACTCCGATCGACTGGGCGGCCGGCTCGCTCTGCGGCGGCTCGATTGGATTCCACTGGGCGGGCAGTTTCCTCAAGCATGAAGGCGAGGCCGCGGCGGCATAGTTGGGCGATACCATACGTGTGTCTCGTGAGGATTCCCCAAATGGCCCGATTGCATGAATATGAAGGGAAGCGGCTGCTGCAGGCCCAAGGCGTTGCAGTGCCACGCGGCCGGGCGATCTGCACCCCTGAAGACGCCGCGAACGTGGCGGCGGAACTGGGTGGTCGGGTGGTCCTCAAGGTGCAGGCGTGGATCACCGGGCGAAAGGACAAGGGCGGCGTGTGCTTTGCCGACACACCGGCCGAGGCCAAGGCCCACGCCGACACGCTGCTGGGCATGCGATTCGGAAACTTCCCCGTCGAAGAAGTGCTGGTGGAGCAATGTCTGGACATTGCCCACGAACTCTTTGTGTCGTTGGCCATTGACGACGCGGCCCGGGCCCCGATGCTACTGCTGGACTGCGCCGGTGGCACCGGCATCGAGGGTCGAGCGGACGCAGTGGCCCGAGTGCCGATCAGTGTGTCCGATGGCGTCGACCGCGAGGTGGTGGACTCGGTGCTATGCGCGTCGACGCTTCCGCGGGCGTCCCACGGGGCGGTGCAGGAGGCCATTGCAGCAATCGTCGCAACTGCCACTGTGAACGAGGCCCGCTCGTTTGAAGTCAATCCGCTGGTCGTGCTCGGAGATGGCTCGGTGTGCGCAGCTGACTGCCGCGTCACTATCGATGACTACGCGGTCTTTCGACATCCGGACCTTGGCATCGAGATCGCCCGGGAACTTGATCATCCAGCAACCGAACTTGAGCGGATCGCGTACCGACTGGAGCAGGAAGACCACAGAGGCACGTTCTATTTCGCGCAGTTGCCGACCGAGGGCTGGGAGTCATCGGCGGGGCTGATCGGATTCCATGGCGCTGGCGGCGGCGGATCGATGATGTCGATGGATGCCGTGAGCAACGAAGGCTTCACACTGGCGAACTTCTGTGACACGTCGGGCAATCCTTCTGCTGCCAAGGTCTACCGGGCCGCCCGCGTGATCCTCGCTCAGGGCGGGCTGAGCGGCTACTTCGGATCCGGCTCGGGCGTCGCCTCGCAAGAGCAGTTCCACTCGGCCTACGGACTGGCAAAGGCATTCAATGAAATGGGCATGAATCTGCCCTGCGTCGTGCGCCTGGGTGGCAACGCCGAGGACCGGGCCGTTGAGATCCTTGAGGACGCGTGCAGCGAACTGCCGGCCGCGGTTGAGGGCTACCGCAAGGACGACACGCCGGCTTTCTGCGCGGCACGCTTCACGACCCTCATGGAGGCAAGTGAGCCCCGCAGTTCGGACGAACTCTCCCGATCGATCCCAGACTGGGTCGGCGGGGAGGCCACGGCAATTCTGATCGACGGAGGTCGGGTGTGGATTGACACGGCCTCCTGTGATGCTGGCTTGACCGCTCGACTGGCCGAGTGGTCCAGCGGATTGCTCAAGGATGACGGTGTTGGCCACCCGGTGCTCGCAGTTTCCAAAGACGATGCGGCAAAGGCTGACTCGGAATTCATAGCCTGCGAAATCGAATGTCTCCGGGCGGGACGCCCCGTTGTCTTCGTAGATCTGCCCATACCCGGGCTGGACGGATCGGCGGAGGCGAACTGACGTGGCCATCGTCATCGACGAAACCAAGAAGGTCATCGTGCAGGGCATCACCGGCCGCGAAGGCCGCGCCCGCACCACATTGATGCGGGCCTTCGGAACCAATGTCGTTGGCGGCTGCACGCCCGGCAAGGGAGGGCAGGAAGTCGAAGGTGTGCCGGTCTTTGACACCGTCTCTGAGGTCATGCATGCTTCCGGCGGGGGGGATGTGTCGGTGGTCTTCGTGCCGGCACGATTGGTCAAGTCGGCGGCCATTGAAGCAATCGAGGCTGGCGTCAAACTCGTCATGCTCGTACCCGATCGGGTGCCACTGTGGGATGCGATGTGGATTGCCCAGTGCGCCACGGCGCACGGGGCGGAGTTCATCGGCCCCAATACGCTTGGCGTCATCAGCCCTGGCCGTGCCGTGCTCGGGATGATCGGCGGGCGGGCAGAATCTGCTAAGCAGTGGTTCAACGAGCCGATTGCAGGCAAGACGGTCGGCGTGATGAGTCGCAGCGGCGGCATGTCCAGCAGCTGCGGGTATTACGTGAGCAGGGCGGGCCTGGGCATTTCGACGATCTGCCATGTGGGTGGCGACTCGGTGCTCGGGCTGACCTTTCCAGAGGTGGCACTCAAGTTTCAGGATGATCCACAGACCGATGCCATCGTGCTCTTTGGCGAAATCGGCGGCTCGATGGAAGAACGGCTGGCCGACTTGATGCGTGCTGGCCGGGTCACCAAGCCTGTGGTGGCCTATATCGGAGGCAAGGCGGCCAAGGAGGGCACACGCTTCAGCCATGCTGGTGCCATTATCGAAGGCGACCGGGGCACCCACGCGGGCAAGGTCCGGGCAATCACGGAGGCGGGCGGTACTGTGGTAGATGGATTCGGCGATCTGCCGGCCGCGGCCTGCGCGGCGCTCGGCGTCGCAGTGGAGGCAGCCTGACATGAGCGAACAGTGGCCAACAGCCATTACCGACATTGAACCCAATAGTGTTCGCGTGCGAGGGTACGACATCGCGGAACTCATGGGCCGGGTGTCGTTCGGACAAACGGTCTACCTGATCCTCCGCGGTGAGTTGCCCGATGAGGCGACCGGGCAGTTGATGGAGTCGATCATCGTCTCGTCCATCGACCACGGCGCAACGCCGCCGTCGGCCATGGCCACGCGGACGCTCGCATCGACCGGCGCCATGCTGAGCGCATCGGTTGGGGCAGGACTCATGTCAATCAATGACCACCACGGTGGGGCGATCATGAACTGCGCCGTTCAGTTGGGAGCCATCAGCGATCGGGCCTCCGAGGCCCATTGCTCGCTGGAAGAAGCAGCCGCTGGCCAGCTGGCAGACTGGAAGGCCGCAGGCACTCGCATGAGCGGATTCGGCCACCGGGTGCATTCCGCTGACCCACGCACGGCGCGGCTCTTCGAATTGGCCCGGGAAGCCGGAGCGTTCGGGGACCATTGTCGCACCGCCAAGGCTGTCGAGGCTACGTTCGAGGCGGCAGGCAAATCACTGCCCATCAACGTCGATGGCGCCATCGGCGCAGTCCTCGCCGACCTCGGATTCGAGCCCGAGGTGATGAACGGCCTCTTCATGATTGCCCGGGTGCCTGGCCTCGTCGCCCATGCCCGTGAAGAGCAGGCCCGCATGAAGCCCATGCGACGCATCTCGTCTACCGACCATACCTACGATGGGCCAGCCGCCCGTTCCCTGGATTGAGCCACGTGACCGACCCGATGCTCATCGAGGTGGATGGACTCGAATTGAGCACTCCTAGGCTCGTCCTCCGGCCAGTTACGACGGTCGACCTAGATGACTTTCACCGCATCATCACCTCGCCGGGAGTCCAGAAAGGCACGCTTTCATTCCCCCCGGATATCGACTTGGAATGGGCTCGCGCCCGGCTTGAAGAAGGCATCGCCAAGATGCAGGAGGGGCAGTGTGTGTACTTTCATATCCACCTTCGAGATGTGAGCGGCTGCGATGGCGCAGTGGGAAACATTGGCCTTGATCTGAACGAACGCCACCGACGTGGTCATCTGGGCTTCATGATCGAAGAGTGCCATCGGAGCAAGGGGTATGCCACGGAGGCATTGATCGCCATGGTGAAATATGGCTTCGATGAAGTTCAACTCCATCGCCTCTGCGCCAGCACCTGGACATGGAACGAGGCATCCTCCAAATTACTCTCCCGTGTCGGATTCACACAGGAAGGACGCTCCCGAGAACACCTCTGCAAGGACGGCGAGTACATTGATGCCGATGAATGGGGCATGCTTGCAACGGATCCCCGCCCCTGGAAGGAACAACCATGACCACGACAACCACATTCGGTGTCCCGGAGATTGCCGAACTCTTTCCGAACCTTATGGACATCCAGTGTGAGGGCCTTCGCGAGAACGTCGCCGCGACGTGGAACGAGGCCATCACCACCGGCTGCGGGGGCAAGGGCTGGTCCTTTGACGAGTTGCGGGCCGTCAAGTTCACGCTGCTGGCTGGTGACATCGAGATGACCTTCATAGAGCACCTCAACTCGTGTGTGCGGCAATGCATCGCGATTGCGGACGTACTGGACAGCGCCTTTGCCTGCGAGATTCCGATCGACCGCGATGTGCTGATTGCCGGGGCGTTGCTGGCCGACTGCGGCAAGCCGCTCGAGTTTGACAAGGATGCCGCTGGCACCATCGTCAAGGGCACCTTCGGCGAAGCGTTGCGGCACCCGTTCAGTGGCGTCGCCATGGCATACAAGAACGAGATCCCCCCAGCCGTGATGCATATCATCGCCACGCACAGTCATGAGGGCGAGAAGGTGCAGCGGAGCATCGAGTCGATCATCTTCCACCACGCCGACTTCGTCGACTTCGACATCGCCAAGCTGCTCGGCAAGCGAGCTGCCCAGCGTTGAGCATCACCACCGGGAGATTTCCGCCTGGGTACTGGATGGCCATCTTCGGCACCATCATGGTGATGGTGGCAATCTTCGACGTGGCGTGGGGTCTGACGACGGTGGCGATCGGCAGTCAGTTGCAGTTGGTGGCCGAGCAACTGGATGACAACAAGATCGGGATGGCGCTGGGGGGCTTTATTCACTCGTTGACGCTTGGCGTGTTCAGCCTGAGCGGCGTAGAAACAGGGGCCCACGCGAGAGAACTGTTGGCAACCCTCGCGCGGCCGGCCTATCTGGCCGAGGTGGGCTGGACTCGGGTTGGCCTTTCACTGATCGGGTGCGTCTTCGGCGTGCTTCTGATGGCAAGGGTCCGTGGCGCGATGGTGTGCTCGTTGGTATGGGCGGTCGTGATTCTGATCTGGACGATCTGGGTCACCATCCGTATCTGGGCGGTCGCCACCAGTGCGTTGGGGGATCCCTTGCAGGGCGAAGGCTTGCCCATGTTTATCGTCGAGATGGTGCTGCATTTCCTGTGGCCAGCGGCGCTGGCAACGCGAATGACGGTGGCCCTCGCGCGGCGTGAGGCGGCAGGGTGGCGATAGGCGCTTCTGACATTCTCGCGGCCCCACTTGAGACGGACCGCCCCTTCGCAGTCCGCAATCTGGTCAGTGGCGGTGTATTGCTGGCCCTCGGCTTCGTTTTCGCCCTCGTGATCGTCGTCACCGTGGTGAGCAATCGGTCTGGAAACGTGAGAGATCAGATTGGACTGGCGCTGGTGTGTCCATCCCAAATCATTCTGATCTCGCTGGTTCCGGTCGTGCTTGGAGCGATCGGCGCCCGCCGCCGCAGCTGGTCCATTCATCCGAAGACCACATTGCCATCGGCGATGGAACCGCTGCGGAAGATTCGATGGCCAGCGCGGCGCCGCGTACTCGCGGGCGCACCTGGGGCGGTGCGGACACGCTCAGACAATGGCTGCCGCGCCGTGGTCGACCTCCAATTGGCCGATTGGGCAGCAGCGGCACCAAGGCCCAGCGGCTTGGTGGAACCGGTCGCCCTCCGCGCCGCTCGGCCGGTTGGAGGGTGCCGCACTTCATTCAATCTGATCGCGATCATCCTGCTGGCACTGATCGTGGGGCCCATCTTGCTGTCGATATTCTCCAGAGGCTTCAACTCCGCCCTTGGAATCGCCGTCACCCTGATCTTCCTTGTGTTTCTGCTCCTGGTGCTGGGCCGCTCAATCGCGCAATTGCCATCGATGCAGCGTCGGCTGGCCGATGTTCCGCTCGTTTCACATTGGGCCCGCAGCGGGCTGCGCGGATTGGGGGCGGTGGCCGGGCCGGGGTGGGTCCGTTGTGGCGACGGGCTCTGGCAGGCTGACCGTGATCTGTTGCTTATTCGCCGACGGGGGCGGCACTCGCCGGAGACCAGTCTGGAGGTCATGCTCGCCGGTGCTCCGGGGCGGCTCCGCTTTGTGGTGGCAGGAGTCGACGACCCCATGCTTGCCAGACTGTGGTCGGCTTGGATGTGTCCAGAGGTCCGCCCTGACCTTGCAGCCAGTGAACTGGCTGAGGCCGCTCGCTGATTCACGGCCAACCAAGCAGGTAGCATTCGAGGATGTCTCATCAAATCGGTACACCGGGGGGGTCATGCGAGTGCTGGGCGCCGGTTGTCGGCGCACTGTTGATCACGATCGGTGTGTTTGACCTGGGCTTTGGCGCGGTCATGGCCGCCGCCTCGATTGAGTTGGGCCAAATCTCAGGTGTTGTCGAGGCGAACAGCGGGTTGATCAAGGTGGGGAGTGCGTTGTCACAGGCTACGGGCGGCCTGCTTCAAATTGGAGCGGCCGAGCGGGGTGCTGCGATCAATGAAGTACTGCGCGGCCTGCCGCCAGTCTGGATTTCCCTGTGTCTGTCCATCGGACGCTTGCTGCTCTCACTGGCGGCCATTGTGCTTGGCATCGCGCTGGCCAAGCGATCCCGTCGGGCGATGCGTCCACTGAGCGGCTGGGCGATTGTTGCGGCGGTCTGGGGCCTGATCGCCATCTTCTTCAGCATCGGCCTATATCGATTTCTTGGGCATTCGTCCGGCATTGCAGCGGCCGGCATCACCATCCTGCTCGACCTCGCAGTGCATGTTGCTTGGCCCATCACTGTGTTCTGCCGCATTCGGATTGCACGGACCACCTGATCATGACTCAGACGCTGGTAGAGATCATTGCCTCCTCCCACGCCGTCGTCGGCGGTTCCGTTCGGTCCGGTGACTACCTGCGCATTCGACCCAAGCACATCATGACCCATGACAACACGTCGGCTGTCATGGGGAAGTTTGCGGCCATCGGCGCGACGAAACTGCACGATGCATCGCAACCGGTCTTCGCCATCGACCATGACATCCAGAACCACTCGCCTGAGAACCTTGGCAAGTACGCCAAGATCGAGGCCTTTGCCGCCAAGCACGGCGTCGACTTCTACAGGCCGGGTACCGGCATCAGCCATCAAGTGATGATTGAGCGAGGCTACGTGACGCCCGGAAGCCTCGTGGTCGGGAGTGACAGCCACTCGAACATCTACGGCGCCCTAGCGGCACTCGGCACGCCGGTTGTCCGGACCGACGCTGCCAGCCTTTGGGCCATCGGCGAAACGTGGTGGCAGGTGCCACCGGTTGCCCGCGTCACGCTCAGCGGCCGCTTGCAACCCGGCGTCACCGGCAAGGACGTCATCATCGCGCTGTGCGGCGCCTTCAATCAGGACGAGGTGCTCAATCACGCTGTTGAGTTCGCCGGCGACGGCCTCTTGCAGCTCTCGATGGACCAACGGATGAGTATCGCCAACATGACAACCGAGTGGGGCGCGCTCGCCGGCGTCTTCCCCTTCGACGAGGTCCTAGAGGCGTGGCTTCTGGACCGTGCGGCGTGGATGGCCCAGCGTGGATTTCCACGGTACACGGCCGCGGAGGTCCATCAGTGGGCAGGTGCGCCGCCCATGGCCGGCCCGGATGCGAACTACGCGGCCGAGCTCGAACTGGACCTGACCAGTGTCATTCCGCACGTCTCGGGGCCGGATCACGTCAAGGTCATGCGTTCGCTGCCGGACATCGAGCGTGAACGCGTCGCGATCCAGAAGGCTTATGTGCTCTCGTGCGTCAATGGCCGCCTCGAGGATCTCCGGGAAGCCGCCTCGGTGGTCGCGGGCAAACAGGTCGCTGGTGGCGTGCAGTTCTACGTCGCCGCCGCAAGTGAAACGATTCAGCAGGCGGCCGAGGCTGATGGCACCTGGCATACGCTCGCAGCGGCGGGCGTGACTTTCCTGCCGCCCGGCTGCGGAACCTGCATCGGCCTTGGCGCCGGCACGCTGGAGCCCGGCGAAGTCGGCATCAGCGCGACCAATCGCAACTTCAAGGGACGCATGGGAAGTCGTGATGCCAAGGCGTATCTGGCCAGCCCCGCCGTTGTGGCCGCTTCCGCCCTTGCCGGTTATATCGCGGCACCGAGCACGTATGAGTCGTGCGACCTCCGCACGCACTTTGAGCGAAAGACGCTGCCCCCGCGCGGTGGCGGTGGTGGCGTGATCGATGGCTTCCCGGAATCGATCACCGGACGTGTGCTGTGGCTCCCGGTCGACAATCTCAATACGGACGGCATCTACAGCGGCGCTATGACCTACCGCGATGACGTCACCCCAGAGGCAATGGGGGCCGCCGCCATGGAGAATTATGATCCGGCCTTTGCTGATGTTGCCCAAGTGGGGGACATCATCGTGTCAGGTCTCAACTTCGGAACGGGTTCCTCGCGAGAGCAAGCAGCGACCTGCCTGAAGGTCCGCGGCATCGCGTGTGTCGTCGCAGTCTCCTTCAGCCAGACCTACATCCGCAACGCCATCAACAACGGCTTCGTGTGTCTGGAGTGTCCTGCGATCGTTGACTGGCTCCGAACGAGTGGGGCCGAGGAGGAGGCCGCCACGATCCCCGCTGGTGAGGCCACGATCGATTTCGCGGCCGCAACGATCACCATGGCTGGGCAGTCCCACCCCTTCACGCCGCTTGGAGAAGTGCCGCAGGAAATCATCGTGGCAGGCGGCGCCGAAAGCGTGGTGGCAGCGCGACTCGCGGATGCGTCCTGAGCGTCCCGGCTCCGTTACAATCCGGACTTCCTACTTGAATTGACAAGGAGTTCCCCTGTGGCCAAGTACAAGATTGCCTGGATGCCCGGAGACGGCGTGGGCGTGGACGTCATGGACGCCACCCGCACGGTGCTCGACGCCATGAACTTTGATGCTGAGTACATCCACGCCGACATCGGCTGGGAATACTGGTGCGCCGAAGGCAACCCGCTGCCCGATCGAACCATTGAGATTCTCAAGAACACCGACTGCGGTCTCTTTGGCGCCATCACCAGCAAGCCCAGGGACGAGGCAAACGAAGCGCTGGCGCCGGAACTCCAGGACACCGGACTGGTCTACTTCAGCCCGATCGTCAAACTGCGTCAGATGTTCAACCTGCACACGAATCTCCGTCCCTGCAGGGCCTATCCCGGCAATCCACTGAACTACCGCGATGACATCGACCTGACGGTCTTCCGCGAGAACACCGAGGGCATGTACGGCGGCGTCGAATGGTTCCCGCTGCCTGAGAAGATCTACGACGCCCTCTGCGACAACCCCAAGATGATCAAGTGGAAGGAGAAGGGTCTTGAGAATGTTGCCCTTTCGACCCGCATCATGTCACGACAAGGCTGCGAGCGCATTTGTCGGCAGTCCTTCGAATACGCGGCGGCCAACAAGCGAAGGTCGGTCACCCTCGTCGAAAAGCCAAATGTGCTGCGTGAGACGGGCGGTTTGATGACCCGCTGTTTCCGAGAGGTTGCCAAGGACTTCCCAGGCGTGGAGGCGTGGGAAGCCAACATCGACGCCATCTGCATGTGGATGATCAAGAATCCGCAGGACTATGACGTGCTCGTGGCGGAGAACATGTTCGGTGACATCATCAGCGATCTGGCGGCCGGCCTGATCGGCGGTCTTGGCTTTGCCTCCTCGGCCAACATCGGCGATGATTACGCGGTCTTTGAGCCAACGCATGGCTCGGCACCCAAATACGTCGGCAAGAACGTGGTCAATCCGATGGCCATGATGTTTACGGCCAAGTTGATGCTCGACTGGCTCGGCGAGCAGGAAGCTGCCGACCGGCTCGAAAGTGCACTGGCCGCCGTCATTGCCGAAGGTGCCATTGGCACCTATGACGTCAAGGGGCGTGGCAAGGGTGACTCGACGACCGCCGTTTCCGAAGAAGTGGCCCGCAGGGTCTCTGAAGCAGTCAACGCCTGAGCACGAAGGACTACGACGCCATGAGTGGGCACGACACCTCGAAGAACAACACCGACTTTGTCTCCTGGACACTGGCCAAGTGGGCGAGTGAACTGACGTATGAGTCGCTCTCTGATGAAGCGATCCAGGCCGCGAAGTTGTATCTGTACGACTCCTTCGGCTGCGCCCTTGGCGGCTCGCAGCAGCACGATGTGCAGATCTTCCTCGACCACGCCCGTGCCATGGGCGGTGCGGAGACCTGCACCGTGTTCGGATCGGGGTTCAAGACCGACCCGGTCATGGCTGCCATGCTCAACGCCTTGTGCATTCGCGCGATGGACTACAACGACATCTATTGGAAGGCCGACCCGGCCCATCCATCAGACATCATTCCGGCAGCCTTGTCGATCTGCGAAATGAATGGACGCTCCGGCAAGGACCTCATTCTCGGCGTGTGCATCGGCCACGAAGTCGAGATGCGACTGGCCGAGTTTGGCGATCCGGGCGTTCGGGAGTATGGCTGGCACCACGCCACCATCACGTGTGTCGCCTCACCCATTGTGGCCGGCCGCATGCTCGGGCTGAGCGCCGAGCAGATTCAGCAGGCTATTGGTATCAGCGTGAGCCCCAACATGTGCCTCGGCGCCGTGACGGCTGGCAAACTCACCAATATGAAGAACACCGTGGACCCGATGTCGACCCGCGCAGGCGTTGAGGCGGCGCTGCTGGCCGCCGGCGGATACAGCGGTCCTGAGCACGTGATCGACGGCAAGGAGGGGCTCGTCCACTGCTTTGAGAAATTCGGCGGGTCGTTCCATCTCGACACCTTGACCGATGGCCTGCCGACAACTTCCCGGGGCCACTGGAAGATCGTTGACTGCGGCATGAAGTCGTTCCCCATCGAGGCCCTCAGCCATGCGCCGCTGACTGCGATGATGAAGATCGTCGCCGGACACGCCCTCGACCCTGACGACATCGCCGAGATCAAGGTGGAAGTCATTGCCCGCGCCGCTGACATTCTGGGCGACCCTGCCAAGTACCGCCCGACCAGTAAGGAAACGGCCGACCACAGTCTTCCTTACTCGCTTGCGGTCGGCCTCGTAGACGGCATGGTGACGCCGCTTCAGTTTACGCAGGAGCGAATCGACGACCCCGGCCTTCATCCAGTCATGGACAAAATCAAGGTGGTACCGAATGAGGAATTCGAGTCGCTCTTCCCGAAATTCCAGCCAAGCCAGGTAACCATCACGCTCTTAGACGGCACCTCCTACTGCGAGCGGGTCGATGTGCCCAAAGGTGATCCGCGGGATCCGATGACCGAAGACGAGATCGCGGTCAAGTTCAATGCGCTCGGTTCCGAGGTGGTCGGCGAGGAAGCCTGCGATCGACTCCGCGGACTGATCATGTCCATGGAACACGAGCCCTCGATGACGCCACTCTTTGAATTGATGACGGCCAGCGTCGCCGTCTGAGCATTGGAGGACCACGATGTCACTCATCGTCACCGGGACCATCGGCATTGACACGGTGCACACGCCCACGGGCTCGGCAGACGCCGTGCTCGGCGGATCATGCGCCTACTTTGCGGCAGCGTCTTCGCACTACACGCCGACGCGGCTGGTTGGCGCCGTCGGCGAGGACTGGCCGGACGCCCACCGGACCATGTTGGAGTCGTTCCCTGGCATTGATCTGGCGGGGCTGGAAGTGCGAGCCGGGTCATCTACCTTCAGGTGGGGGGGTCGCTACTTCGACAACATGAACGAGCGTGAGACGCTGTTCACCGAACTCGGCGTGCTGGAAGAACCTCCTCCGGCCGTTCCAGATGCATTTGCTGACAGTCGATATGTCTTCCTTGGCAACACGCATCCAGCCGTTCAACTTGGCATGCTTGAGCAGTTGCCAAATCGCGTGCTCGCCGTGGCCGACACGATGGATCTCTGGATCGACATTGCACGAGATCAACTGCTGGAACTGCTGCAGGCCGTCGATGGCCTCGTCGTGAATGACTCTGAAGCCTGCCAGCTTACCGATGCTCGAAACGCCATCACCGCGGGTCGCCGCATTCTGGAACTCGGGCCATCCTTCGTGGTGGTCAAGAAGGGCGAGCATGGCTGCGTGCTGGTGCACCGCGACTCGGACGACGTGTGTGTGCTTCCGGCCGTCCCGATTGATGCTGAACATGTCGTGGACCCAACTGGCGCAGGCGACTCATTTGCCGGTGGCCTGATGGGGCATCTCGCCTCCAGTGACCGCACGGATCGCGAGGCCATTCAGGAGGGGCTCGCCTGGGGCACCATCTCGGCCTCCTGCACGCTGCGTTCATTTGGACTGGACGGGCTTTGCGGCACAGATCGCGCCGAACTCGATGCCATGATGGAACGATTTCAGAGCGCCGCTCGGGTTGGACCGCGGGCTGTCAACGCTGGCTGAGACCGGCTGCGGCTGCACCGAGCGCCTGCCGGAGCGAGCCATGGCACTGGTCAATCAAACTGCCAGCCGCTTGCGGTGCCAGTCCATGCCGCGCCGAGACTATGGCCGTCTTGAGATGCCCATGGCAGGACTCCAGAAGGGCCACAGCGTCTCCGCGGGCCATCTCGGGCTGATAGGTCAAGAGGATTCGAATGGCCCGGTCGAGCAACTTGTCATTGGTGCTCCGAATATTCACCATGAGGTCTCCATGCACGGTGCCCAGCCGTATGAATGCGGCGGTGGTGATGGCATTGAGGGTGGCTTTGGTCGCGGTGCCTGCTTTGAGGCGGGTGGAACCGGTCACCAGCTCGGGGCCGGTGTCGATGAGCAGGAGTTGATCACATCCGGGCGGACACTCCCGGGGGCTGCAAGTGAGCAGGGCGGTCGCAGCGTCCCGCCGGCTCGCTTCGGCGAGCCCGCCGAGCACCCACGGTGTGGTGCCTCCGGCTGCGATGCCAAGCACGGTGTCGGTCTCCTTGATGTTCAGGTCATCGAGCTGCGCCGCCGCCCCGTCGGGGTCATCTTCGGTGGCCTCGCTGGATCGCCGAAGCGCGGCATCTCCGCCGGCGATAATTCCGACGATCTGTTGGGGATCGGCGCCAAAGGTTGGGGGGCATTCGGAAGCATCCAGGACGCCAAGTCTTCCACTGGTGCCAGCGCCGAGATAAATCAGCCGGCCGCCGGAACGCATCCGCTCGACTAGACCATCGACGAAGGCGGCGATGATGGAGGCGCGTGCCGAAACCGCCTCCACCGCGCCTTGTTGGTCGTCCACGATGAGGCGAACAATGTCAGCGGTCGGCAACATGTCCAGCGGCGACTCATGCTCGGCCGGCCGCTGCTCGGTCGAGATATGGCCACGGTCGGGAGGAATCTGCATTGGGACAGAGTACGGGGTCAGGTGGCGCCGGGGGTCCGGTGCCGACCGGGCATCTGAACCTGAACAACAAGACCGCCGAGCAAGGCTCGGCGGTCTTGTGCTTTTATCTTGGATCAGGGGCCGACTGGCGTCAGACCATTTCCTTGAGGTTCTTGAGCGCCGTGAACTTCACGACGTTCTTGGCGGCCTTGGCCTTGAACCATTGCTCTTCGCCGGTGAAGGGATTCTTGCCAAAGCGACGCTTGGTCGCGGGCTTGCGGTGCTTGCGGATCTTCATGAGACCCGGGACCGTGAAGGTTCCGGGGCCGCGACGGCCGAGGTCCTTCTTGACCATGCCAGTCATCGCATCGAAGACGCACGCGACTTCCTTGCGGGTCAGGCCGGTGCAGTCGGCGATCTCGCCGTAGATCTGTGTCTTGGTGCGAGGCTTGACCTCGGCGGTCTTCGCAGTTTTCTTTCTAGTGGTCTTCTTCTTGGCCATGTGCAGGAATCCTTTCTGCTCTCGAATGATCTGGACCAGTTCCACTGGTCCTTGGTGTAGAGGAACAAACGAGCCACACGCTCGAATCGCTCGGGAATGTACCCATGGGCGCGCCACCCGACAAGCCGAAGATCCCTATATTTCAGTGTTTTTGTGGATTCATGTTCTGTTAATCCCTGTAGACACTGATCCATCTGGTCTGGCCGCGGCGCTGTCCACAGTGTACTCACGAATGTTCCACCGTCGGGGCATTCCCCATCGTCTTAAATGTTCGCCATATGCCATCAATCCAGTGCTCCGCAGTCGCTCGATCCATCAGCGGCTCGGTCCAGGTGAAGCCAACCCGGAGAACGCCCTTGTGCGTCAGCATCGGGATGAGCATCGGAAACCCGCCAAAGTGCACTGCTGCGGTCATGTCCACGCGAGTGGTTGTCAGCGGCGCATGATCTCCGGTCCAGTCAAGCTTTCCGATATTAGTCAGGCACCATCCATGACGGTAGCGACCATCAATGTCGTTCCAGCCATCCACCGACGCCTCAAGATCCGCTGCGGTGAAGTCGATCGGTGGCATGATTGCTGGATCGATCGCCTCGCTGAGCGCCTCGCGAAAGCGTCGCGCCACCTCCCACAGGTCGTCGGATGGTGAGATCTGCGAGAGAAAGACGCGCACGCAGAAGACTGCCATTTGAAGTTCGTGATCTGAGGGTTGGTCCTGAAACCAAGGGCGAAGATCAACCGGCACCATACTGTCGGTGTCCACCGGCCCTTGGCTGTGCCGCGCGTACGTGATCGCTGCGGCCGCAGCGAAGGCGCTCAAGACCGTGACACGTTCTGTGTGGCAACGGTCGATGAGTGAGCCAACGGCAGTCTCGTCCAAGGATCGAAACGCAACCCGGGTGCGTCGGCAGTCCAGGTCGGCTTCGTGATCAAGTGGCCAGGCGGTCATCGGTTGCTCTTCGCCGGCGGCTTCCATCGCGGCGTGCAGGGCCGCAGTCGTGTTGGGGCGCTTCAGCCGCGCTTCGGCTGGTGGCTGGACGGGCTCAGGATCAAGACGCGGAACCGCGCCTCGAAGAATGGTGCCCGCAGCCTCGATCAACTGGTCGAGCAGATGACCAAGCGAACGCCCGTCCGCGACCGCGTGATGAACTTTCAGCAGCACCCGCCAGGTCGATTCATCGGGCGTCGGCGCGAACACGGCATCCCAAAGTCGACGCCGGTCGGGCAATTCCTCATGGAGTTGTTGTTCCCATATGGCGATCATGCCTTGCTCGTCGGCCACATGGTGTACTGGCAGGGGGATGTCCTCGAACTGGACATCATCGATAAAATGCAACCCGGACCCGCCCGCGTCCAAGCGGCACCGAAGCAGTTGGTGCCGCTCAAACAGCACCTTGGCCGCCGCCGCGAAGGTGAGCTCATCAAATGGGCCGGTCCCTTCTGCCATTGCCACCATTGTGCTCGCCCCAAGGGCCCATCTCGCATTGGTCGCCGTGATGGCCTCCCAGAAGCCCAGCGGCCGCACACTATCGGTCGTTGTCATCAGCACTCGAGCCTCCTTAGCAGGCAAAGCGTATCAACCCGCGCAATCGGAGCAGATTGAACCGGCGACATCCCCCGAATGCAAGGTTCCTCTTTGGCAATTGTCGTATACGAGGCATGATGAGGTCATGCCCCCCGGACTCCCATTCATCGCGATCGGAATGATTCTGCTGGCCCTTGGCCTCGTGGCGATGTTTCTGGAGTCTGTCGGCGAGGATTGAGGGTCGCGGGAGGGGGGATCGCGAGTCGAGGCCAGCGCGGGGCGTGGTATCGTTGGGGGCATGAATTACGATCCAGGCTTCACACGCTTGATCTTTGAGCAGATGTCAGGGTACTTCTTCATGAAGGACCGCACGAGCTACTTTCTCGACTGCAACGCCGCCTTCGCAGCGTTCGCGGGCGAGACCATGGAGAGCCTCATCAGGAACTTCATCATCCTGCCGGATGATGCGGTGGAGGACGGCGGATAGCGGCGCGCGGAAGCCTGCCGACTTCCGACCCCATCGGCGGTGAAGCCGCTGAGGCCATCTCACTCACATCCGAATTCGCTCAGCATCGCCAGCAGATCATCGACGCCATAGATGTCGGGGTAGTTGCTGATCAGCATCAGCAGATCATCGACGCCAGTGATGCCGTCGCTGTTGAGATCCCACTCGCAGCCGCCCGACTCGCACTCGTCCGGGATACCGTTTCCATTGGTATCCTGGCTGGTGCCAGAGGCGATGTCGCACGCATCGGCCACGCCGTTCTCATTGCAGTCGGCCCAGTCGCCAAGCGTGACGGTGGAGCCATCGGTGGCCTGCCACGTGACATCCAAGACGTTGCGTCCTTGGAACAAGGCCTCAAATCCGACCTCGCTGGTCAGTCCATAGGCCGTCAGACGGCCAATCAGCACGCCATGGCCGTCTTGGCAGTCGCCGGTCATGATGGGCTGGGCTTCGCCCTGCTCATCGGAGGCCACTACGAACCAGGTGCCGTTGTCAGCCGAGATGGCGCCGCCATTTTCAAAGTTGGTGAAGTCGATGCCGACGTTGTTGAGGGCGTTCTCATCGAAGGGGTCGCCCGAACTGTCCAAGGCACCGATTGTGACGCGGCTGTCCCACCGCAGGTCCGGGACCAGCGGGTAGAAGGCGGGGTTGACCCCTTGCGAGGTTGGGCCGCCATAACTGCTTTGCCAGAAGCCTTCGGTCGAGAATACGGTCTTGAGTTGCGTGGCATTGCCGGCCACCGCATCGAGCCGCTCGCCCTGACCAACCATGGCAAAGAGGTCCACGGTCCACGTGTCCTGCGGCGAATCGACGAGATTCACGCCAACCACCTGATAGGACACACCCGAGAACTGCGTCGACGTACAAGGATCACCGTCACAATTCGTGTCGGCTCCAATCCAAGTGCCCGGGCAATCGACTTCCTCGGTCACGCTGCACGAAGATCCGTAACAGCAGGCGCCAGTCGGGTCGGGAAGACACAGCTCAGCGTCGCACGGGTAGTTGTCGCCGTAATAGGTGCCGCCGACGGCCGAGCACTGCGTTTCGGTGATGGTGGCGCAGGTGCCGCTTTGTAGGCAGCACGCGCCGGTGTCAGCGTCACAGACCACATCGGCGCAGACCGAACCGTCGCCCTGGAAAACACCGCCAATGCTGCTGCACTCTGATTGCGGAAGTTGTTGACATCCGCTGCCGATGCAGCAAGCACCGGATGGGCCGGGCACATGCAGGCACCCGGAGATGCTGTTGGCATACGAGGTGATGGAACTGATCGAGCCACTGGTGAAGTTGTTGGAACACGTCAGTGATGCATGCATGGTGTTGGAGGGACAATTGCAGTGCCCGGATCCCCAGTTGTGCCCCATCTCATGGGCGGACAGGTCGGTGGCGCATCCGAAGGAACCACAGCAGTTCGACTGTACGACGCCGTACTCGTTGGACGTGCAGACGGCACTAAGATAGGCCAGCCCGATGGTCGAACCAGTATTGGCACCAGTAAACAGATGCACGATGTCTCGGGCGATGCCGGGATGATTCCCGCCATTCCACTCGGCCTGAAGTTGATCGAGGCGTGTCTCGATGCTGTTGGTGCTATATGGATCGCTGCTGCTGCTTCGCACGACGATGGTCTGCATTTCGTGGGTCAAGTCGCACTGGTTCTCATACTGCAGGTTGACGCTGTTGATGACGGCATTGACGCGATTCTCGACGGCCGCCACCGAGCCGTACTGTTGGAAGAACTCATAGTCTGCATCCACAGCCATCTCGGCAGCCATGATTCCGCCGCGGGCGTTTCCGCCGGCGGGGCGATTGGACGCTGGCAGGTCAGTCACCCGCCAGCCGTCATCGACCGGACACTCATTGAGCGGCGAGATGATCGACACATCTTCGTACACCGCATAGGCATCGATATCTGCGCCAGCAACGCGGCCGTCGAGCGGCTCGGCGAACCACTGACGATCATCCTCGTCAACCAACCGCAGGCGGAATCCGTCGTCTTCTAGACCCATCGCAGCGATGACCAGCGGATGCGCCGCTTCGCGGCCCCGGAACGTGTTCACCGGGCCGGGCTGATACTCAACCAGCGAGCCATCTTCTTCCTGCACGAGCAATACATACAGTTCGCCGCGAACATCGCGCGGCGTGAAGTTGATCCGCCGCGCCTGTCCTTCGATGATCAGCGTGAGGTCGTACCCATCGGCGCCAACCGGAATGAGTTCGAGATGCTGCACGGTGCACGCCTCAAGGCTGAGCGCCTCGCAGGCCGCATTGATGGTGAGCTCACCTGTTGGGGCCGCCAAAGCCAATGGGGCGGCGGCGCAGGTTGCGGTGACAGCGATCGCCAGTCGGGTGAACGACGGTTGCGTGGTAGACATCTGAGCTCCTCTTTGGATGCGGGCAGGGCCCCCACAGGGCCACAATCAGCGGTAGGACTGCGAAACAGCAAGCTGAAACGCCCGCGTCCCTCTAGTGCACCCCATAATCACCCCCGAGTCAAGAACTTGTCCCCCAATTCCGCGACTTCAGCCCCAATTTCGCCGCTTCGCGGCCAATCGCGGACACCCACCAATTCTGAGCGGCCGAGGACGTGTGGCAAAGACGGGCTGGAATGGCGGCTGTCGGCAGTCAGAGTTTCCGACCGCGGAGCATTATGCTCCCGTTTATAGGCCGATACCGCATGAACGTGTAGCGGCAGCGTGCTCACTCAGGAGCTGGTGTCAGTGAAGAAACTCGGAGAACACTCGAAGGCGGAAGCTGGCTGCCTTGCGCTGATCACCCTCCTCGTGGCCCTCTACTTTGTCTTTGCCTTCACAGGGTTTCTGCCCAACAAGATCTCCCGCCCGATCAAGTCCTTCATGGATGATTGGAGCAACTGGATCCTCGGCAATTGAGGGCATCGCCGCGGTACACTGACCGGCTACTCAGTTCTCGCTGGACAGGTGACCGAGCGGCTGAAGGTACCGGTTTGCTAAACCGGCGTAGGGCTCACGCTCTACCGCGGGTTCGAATCCCGCCCTGTCCGTTGAACACGCCGCCCGCGCTGGGGCGGCGATTTCGCTGCTCTCAACCGGAGGGGCCTACATCGAGTGTTTCTGGTTTGCAGCAATTGGTATGGCGGTGTCGTTGCTGCTGTTGATCGGCACGCGTACAGTCGCAGCACCCGAAGGATCAGCAACATGAGCCACACGGTCTTTGTGTACGGGACACTTCGCACAGGCTTACCGAACTGGTCGGCGATGCTGGCGCCGGTACAGGGCGAGCTAGGCATCACGCAGCCTGAGTTCACCATGCGGACACTTGGCCGGTTTCCCATGGTGCAGCGAGGCGGCGAGACTGCAGTCACCGGTGAAGTGATGGCGGTGTCTGGTTCGCAGTTGGCGGCCATTGACGAACTGGAGCGGCACCCCGCCTGGTATTGCCGCGAGGAGATCACCGTCCAACTGCATCAAGGCGGAGCAGTGACGGCGTGGATTTACATGCTGCCCCCCGGCACGCACCCTGATGCGCCGATCATCGAATCGGGAAACTGGGTGCAGCATCTGCGGCGACAGGTCTGATTCTGAGCATCGGGAGCGGCGCATCAAAGAGTTGAGCGTGGGTGAGCGTGAGTGGAGCGCGAGCGGTGGCCGGCTCGATGTGCCCGTCTTCATCCATCACCGCCACGCTCACTTGTAACTCGCCAGACTCCGGTTTAATGACGACAGCATGCAGCGTCTTGAACATCATGTGGTCGGCGCCGACGCGGCGCAGGGCCGACCAGGCGGTCTCGTCGGAGATGTACGCCGACTCGGGCGGCGTGCCCTGCTCACAGGTGTCGTGAATGCGAGCGTAGCGGCGGCGTGAGTCGCCACGCAGCGAGGTGGGGGCAAGATTGCCGGGATGCAAATAGTGGTTGGTGGTGATGGCCATGTGCGGTTCACTCGCGTTGATGCCCATTCCACCCGCGTCGAGGCGGTAGACCTTCGCTGGTGGGCTCGCCGGGTCGGCATCGTCTGGCGCCACGATGCGAATCATGTAGGAGTACGGGAAGGGGCCCTGACGCTCAACTTCCTCGGCGGCGACCACGAACGCATCCTCAGGAGTCGCCCGCTCGAGGATGTCTCGGATGGCCATCATGACGGGCCGCTCAGGCTCCAGCACCATCGACATCTCGTCGCCATTGCCATCGTGCAGGAAGCCGCACACGCCATCTTCGCTCAGGCCGGTCATGATGCCGATCAAACCGACCGGCGTGACGCAGGCCGTGGCCTTGCCTTTGGCGGGATGACGGACGAGCACAATCTGGCTGGTTGCCCACCGCGGCGAGAAAATGCCAAGGTCAAGCGTTCGAGCGGTGATGACAGCGCCGTCCTCCGTCCGATCATCCCACGCGGTGAAGCCGCTGCAGCCAACTTCGCGAAACATGTCGTATCCGTTCCAGATCAGCAGGTCGGTCTCATCAACATGCCGATCGGCTCCCGGAATGCTCATGCGCTCCGTTCCGAGCCGGTCCACAATGCCGCGATACACACCGGCCAGCTCGGCACGCTGATCTTCCGAGAGCATGATCAGTGGCACCCAGGACCGCATGGAATCAGCCATCATGACCGCAGTGGGGGGGAGTCCGGCGAAGAGTTCCTGCATGCCGACCACGAAATCCGGGCCCGCGAGATATCCGTGCGCGTACCCCATCTGCGCTGGCGTTCCGAAGACGTGCACGATGCGAATATCGCCAATGGTCTCGACGCGGCCCTGAACCGGTTCTGGTGGCGGGTCAGGGGTTGGGATTGCCAGCAGGACCGATGCGAGGAGGATGAGGCATGACATGATGGCCAAGGGTACCTGTATTCTTTGACGAGTTGCAGGAAGAGAAGAGAGACTGCTGCGCTACCATGCCGAATATGCCACCTTCACAGACTGCCAGTCGTCTTCAGCCATTCGGCGAGTCCGTATTTGCCACATGGAGTCGGCTGGCAATTGAGCACGGCGCAGTGAATCTGGGGCAGGGCTTCCCGGACTTCGACGGACCACCCGAAGTAATCGAGGCGGCCCATCGGGCAATGCTGAATGGGCACAACCAGTATGCCGCGATGGGTGGCGTTCCAGAATTGACTCGGGCGATCTCTGATGACTGGCAGGCGAGCACGGGCCGCGTGATCGATCCAGGCAGCGAGGTCACTGTGACCGCTGGCTGCACCGAGGCCATCGCCGCGGCCATGCTGGGTCTTCTCAACCCGGGGGATGAAGTCATTGTGTTCGAGCCGTTCTATGACTCCTACCCGGCCACGATTGCGATGGCCGGCGGCATCATGAAGACCCTGACAACGCGGCCGCCCGACTTTGGAATCAACCTCGATGCGGTGCGAGATGCCGTCACGCCCCGCACGCGTGCCATCCTGATCAACACGCCGCACAACCCGACCGGGCACGTCGCGTCGCGCGACGAACTCGAGGGGCTCGCCACCATCTGCCTAGAGCACGATCTCATCGTCGTGGCCGACGAGGTCTATGACCGCATCGTCTTTCAAGGCGAGCACATACCGATTGCGACCATCGATGGCATGTGGGACCGCACGATGACGCTCCGGTCCATGGCGAAGACATTCTCGATGACGGGCTGGAAGATCGGCTGGGTCATCGCGCCCCCAGTCTTGACCCACGCCGTTCGGGCCGCGCATCAGTTTCAGATCTACTCAGTCGCGACGCCGCTGCAACACGGCGCTGCGGCGGCGCTCCGGTTGGGCGATGCGTACTACAGCCAGTTGTCCAGCGACTACCACGCCCGGCGGGAGTTGTTGTGCGGCGCGCTGGAGCAAGCGGGATTTGGCGTGTGCCGGCCAGATGGGACTTACTTCGTCATGTGCGACCACACGCCATTTGGGTATGCCGATTCGGAGGCCTTTTGCATGCATCTGGTCAAGGATGTCGGCGTTGCGGCGATTCCGCCGGCCTCGTTCTACCTCAATCCGGAGGACGGGAAGGATCTGGTTCGGTTCGCGTTTTGCAAGACGCTTCCCGTGCTGGAGGAGGCGATTGCCCGGTTGGACAAGGGCTTCCGCACAGGCACACGCAGAACGCAATGAGCGACGCTGCCGTCATTCGCCACGGGAATGCCAGCGGCGGGACCTCGTCGCCCGCCCACATCGACCAGACCGACGGATCGATCGCGACCACCACAAGCAGGCCGACCACCAAGGCCGCTGCTGCCGAAACGGGGGAGCCCCGCTTGGTGAGCAGGGCGGTTGCAAAGACACCGAGCAAGCCGGCGTAGGCAAACACCATCACGCCGAGCGCAAAGTCAATGAGGGTCTGCCCCGATGCGGTCTGCCACAAGGCAGCGCCGATGGCAAAGCAGGCCAGCAGGAGCGCCCACACAGCAATGATGATGCGGGTCAGCCGGGTTTCTTCGCTGGCAGTGCGCGGCGGCGAGCCGACGCTCGATCGAAGCGGCCGCAGCCAGTCGGCAACGGTCGAAGCGGCCATCGCATTGAGCACGCTGTCCAGACTGCTCATGGCGGCCGCAAACAAACCGGCCACCATCAGGCCGCGCAGGCCCAGCGGCATGTCCCGCAGGATGAATCGAAGGAAGACCGCGCGGTCGCCCTGATCGGGTAGGTCCGGCAGGATGGGCCCATGCACCTGCTCTTCCACCCAAAGCAGTAGGCCGACCACGAGAAATAGCAGCACCACCGGCCAGCCAAGTAGATTCGAGAGAATGACCGCCCACGTCGCCTTTCCCGGAGTCTTGCACGTGAGCATTCGCTGCGTGAGGTCCTGATCGGTTCCGAAGGCCGCCACCATGAAGAGGGTGACCCCAATGAGCGAGGCCCACGCGGTGTATGGCTTGGACGGGTCGCCCGACCAATCCACAACAGTGAGTTTGTCGCCGCCATCTGCCGCGGATAGGCGATCCATGATGTCGCTAATCGGCAGATCAATGCGATTGAACAGCACGAAGACCGCCAGCAGCACCGTGCCAACCACAACGCAGGCTTGCAGCACATCGGTCCAGATCACCGCGCGAATGCCACCGAGCATGGTGTAGGCCGCGGCGGCGAGGGTGACCAGTACGATGGAGATGACCAGCGGCCAGCCTTCGGCCGAACCAAATGCGATCAGCGCAAACGGAATCGCCGTGATGAACAACCTCGCGCCGCTGGCAAGCAGCCGCCCTAGCATGAACATGCCGCCGGCCGAGGCCTGTGTCCCAATACTGAAACGCTTTCCCAGATAGCCGTAGATGCTCGGTGTGCCGGCGGCGTAGAAGGCGGGCAGAAAGAGGAAGCCGACGATCAGCACCGCAATCAGCCCGCCTACGTTGCTGGCCAGATAGGTCAGGTCGCCTCGGTAGGACTGCTGCGGTCCGCCAATGAAGGTCGCTGCGGAGAGGGCGGTGGCCAACACCGAGACCGCCACCGCCCACGCGGGCATGGACCGGCCAGCGAGAAAGAATTCGTCGCCGTGCTCCTTGCGCCGGCTGGCCAAGACACCAATCCAGAGGACCGCCGCCATGTAGGCCGCAAGAACGGCCCAATCGATGATCGAGAACATGGGCTGGAGGCTATCAGGAGGTCCCGCGTTGCTCGATTGGGTGGGTGTCCGGCATTGTGGGCTCATTGGTGCTGTGGGGCCAAGGAGCAGAGGTCGCCTGGAGCCGACAAGGGGTCGATCCCCGTCTCCTGACCGTCCGTGCATCCGCTTGCCTGCTTGGCACATGGCACGAATCCGGCTACACTCCGCGATTCCCGCCCATTCTGGGGCGGTGCCATTGAGGAGTCCCCCCGTGTACGCCATCGTCGAAGACAGTGGAACCCAGATCAAACTCACCCCCGGCGCCATTCTTGACGTTGATCTTCGTCAGGACGAGACCGCCGAGGGCAGCACGATCACCTTCGATCGCGTTTTGGCCCTCAAGGGCGATGGCGACGATCCGGCAAAACTCGGAACGCCCTATCTCGATGGGGCCACGGTGACGGCCGAAGTCCTTGACGAAATCAAGGGCGACAAGATCGATGTCATCAAATTCAAACGCCGGAAGAACTATCGGCGCAAGGTTGGCCATCGTCAGCGACTGCTGCGAATCCGCGTCGGCGACATCACGGCCAAGAAGAAGGCGCCAGCCAAGAAGAAGACGCCAGCCAAGAAGAAGGCTCCGGCCAAAGCCAAAGCGCCGGCGGCTTCCGAGAAGTAGCGCTTCGCCTCAACACACCGATCTCATCACGCGCGCCGGCCACAGCCGGCGTGTTTCATCCTGGCGAGCGCTCCACGCGGCGTCCGGTGCTCGACTCAACCGCGCCGGAGTCGCGCACGTAGATCGTCCGCCCCAGCACATTGGTCACCAATTGATCAATCCCATCGGCCAGTCGATGGCCTGCCATGTCGTCACAGGTGCCGGTGAAGACGGCCGAGAGGGTCGCGGGCGAGAGCAGGTCGATAAAGCCCTCCGTGGATTCAGCCAAAACGAGCCCAGAGGGCTCAACCCGCAGCGACATCTCGCCATCTTCGTGGCCGCCAATGGGGTAGCCGAAGCCGCCACCCTCATACACGCCGAGTTCGCCGTTGGAGATCACGATGAAGCGTATGGACAAGTTGGTCGCGGCGTCGTCGATCGGCGTTTCTCCCGCCCGCGGTGGGAAGAGCATCTCGATATGTAAAACAAGTCCGTTGTCTATGTCGCCCGCTTCGATCTGCGAAAAGGTCAGGTCGGTCATCCACAGCGAGGTATGAACAAACGGATCGCTGGTACAGACAGCGGTTGAGATCTGCATCGTCAGACGCGCATCGTTCCCGCCTACGCGGGCCACATCAACCGAGGGCACGAAGTCGCCCACCCAGTGCCGCGCATGGTCGATGTACGCGCAGGAAGCCACAAAGACGACGCTGGCCGCGATGCTCAATCTGATCAGCAACCGAGGGACTGGCATGGCCTGTGATTCTACGGTGGGGGAGGGGTACCATGTGGCGGTGAGCGGAGACACACAGACCGAATCCCGGGCGGCATGGACCACAGCGGATCTACGCCGCAACCCGCATGAGGCGGTCGACAAGGCCCAGCGGGTTGAGTCGATGTTTTCCAGTATCGCCGAGCGGTATGACCTCAACAATCGCATCCACTCGCTCTGGCGAGATCAGGCCTGGCGGCGAGCTGCGGCGGTGCTTGCCCGCATCGGCCCCGACGACGACGTACTCGACCTGGCCTGCGGCACGGGCGACCTCACGGAGATCCTGGCGCGGCAGCGTCCACGGTCTGTTCTCGGCATGGACTTTACAGAAGCCATGTTGGTGATTGCCAGGAAAAAGACCGGCAGCCGCTCGCTCGGGCCGGGTGTTCCACAACCTACCTATCGATGGGGCGATGCGATGAACATCGATCTGCCAGATGGCTCGATCGACGTCGTCACGATTGCCTTTGGCCTTCGGAACGTGACGGATCCTGCCGTGGCCGTGGGGGAGTTCGCCCGGATTCTGCGGCCCGGGGGACGATTGGTAGTGCTTGAATTCAGCACGCCCGAGAATCGGCTGGTTCGCCTCTTCAACGCACTCTACACCCGGCACATCATGCCAATGACTGCCACGCTGCTCTCTGGTGACCGCTCAGGTGCCTACCGATACCTGCCCCGATCGATACGCACCTTCGCCGATTCAGCGACGGTGGCCGACCTGTTGGCCGCGGCTGGGCTCACGGTTCAGCAGCAAGTCCCGCAGTCGCTTGGAATCTGCACCTGTACCGTGGCGATTCGCTGAGCAGATCTCCGCGGCAGTGGCCGTTCCGGTAGCGAATTGAAGTTCACACTTCGCCAACATGTGTGCCAGGCTTCAGCGGAATCCGGATGCGGTGCGAGACACCATCCGGCGCATGATTGAGCACCACATCGCCGCGCATTTCACCTTCCACCAATCCGCGAATCAGCATGGTGCCAGTGCCTGCGACCGCACCGGCATTGGGTGGGGGGCCGCCGGTCTCTCGCCAGTCGATGACAATGATCTCGCCCTCCGGCCCCTCGCCAACATCCCACTGCACTTGCAGCCACCCTGCGCCGGACCCGAGGCTGCCATGCTCCATGGCGTTGGCGAACATCTCCTGAAACACCATGGCCAGCGGCGTCGCTTGGGCGGCGCTCACGTCGATGTCGGGACCGATCAACCTGACCCGCTCGCCAAGTTCCAGCGGACGAAGCCGCTCGAGCAGATCGAGTACCGCGACCGGTGACCAATTCCGCTCAGAGAGCATGCTGTGCACGGCGGCCATGGCATCAATGCGTCGTTCGAGTCGCTTGGCAAATTCCGGAACACTGGGCTCATGGACGCGAGAGAGCGCGACCAAGGCAGACAGTGAGGCCAGATTATTGCGAATGCGATGATTTAACTCACGCAACATCAGACTCTGGAGTGAATTGGTCCGCTGCAATTCTTCACCGATCCGCTCGCTCCGATCATGCTCCTCGGCCATGCGGCCACCAATCCGATCGAGACTGTCAGAGAGGGCTCCAAAGTCACCTAGGCTTGCGACCACACCGCCGTGCGGAACTTCTCCATCGGCCAGCCGCGCCGCTTGCCGCTCAAGTGCGCGAATCGGCCTGCCGACCAACCGGCCGATCATGACGACCAGAAAGACGCTCATCAGCAGAAACACGGCACCGAGGCTGATGAGCGCGCCAAGCGTGCTCCAGAGCCTCGCGTCGGTGGACGCCCCAGGCGCCATCGCCACGAGCAGTTCACCGCCTTCGCCGCCATCCACTCGCACAACCCGGTCGGTATCTATCTCGGCCGGAAGTGGCGTGGTCGATGCGGCGAGTTGGAGCACGGCTACATCCCCGCTCGCAGCTCGGACTGTTCGCAAGATGGCCCGCACCTCCGCGGCATCATCGACGCCAACGATCAGTGCCGCCGCGATCGTGCCAATCCGTTCGGCCTCGTGCGTCTCTTGGATACGATGTCGAACCTCACCAATCCGCCACAACAGCAGCGCGGCCAGCAGCACCACGAAGACTAACCAGATCAGGGTGCTGCTCAGCACGCCAACCTGCATCAGTCCAACAGAGACCGGTGGCGATCCCGGAGCAGTTGATTCGCGAGGCGATGGCATGGAGGAAGACTACCCCGTGGATGCCAGAATGCCAGAGTTTGACATAAGAGTCATTATCGGCAAAACAGGGGGCTTGTCGCCGTGACGGCTGATTCTAGGCTCATCACTGCCTCAGTCGCCGTTGCAGGCTGAAGGTGCTGGCGAATCGCAGCCTGCATGGCGGCTCGGTCGCCACGAAACGTTGCTGGCGAGAGGCCGATGCAGTCCCGCGGCAACAACTCGGGGTAGCTCAGCCGCTCAGGAAGCCATGGCAAGCACCCTGCGAGCAACGCTTCGACAACAGCAATGCCAAAGAACTCGTGCCGCGCTGTCGAGCACACCCAGTCGGCAGCACGCAGCCACGCCTCGTACTGCGACCGTACCGCGTGGCCTGCGTGGAGCACCCGCTCGCCCGCTGATTCCCGAAGTGCTGCCAATGCAGCGGGCTGCTGGTCAAACTGCTGGCCCAGCAGGATCCATCCGATCCGATCCCGTTCCCCCTGGGCCCGCTCGATAGTGAGTAACGCCTCGGGCCCCTTGTCGTGCTCCCACCGGTGCGGCCACACCACCAGCCGCCAACCCTTGTCATGAGCCTCAGATGCCTTATGTAAAACTCCATCATCGTCGTTGATCGGTGTTTCGACAGGTGGCCAGATCACCTGCGATCGCTCGGTGACCCGCCGGAGCATGTCCCCGGCAACCGCCCCCTTGGCGGTCCGCAGCATGCTGGCGGCGCCAGTGATGAATGAGTCATGGTTCCACTGGCTGTTCCAGATGATGCGATCGGCGGCGAGCATGGATGTCAGATTGGTGGCGATGGCATGTGCATCGCGTTGATCGTCTCGCCCGGCCGCCGCCGGATACGCCGCTTGGTTCTCGTGCATGTACAGGATGCGTGGGACCGCGGCCAACGAGGCCGGCAACAAGGCAACCAGATCTGAGAGTGACACGAGCGATGTGACGAAGATGGCGTCCCACGCCTCCACCAGCGCCCCTTCTGCGTGTCCAGCCTCAACCAGGTCGACCGCCCCCAGCCTCAGCCGCCACCGCCAGTTGGCCGGCGGCAGCGTGATCCACTGCCAGTCCAAGGCTCCATGGCGGACGATTGACTCGCGGACCGCGCGGTGCGAGCCGCTGTCCCAGCCCTCGAAACCAAGGACTCGGATGGTCTTGTCAGTACCATGACCACTCATGGGATCTAATGAAGTGTCTGCCACGCCCGATATGCCTCCGATTCTGGCACCGCTTTGCGCGGTGTTCAGACGGTACCTCAAGTCGGCCTCCCTTCGCTACACCGGCGAGCGGGCCGACGTGCTGGCCACGGTCATGGAGGCCGATGGGCTGTTCGACGCTGACTCGTTGCTGATGGACATGCACAACGCGGGGAAGGAGGTCTCGAAGGCGACCGTGTACCGGACACTGCGTCTTCTTCAGGACGCCGGCATTGTCACTCCATTCATGCTGCTCGACGCCAAGGTGACGCACTATCAATTGGTGTACGGACGTGACCCCTGCGACTACATGGTGTGCGTGCAGACCGGCGAGCTGGTGCCGCTTCAGTGCGATGAAGTCGTGATGCTGCGTGAGCGGCTGGCGCTCGAACATGGCTGGACCACTGTTGGCCACCGGTTCGTGATCTACGGCACCTCACCGCAGGCGGCCAGTGCCGCCAGTCGCGACTTATCCTCCCAGTGAATCACAGCGGACCGCCCGCACTCCGCGTGTGAGAGGTGCATGCAGACGCACGGCAAGACCGCTAGGAGCGTCTCAATCCGATCGGCCCACTCCACGCACAGGATGACATCGGAAGCGCCGGCCCATTCATCCCAGCCAAGGTCGATCAGCTCCTCCCCCCCAGCCAGCCGATACGCGTCGACGTGCAGAAAGCGTCCACCGCTGGAACGCTCATGCTCGTGGATGACTCCGAACGTGGGGCTCGTCACGTCTTCCACGCCCAGCGACTGCCCGATGGCGGCGGCCATGGTGGTCTTCCCGGCCCCGAGTTCGCCACGCAATGCCACAATGTCGCCTCCCCGCAGCAGCGTTGCGATGTTGTGCGCGCACTGCACGTGCGCTGCGACGTCTGGCAGTTCCAGCGACACGCTGTTCATTGGCCGTGATCCCATCCGCACTCGGATGCGTCCACCTCGCCGCCTGATTCATCGATCAGCGTGACTCGTCGAGGATCCGCCTGGTGGCGGTCCGGGGAAATGGCAACGAAGCGACCGATGATCGCCACGGGACATGGACCGTCAACGCTCTGGATGATCTCAGGCAGGTTGGCTCCGGGGCCAACAGCCATGAGCAGTTCGTAATCTTCGCCGTCCCCCATGGCGGCGGCCACCGAGGCCTGCCCTCGCCGGGGAAGCGTGTCGGCCTGAATGTGCACCTGCAACCCCCCTGCCGCGGCGAGTCGGCCGGCATCGCGGCCCAAGCCGTCGCTGATGTCGATCATGGCGTGCAATTCAGCACCGAGCAACTTTCTAAGGTGGGCCGCTTCTGAGATGCGTGGGCGGAAGTCGAGGTGATGACCGGTTCCGTCGGCCGCCCTCGATCCGCCAAGGCAACCGGTCACAACCAGCCTGTCACCGGCGAGGGCTCCTGTTCGCCGCACGGGGCCGGGCGGGATCGGGCTGGCCAGAACGGTGGCCGAGACCGCCAGCGGATGATCGGCCACGCGGTGGATCGCGATGTCCCCGCCAATCAACGGCGCCTCCGCTTTCTCGGCCGCAGCATGAAGTCCGTCGCACAACACTTCCACGTGCTCGCCGCTGGCACCCGCTGGCAGGATGACCGAAGCCAGCGTCGCCAGTGGACGCCCGGCCATGGCAGCCACGTCGCTCAACGCCCGATTGATGGCCTTGGCGCCGATGCGATCCCATGCAACGCGATCGGCAAGGACATGGAGACCGTCAATGACCTGGTCAACGCCGACCAGAAGCGAGTCACTGCCATCGCCCGCTTGAATGTGGGCCAGATCATCCCCGGGGCCAAGCAGCACCCGCGGGTCGCTCGAACGCACCCGCTCCAGAATGATGGCCAATACTTCAGACTCGTTCATCCCCGCCATGGTAGATCCAGAAGCAGCGGCGATGGCGGCCACAGGCTCCATTGAGGCCCATTCCGGCGATACGTGGGAACCAGTGCAGCGACTGATCGTATGAATCCACGGAGGACAACCAACTCCCGATTCTTCCTCTCACGTCCTTTCTCCCCGCACCGCCGCCAGATCCTGCAAGGGATCCGGCGGCGATGCACTTTTGGTCAATGCGTCCCAGACGCCTGACAAAGCAACTGCACACAACGCGCGGTGGCGCCTTGCTGCTCGGCAATGACCTGCTGCCCACGCTCGATCACGATGGCCGCAGCCTCGGGGTCGTCCACAAGCGCTTGCAGGGTGCCGCCAAGTTCGTCCGCGCCGCACTGAATCAAACCGCCTCCGGCCACGAGAAGGTCCACCATGTCCTGAAAGTCCGATACAGCCGGACCGATGACCGTTGCGGCGCCGCTGGCAATCGGCTCGACCGGATCGGAACCGTGCAGATCGCCAAAACTGCGGCCGACCACCACAATGTCGGCGAAGCCGTAGGCCCAACCCAACTCCCCAATGGTGTCGAGCAGAAAGCGAGATGCCCCGTCTTCGCCGGCCGCGTGTGCCGATCGTCTGACGCAGGGCGACAACGCCTCAGCGGCAGCGTCCCACCACTCCGGCCGCCGCGGGGCGCAGAGCAACTGGACGCCGTTTGGGCAGGCTTTTCGAAGCATCAGATCCTCGCCAGGGGCCGTCGATCCGCCCACGATGGTCTTCGCTTCGCGGTCAAGGCCGATTTCGGCAGCGAGTCGATCGACCTGCCCCGCATTGCACTCACCAACCTGAATGCTGTCCCACTTCATATTGCCAACGACGTGCACACGCGCCGCTGGTGTACCTAGGCTGATGAACCGATCTGCAATCGCCCGACTTTGCGCCCCCACGGCTGCGAGCCTGCGGAACATCGGGCGAACACACCACCGAATCCACCGATACCGCCGGTGGCTTCGAGCGGATAAACGACCGCTGACGACGACGGTTGGAATGCCTTGGGCTAGGCACAATGCGGTGGCATTGGGCCACACTTCAAGCTCCACTAGTCCGATCACGGTGGGCTGTACCGCCCTGAGGAAGCGATTGACTGCCCACGAGAAGTCCAGCGGCCACCGAACCACCGCGTGCTGTGCGCCAAAGAGTTCCTTCGCCCGAGCGACGCCGGTGTCGGTCGTGCTCGCGATGACGACGTCCACATCCGGCAACGCCCGCAAGTCCGCCACCAGACCACGCACCGCTCCGACCTCCCCTACGGACACGGCATGGATCAGAATCCGCCCCCCCGCAGGCGGCGCCGCCATCTGGTCCGCATGGCCAAATCGACCGCGCCAGTCGGTGCGGTGCCGTCCTCGAGTCACCATCCGAGGCAGCCACCACACCGCTGTGATCGCGGCAAAGAGCATCAAGAACAGGTCCACGACTCGGCTCATGGCGGGAATGGTACGCGCCCCCCCGCTGGGCCTGTCAGCCCACTGCAACCACATCCATGCATGCTGCGAATCTCATGGAGGAAAGTACTGTTCCAGTCCCGCCCAGTGGCCCCAAGAGGCCAATTTTGCGTTTCAGTGACGCCCCAATGCCTGAGAGGCGATATTGTCTGGATGTCCCTTATGATTCAAAATGCAACAACGATGCTCGAACTCCATGTCATCAGCC
>Ga0315338_1000683_pt1 | contig 64401 bp, 62 predicted proteins | sample ASW8metaG_FD_204518 | JGI IMG/M metagenome (GOLD analysis project Ga0315338, IMG submission 204518) | Ammonia-oxidizing marine archaeal communities from Monterey Bay, California, United States - ASW #8 | ecosystem: Environmental > Aquatic > Marine > Coastal | place: USA: California | collected...
CGATCGGTCCGCCCGCCGTAGGGCGCGACCCTGTGAACGAGAGCATGATCGCGCAGTGGTGCGACGCCATGGGCGAGTCGCACCCGGCCTATCTCGATCGCGAAGCGGCGAAGGACACCGTGCATGGCGAGGTCGTGGCGCCGCCGACGATGCTGCAGGCCTGGGTCATGGAAGGCTGGGCCATGCACGAGGGATACGACGAGCCGCGAAACGAACAGCAGCGTCTGCACAAGATCCTGAACGATGCGGGCTATAGCGGCGTCCTGGGAACGAACACCGAAGAGAACTACACGCGCTACCTGAAGATCGGTGAGCGTGTGTCTGCGCTGACGACGATCGAGGAGATCTCCGAGGAAAAGGCAACTGGGGTCGGGATCGGATATTTCATCACGACGCGGACGCAGTTCGAGAACCAGGACGGGGACGATCTCGGCTCGATGACGTTTCGTGTGCTGCGCTTCCGTCCGGCCGAGCAGTCCGCCGCGGCCTCCGGCGGAGACGCGGCCGCGGCGGCCCCGCAGAAGCCGTCTCGGCTGAAGCCGCCGATGGGCCACGACAACGGTTGGTGGTGGGAACGTGTGGCCGAGGACGGTGTGATCCCGATCCAGCGCTGCACGGGCTGTCAGAAGCTCCGACATCCGCCCCGGCCGATGTGCGACGCCTGCGGCTCGCAAGCCTTCGATTCGATCGATGCTTCCGGACTCGGGACGGTCCACACCTTCACCGTGATCCACCATCCCCAGGTGCCCGGCTACGACTATCCGCTCGTCGCGATCATCGTCGACCTCGAGGAGGGTGAGCGCATGGCCTCGACTCTCGTCGAATGTGCGCCCGAGGAGGCGGCGATCGGAATGTCGGTCGAAGCAGTCATCCACGAAGACGAAGACGGGTTCAAGCTCCCGTTCTTCAGGCCCTCGAAGGGCTAGGGGGTCGGCAGATGCAGGACACACTCCGGCACGAATCCACCCCGATCGGCACGAGCCTTCCCGATCTCGACCTGCCGATCACCTCGACGATCGTCGTGGGCGGCGCACTCGCATCCCGCGACTACACGCCCGTCCATCACGACCGCGCGAGCGCGGTCGCGCAGGGCATGCCCGACGTCTTCATGAACATCCTGACCACCCAGGGCATATGCAGTCGCTACGTCACGGACTGGGCCGGACCCGACGCGGTCGTCACCCGCGTGCGGACGAAGCTCGGGGGGCCGAACCTGCCGGGCGACACGCTGAAACTTCGGGGGCGTGTCGTCGCCAGCGAGGACGACAGCATCGACGTCGAGGTCGCGGGGAACAATTCCTGGGGCAACCACGTCACCGCGACCTTCACGCTCCGACTGCCCTGAGTCGAACGGTCGGCGACGACCCTTTCGAATAGAGCGCTTCGAGGAAAGAACCGACCGATGCCGACCACACTGCACGACGAAGCCGCGATCGCTGGGATCGGACAGACCCTCTACAGCAAGAATTCGGGCGTGTCCGAGCTCCAGCTGGCGACCGAGGCCGTGCGAAACGCCATTGACGACGCGGGCCTCGCACCGAGCGACGTAGATGGCCTCGTGACGTATACGATGGACTCGAGCGACGAGGTCGAGGTCGCGCGCGCGGTGGGCATCGGCGACATGACCTTCTGGAGCCAGGTGAACTACGGCGGCGGCGCTGCGGTCGGTCTCGTGGCGCATGCTGCGATGGCGATCGCGACCGGGGCTGCGAAGAACGTCGTCGTGTACCGGGCACTGAACGGCAGATCCGGACAGAGGATGGGGCAGGGCGTCTCCGGCAACATCATCTCGAGCGATCTCATCCATTGGTCCTGGTACATGCCCTTCGGTCTTCTCACGCCGGCTTCGTGGATCGCGCTCCAGGCGAAGCTCTACATGGAACGCTACGGCGCGACCTCGGAGCATCTAGCCCACGTCGCGATCACACAGAGAAAACACGCGCAGAACAACCCGCATGCCGCGATGCGCGATCGCCCGATGACGATGGACGACTATATGAACTCGCGCATGATCTGCGAGCCGCTTCGACTCTTCGACTGCTGTCAGGAGGATGACGGGGGATGTGCGCTGCTGATCACGTCGCCCGAGCGCGCTCGGGACATGAAGCAGAAACCCGCCGTGGTTCGCGCCGTCAGCCAGGCATCCTTCGAGGGGCAGGAGCAGATGACGAGTTTCTATCGCGAAGACCTCGCGGCGCTGCCCGAGATGGAGCTGGCGGCCAAGCGTGTCTATGAGATGAGCGGCCTCGGGCCGCAGGACATAGACGCGGCCTGTCTCTACGACGCGTTCACGCCCGAGGTCCTGATGCAGATCGAGGCCTTCGGCTTCTGCGGGAAGGGCGAGGCCAAGGACTTCGTGACGGAGGACTCACTGACGCTGGGCGGTGCGCTCCCGAACAACACGCATGGCGGGCTCCTCTCCGAAGCCTATCTGCATGGCGTGAACAACCTGGCGGAGGCCGTGCGCTTGATCCGGGGTTCGTCCTGCAACCAGCCTGCGAAGGTCGATCACGTGTTGGCAACCAGCGGCGTGGGCGTGCCGACCGGTGCTGTGATTCTCGGCCAGGCCTGAGGCGCGCGCGACTGGGCGCCCGCACGCGCAGCAACCCGGACCCGCCGAGCCGCGAGACGTCACGACGAGGTCAGCGCCCGAGCGCCTCCTTGGCCGTCTCCCCCGCCCAGCGATAATTCGACTTGCCGTTGGCGTGTCGCTTCAACTGGTCGACGCGAACGATGTGCTTGGGCGCCTTGTAGGCCGCGAGATCTTCCTTCACCGCCTGGATCAGAGCCTCGTCCGTGATCGCAGCGTCCTTCATCTGCACGACGGCCGCGATCGCCTGGCCCCAGCGTTCGTCGGGCACGCCGACGACATTGCAATCCTCGACGGCCGAATGGCGTTTCAGCGCTTCCTCGACTTCCTCGGGATAGATCTTCTCCCCACCCGAGTTGATGCAGGCGGAGCCGCGGCCCAGGAGCGTGATCGATCCGTCGACCTCGACGGTCGCGTAGTCACCGGGGATCGAATAACGCCGCCCGTCGATGGTCGGCCAGGTTTCTTCGCTCTTCTTCGCGTCGTTGTAGTACCCGACCGGGAGCGGTCCGCCGAGAGCGAGTCGGCCTCGCTCGCCCGAGCCGGGCACGACCTCCTTGCCCTCGTCATCGATCACCTTCGTGAACTCGCCGAGGCTGAAGCTCGCGGTCGTCGCCTTGGTCGGGTCGGACTCGAGTTTGGCGGCGAAGCCCACGCCTTCGGAGGATCCGAGGGAATCGAGCAGGCGCATGCGCGGGCTGTAGGCGAGCAGCGCCTGCTTGATCGGGGCGCTCCACATCACGCCCGATGACAGGATGAGAAAAATCGACGAGAGGTCGTAGGGCTCGCCGCGATCGCGCGCGGCGTCGAGCGCCTCGAGCATGGGACGGCTGAACGCGTCGCCGACGATCGTGAGATGCGTCGTGCGGTTGCGCTCGACGCATCGGAAGAGCGCGTCTCCCGAGAAGGATCTCTCGGGGAGAGTGACGACCGCGCCGCCCGTCATGTGCGTGGTGAGCGCTGCGATGCCAGAGGTCCCATGCATGAGCGGGGCGGCGGCGAGTTGGCGCGTGACGCGACCGGTCGCCGCGATGCTGCGTACGGTCTCGAGGACCTCGGCGAGGGTCGTCGGCACCTTCTGCTTGAGGCCGGCATAGGTCGCCTTCATCGTCTGGATGAGGTTGCCGTGGGGCCACATCACGCCCTTGGGATTCCCGGTCGTACCGCCGGTGAAGAGCATCCAGATGTCATCCGGGGATCGCTCGATGCGAGGTGCGGGCTCGTGAGCCGCGATCGCCGCTTCGTAGTCCGATGCCCAGTCGGGCGTCGAGTCTCCGCCGACCTGGACGAGCAGACGGAGTTTCGGCAGATTTCCGCGGATCTCATCGACCGCTTCGGCGAGCGAGGCGTCGAAGAAGAGTGCCTCGGCGTCGGCGCCTTCGAGGAGCGAGTGGAGCTCCTTCGCCGTATATCGGAAGTTGACGTTGAAGGGCGTCAACCGGCTCTTGAAGCAGGCGAACTGGACCTCGGAGTATTCGACACCGTTGTAGAGCGCGAGGCCGACGTTCGCGCCGATCGGCAGATCGCTCGCGCCGAGCACCCCCGCGATCCGCGCGGCACGGTCTTCGTACTCCCGCCAGCTTCGGCGCGTGTCACCACAGATGAGGGCATCGGCATCGGGGATCTCGTCGGAGATCGCCTCCCAGGCAGTCGCAAAATCGAGTTCCATCGACCGATCATCGCGCGCCGTCGCGACCGCGTCTAGGCCTCGGCCCGGCCCTCGCGCCGGTTTCTCGGCGCGCCCCTACATGCTCGACTTCATGAGCGAGACGTCCGCCCGCGCCCAGGCCGCTTCGAACCCCTCGCGCGCCCACATGGCCTTGGCCGTGTCGCCCTGGGCTTCGAGGCTCTGCTGCAATCCCAACAGCGACCAGCCGTTCTTCGGATACTGGCGCAGGTCCTCGAGATACACGGTCTCCGCCTCGGCGGCACGGTCCATCTGGAGCAGCAAGACGCCGAGACTCTGGCGCGGCGGCGCGTACCACGGCGGAGGCTCCATGTAGGCCAGCCCGTCATGCAGTTCGGTCGCGCGTTCGAGGGAAGCCAGGGCGGCGTCCAACCGATCCTGGGCCAGAGCGATCTCGCCGTCGAGATGGGCCAAGCCGATCGAGAGCAGATTGCCCGCACTCGAGGTCCCACCGGCGAGGATCAAGGCTTCAGCGGCAGGGCTCTGGCTCACCGCACGAAGTGCGTCGCCCTCCCGGACTGCGTCTTCGAGTGATCCCATTCGCGTCTTCGCGAGGCCGCGCGTGTAGTGCCAGATGCCGACCAGATAGATCTCGTCATCCGCGGGCTTCGGCTCGGCGAGGATCGAATCCCAGAGTCCGAATCGCGCCATCGTGAGCATCGGCGTCGCAATGAATTCCTGCATGAAGGGGAAGTCGCCGACGCCCGGGCGGGTCGAGGCGGCCAATCGGCGCGCGGTCATCAGGGCCAGGTCGCGCCGCCCCTCGGCGGCGGCCGCCGCCCAGAGGAAATGCAGGTTGTGCGGGTAGTAGGCGGCGCGATAGAAGGCGCCGGGTCGGCACCATGCGAAGAACCGCTCGTCCGACTCGGCGGCGCGGCGGTTGATCTCGGTTGCATCCGCGTAGCGGCCGACGCGCCAGTAGATGTGCGAAGGCATGTGCACGAGATGTCCGGCGTCGGGTGTCAGCGGCGCGAGTCGGTCGGCTGCGCTCTCGCCCTTTTCGGGGAAGAACTCCTCGACGGCATGGATGTAGTAGTGGTTCGCGCCGACGTGGTCGGGCGACGCTTCGAGGACCTGCTCCAGGGTGGCGACGAGCTCGGTGGTGAACTCCTTCGGTTCGCCTTCGGAGGTCCAGTAGGACCAGGGATAGAGATCCATCAAGGACTCGGCAAAGAGCGTTGCGGCATCGACGTCCGAGGGCTCTGCTTGATGCACCTCGCGCATAGCGTCGGCGTAGGCGCGATCCAGTCCCGAACGGTCGGCGGGCTCGACCTCGGCATAGCGGGTCGCGAGCGCCTCGATGTAGGCGCGTTCGCGTGGGTTTGCGCCTTCGGCGCTGAGTGCGAGGGCGCGCTGGATCTCGGCGTAGGCCCGCGCGGCGGCTTGGGGTCCCATCGGCGCGTTGATGTTCGGGCCGAGGGCGAGGGCGATGCCCCAATGGCACATGCTGCAGCTCGGGTCGATTCGGGCGCCCTCCTCGAAGGAGCGGATCGCTGCCTCGTGGTTGAAGCCGAAGGTGAGGATGAGCCCCTGATCGAAGTAGCGCTGTGTGAGCTCCGACTCCGTCGAGATCGGATGGGTCTGGTCGCCGAGTTCCTCGAGGAGTCGCGGCGGCGGCTCGGCGGCTTCTGGCGCGTCGGGCACGTTCTTCGGTTGGCAGGAGAGAATCGCGGTCAGCAGCAAGAGGCTGCCGACGAGAGGAAGGAGACGAATCGGTAGCGTGGACAGGCTGGGCATACATTCGACCTCGCGTGGAGGGCCTGCCCGCCTCGAGTCGCGCGGTCGCGCACTCGACCGTCGCCGGCCCCTGATGGAACTCAGCGGTCGAGATTAGCGCCGGGCCGAGTGCTTGCCGAGGCCGGCGAAGCCTACTTCGGCAGTCCGAGGGTCAGCACAGGGCAGGGCGCGAGGCGCGTTACCCGATCGGCCACGCTGCCGAGGGCGATGTGTTTGATGCCGGTCAGTCCGCGCGTGCCCATGACGATGAGATCGGCCGGCCGGGATTCGGCTTCCTCGATGATGGCCTGGGCGGGCGCTTGTTCGACTGCGACGCCGACGGCTCGAACGCCCTGCTCGACGAGTTCGCTCGCGGTGGCTTCGACCTGCGCACGGGCGTGACTCCCGAGTTGTTCGAAGAAGCCGGCCGGAAGCGCATAACCACCGGCCGTCATCGGCGAAGCCATCGGGACTTCGATCTTGTAGGCATGCAGGACGATCAGCTCGGCGTCGAATTTCTTGGCGAGATCCGCAGCAGACTCGAGCGCCTTGGCGGCGGTCTCCGAGAAGTCGGTCGCCACGAGGATTTTTTTGATCTGCAATGTCTCGTCTCCAGAGTCGTGGGTGCTCGCGGAATGCAATTCGTGGCGTTCGACTCAGGCCCCGTGAAATGCAACCCCTATGCCAGCAACGGGTCGAGACTCAACGACCGCGGCGCCGCAGTCGGCCACGGCCGAGCGTTCCGTTCTCCGAAGGATGATGCATTTGTGCCCTTTTGTCTCGGGCTGAGGTTCGATGCCGCCCGACGCGCGAATCGATCAGGCGTTCGTGGGTCGCATGTGCCGCCGATTCGATTTGAGATCGATTTGGGCGGGTCCGTTCTGCCGTGCATCCGGCATAGGACTTGCGATGTCGGGAACAGGGCGACGTCGAGACTCGGCGGAATCAGGCTGAATGAAGGAGTGGAGGGGCATGGCAGGCAAGCGGTCGGTTTCCGATCTGATGACGAAAGACGTCGTGACGCTCGATGCGAATGACACCTTGAGCGTGGCCGACGACGTGATGGGGTTGGCTCGAATCAGACACATGCCGGTCATCGACTACGACGGTTCGGTCGTCGGCTTGATCAGTCAGCGCGATCTGTTTCGCGGCGCGCTGGCCCGGGCGCTGGGCTACGGAGAATTCGCGCGACAGAAACTCTACGGGATGCTCAAGGTCAAGGAGGTCATGACGAACGACGTCATCACGATCTCGTCGGACAGTTCCCTCGCCGAAGCCGCGGAGATCATGACCGAGCGGAAGATCGGTTGCCTCGTCGTCGTCGACGGTGATGGCCTCGCGGGCATCCTCACCGAGGGCGATTTCGTAGGTCTGGTGCTCTCGGAGGAATCGAAAGGAGCGACGGCATGACGCCAGACGGTCCCGACCGGGTAAGCGCGAGCGCCGATCTGACGACACCCGATGCTTCGCACGCATTGCAGGGGGCCGACATGCCGGAGCACGAACAGGTCGAAGAGGGATTCGAAGCGATCACCGAGGAACGCTGTATGAACCTGCTTCGCGAGGGCGCCGTGGGACTGCTGGCGCTGATCGGATCGGACGCGCCCGACCTCCGGCCCGTCAACTTCTCCCTGCATCGACACCAGCTCGTGATGCGCACCGGACGCGGGCGTATCTTCGAATCGGCGCGTGCCGGCGCGGCCGCCTCGTTCGTCATCAGTGAGTTCGATCGCTTCGAACACTCGGGATGGAGCGTCGTCGTCAAGGGGCGGCTGTCGATCGGCGATCCGAGCGACTCCGCGATTCGGACACGCGTCCGGCCGTGGGCGATGTCCGACAAGGAAGAATGGGTCCTGTTCTCGATCGACGAGGTCAGCGGTCGCTCGATCGCGCGGGGAGCCGATTGATGGCCGACCACGAGCATCCCTCGAGCAGCTTGAATCGCTGGGGCCGACGAGCCGAGCGTTCCAGACAATCGGAACTCTTCATGGCCGCCTATCGCTCCTGGTTTCGCGTGGAATGGGAAGGTCTCGAGCACGTGCCGACGGAGGGCGGGGCGCTGCTGGTCTCGAACCACGCGGGCATGATGCCCGTCGACGGCGGCGTGATCGCGTTCGGGATCGAGGAGGAACTCGGTCGAGAGGTCTATTCCCTCGCGCACCACGGCTTCTGGCGTTTTCCGTTTACGGGCAAACTGTTGAACGAGATCGGCGGCGTCGTCGGTCACCCCGAAAACGCACACCGGCTCCTGAAGGACGAGGGCGCCTTCGTCGTCGTCTTTCCGGAGGGCGAAAAGGGGCCGGTCAAACCACGAAGCGAGCGCTATCGCCTCCAGCGTTTCGGTCGCGGTGGTTTCGTGGAGACCGCGATGCGTGCCGGCGTGCCGATCGTGCCGATCGCCTTGATGGGCACGGAGGATACGACGCCCGTCGTCGGACGACTCGACGTCGCCGGGTATCGCTATCCGATCACGCTGAACTCCCTGTTGTTCGGGCCCGTCCTCGGCGCGTTTGCGCATTTTCCGGCCAAGATCCGGGCGCGAGCCCTTCCCCCCGTCCACTTCGACGAACCGCCCGAGCAGAAGAGTTACCCGCGTAGTCGCCTGATGGACGCGGCGGAAGGCATACGCGGCGATCTCCAGTGCGCTCTCGACGACATGTTGGCGTGCCGCGAGAGCCGTTGGTTGGGGTAGAGCGATGAGACGTGCAGTCGTACTCGGTGGGGGATCCCCGCTCGGAAGGCGGGTCCGCAAGACGCTCGATGCGGCCGACGCATTCGAGTCGGTGGTGGGTATCGAGCGCTTTCCGTTCGACGATGCGGCGGCGAACGAAGGGCTCGAGTTCCTGTCCTGGGCCCCTGATCATCGACCCTTCGCAGAGTATCTGCTGAAGGAGCAGATCGATACGGTCATCGACTGCGGCCTCGTCGCGGATCGCAACGGGATGCATTCGCGTCCATCGGAAGCCGACGTCATCTCGACCATGTACGTGGGAGCGGCGATCTCGGACGAACGCTCCTGCGTTCGCTCCTGGGTGTTGGCTTCGTCGAGCGCCTACTACGCGCCGGAGAGCTACATGCCGCTATTGCAGCGCGAGGAGCACGAGCTTTCGCCATCGGCCGACGAGCGGGCGACATCGATCGCGGATGCCGAGGAGTACGCGCGCAGCGTCGCCAGGAAGCTTCCCTACGTGAACGTGGCGATCCTTCGACTACAGGAGGTCGTGGGCGGGGATTGCCGGGGGCCACTCGGCTCGCTTCTCGCCCGCCCGTTGGTCCCGCGCGTGATCGGTTTCGATCCGCCCGTCCAGTTCGTGCACGTCGACGATGCGGTCGACGCACTCGCGTGGGCGGCGAAGGGCGAACGTGCGGGGCTCTACAACGTCGCTTCGGACGGACTGCTGCGTTGGGGTGAAGCGATTCGTTCGGTCGGCCACCAATCGCTTCCGTTCCTCCCGATCTCCCTCTCGCTCCTCGAGCCCTTGCTCGAACCCGTGTTCGATCGCCTCGATGTCCCCTTCGTCTCGTCGTCGATCTTCGCCCTCCTGCGCTACGGCATGGCCGTCGACATCGCGAAGATCCAGACGGCCGGCTGGCATCCGAAGGCCGACCAGTCCAGATGCATGGCCGCACTCGCCTGACGACACCCACGAGAATGCTCATGAGACAGCTCGTCGAGAGGCTCGCTCGCGAACGATGAGGCATCGCGAGACGAATGTGCGATTTCGCCTCGATTCGACCCGTTGTCGAGCGCTCGAAACGCGCTGATCGCTGTTCCGAGTTCGGCACGCCCGTTGCAAACCAACTGCGCGCACGTCCGATCGGAGCGGTCGGACTGTGGAGCACGTCGATGGGGACGTGCGCAGTCATGGGGATCGACCATCGAAGGAGTCGAGTGATGATATTCCGAATGCGGGAGTCGATGCGCCAGAAGGGTGCAGAGAGTCGAGGGGATCGAAAGACACGTGGAGTGGGCGCCGTGTTGAGCGTCCTTGTGGGAGCGACGTTCTTCCTGGGCAGTTTCGGGGCCGCGTCGACGGCACTCGCGTCCGACACGGAGTGTGATGGGTTCTTCCCGGACTTCCTGTGTGACAGCGAGCGTGAGGCGAGGCCGGCGGGCCACGTGAATCCGATGTCGATGCCATACCTCTTCGAGGATCCGTACATCGCGACGGACGTCAACTTCGTGGGGATCTACCACAACTTTCCGTCCGACTCGATCTTCGATGGCGGTGAGGCCGGCGTGATCGCCATCCAGGCGCGACTCGCGATCACTGACCGTCTCGCCTTCATCGCCACGAAGGACGGCTACATGATCAACCGTCCCGACAACAGCGAACTCGACAACGAAGAAGGGTTCATGGACATCACCGCGGGGCTGAAATACGCGGTGATCGACGACCGCGAGGCCGGCCTGATCGTCACGCCGAGTCTTCGATTCGAGCTGCCGGTCGGCAACGCCGACGTCTTCCAGGGGTTCGGGGATGGCGTCCTCATTCCGGCCGTCACAATGGGCTATGGGCCGGAGAACATCCATCTGATCGCGGGCCTCGGGGCACAGATCGCGATGGACGACGACGCGAACAGCTCATCGCTCTTCTACAACATCCATCTCGACCAGGCGTTCGAAGTGGACTGCATCCCTGGAGCAGACTTCATCGTCCCCTTCATCGAGCTCAACGGAACAACCTATGTCGCGTCCGGTGATGGATCGAACAACGTCTCCACGGATAGTTTCGGAAGTGTGCCCCTGAAGACGGCCCAGGACGTGCTCTACAACGCGGGCAACGGAATCACGCGCGACAAGCGCGGTGAAGGCGCGGACGTCGCCAACCTCGGGTCGTCCGGGATGTCGAACGAAACGATCATCACCATGGCCTGGGGGGTGCGCGTCCCCTTCCGGAACGGCATCTCGACGGGGATGTCCTACGAGCGCGTGCTCAGCCAGCGGCAGGACATCTTCGAACAGCGATGGACCTGGATGGTGGATTACACCTTCTGATCCGGAGTTTCCGATTCTGGGCGAGGCGGCTCGCAGCCTCCTGGCGTTAGAGCCTCGCCCAGAACGCCGCAGCCCGGTCGATCCAGCGCGTCACGAGCGATCTTCGCTCGAGCAGCGCCTGGTCGATCGGGCTGACGTCCATCACGTCGGTTCCGAAGTGGTCGATGATCCATTTCGTGGCTTCACCGCCTTCGAAGATCGCATTGACCTCGCAACTATGATGGAGACTCTGGCGGTCGAGGTTCGAGGTGCCGACGACGGCGAGCGCTTCGTCGAAGACGGCGAGTTTCGCGTGCATCATGCGGTGTGGGTCTTCGAAGACGCGGACCCCGCGCTCGACGAGCGGCGGAATGAATGCGCGAACCGCGCGGCGAAGCATCGGGTGATCCGAATGACCGGCGAGAAGGAGTTCGACCCGCACCCCGCGCTCACTCGCCTGTTCGAGAGCTTCGAGGACGCGCGGGCCCGGAGCGAAGTAGGGACTCACGAGCAGGACGTGTGAGCTCGCTCGTGCCAGCTCGTCCAGGAAGAAAGACCGCATGCGTCTTCGCGGGTAGGTCGGACCGTCGGCGAGGATCGCGACCGATCGATCGCCATGGTCTTCGAGCCCGGAAGCGACGAGCCGGCGCCATTCGAAGCTCTCGCCTCCGCTGCGAAACCAATTCTCCATGAAGAGCGCCTGGAGTTCCGTGAGGGCGGGGCCCTCGAGCCGGACGTGCGCGTCGCGCCAGGTCGGCTCTCCCGTCGCATCTTCTTCGACGTATTCGTCCCCGATGTTCAGCCCGCCCATGAACCCCACACGGCCGTCGACGATCAGGATCTTGCGGTGGTCGCGCTGGCGCGGTTTGAAGCGGAAGAGCCACTGGGCGGGCGGGTTCCATTGGACGAGGCGAGCGCCCGCCGCCTGGACGCCGGCGAGGGCGCGGCGATCGAGGGTTCGAGATCCGAGGGCATCGATGATGATGCGAACGGCCACCCCATCCCTCGCGCGCGCCTCGAGATGCGAGAGCAGCAGCCTGCCCGTCTCGTCGGTGCGAAGGATGTAGGTCTCGAAATGGATGTGATCCCGCGCGGCGTCGATCGCTTCGAGCATCGAGTCGATCGCTCGGCGGCCGTGGTCGAAGAACTCGACCCGATGTCCCGGCTGGAAGCGAAGGATCTCGCGCGGCGTCCGTTCGCGCCGGGATCCTTCAGCCTGCAGCGTATTCGTGATGCTCACATCCGTGAGACTACTCGATGCCGATCAGTTCGCGGAGTTCCTTCAGGTTCGTCCATACGTCGGCGGGAAGATGCGAGCCCGAGGCGCCTCCGTATCCCAGGACCTGGGTTTCTTCGAGGCGAGCATAGGCACGTTCCGCGAAGGGGCCCTTCGGATCGGAGCGGATGGCAGCTTCGAGATGACGTTCGGAGAGGTTGACCCAGAACCCGTCGAGGCTGCGCGCCTCGACGACGCCGAGCCAGTAGTAGGCACGTGCGGTGTTCGCCCGTTCCTTCTTCGTTAGGTTGCGCGTGACACCCTCTCTTTGCGCACGGTCCATCTCGAGCCAGCGCACGAGCTGGCTGGCTGCGGCCAGGTCCTGGATGAGTCCGTCTCGTCCGAAGGGCCCCTCGGAGACCCGTCCGGCCTCCTCGGCGAGGGACGCGCCCAGTTCGAGGGAGGGTTTCGTGGAGGGTCCGAACTTCTTGGCATGCAGTTCGTCGAGGGCGCTTCGCCATTCCGTCAGCCGGCGCGAGAGGTAGAGCGGCAGATCGTCTCGCTTTGCGAAGGCCTTCATCTCCTTGCGCGCGCGGTCGACGTTCGAACGGACGCGGAGGACGACGTTCAGGTAGTCGACGAGAACGCCGGTCGCGTCGAGTTGGGCCGGCGCCACCTCCGGATCGCGCATCAGCGCTTCCCAGACGGTGAGGGCCGCTTCGAATCGCCGCACGGTCACGAAGAGCCACGCCTTCTCGCGCGGTGCGAGCGCCTGAACCTCGACCTGGTCGATCAGCTGGTCGGCGAGAGGGAAGCTGCGTTCGTAGGGAAGGCGGATGTGGCAGGACACGCAGTTCTGGAGGCTGCCCGTCAGGAAGAAGCGCGCTTCGTCATAGGCGCCCTCGCGGTAGTGCTCGTGCACCTCCCGTAGGTCCCGCGCCAGGTTCAGGGCAAGCTCGTCGAACCCGACCTCGCGCGATCGTCCGTGCCGCTCGAGTGTGTCGGCGGCGCGTTCGAGTCGGTCGAGGGACTCGAGGATCTGCGTCCGGTTCTTCGGGTCGAGCCAGCGATCTTCGCTGAGCGAGAGGGGGATCAGCACTCTCATCTCGTCGAAGACCGCGCGCATCGTCGGTCGGGGATCCGTGGTCGCTGCGGATTCTTTGCTCGCCGCCGGCTCTGCGCTCATCGTGTGGGCCGTCAATGCGAGTACACCGATGCTGGCTGCAACGACGAGATGGGCGAAGCGGTTGCGCGGGCTCCCGCGGTGAGTTCGGCGCAAGCGGGTTCGCTCGAGCCGCGTCGCGTCGGACGGGTCGCTTTCGGAGTTCTGGTCGGTCGACATTTCGGGTCCTCTTGAACGAGGGGGGGCGGGGTTGGGTTTCGGAGATCGGCAGCTCTTCGAGTTTTCTTGTGGCCTCGAGGCGAGCCAGAGAGTGATTGCAACGGGCATGCCACGGTCTCGGCGACAAGACACTAGCGTGCGCGGATGGATCGTGTGCGTCCACCCCGGACTGAGGCGGCAGACCACGCTCCCGCGAATCAGGCGCGCGACGTGGCGCGGCGTCTGGCATATGGCTTGCTTCCTCGAAGAGTGTGCTTCAGCAAGGGAGGGCAGTCCTATGGCCCAGTCCGTTCATGATTCCCACGATCACCCATCCGAAACTCCCCCGACCGGCGAGGAGCTGGCCACGCGTCTGTTTGCTCTCGTGATGTTCGGCGTCTGCGCGACGATTCTCTTGATGATCGTGATGGCAGAGTCGTAGCACCGGTCGTTCGCGCTCTCGCGAACGGACGGCCGTCCGGCCCTCGGCTCAAGCGCGGCTCGACGCCGGCGGAGCGGACGAAGACCAGATGATCTGACGATCGGATGCAGGCCATTCGTTCGGCGGCTCGAAGCGGGATTCGCTCGTCGCGAGAAAATCGGGTCCCGCGTCCGAGGGGTCGAGTCCTCGACGCTCGCGCTGCTCTAGACGAGAGAGCGCGATCTCGCGGTCACATCGAACTTCGACGAGCCGGATCGGCAGGCCGCGCTCCGCCGCCCAGCGACGCACGGCATCCCTTCGCTCGCGCGTTGCGAAGCTCGCGTCGAGAATCGCCGTCCGACCACTCTGGGTGACGGAATCGGCGCGCTCGAGAAGTGCTTCGTAGACGGCGTCCGTCTGTTCGGGTCGGTAGATGCCTTCGTCGGTCGCGGTCCCGGAATGCGTCGTCGCCGAGAGCCCGGCTAGCGCCTTGCGGACCCGGTCCGAAGCGATCGGGATGCCGTGTCCCGCAAGAGCGAGACCGCGTGCGACCGTGCTCTTGCCGGATCCGACCGTGCCGCAGAGCACGATCAGCCCATCGGACGCCGATGTCTCGAGGCATCGTTCGGCGAGGGCGACATGATTCTCCGCGGAGGCCCGGGCCTTCGCCTGCTGCCCGGGGTCGATGCTCGTCTGGAGGGACGCGAGCGCGGCGACCTTGGCGCGTACCAGGGCGCGATAGGCCGAGTAGAAGTCGACGGTTCCAAAGAGATCGTAGTCGTCCGTGCGGCTCGCGTATGCATGCAGGAACGCCTCCGCCAGGTCGTCCCGACCCCGATAGCGGAGGTCCATCGCGAGAAACGCCACCTCGGAAGCCGTGTCGATATGGCGCAGGTCTTCGCTGAACTCGATGCAGTCGATGATGAGGGGGGCGTCGCTCCCGTCCTCGAACCACACGTGGTCGAGGTGGAGATCACCATGCGCATCGACGGCGCGACCGTCTGTCCGGCGGGACTCGAAGCGTGGCTCGAGTACCGCGAGCCTTTCACGCGTCTTCGACTCGAGCTCGGCGAGGCGATCGGCGGGGAGCATCTTCGACTCGGCCAGCGATTCGAGGCACGCGACGACGGGCTCGCGGATTCGTTCCTGCCAGTCCGGCGCGCTCCAGGGTGCGGGGCGACCGAGGCCGTGCGCGGCATGAAAGTCCGTCAGGCGCTCGGCGATCGCTTCGAGGTGGCGAACTTCGAGGGTCCCCCGCTCGAGCATGGAGAGCACGTCGTGGCCGGCGGGAAGTCGGCGCATGACGACGACGTGTTCGACGTTCGGGTCGGGCAAGGCGGCGTCCATCGATACGACGACCGGTCCGACGTGCACTTGCGCAGCATCCTGCAGGATCGGCGCGATCCCGAGATAGACGTCGGGGGCGAGGCGCCGATTCAGCTCGACCTCGTTTTGGCAATCGGCGTTGCGTCGATCGCGCGTGCTGAAATCGAGGAAGGGGAGTTCGACGTTCTTGCGGAGTTTGTAGACGCGCTCCCCGACGAGGAAGACGTGGGAGATATGCGTCTGGATGGCTTCGACGTCGGTCGTGCAGGCGGGCCAGGCCTCGGGCCGCGCGAGCGCCCGGGCAAGATCGTCGATCTTCTTTGCGTCGATCGAGTCACCCACCACGGATCAGCTCTTCGTCTTGACCGTCAACACCGGGCAGTTGGCCAGCCGAACCACGCGCTCCGCCGTGCTGCCGAGGACGAGATGCTCGATGCCCGTGAGTCCGCGCGTGCCGAGGACGATCAGGTCGGCGAGTACGCGTTCGGCCTCGTCGAGGATGCCGTGGGATGCGTGCTCCAGCGAGACGCGTCCCTCCGCAGAGACGCCCTTCGCGCAGACTTCTTCGACCAGATTCTTCATCGTCGCTTCCGCGCCCTCACGAATGGGCTCGAGGATGTCCTCCGGGCGCGTGAAGTCGCCGCCGAAGCCGGCATAGATCGGTGGGATCTCGACGTGGTAGGCGTGGAAGATCTTGATCTTCGCGTCGTAGGCCTTGGCGAACTCGATGGCCGTCTCGAGGGCTGACTCCGCATCCCGTGAGAAGTCCGTCGCGACGAGAATGGTCTTGATCTGCATGCGTGGTTCCTGACTTTCGTTTGTTTCGAATTCGATCTCGAAGTTGCCTGGGCGACGAGGCTTCTCCTCGCCGACCCGGTTTCCGGCTCAATCCTCGTCGGATCGCGTCGTCAGCACGGAGCACGGCGCCCCGCGAAGCGTTCGTTCGGCGACGCTGCCGAGTGCGACTCGGCTGAAACCCGTGTGGCCGTGGGTGCCGAGGACGATGAGATCGGATCCGAGCTCTTCCGCCTCGGCGACGACGGCGTCGACGGGTCTGCCCTTGCGGAGGAGCGTCTCCACCGAGATGCCCTTCGCGCGGATCGTCGCGCCGACCTCCTCGAGATGTTCTTTCGCCATCGTGCGCGCCCGGTCCTCGAAGGCGGCGACCTCCGCGGAGAGCGTGCGGATGTACTCGGGGGACTCGTCGAGGACGTGCAGGACGTCGATATGCGCGCCCGTCTGCTCGGCAAAAGCGCAGGCGAGAGCCTTCGCCCTCTCGGCATGCAGGGAGAAATCCGTTGCGAGGAGGATGCGCGCGATGGAGCCCTGGGTCAGGCCTTCGCCCTTCACCGTGAGTACGGGAACGGGCGCGGATCGAATCGTGCGTTCGGTCACGCTACCGAGCAGGACGTGCGAAAGACCCTGGCGTCCGTGTGTGCCCATGACGACGAGATCGGCGTCGAGGTCTTTGACGGACTGCGCAACCGCTTCCGACGGTTGGAGGGATTCCGAGACGAGTTCGTGGACTTCCCGAACGCCGAGATCCTCGAGCTTTCGTGTCGTCTCCGACAATCGCTCTCGCGTGCCCTTTCGAAGTCCTTCCCAGATCGCTTCGGGCACGTTCAGGTCGTAGGTCGTATGCAGGAAGGGCAGTCGGATCACGTGAAGGAGGTGGATCGAGGCCTCGTTCGGCACGGCCAATGCCGCTGCGCTTCGCGCCGCGACATCGGATGCCTCGGAGAAGTCGGTCGGGACGAGGATCTTTCGAATCGGGTGCATCATGGACTTCTCCGTGCCGGTTTCCGGCTCTCCGCAGAAGAGCAACGTAGGCGCCGATCGGTCGATCGCAATGCAATCGAGGGATTCGCCCGGATTCTCTCGCTCTCGGAGTCAGGGATACTGTGGCATAGAGTCTCAGCGGTTGGCTGCCCGAAATGCGCGGGCGATGATCGGATCATCGACCGGAGGACCCGAAGCCAGTCGATCGGGGCAGCGTCTCTGTTCCGGGGGTGTCCGGAACCCCAGGCGAGGCGGGTCGAGCTCTGCCGGTCCGAGGTGTAATCGACCATGTGGATGGATCACTTCGTCGTCGAAGGCGTGCGTGCGGCACGGAGGCTCGTGATCGCGGTCGTCGGACTGACCGTGCTCGTCGTCGGTCTCGCGCTCCTGGTGCTGCCGGGCCCCGCCTTCATCGTGATTCCGATCGGACTCGGAATCCTGGCGATCGAGTTCGAATGGGCGCGCCGCCTGATGGGAAGGGCGCGGCAGTTCTACCGCGACAGCCTGGCCCGCGGCGGATCGAAATCTTCGACGCCGAGCGGGCCCGATTCGGAGGATCCCGTCTAGTACCCGTAGAGCACGATCCTCGAGAGGGCTGCGGTCGCGTACTCCGTCGCCATGTCGAGTTGGGACTGGCTCTGGGCGTGGATCTCGAAGAGCGGCTCGTTTCGATGCACGACGTCGCCGACCCGCCGCAGGCATTCGAGGCCCGCGGCCGGATGTGCCGGCGAGCCGGCGAGTTTGGCGATGCGATTGACGCCGAGGCAATCGACGCTCTGGATGCGGCCATCGCTCTTCGATTCGACGACCGCGCGGAACGCGGCGGCGGCCGGCAGGTCCACGCGGCCCTGGGCTTCGATGATCGCCTCGAGGGCCTGGCTGGCTCGACCCGAATCGAGGATCTCCTGCGCGATGCGGTATCCGCTTGCGTCGGGCACCGAGCCCGTTCGTTCGAGGATGCGGCCTGCGAGGAAGAGCGATTTCTCGCGCAGGTCGCTCGGCGCTTCGCTCGCGCCATTCAGGACGGCGAGGACGTCGAGGGCTTCGAGGCGGGGGCCGATGCCGCGTCCGATCGGTCCGTGTGCGTCGGTCGTGATGACATCGACCTCGAGTCCGACGACGGCCGCGACGCGGTTGAAGAGCCCGGTGAGTTCTTCGGCTTCGCCATGTGAGCGGATCTTCGTGGACGGACCGAGTGGAATGTCGATCAGGGCGTGGGTGGCGCCCGCCGTCTTCTTCTTGGCCAGGATCGAAGCCACCATCTGGGCCTCTGTATCGACCTGCATCGGTCGCTCGACCGTGATCAGGACGTCGTCCGCGGGGGCGAGTTCGAGCGCGCCGCCCCAGGCGATGCAGCCCCCGACGCGATCGACGACGCGATGTAGCGCTTGCGCCGAGAGGTCGACCCGCGCGAGTACACTCATCGTGTCCGCCGTCCCGGCCGCACTGGTGATGGCCTTCGACGAAGTCTTCGGTACGACGAGCCCGTGCGCGACGAGGATCGGCACGATCACCATCGTCGTTCGGTTTCCCGGCACGCCGCCGATGCAATGTTTATCGGCGACGATCTTGGCGTCGAAATGAAGACTTGACCCCGAATCGACCATCGCGAGGGTGAAGTCCGCGATTTCCCGATCGTCGAGGTTCCGCAGGGCGCAGGCCAGCACGAACATCGCGAGCTCGGGCTTCGAATAGCGTCGCGCCACGACGTCCTCGAGGATCGCGTCGAAGTCGGCGCGATCGAGTCGCTCTCCGCGAAGCTTGCGGCGGACGTGATCGACGCTGATCGGCGAGGCGGCGAGTTCTGCCCGGATCGGCGAGCCGGAGGGCAGGGCGAGGTCCGTGAAGGCGACGTTCGACAGGCCGATCTCGTCTCGCTCGAGCATCGGGCTCTCGCAGAAATTCAAGATGCCCGAGATCTCCCGGCGTTTCGCCGTGGCCGGATCCTCTCCGATGACCAGGACGCGATCGAGCGGCTTGAAGCCGAGGAGCCCGGCGTGGACTGCATCTTCGCGAATGAAGATCACGTGCTCGCTCTGCGTGTCGATGCCCATCCTCCGAAGCCTGAACATCAGATCTCCTTCCGAACGACACCGTACGCATCCATCTCGGCGGCGAGCAGCGGCGCCAGGCCGATCGCGTTGGTCTCGTGCACGATACTGTCGCTCGAGACCAGGGTCATGATCCCGGCCTCGCGGAGGCGTGTCGGCGTGTCGGGCGCGAAGAGCGCATGCACGACGATCGCGCCGATCTCTTCGATCCCCCGTTCGACGAGGATGCGAGAGAGCGTTTCGAGGGTCGTCCCCGAACTTCCGATGTCGTCGACGATCCAGACCCGGCTCGTTCCGGCGGGCAGCACGGGTAGATCGATGCGCACGTCGTGGTCTCCGTGACGGACCTTCGAAGCAATCGTAAAGGGCAAGCCGGCTTCGTCGGCGATCGCCCGGATCCAAGGTTCAGACTCGGAGTCGGGTCCGATGAGCAGGCTCGACGATGCGTCGTCTCGCAGCCAGCGCGTGATCGCTGGCGCCGCGGAGATCGATCGTGCGGGGCAGGAGAAGATCTCGGAGAGCGCCTTGATGCGATGCAGGTGGGCCTCGACGCTCAACACTTCGTCGAAGGCGTCGCCGAGCAGGTTCGCCATCACCTTCTGGGAGAGGGACTGTCCGACCTCGAAGATCCGGTCCTGTCGCATGTACCCGAGATAGGGCGCGACGAGCGCGAGCCGCCGGGCGCCTTGTCGGCGCAGAGCATCCGCGGCCAGGAGGACTTCGACGAGCTTGCGGTTCGGGTCGTCGAGGGAGCGTAGGAGCACCGCCGGACCGGTCCCCGCACGCTCGGCTCGGACGAGGGATTCCCCATCGGGAAAGTGATGGACGTCGACGTCGCGCAGGTCGGCCCCGAGCTCGTCCGCGAGCGCCCGAGCCAGCGGGCGGCATTCCGGAAACGCGAAGAGTTCGAGGGCGGAGGACAAGGGCTCACCTTCTGGCCGGGATCGGAGTTCCTGGGCGGTACTGTGCAACGCGCGTGCCACAGCATAACGACCGCGGGGTCAGTACGGCGATCTGGGGCCTTAAGACACGTCCTGGGTCGCGATTGCGCAGGCGGCCACGCCTTTTCGACCGTGCGGCTCGACAGCTGCAAATGGCGCTCGCGACACGGGGCCTTGGCTGGCATGCGGTTTGCTCTCAGACAGGGGAACGATTGCCCTCGATCCCGTCATGAGGGCGGTGTCGCTTTTGTACGGAGGTTTCGCGGATGCAGGAGCCGCGGACGATACTGGTGCCGGTCGATTTCTCGACGCATTCGCGCGCGGCCGCGATCCGCGCGTGCGACCTGGCATTGGCTTCGGGCTCGACCGTACGACTGATCCACGCTCTTGAACTGCCGGCCGTCGCGAAACGCGAAGGGGTTGCGGAGCATTTGTGGGACGATCTGCGCCGGTCGGAACGGCGCAAACTCGACGAGCTGATGGGCGACCTGATGCATCGCGGCGCACCGCTCTCTCGCCTTCTCGAGGAAAGAGAACCGGTCGAGATGATCGAAGAGCAGGCGGCCTCCGAGAGCGTCGAGATGATCGTGATGGGTACGCATGGTTATCGCGGCGTGGATCGCATGTTTCTCGGGAGCGTCGCCGAGCGGACGATCCGGATCGCGAAGGTGCCCGTCCTGACCGTCAAGGAGAGTGACTGGGATGCGGCGGCGAAGATTCGTCGCATCCTGCTGGCGACGGATTTCTCGCAGGACTCCGAAAGGGCGGTCGGCGTCACGATCGAATGGGCACGTCATCTCCAGGCGGACGTCGAAGTCTTCCACGCGATTCAGGGCGCCCCGCGCGAGCCCGAGGGCGAATCGGACGCCACCCCGACCGGTGACCCGAATGATTCGCGGGAGCGGTCGCTCGTCGGGCTACAGAAGATTCTCTCCCAGATGCTCGCGGCGGGCGTGCCAGCGAGTGCAGAGCTGAGCTACGGCCCAGCGGCCGTCGAGATCTCGAAGCGCGCGAAGCACAGTCGCGCGAATCTCGTGATCATGGGGCGTCACGGAACATCGAGGATCAGGGACGTAGTCTGCGGAAGCGTCTCCTCGCGCGTTCTGAGACAGGTCAAATGCTCGGTTCTGCTCGTTCCCGACTCGGACGCTAGTTGAGCTCGACGCATTCGCCGATCTCAGGGACGTGAGCGGAGATTCCGTGGGTCTCGGTGGTCAGCTGCCGAAGCGTGTCCGCCGCGACGGCTTCACCATGGGTCACGAAGACATGCTTCGGAGCGGGCTCGGAAGCGCCGATCCAATCGAGGATGGACTTCTGATCCGCGTGGGCGGATAGGATGTCGAGTTGCTGGACCGCCGCGCGAATTGGAATCCGCTCGCCATGGATCTTGAGCGTCTCAGCGCCCCGCGCGAGCGCGTCGCCACGCGTCCCGCCCGCCTGGAAGCCCGGCAGCAAGATCGTATTGCGAGGGTCCGGAGCCAGCGCCTTCAGGTGATGCAAGATGCGTCCAGCCGTTGCCATGCCGCTCGCTGAGATGATGACGGCCGGCTCGAACCGCTCGGTCAGCGCGCGAGACTCCTCGACCGAGCGTATGAAATGCGCCATGCCGAAGATCTCGTCGCATTCATCCTCGCGGAGTCGGTGGTAGTCACAACTCGCCCTGAAGAGATCGGTCACGCTGGTCGCCATCGGGCTGTTCAGATAGACCGGAACGCGGGGCGCGAGCTCACGTCGAAAGATCTCGTGGAAGCAGTAGAGCAGGGTCTGTGCGCGACCGACGGCGAAGGACGGGACGAGAAGGATTCCGCCGCGCTCGAGGGTCTCGACCAGGATGCGGGCGAGCATCTCGATCGGATCCTGGTCGGGATGGTTGCGATCTCCATAGGTCGATTCGGTGACGATGTAGTCGGGTGATCGCGGCGGAACGGGGGGGCGCATCAGCAGGTCGTCCGAGCGACCGAGGTCGCCGGAGAAGAGCACCGATCGACCTCGATGCGTCACCTCGATGGAGGCTGCGCCCAGGATGTGCCCCGCCGGTCGAAGCCGGAAACCCAGATCGCCGACCTCCCGGTCCTGGTCGAAGGGGATGTCTCGAAAATGTTCGAGGGCGCGTTCGGCGTCCTCCGTCGTGTAGAGGGGCAGGGCAGGGGAATGCTTCGAGTATCCTCTGCGGTTCGCGTAATTCGCGTCCTCTTCCTGGATGTGGGCCGCGTCGGGCAGCAGGATCTCACAGAGGGCCCGGGTCGGCGGCGTCGCGTGGATCGGGCCGCTGAAGCCTTCGCGGACGAGGAGGGGGAGGAGCCCGCTGTGGTCGATATGGGCGTGGGTCAGGAGTACGGCGTCGACCCCGGCCGGGTCGATTCCGAGGGGCTTCCAGTTTCGAACGCGCAGGGACTTCACGCCTTGATACAGCCCACAGTCGACCAGAATGCGCGAACCGGCCGTCTCGATCAGATACTTCGAGCCTGTGACCGTTCCCGTCGCCCCTAGAAATGTGAGCTTCAACTTGCGCTCCCCGATTGGGTGACAATGATATCCGGGGTTCGAAGCGCCTTCGAACCGTTCCGTCATGATTAGACCATGCGATCGAAGCATCGCATGCGGAAGGAGAGATCAGCATGGCATCCGAGTTGAAAGATCAGATCGAGTCCGAGATTCGTTCCGAGATCGAGTCGTTGAAGGCCGCGCGCGATGAACTACGCGTGCAGGCGCATCTCGGCGCAGCCGAGGTTCGCGAGGCCTGGGAGAGCGTGGAGAAGAACTGGAGCCATCTCGAGGGTCGACTCAAGGTGGTCGGCGAGGCGACACAGGAGTCTCTCGAAGAAATCGGAAGCGCAGCGAAGATCCTCGCGGAAGAGGTTCGACGCGGCTTCGAGCATGTACGGAAGCTTCTCTAGCCGCACGAGGACGAGGGGCGAGAGGATGAAGGCCGATTGATGGCAGCGAAAAAGGATCTGTACGGCGACCTCGGCGTCGACCGGGGCGCGTCCACGGACGAGATCAAGAAGGCCTATCGGAAGCTCGCCCGCGAGCACCATCCGGACGTCAACCCCGGGAATCCCCAGGCGGAGGAGCGCTTCAAGGAGATCTCCTTCGCGAAGGAGGTCCTGCTCTCCGACGACAAGCGGAAGCTCTACGACGAGTTCGGCATGGACGGATTGGCATCGGGCTTCGATGCCTCGGAGGCCCGCGCCTATCAGGACTGGGCACGTCGTGCAGAGCAGAGCCCGGGCTTCGAAGCTTTTGGCGCAGGTTCGTCGGGAGACGCCGGGATCGAGGACCTCCTGTCACAGCTCTTCGGCCAGCGCGGCGGGGCGGACATGGGCGGAGGCTTCGGCCAGTCGCATTCCTTCCGCTCGGGCGGCGGGGCGCGAGGGCTTCGCGGGGCCGATCTGGAATCGAATCTCGACGTCGAGTTCGTCGACGCGATTCTCGGGCGTGAGATCCAGATGCGGCTCGAGGGCCGCGAGCCGCTGCGCGTCAAGATTCCTCGGGGCGCACGCGACGGGACTCGCATCCGATTGAAGGGGCAGGGACAGCCCGCCGCGACGGGCGCCGAATCGGGCGACCTCTACGTGCGTCTGCGCGTCCGCCCCCATTCGTGTTTTCGTCTCGAAGGAGACGACCTGCATCTCGACGTGCCGGTCACGATTCCGGAATTGATCCTCGGCGCGGAGATCTCGATTCCGACGCCCGATGGGATGACGCTGGTCAAGATTCCGGCGCGCTCAGCGAATCGGCAGACCCTTCGGCTCGCGGGCAAGGGCGCCTACAAAACCGCGAGCGGCGACGAGCGTGGGCATCTCCTGCTGCATCTCGAATCCGTCCTGCCGAGCGAGGGAGGGGCCGAACTCGACGAACTCGCGAAGAAGCTCGAGGGTTTCTACGCGGAAAGCGATCCGCGAGCGCGTCTTCGATGGGAGGGGAAGGGATGATCTCCTTCGAGCGAACCGAAATCGTGCGTCTGCTCGAAGTCGAAGAGACTTTCCTCGAGAGCCTCGAGCGCGAATCGATCGTGCATGTCGACGTCGGCGAAGGAGGCTTCTCGCCGCGCATGATCGAGCGCGTGCGCGTCGCGCATAGCCTCGTCTTCGAGCTGGAAGTGAATTTGTCCGGGGTCGCGGTGATCCTGCGTATGCGAGAGGAACTCGGCTCGATGCAGGGTGCCCTCGACCGCGTGCGTGTCCTGCTGCGCGAACGCGATCTTGCCGAGGGTGCAGCCGAAGACTGAGGGGCTGCAAGTCTCGGTGCTTTCGATCGAGCCGGCACATTCGATCAGGAGGGAGGAACACATGGGTCTCAGCCGATTGGGCATCGTCACGCGCACAGTGCGACCCCAATGCACTCTGAGGGAGGCGTCGCATCTCATGATCGAGGATTCGATCGGCGCACTCCTGCTCACGGACACGCCGGGCGGCGAAATTCGGGGCATCGTGACCGATCGCGACATCGTGCGAAGGATCGCCAAGGGGGCGGACCCCGCGACGGAAATCCTCGGGTCTTTCGCGGAGCAGGTGGTCACGACGATCCACGAGGGCGCGACGCGCGCCGAGGCGATCCACAAGTTCAAGACGCACGGCATTCGGCGACTTCCCGTCGTCGACGACGCGGGAGGCCTCTCCGGGATCATCTCCCTGGACGATGTCCTGGTCGAACTCGGTGACGAGATGTCGGACGTGGCCTCGACGATTCGGAGTCAGTTCCGCCATCAACCGCCGGAGAGCGAGCGTTAATCACGGCGTACGTCAGGCGACGGCTTCCTGCCGCTTCTCCTCGTGCTTCTCCTCGCGTCGATAGAGCGTGCGGCGATTCATCCCGAGGATGCGGGCGGCCTCGGACTTGCGACCGTGCGTCGCTTCGAGGGCCGCGTCGATGTAGGCATCCGTCAGATCGCGGACGGTCATGCGCTGCTCGAGGGCCATCCGGACGAGCATCTCCTGCATCGATCCGTCGTTCGGTGCCGAGTCCTCGGGCACGAGAATGTCGCTGGCTGCGATCTCCGAAGAACTCGCCAGGGCCAGGGCCCGTTCGATGCAGTTCTCGAGCTCTCGAGCATTTCCCGGCCAGGGGCCGCGCATCATCTTTCGCAGAGCGGCGTCGCTGAAGCGAGCGCGCGGATCGTCCGAATGCCGTCGCAGGAAGGACTCGGCCAGCACGGGGATGTCCTCGGCACGTTCGCGCAGGGGCGGGATCCGGATCGGGATCACGTTCAAGCGGAAGTAGAGATCCTGTCGGAAGCGGCCTTCCTCGATGGCGCGGTGAATGTCCTGGTTCGTCGCCGCGATGATGCGAACGTCGATCTTGATGTTCTGGGTTCCGCCGACCGGTCTCACCTCGCGGTCCTGGAGCACGCGCAGGAGCTTGCCCTGAAGGCTGATCGGCATGTCTCCGATCTCGTCCAGGAAGAGCGTTCCGCCCTCGGCCGCTTCGAAGAGGCCCTTCTTGTTCGCGTGTGCGCCGGTGAACGCGCCCCGGACATGACCGAAGAGTTCGCTCTCGAGCAGCCCTTCGGGCATGGCCGTGCAGTTGATGGGAACGAAGGGCTTGTCCGCGCGTGCGCCGGTGAAATGGATCGTGCGAGCGACGACCTCCTTGCCCGTTCCGCTATCGCCGGTGATCAGGATGTTGCTGCGATTCGTCGCGATCTTCTTGATCATCGCGTAGATCTCGTTCATGGCGGGACTCTTGCCGACGAGTTCACCGAAGGAACTCACGCGCCCCACCGCTCGTCGTAGGCGACGATTCTCTTCCTCGAGAGCGCGGCGTTCGAAAGCGCGCTCGATCGAGACGAGGAGTTCGTCCGCCTGGAAGGGCTTCGTTACGAAGTCGAGGGCACCGCCTCGCATCGCCGTGACGGCGGACTGGATCGTGCCGAACGCCGTCATCAGGATCACCGGCGTGTCCGGGCGGCGCTCACGCATCCCGGCGAGGAGGTCCAACCCATCGACGCCCGGCATCTGGAGATCCGAAAGGACCACGTCCCAATCGCGGTCGTCCGCGAGCTTCAGGGCCTCGTCGCCCGAGCCACATTTGGTGACTCCGTAGCCCGCCTCGGTCAGCAGGTCCTCGGTCATGTCGAGGATCGAAGGATCGTCGTCCACGACGAGAATCGTTCGGGAAGTGGGGTGGTCCGTGGTCGCCATCTACAAGCCTCCTGCGGGCGGGATTTGCACTCCTTGTGCCAAGACGGTGGACGCTCGAGCCACACTCCTAGCCAGTCCAGGCGGTCGAGAAGCAAAATCCCGCTTGACCATGAGTGTCAAAAATACTCGTAGTGAGCATTAATGTCACATACTTGTCGTGGGCGATCGACTCGAAAGTACTCCCTCTGTCGGAGCTGGGGCGAGCGGGGAGGTCAGCGGGCCGGGGAGGCTTCGAGGCGACTCTCGGGCTGTGTTACCTAGATGAGAACGCGACAGTCGCGCGAGAAAGCGGGAGCGACAACCGGGCATGTCTTCCTCCGACGAGAAACAGCGCTTCGACGCGCTCGAGAACGAGGTTCAGCGCCTCACCGGCGAGTTGCAGGCCCAGGAACGGATTGCCGCTTCCCTGCGGGTCTCGAGTGAGCATGCGCACGGGGTTCTCGAGGTCGCGAACGATGGGATCGTGACGATCGACGAGAGCGGCCTGATCGAGTTCGTCAATCCGGCGATCTGCGAGATCTTCGGATTCGACGCCGACGAGTTGGTCGGTCAGAACGTCAAGGTGCTGATGCCGGCGCCCCATGACGACGATCACGACGACTACATCGAGACCTATCGCCGGACGCAGCAGCGCAAGATCCTCGGACGCGGCCGCGAGGTCATGGCGCGCCGCCAGGACGGCAGCCCCTTTCCGATCGAGCTTGCGGTCTCCGAGGTCTTCGCGGGCGAGCGTCGCTTGTTCACGGGAACGATCCGCGACATCAGCGGACGTCGCGCCGCCGAAGCGCGCATCAAGCAGAATCACGATCGAATGCAGGCGGTTTTCGATTCCGCGGTCGACGGCATCATCTCGATCGACGAGGGCGGAACCATCCTCCAGGCGAACCGCGCGATCGAGAGGATGTTCGACTACTCGCCCGACGAGATCGTCGGTTCGAACGTGACGATCCTGATGCCCCCGCCCTTTCGCGACGAACATGCGACGTACCTGAAGCGCTATCGCGAGACGGGCAAGCGCCGCATCATCGGGCTGGGTCGCGAGGTCCGCGGCAAGCGAAAGGATGGGTCGACGTTTCCGATCTACCTCGCCGTGAGTGAGGGATATGCGAATCATCGCCGCGTGTTCACGGCCTTCCTGCATGATCTCGGAATGCTCCGAGATGCGGAGGAGCGCGCGCGGAGGGCGGAGCAGTTGGCGGAACTGTCGACGATCTCAGCCGGGATCGCCCACGACGTCGGGACCCCGATGACGACGATCCTCGGCTACGCCGAACTCCTGCAGAAGTCCGTGAAGGATCCGAAGAATCAGGAGCGGGCCGGGCACATCGTCGATCAGGTGCGTCGAGTGAAGGATCTCCTTCGTACCCTTCTCGACATCGCTCGACCGCGCAACGCAATGCCTTCCGCGCTCTCCGTGGCCGACGTGCTCGACCATAGCCTGGGCTTCTTCCGCGAGAAGCTGAAGGGCAGGGGCATTGTCGTCGAGCGCAACTACTCGGCCTCACCCACGGTCGTCGCCAATCGAGACCGGCTGGAACAGGTATTCCTGAATCTCGTGGTGAATGCGATCGACGCCATGCCGGGCGGCGGAACACTCACGGTCCATCTGACCACGCCGTCGGACGAACTCGTCGAAGTCTCCATCGCGGATACCGGGGTCGGGATCGAACCCGACGCCCTCGATCAGATCTTCGAACCCTTCTACACGACCAAGGAGCGTGGCAAGGGGACGGGGCTGGGACTGCTCGTCAGCCAGCGGATCATCCACGATCACGGGGGCAAGATCAGCGCCGAGAGTGAACCCGGCGTCGGAACCCGGATGTCGATCCTGCTTCCCTCGACGGAGAAGAAGGGCCGTTCGGTGGATGAGCAGACGTCGACATCATCGACATCGGACTCGCCGACGGATTCCGATTCCGCGCCGAAGCCGACATCGAGCTAGCGCCCGGGAGGCGCTCCCGGCATTGCGAATCAGGGAAACGCCGCTTCGATCCTCTGGAGCACGGCCTTCTCTTCGTCCGTCGGTCCATGCGCGCGAAGGAAGGTCTTCTCGAAGGCGCGTGCGACGCCACCGGCGCGGGCGACCGTGTCGTCACGGAGTCGCGTGCGTTCGTCGGGTCCGAGGTTCTCGCACAGTTCGCCAACGTAGGCGGACCAGGTGTCGAGCAGCGATTCGTGTGGGCGGAATTCCAGCCACATCGCAAGGAGTTCTCCGGCCTGGCTGTCGGGGGCGATACCGAGATCGTGTTCCGCCTTCAGGATCGATCGACGCTCATTCGGATGGATCGTATGGTCGGCCCAGGCCACCGCGACCATCGGTGCCAGCATCAGCGCGGTCACGTTCTCTTCGCGAACGCCGAGGTCGAGCAGCGAGTCGATGACCGCCGGCGAGTCGACGCCGAGCGCAGCCGAGAGCGCATCGAAATTCTCCTGACGGGACTTTCGCTCGCGCATCGCTTCTACCAGGCGCTCGCTCTCCTTTCGGAAGAAGACTTCCTCGAACGCTCGTTCACGCTCTGAAAGGATCTTGGGACCACTCATCGAATCCTCCATCTCGGTCTGATCGGGTCGTCATTGCGACGAAATTCTAGATAGCACAGCAGCCGCGCCGTTCCGCGCCGAATCGGCGTGTCAGCGTGTCCCGGAGTCGTCCGTGGACCCGTGGCAGAGGAAGCAGCTGCCGGAGAGGGCGCTCGCCTGGAAGTAATTCGGGGGTGTTCGCTCGGCGCCGCGCTGCGCCATGGCGACACGTCGCGCGAAGCTCGACAGATTTCGATTCAACGCCGGGTGCTGGGTCGCGCGACCCGGCGTGTCGATCTGTTCGACCGCGGCACCGATCCGAAGCAGAGAGGACTGGACCTGCTTCTGCAGTCGCGCATCATCGGTGTCCGCAGGTGTGCGGAGGAGTTCGTCGAGTCGTTGAACCTCGGCGGCCAGAATCCACATCGATCCCTTGAGTCGGTCCGGTGAGATGTAAGAGAAGTCCGGCGGATACACGACTTCGCGCACCGACTGCCGATCGGTCTGACACGCCGAGCCAAGCAGCAAGACGACGAGCGTCCCCGCGAGCAGCAGCGCATTCGTTCGCGGCGTGATCATGAGCGAAACCTTCGTGGAGTCCATTCGGCGTTCGATTTGCAGAACCCGTGCCACCGACGACTTCTTCCCTGCAGCCCCGTCATCGACGCGGCAAGGACCGTGGTGTCGCGGTTCGCGGCTCGGGGCGAGATGTTCGATTCAGAGCTTGTGACCCATTGTCTCATGCGGTGCAGTATAGGCACGGAATCGGCACGCAGGGACAGGTCGGGAACACGCCGCGGAGACCGACCGCTCCTTCGACGGAGAGTCCGACTGGCACGTGCTCTGCAGTACAAGGTCGACGGCAGAGACACGGCGAGAGGATCGGACATCGGGCGAGGGCGGAACGTGCGGGCGGCGCCGCGTCCATGAAGGAAATCGAATGGAGGACATCGACATGAGTGGTGACGCAAACGGCTCGATCGAAGTGGTCTTCTGCGCGATCGACTTCTCGCAGACGGCAGATCTGGCGCTCGAGAATTCGATCCGCCTGGCGAGGCGACATCAGGCGTCCCTCGTCCTCGGGCACGTCGTGGAACCGCTGCCCGTCGTTTCCTATCCGATCTTGATGGTGCCCGTCGATGCCGAGGTCGAGCTGCGCGAGCTCGCGAGCGCGCGCCTCGAAGAACTGGCCGGAACGATACGCGATCGATCGGATCGGGACGGCCAGCTCGTCGTCGAGACCCGACTCGAGCAGGGTCCACCGGGTCGACACCTCGTCGACATGGCAGAACAGGCCGGGGCCGACGTCTTCGTGATCGGCACGCGAGGATTGACCGGGTTCGAACATCTGTTGCTCGGAAGCACGGCGGAGTACGTCGTGCGTCGTGCGAGCTGTCCCGTGTTGACCGTGCATCCCACAGATCTCGCAGCGGACGCGCCCGTCGGGACGGTGATCGTTCCGACCGATCTCGGCCCCGAATCGATCGAGGCCGTGGACGTCTTCGTGCGCGTCTTCGCGGGGGCGGAGCGGCCCCTTGTCCTACTGGTCTTCGCCGATCCCACCCCGCCCTACATAGAACCCTTCCAGCATCAGGCGCTCGAGCGCTGGGGACGGCCGGACGTCCGGAAGGAAGAGATCGACGAACGCATGGCGCCGAGCGTTGCGCGACTGGCGGGCGCTGGATTCGAGGTCGAGACCCTGATCCTCGATGGGGGGCCCGTCGAGGCGGTCACGAAGCTCGCGCAGGCGCGCGAAGTAGACATGATCGTGATGACGACGTACGGCCGTTCGGTCGTCGCGAACCTGCTCGTAGGCAGGACGGCCCAGCGCATCGTGCAGCACGCGCCATGCCCCGTCTTGACGGTCCACGCGTCGGGCAGCCGCGACGAGGGCGACGGCGGCGACTGACGAAGCGATCAGCGATTCCCGTCCGTCCGCTCGGTGATCGCGCGCGCACGCATCGCGGTGAAATCGACGCCGTTTTCGTCGGATCCGAGCGCCGAGTCCGGGCGCACGACGCTGTCCGGTGTGAGGGGCTCCGTCGCGACGAAGTCATGACTGCGAATCGCACATTGCGTGAGCGAGCAGTGCCGACATTCGCTCGGGTCGCACGGATCGAAATGTACGACGACATCGCCGCCATGATCGTCCTGCTCGATCAGGATCGCTTCGACCTGGTCGTGGATCGCGTGGACCTGTTCGACGTCGAAATAGCGCGGGACCGTCATGTGCAGGTCGAAATGTCGACGCGCCCCGGATCGCCAGCTTCGCAATCCGTGCACGTCGATCCATTCCGGAGTCCTTGCGTCTTCGAGGCGCGTGGCCGTCGACTCGATCAGGTCCTCGTCGGCCTCGTCCATCAGCCCGCCCATCGACTCGTGGAGGAGGTGATAGCCCTCGAAGGCGACGTTCATCGCGACGGCCATCGCGATCAGAGGGTCGGCCCATGTCCAGCCCGTCAGCGCCACGACGAGGAGGCCACCGATGACGCCGACGCTCGTCCAGACGTCCGCCATGACGTGCTTGCCATCCGCGACGAGGGCGTCCGAGCGCGTCTTGTCACCGACGCGCGTGAGATGCAGGCCGAGTGCCGCGTTCGCGGCGGCCGAGACGCCGAGGATCGCGAGTCCGAGATCGAGCCGTTGCAGTTCGGGTCCGGCAATCAGCTCGCGGACGCTCTCGACGAAGATGAGGATCGCAGCGAAGCAGATCGCGGCGCCCTCGATCCCCGCCGACACGAACTCGACCTTGCCGTGTCCATAGGGATGGGACTCGTCGGGGGGGCGCGACGCGATCGAGAGGGCGAGCACGAGCATGGCCGCGGCGACGATGTTGATGGTCGATTCCATCGCGTCGGCAAAGACGGCGGTCGAGCCCGTGAGTGTATAGGCGGCGAACTTGGCCAGGAAGATCAGGACGCCGACGACCAGGGCCAGACGGCCGGCACGCATACGCTCGGCATGCATTCCGGCGACTCGTTCGTTGCGTGGGGCCGTGTTGGTCACGCGGCGAGCATCGGGCGTCTCGACCACCCGGTCAATTCCGGGCTGCGTCGATCATGTGGCGATCAGGAATCTCGCATCGCCTGATTCACGATCCGATCGAGCACGTTCGAGAATCGCGATCGGTCTCGGGCGCTGATCGGGGGCGGGCCTCCCGTCACGATTCCCGACTCGCGGATCGACGCCTTGATCTCGCGCGTCGCGAGGGCACCGCCGATCGAGTCGCGCGTGAACTCACGCCCGTTCGTTCCGAGGGCGAAGGCGCCCACCTCGAGACATCGCGCAGCGAGCGGAATATCGGCCGTGATCACCACGTCGTTCGCCCGGATCTCCTCGGCGATCCAGTCGTCCGCCGCGTCGGGTCCTTCCTCGACGACGACCATTTCGACCCCGAGATCGCTCGGCACGTGCATGCGCTGATTCGCGACGACGACGACGGCCAGGCCGAGCCGGGCCGCGACCGCATAGACCTCGTCCTTGACGGGACAGGCATCGCCATCGATGAAGATCTCGGTCACCGCGTGCCGGTTCCGCGATCTTGCGTTCGAATGAAGAGGAAGTCTCCACCCTCGTGCCCGGCCTTGCGGATGTCGGCGAGCTCGGGCGCCTGATCGGCGGCGAGCATCACCGGGCGTCGGATGCGCGCATACAGGGTCGTCGAGTCGATCACGCCTTCGTTGGCGGCCAGTTCGTCGATGAAGTGCCTCGCGAAAGCCGAGTGCTTCCCGCCTCCACCGTCGGCGACGGGTTCGAGGCCGCCGGACGAGAGGACGATGCGCGCGCGGAGCCTTGCGATGCGCTCGAGATAGTCGGGGGGCTTGACGTCGAGCTTGATCCCCCGCGTCAGCGTTCCCGAATAACAGCTGTCCGCGACGATCATGACATGTCGAGCGCGGATCGAACGCAGGTAGCCCGTAATCGTCGCGTTCGAGACCCAGTTGATGTCGCTGTCCCGCTCCGCGTCGACGGGTAGCCAGTATCCCTCGTCGGCGTCCTTGTCGAGCCAGCCGTGGCCCGCGTAGTAGATGAGCAGGTTGTCCGTATTGGTGAGGCTCTCACGCATCCTGCGCAGGCTCGTCAGGATCTCGCCGCGGGTCGCGTCCTGCAGCAGTGTGACGCGAAAGCCATACCGATCCCGCAGCAGGTCCGCGACGGTCGCCGCATCGCCGACCGCGGTTTCGAGTCGGGGTAGATGGCGATAGGCATCGTTCCCGATGACCAGTGCGTGATAGGCGCCGAAGGCCTTCGGGTTCGCGAGCGAGAGATCGGTCTGTCGATTCGTGGAGTCGGTCGGTCGCGCGTCGTCGCGGGGGTAGGATGCGAACGATCCGGTGACGCCCGAGGCAGCCGCGACTCGCGCGGCGCCCGAGCGCGAGATGATCTGCGTCGCGGCGAGTTGAGCGTCGAACCAGGCTTGGTCATCGAGCTCGAGGGGAATGGCGGTGCTTCGAATCGGGCCGATCGGTCCCGGCGAGACGATGCTCATCCTCGCGTCGCCGATCTCGGCGCTCCATGGGCCGGGCGTGCCGATGTCGCGACCCTTGTAGTGGCGGGGGCCGGTTTGTTCGATGTCGACGCCCGTCACCTGTCCGGGATCGATACGAACCGGGCCGACGACCCAGGGGTCGAGGATGTACATCCGGCCCGCTTCGAAGCGGAAGCGCTTCCCGAAATCCTGATTCAGCCAGATCCCGTCGATCGGCGTGGCCTCGGCCTTCGCGACCTCCGTATGGTTCGGCAGGCTTCGCCGAACGGCGCCGCAGCCGGAGCTCGTGAGCAGGAGCAGGCCCAGGCATGCGAACGCCGCGCCGAGCGAGCGGATCGATCGCACGTGGGTTCGGCTCGAGGGCATGCTGGCGTTTCCTTCCGGCTCTGGCATCGGACCGATGTCGATGCGCTTCGATTCGTCCGCGTCCGCGCCGGCTGCTCGCTGCGCGCCTAGATCGCCGCGCGGTCTTTCCGGGGATGAGTGCCCGACGCCGCACGGAGGTTCCAGCGATTCGTCGCCGCGGTCCGGGGAGTCTATCGCGTTGGCCTCGCGCAATTCGAGGGGCGGAACCAGCCCTCCTCGCGACCCGGCAGCTTCCCGAGGAGCAGGTCCGCGAAACGGTCGAGGTCGCCGGGAGCGAGGGGCGGCCGATCGAATCGCGTGATCTCGCCGTCGATGCGACGGCCGTCGACGACATTCGCTGTGATTCCCCACATCCCGCGCGCATCGCGATTCGACCAGCTGTATCGAAGATCCTCGACGCGAACCTGGGTTCCGCTGGCCGTCGGGGCGGCGAAGACTCCGATGTCGCCATCGGCGAACCATTCGAGGAGCTCGCCTTGCCAGCTGTCGAGCACGGCCTGCGTCTCCGGTCGGGGATCGGGACGGGGATGCATCTTCCAGCTCGGACAGCCCGGATCGGTCAGGCTATGCAGGCCGACGATCGTGCCGTCGGGCGTGCGTGCGACGAAGCTGCGAAGCCAGGGCTGGAAGATCGTGGGATAGGCGCGGACACGAATGACCGAGTGCCCTTCCGCTGCGAGTACGTCGCCGAGGTCTTCGAGGACCATCCGATTCAGGCCGAGCCCGGCGAGCAGATACGCGGTGGTCGTCGCGAGCGACAGGCCGAGCGCGACCCGACCGAAGTCGAGGCGAAATCGACTGGAGGCCGCGACGAAGACTCCGAGGGCGAGCGGGATCGTGTAGAACGGATCGACGATCGCGACCCCGTTCCAGGCAAAGCGTGCGCGCGAAAAGGGCGCGAAGAACTGCGTGCCGTAGGGTGTGAATCCGTCGAGGATCGGATGCGTGACGAGTGCGACGACCGCGAGGGCGACCCACGCCCACAGAGGCGTCTCACGCTCGCGATCACGCCAGCGCCAGAGGATCCAGCCGAGCAGCGGTCCCATGACGAAGCCGAACCAGAGCGAGTGCGTGGTGCCTCGATGGTAGAGCCATTCCCCGTAGCCGCCGTTCAGCGGAGCGAGTAGGACGTCGAGGTCGGGCAGCATGCCGACGACCGCGCCCCAGCCAAGCGCCCTCCGGCCGAGTCGATGGCCGGCGACGAGTTCAGCGGTCGCCGCGCCGAGTAGCGCCTGGGTGACGGGCTCCATGCGGGGCGGAACTAATCGCTCTGGCGCGGCGGATCTTGCCGGTCCCGGGCGAGTCGGATCAGCGCATCTTCGAAGCCGAAGTCGAAGCTCTGCGTTTCGGGCAGGCCGTCGGACGCGTACCAGCGCCAGGTTCGTTCGACGGCGCGCGGGAAGCTGAGTTCCGGTTCCCAGCCACAGTGTCTTTGCAGCTTGTCGACGGAGAAGAGGGTGCTGCGATCCCAATGGTGGATATGAGGCGCGATCTGTTGGACGAGCATGGAGAGCATGAAGCGGTTGACCATCACGCGGCTGATCGCGCTCTTCGCGCGGATGTCGACCTTCGCCTGGGCCTTCGGGAGCTCGAGTTCGACGCGTCCATGCCACAGGTCTTCCATCAGGGAGGCCGGGATGAAGACCTTTTCGGGCTCGCGATCCACGACTCGTGCGAAGGTGTCGACGTAGCCCTCCTGCGTGAAGTAGTCGCCGCCCGTCAGGTTGTAGCGCTCGCCGAAGCTTCGCGGCTCGCAGAGCATCATGCGGAGCGCGCGGGCCTGGTCGTCGGCGTGGCCGACCTGCTGCAGGGTGCGTCCGTTCCCTGGAATCAGGATGGGGCGGTCCTGCAGCATACGCTGGAACATTCGCTGTTCGCGATCGGGCAGGATGTTGTACGCCCCCATGACCATCGAGAAGGCGACGACCGAGGCCGGGAAGCGATTCTCGCGCCACTCGCTCATCAAGATGTCTTCACAGAGCAGCTTGTTATTGCCGTACTCGTTCTGCTTCTCGCCGCGCAGGACCGGATGGTCCTCCGTGATCGGGAGGTGATCGCTTGCGTCGTAGATTACGGTCGAGCTGATGAAGATGTAGTGCGCGATGCGTCCACGGAAGATGTCGATCATCAATCGGACGTCTTCCGGGCGATAGGCCGACACGTCGACCACGGCGTCGACGTCGACCCCCGCGAGCGCGTCGCGCATCTGCGATTCGTCGGTCCGATCGGCGAACACGCGCTCGACGCCGAGGGGCAGATTCGCTTGGCTCTTTCCGCGGTTCAGGATGACGACGTCATGGCCCGTGCGGGCGAGTTCGTGAACGAGAGCGAGTCCGTTGAACTGGGTGCCACCCATCACGAGGACTCTCATGCGAAAGCGGGGGCCACGGCTTCGGCGAAGAGGCGCGCCGGTTCGCGAGTGTCACGACCGAAGAACTCGATCACGAAGAGGCTCACGCCATGCTTCTGGTGGCGCTCGATGCATTCGATCACGCGTTCGGGCGTGCCCCAGATTCCGTGCTCTTCGATCGCGCCGCCCATGTGTCCGCCGTAGACCTTCTTGGCCTTCTCGAGGGAAGCCCGGGCGCCGTCCTCGTCCTCTGCGATCACGACCACGCATTGTTGCGAGATCTCGATCGACTCGGGGTCTCGGCCGACCTCGTCGCAGCGGCGTCGCAGGGCTTCGACTTTGGTCGGGAGCGCCGCTTGATGCACGGCCATGTTGTTCCAGGTGTCGGCGTGCTTCGCTGCGATGCCCATCAAGACGCGCTCGCCGCCGCCGCCGATCAAGATCTCGGGCATCGACGTGGGCTTCGGTTCGCAGAGGGCCTCGTGGACCGAGAAGTAGCGCCCCTCGAAGCTCGCCTTCTCTTCGGACCACATGCGCTTCATGATCTCGACCATCTCTTCGAGTGCGCGCAGTCGCTCGCGCGTGCCGGGGAAGTCGCAGCCCGTCTGTTCGAACTCGGGTGCGAACCAACCGGCGCCGAGGCCGGCGATCACCCGGCCGTTCGCGATCTGGTCGATGGTCGCGATCTGCTTGGCGAGGATCGCCGGATTGCGGAAGAAGGGCGGGGTGACCAGCGTGCCGAGCTTCGCCCGTTCCGTGATAGCGGCGATGGCGGCGAGCTGCGTCCAGCCCTCGAGGATCGGGAGCGTCGGCATCGGAACGCCGTAGACGTGATCGCAGACCCAGAGCGAATCGAAGCCGAGGGCATCGAACTCCCGAGCCGCCTCGCTGGCCTCCGACCACGAGCGTTTGATCTGGGGCAGGGTCGCGCCAAAACGAGTCCGTCGATCCATGAGCGTGTTCCTTCCGGTCGAGTCATTTCGTCACAATGGGTGGCAATGTGGCACGAGTGCGAGGATGCGGTCGACGCAGGGAACTTCTCGCCGGGCCTGCCTCTTGCACTGTCCGCAGCGCCATGAGCGTACAGCTGCAAGACCCCACTCGAAAGCATGGAAATTCCACGTCTCTCGACTTCGCCGCCCTCGAGCGCATCCTGCCCCGCTACGTGGGGCCCGGTCCTCGCTACACGAGCTATCCGACGGTGCCCGCCTGGCAGGGCGACTTCGGTGCGACGGATCATCGCGATGCCCTTCGCTCGCTGTCGCCCGAGCGAGAGGTCTCGCTCTACGCGCACGTTCCCTTCTGCGCGAGCCTGTGTCATTTCTGCGCCTGCAATCGCGTGATCACGAAGGATCTCGAGCTGCCCGAGCGTTACCTGCGCGCGATCGAGCGCGAGGTCGAGATCGTGCGGTCCGAGACGCCGGATGGGCTCGATTGCGGTCAGCTGCATTGGGGCGGCGGCACGCCGACGCATCTCACGCCCGCGCAGATCGAGCGGCTCTTTCGTCTGATGACCGACCGTTTCCCGTTGCGGGACGACGCCGAGATTTCGATCGAGGTCGATCCGCGAGTGACGACCCTCGATCAGCTCGACGTCCTCGCGAGCTGCGGGTTCAATCGCATCTCGCTCGGCGTGCAGGACACGAACCCGAAGACCCAGGCCGCGATCCATCGCATTCAGCCCTTCGAACAGACGCATTCGCTCACCGACGCCGCACGCGCGCGCGGCATCAACGGTGTCAACTACGACCTCATCTACGGCCTGCCGCATCAGACCGTCGATTCGTTCGAGAGCACCCTCGACGACGTGTTGACCGCGCGCCCGGATCGCATCGCGCTATACGGCTACGCCCACGTCACGTGGGTCGCGAAGCAGCAGCGCGGCTTCGAGCGCGGTGATCTGCCCGAGCCCGAGCGGCGTATGAAGATCTTTCTGGCTGCGATGCGGCGTCTGCTGGACGCGGGCTATCGGGCAATCGGCATGGACCATTTCGCGCTGCCCGGCGACGAGCTCTGCGAGGCCCTCGACGCGGGCACGCTCCGACGCAACTTCATGGGTTACACGACGCGCGAGGGGAACGAGCTGATCGGCTTCGGTCCGAGCGCGATCAGCGAGTTCGAAGAGACCTATGCCCAGGTCGAAAAGGACCTCGATGATTGGTTCGCAGCCGCGGAGGGTGGTCGGTTCGCGACGATGAAGGGGCATCGCCTGAGTCCGGACGATCGAGCGCGACGCTGGATCATCGGCCGGATCATGTGCGAGGCGGGGGTCACGGCCCACGAGGTCGAGGCCCGCTTCGGTGGCACGTTCCGAAAGGACTACGCGCGCGCGTTCGAGCGACTCGAGGGCCTCGAAGAGGACGGACTCGTCGAGATCTCGGACCGTGGCGACGTCCATGTGACGACATTGGGGCGTGTCTTCCTTCGCAATGTCGCGATGGCCTTCGATGCCTATTTCGATCCGGAAGCGAGCCCAGCGGAGAAGACGTTCAGTCAAACGGTGTAGCGAGGGGTCGGGCGCTAGCATGCGCGCGATGAAGGCCGGGTCAGCAAGGCCGGGTCATGAGGCAATTGTGCACGAGCGACCGCGCGTTGTGCGGTGTGAAGGCGACTGAGCTTGGCACGGGAGTTGCGTTCGAACGCGGCGACGATCGTCCGCGCTCGCTGCTGGGACTCGTCGGATGAAGGCCGAGGCGCTTCGCGTCGGCAATGAGGAAAGGATCGCGATGGTGACGGCGGAAACGCAGACCCCGGTCTATGACGATCAGGTCATCAAACAGTTTACGATCATGACCGTCGTGTGGGGCATCGTCGGGATGCTCGTGGGCGTCGTGATCGCGGCTCAGCTGGCGTGGCCCGAGCTGAACTTCGACATCCCCTATCTGAGCTACGGCCGTCTGCGTCCGCTGCATACGAACGCGGTGATCTTCGCCTTTGGCGGCTGTGCTCTGTTCGCGACGTCCCTGCATGTCGTCCAGCGAACCTGTCGCACGCCGCTCTTCGCGCCGGGCCTCGCCAGCTTCTGCTTCTGGGGTTGGCAGCTCGTGATCCTCGCTGCGGCGATCACGCTGCCTCTCGGGATCACCACGAGCAAGGAGTACGCGGAGCTCGAATGGCCGATCGACCTGCTGATCACGGTCGTCTGGGTCTGCTACGCGATCATCTTCTTCGGCACGATCATGAAGCGCCGAACGGCGCATATCTACGTCGCGAACTGGTTCTACGGCGCGTTCATCGTGACCGTCGCCATCCTGCACATCGTGAACAGCCTCGAAGTTCCCGTCGGTCCGTGGAAGTCGTACTCGATCTACGCCGGCACGATCGATGCGATGGTCCAATGGTGGTACGGGCACAACGCGGTCGGCTTCTTCCTGACCGCCGGCTTCCTGGGCATGATGTACTACTACGTGCCGAAACAGGCACAGCGGCCCGTCTATTCGTATCGCCTTTCGGTCGTGCATTTCTGGGCTTTGATCTCGGTCTACATGTGGGCGGGCCCGCATCATCTGCATTACACGTCGCTGCCCGACTGGGTCCAGTCCGTCGGCATGGTGTTCTCGCTGATCCTCCTGGCGCCTTCCTGGGGCGGGATGATCAACGGCATCATGACCCTCTCTGGCGCATGGGAGCGTCTTCGCGACGACCCGGTGATCCGCTTCATGGTCGTGGCGCTCTCGTTCTACGGCATGTCGACCTTCGAAGGGCCGATGATGTCGATCAAGACCGTGAATGCGCTCTCGCACTACACGGACTGGACGATCGGCCACGTGCATTCCGGCGCGCTCGGCTGGGTCGCGATGATGACGATCGGATCGCTCTACTACCTGATCCCGCATCTCTGGGGACGGCGGGAGATGTACAGCGTGCGCCTGATCAACACGCATTTCTGGCTCTCGACGATCGGCGTGATCTTCTACGTGGTGAACATGTGGATCGCCGGCGTCATGCAGGGTCTGATGTGGCGCGCGGTCAACGACGACGGGACGCTCGCGAATACGTTCGTGCAGTCGATCGAGGCGACCTGGCCGTTCTACGTCGGACGATTGCTGGGTGGCGCGGTCTTCTTCTCCGGCATGCTCGTCATGGCGTACAACACCTACAAGACAATCCAGATGAGCGGCGGCGATGCGAGCGACGCTGCGACGGAGCAGGGGTGAACCGATGAATCTCGATATCGTCGAAAAGAATATCGGCCTCATGCTCGGAGGCGTGATCTTCGTGATCAGTCTTGGTGGGCTCGCGGAGATCGTTCCGCTCTTCTACCAGGATTCGGTGGTGACGCCGGTGCCCGGCCTGCGCCCGCTCACGGCGCTCGAGCTGGAAGGTCGCGACATCTACATCCGCGAGGGCTGCGTCGGTTGTCATTCGCAGATGATCCGTCCGCTGCACGCGGAGACCCAGCGCTACGGCCATTACTCCCTGGCCGGGGAATCCGTCTGGGACCATCCCTTCCTCTTCGGGTCGAAGCGAACCGGACCCGATCTCGCGCGGGTGGGCAAGCTCTATAGCGACGAATGGCATCGCGCCCATCTCGTGAACCCACGCGACGTCGTGCCGGCCTCGAATATGCCGGGCTTCCCATGGCTGGCCGAGCGCGAGATCGACGCCGAGGGGACCGCCGACAAGATGCGCGCGCTGCGATCCGTGGGGGTGCCGTATACGGACGAGGACATCGAAGGCGCTCGGGCGGTGGTCGAGGGCAAGACGGAGATCGCCTCGCTGATCGCCTATCTGCAGCAGCTCGGTACGCATCTCGAGAGGGGGCGATAGATGGAGGATCTCGGACTCATGCGGGGGCTGATCACGCTGCTCACGCTCCTGACCTTCATCGGAATCTGCTGGTGGGCCTATCGCTCGGGAAACCGCGCGCGCTTCGAAGAAGACGGCAGGCTCGCATTCGGAGACGAGGAACCCCTGCCGCCGCAGGCTGGACACGACCGCGCTGAACGCGACCGAAAGAATCGGGAGATCGAGGCATGAGCACTGGCTGGAGCATCTACGTCATCGTCCTGGTAGCGGCGAACATTCTCGGCTGTGCCTGGCTGCTCCTCGCGAACCGGTCGGTGCAGATCGACCCGCGCGAGAAGGGCGAGTCGACCGGCCATGATTTCGATGGCATCGAGGAGCTGAACAATCCGCTGCCCGCCTGGTGGACCTGGCTCTTCGTCCTCACGATCATCTTCGGCGCTATCTACTTCACTCTCTATCCTGGCTTCGGAAACTTCCAGGGCGTGCTCGGTTGGTCTTCCGTCGGGGAGCACGATGCCGAGGTCGCTCGTGCGAACGAGCAGTATGGCCCGCTCTTCGAGCGCTACTTCAATACGCCGATCGCGGAGCTGGCCGACGAGGAGAAGGCCATCGGGATGGGGAGCCGGATCTTCGCGAACCGATGCGCGACCTGTCATGGATCGGATGCGAGAGGCGGGCGCGGGTATCCGAACCTCACAGACGGCGATTGGCTCTACGGCGGCGAACCCGACACGATCGTGCAGACGATCACCTACGGCCGGAACGGTCTGATGCCGCCCTTCGCCGCCGTGATCGGAGGAGACGCCGGCGTCGACGACACGACGGAGTTCGTTCTGTCACTGAGCGGCCGCGAGCATGACGCTGCCGCCGCCGAACGCGGGAGCGAGCATTTTGCGACGGTCTGCATGGCGTGTCACAAGCCCGACGGAAGCGGCAATCCCTTGATGGGCGCGCCCGATCTGACCGATGACGTCTGGCTGCATGGCGGACGGCGTGAAGACATCGCGCGGATCATGCACGAGGGCATCGTGAGCCAGATGCCGGCGCATGCCGACATCCTCACGCCCGAGAGAATCCATCTGGCCGCCGCCTACGTCTACAGCTTGTCGGCGTCGAGGGCCGGGTCCGACTGATGAGTGCCGCAGGGACGAGTCTTCCATCGGGGCCGGCGCGTGCGCCGGACCCCGACGCGCCCCAGACCGTCAGCCTCTATGAAAAGTGGCGAAAGATCTATCCGCTCTGGGTGAGCGGGGGTTGGCAGACCTCGCGCCGCGTCGTGCTCGTGGTCCTCCTGCTCGTCTTCTATCTGGCGCCCTGGTTGCAGTGGAACGGCGAGCCCGGCGTGTTCCTCGATCTCGAGCACCGACGCTTCACGATCCTCTGGACGACATTCGTGCCGGAAGAGTTCGTCCTGTTGGCCTGGCTGCTGCTGATCGCTGCGCTGACGCTCTTTACCGTGACCGTCGCCGCGGGCCGACTCTTCTGCGGCTGGGCTTGTCCGCAGACGATCTGGTCCCTCGTCTACTTCTCCATCGAGCGCTGGGTCGAAGGAGACCGCGCGGCGCGCATGCGCCTCGATCGCGGCCGCTGGAGTGCTGCGCGGATCCGGAAGAAGGCGACCAAGTACACGCTGTGGACGCTCCTCGCGTTTTCGATCTCGATCACCTTCGTGGGATTCTTCGAGCCGATTCGCGAGCTGATCCCGCGCATCCTGACATTCGACCTCGGTAAGTGGGAGAAGATCGCGCTCGTGCTTCCCGCCGGCGGGAGCTTCCTCCTCTCGGGCGTGCTGCGGGAGCAGGTCTGCTTTCACATGTGCCCGTACGCGCGCTTCCAGAGCGTCATGTTCGATCGCGATTCGATGATCATCAGCTACGACGTGCCGCGCGGCGAACCGCGTGGGAGTCGTGGGCGCAAGGTCGATCCGGCGGACGCGGGCCTCGGCAGCTGCATCGACTGCAAGAAATGCGTGAACGTCTGCCCGACCGGGATCGACATCCGGGACGGTCTCCAATATCAGTGCATCGGCTGCGCCGCCTGCATCGACGCATGCACCGACGTGATGGCGACGATGGGCTACGGCGAGAGCCTCGTGCGCTACAGCTCCGAGAACCGGGACGAGGGAAAACAGAAGCATTGGCTGCGCCCCCGCCTGGTCGGTTATGCATCGCTGATCATCGTGATGGTCGGCGCCTTCGTCTTCGCGATCGGCCATCGCGTGCCCGTCGGTCTCGACATCATGAGCGACCGAAACCGTCTGTATCGAGAGGACTGGGACGGGAGCGTCGAGAATGTCTTTACCCTGCGTCTGGCGAACCGGGCTTCCGAGGCGCGCGAGTTCCGCATCCGCATCGACAGCGCGCTGCCCCTCGTCTACGACGGCCCCGAATCGATCCGGATCGAAGGTGGCGCGTTCGTGTCGCGCCCGATCCGGCTGACCCTCCCCGGGGACGACGCGCAGACAGCGGAGTCGGCTGACGTATCCTTCCGCGCGCAGGCGGTCGACGCCCCCGAGATCGAAGTCGAGAAGGTGAACCGATTCCACGTGCCCGCGAGGACCGATCCATGACGACCAGCGCCGCCGCCGAAGGAACACCCTGGTACCACCACTTCTGGCCCTGGTTCATCGTCGTTCTCATGACCGTCTCGATCATCGGCAGTCTCGTCACCGTCGCGATTGCCTACCGGTATCGCGACATCGACGTGCGCACCCTGCCTCCGACGGACGTCAGGCATCAGTCGGCGCCGATGCTCGAGGCTTCGCCGGCTGAGCCCCGCGCGCCCGAGTCCGGCGGCTGAGGTGTCGGACGATTCGGTCGGCTCGGTGAGTGTGCTGGCCTCGGCAATGCCGGCCGAAGCCGTCACGACCGAGGCGGGCTGCTTCCATTGCGGGCTTCCGATTCCGGCCGGTCCGAGACTCACGGCGACGGTTCTGGGCGAATCCCGCGCGATGTGCTGCATCGGGTGTTGCGCCGTGGCCGAGATGCTCGAGGCGCAGGGCCTGTCCGACTGGTACACACGCCGCGAGTCTTCGACGGGCTTGCAGGCCGCCGGTCTGCCGGACGTTCGCGACCGCATGGCCTATCTCGAGACGCCCGCGCTCGAGGAAGAGTTCGTCGAGCACGAGGAAAGCGGTTTTGCGCGGACGTCGCTGCTCGTCGAAGGGCTCGCGTGTCCCGCATGCGTATGGGTGATCGAAAGACATCTTGGCGGTTTCGACGGAGTCGAAAGCGTGCGCGTGGGCCTTGGATCGCGGCGTGTCCAGATAGAGTGGGATCCCGAACGCCTCGGTCTGCGTGACATCGTGCTTCGCCTCGCGGAGATCGGCTTCGCCTCGCGACCGAACCGCCCGGGCGACGGTGCACAACTCGAGAAGAGCGAGAATCGGGCGGCCTTGATTCGACTCGGTGTAGCCGGGCTCGGCGCGATGAACGTGATGACGTATTCGGTGGCGCTCTATGCGGGTGTCTTCGAGGGTATGTCGGCGGGTTCCGTCGCGTTGATGCGTTGGATGGGGCTGCTGGTCTCGACGCCGGTCGTCCTCGTCGCGGCGCGCCCCTTCTTCCAGGCTGCGTGGCGACAGGTCCGGTTGCTCACACCGGGCATGGACGTGCCGGTTTCCCTGGCGATCGGCGGCGCCTACGTCGTCAGCCTCTACGCGACGCTTCGCGGCACAGGCGAGGTCTACTTCGACTCGGTCTGCATGTTCACGTTCTTCCTCACCGTCGGTCGCTATCTCGAGATGCGCATTCGACATCGTTCAGCGTCGCTCACCCGCGACATGATCGATGCGACGCCGCTGATCGCGCGACGCGAAGACGCGGGGTCGGAGCGGATCGTCCCGGCCCATGCCCTCGCCGTCGGAGATCGCTTCCGGGTTCGACCCGGAGAATCGCTTCCGGCGGACGGTCGCGTCGTCGAGGGACGGAGTGCCGTCGAAGAGGCGCTTCTCACCGGCGAACCCTGGCCGCGTTCGATCGAGGCCGGGTCTTCCGTCATCGCGGGAAGCATCAACGTCGAATCCCCGATCCTCGTCGAGGCGACCCGCGTGGGCGAGTCGACGACCCTCGGCTCGATCGTCGCCCTGATCGAACGCGCCGAATCGGAACGGCCGCCGATCGCGAGAATGGCCGACCGGGTCGCGACGGTCTTCGTGACGGGCGTGCTCGGCGTCGCCTTCGCGAACTGGATCGTCTGGTCACAGATCGCGCCCGACCGCGCGATCTGGACGACGCTCGCCGTCCTCGTCGCGACCTGTCCCTGTGCGCTCAGCCTCGCGACGCCGACCGCGGTGGCGGCGGCGACCCATGCCCTGGCCCAGGCCGGACTCGTGATCACGAGCGGGCGTGTGCTCGAGGGCTTGTCCGTCGCTGATCGCTTCGTCTTCGACAAGACGGGCACTCTCACCCGGGGACATCCGACGCTGACCCGGATCGTTCCGTCTCGCGGCCACGCCGAGTCCGAGCTGCTGCGAGTCGCCGAGCGGCTCGAACGCGACTCGGAGCATCCTTATGCCCGGGCGGTCATGGCACGCGCAGTTGCAGAGCGAGAGCAGTCGAGTGCCCAGCGAACTTCGACCGATCGTCTGAACTCGGTCCTCGGGTCGCTCGAGTCGATGGACGAGATTCGCGCCACGCCGGGTTACGGAGTCGAGGGAATCGCTGGAGGGCGGCGGATCCGCATTGGTCGTCCGGACTGGGCGGCTTCCGACATCGCCGATGGCGGAGAGGGCGATCGTGGAGAGGGCGATCACCTAGACGTCGACGTTCCCGAGCGGAGCGTGCTGGCCTGGGTGCTGCTCGCCGACGACGAGGGCCCGCTCGCATGGTTCGGCTTCGAAGATCCGATTCGACTCGACGCCGCGCGGGCGATCGAAGCCTTGCGAGGGCAGGGCGTTCGACTCGAGATGTTGAGTGGGGACCCGAGTCCCTCGGCAGCGCGGGTGGCCGAGCGCCTCGGCCTCGAGGTCGGCGCGTCGGCCGCCACACCCGAGGACAAGGTCGCGCGCGTGCGTGCGCTGCAGGCGCAGGGCGAGCGCGTCGCGGTCGTCGGGGATGGCGTGAACGACGGTCCCTTCCTGCAGGCGGCGGACGTCTCGGTTTCGATGGGCAGTGGCTGCGACCTCAGCCGCATGGGTTCCGACGCGGTGTTGACGCGCGATGAACTGGGCCTCCTGCCGCGCGCCGTTGCCTGGTCGGGTCGTGTGCGGCAGATCCTCTTCCAGAATTTTGCCTGGGCCATCGGCTACAACGTCCTCGCCCTCCCACTCGCGGTCTCAGGGCAGTTGCCTCCCTGGCTCGCGGCGCTGGGCATGTCGGCAAGTTCTCTCGTCGTCGTGTTGAACGCGCTCCGGCTGAACCGGCTTCCGGAGGCGTCATGACGATCCTGCTCGTCCTGATTCCGCTCGGCGTGGTCCTCCTCGCCATCGCCATCGCGGTCTTCGTCTGGGCGGTGCGCAACGGTCAGTTCGAAGACCTCGAGGGCGAGGCCGAACGCATCCTCTTCGACGACGAACCGCTCCCCGAGCGCGGCGCGGATCTGCCGCCGCCTACGGGTGTGACGGATCGCTCCGGCGTTCGACGATGACGAGCCCGCTCACGCCGCTGCTGGTCAGCGCGCTCGTGCTCGGCTTCTTCGGAAGCGCCCATTGCCTCGGCATGTGCGGCGGTATCGCTGCGGCCCTGGGGCAGGCGCTCCCCCCCGAGTCGACCCTTCGCGGCGTGCTTCGCGCCGGCGTCTATTCGTTGGGTCGCATCACGAGTTATGCGATGGCGGGCGCGGCGGTTGGATTCTTTGGCGAGGCCTTCGCCGCGGGGAGCGGTCTCTCGATCGCATTGCGCGTCCTCGCCGGTCTGCTGATCCTGGCCTTCGGTCTTCACGTCGCGGGATGGTGGAACGGTCTGGCGGCGATCGAACGCATCGGTCTCGTCGGCTGGCGAAAACTCGCACCGCTCGCTCGCCGCATCGGTCGCCCGGATCGACTCTGGAAGACCTTCGCCCTCGGCATGGTCTGGGGATGGCTGCCCTGCGGTCTCGTCTATGCCGCGCTGATCGGTGCAGCGGCGACGGGAGGGGCGCTCTCGGGCGCCGCCTTCATGGCCTGCTTCGGACTCGGGACACTGCCCGCGCTCGTGGCGGCCGCCGGATTCGGCGCGCAGATGAGCGCCCTGCTGGCGATGCGCTCGGCGCGTCGCACGGCCGGGGTCGCCCTCCTGATCTTCGGGTGCTGGTCGATTCTCGGCGCGGTCGTTCCGATGCACGGCGCTGGACACGGCTCCGGACATCATGGCGGCCATGAGGTCGGACAAGCCTCTGCGCCGGCGACCGAAGACATCTCGGAACACCCGGCGGAGCACGAAGTCGGGGCGCCTCCGGCGAACGCTGCGCCCCCGCACGCCGGGCATCACTGAGAAGATCAATGAAATCGGTGGCTTCCGCTGTGCGTGACGTCGGCCTCGGGCGATCGCCCGCGCTTCGACCGAGGGGTCCCGGGCCTCGTCCCTTGGCATCCGGGCGTCCTCCGGGCATAGTGCCTTCGATGAGTCTCCACGCACGCCTCACGCGCGAAATCCGCGAGGGCCCGACCGGCCCGAAGGTCGGCGCCCTGTTCGATCTCGATCAGACGCTCCTGGCAGGCTTCTCGGCTGCGTCCTTCGTGCGCGAGCGCTTCGTGTCCGGCCGGATGAGCCCGCGCGAACTGGGGACGACCTTCTACGGCGCGCTCTCCTTCGCCCTCGGACGAACCGGCTTCTCCGCGCTCATGAATGCCACGACCGCCGCCTACCGCGGGCTCGCCGAATCGATGCTCGAAGAGATCGGCGAAGAAGTCTTCGTGAAGCATCTCGCCGGTCAGATCTATCCCGAATCCCGCGCCATCGTCGAGGCGCATCAGGAAGCCGGGCATACGATCGCGATCATTTCGTCGGCCACCCACTACCAGGCTGATCCGCTTGCCCGCGACATGAACATCGAGCATGTCCTCTGCACCGACCTCGAAGTCAAGGACGGCGTCTTTACGGGCGAGGTGGTCCATCCCACGTGTTATGGCGAGGGCAAGGCGATCGCGGCGCGGTCGCTCGCCGCGCGCGAAGGGCTCGACCTCGAGGAGAGCTACTTCTATACGGACAGTCACGAGGATCTGCCGCTGCTCGAGGCGGTTGGACGCCCGCGGCCGCTGAACCCGAACCGCCAGCTCGCTCAGATCGCGAAGGAACGACAATGGCCCGTGCGTCGCTTCTCGAGTCGGGGCCGGCCCGGCGTCGGTGACCTGGTTCGGACCGGCTTGACCTACGCGAGCCTCGGTCCCTCGCTGATTGCCGGTGCGGCTGCGGGGTTGGTGAACGGCTCCTACCGGGAAGCACGGAACGTGGCCGGCGCTGTCTGGGGAGATCTCGCGACGTCGCTCGCTGGGATCGATCTTCGTGTCGAAGGCGAGGAACACCTCTGGTCACATCGACCGGCGGTCTTCATCTTCAATCATCAGAGCGCGCTGGACGCGATCTTGATGATGAAGCTCGTGCGGCGGGACCTGACGGGTGTCGGCAAGGCCGAGCTGAAGCGCAATCCCATCTTCGGTCCGATCTTCGGCGCCGCGGGCGTCGTCTTCGTCGACCGCGCGAATCATTCCCAGGCGATCCAGGCGCTCAAGCCGGCGGTGATCGCTCTCAAGCATGGCCAGTCCCTCGTGATTGCACCGGAGGGCACGCGTTCGCCGACGCCGCGACTCGGCCGCTTCAAGAAGGGCGCGTTCCACATGGCGATGCAGGCGGGTGTGCCGATCGTGCCCGTCGTTTTCCGAAACGTGCTCGACGCGTTTCCGAAGGACGCGCGCATCGTGCGACCGGCGACGATCGAGGCGGTGGTCCTGCCGCCGATCGACACGGCCGATTGGACGGCGGAAGGCCTCGACGAGGAGATCTCCGAGATTCGCGAGCGCTACCTCGAAGTCCTGCATCAGCCCTAGCGAGAGAAGGTCGTCTCATGCAGCTCCGCGTCACGGTGCTCGGCGCCGGTTCCTTCGGAACCACGATGGCCCATCTCTTCACGCAGAACACGCCGACACTGCTCTGGTGTCGGAGGCCCGAGATCTCCGACGAGATCAACCGGGAGCATCGCAACGAGGCCTACCTGCCCGGGTTCACGATCGCCCCGGAGCTGCGCGCAACCGCTTCCTTCGAAGAGGCCGTTCGCGAGGCGGACGTGCTCGTGATGGGGATCCCCTCGCATGGCATGCGAGCCGCCCTCGAAGAAGTGTCGAAGCACATCCGTCCCTGGGTCCCCGTCGTGAGTCTCGCCAAGGGCCTCGAGCCGGGAACGCATCTGCGCATGACCGAAGTGATCCGCGAGGTGCTGCCGGAACATCGAGCCGGGGCGCTAACGGGTCCGAATCTCGCAAAGGAAATCATGGCCGGCTTCGCCGCGGCCAGCGTGATTGCCGTCGAAGATCCCGAGCTCGCCAAGCAGCTCCAGAGCATCTTCAACTGCGGCGTGTTTCGTGTCTACACGAACCGCGACGTGATCGGCTGCGAACTCGCCGGCGCGCTCAAGAACGTGATCGCGATTGCGACAGGCATGGGCGACGGCCTCGGCGTCGGCGACAACACGCGCTCGGCCGTGATCACGCGCGGCCTCGCGGAACTGACGCGTCTCGGCGTGGCGATGGGTGGTGAGCCCGCGACCTTTGCTGGCTTGGCAGGCATCGGCGATCTCGTCGCGACCTGCACGAGCGTGCAGAGCCGCAATCGCTTCGTCGGCGAACAGCTCGGTCAGGGCAAGACGATCGAAGAGATCAGCGGCGGGATGAATCAGGTCGCCGAGGGCGTGAAGACGACCGCCGTCGCCATGGAACTCTCGGAGCGGGAGAAGATCGACCTTCCGATCGCCCGCGAAGTCTATGGAGTGCTCTACGAGGGGCGCACCGCCGAAGACGCCTACCGTGGCCTCACCCGACGTACCCCTGGCTCCGAAGGGGACCCGGACTGAGGCGGGGACGGTCGTCGGGCGGAGGTCGTGCCAGGCGGTGCGGCCGGGAAAGCCAGCCGCTCGGCGAATCCACCGCAGTCGGTGGCGTTCCCGCATGATGCCTCGCGACATCTAGCTCGCCGACTTCGTCTCCACGCTCGCGGATGGCTTTCCCGGCCGCACCGCAGTCGCGCATGCGCTCGGGGAGTTCCGCACGGCATTCCTTTTTTGGTATGGCGATCGCCATGCTCGTTGGGGGCTCAGGTGCTGATGTTGGATGGTAGGCGGCTCCCGGCTTCTTCGATCGGTCGAGCTGCGCGTCTCGATCATCGCGAAAGCACTTCGGCCGAGCATGGCGTCCGTCCCGTTCCATCGAATCGTCCACGTGACCTTCCCTGCGCAGACATCCGAGCGGCGCGGTCGGGAAAGCCTGTCGCGAGCGTGGAGACGCTGTCGGCGAGCAACGTCTATCGAGGCATCATGCGCTCACGCCACCGACCGCGGCGGATTCGCCGAGCGTCAGGGTTTACCGACCGTGACGCCTGGCACGACCTCCGACGCCTCTAGATCTCGTAAACGAGCCGTCCTTTGTCGTCGCGATAGGCCTCCGCCTGGCGTTCGAGGCGGAGATGCTCGAGGTGGGCGTAGGTCTCGCTCTCGGCCATGTCGCCCCAGCTTCTTTCTCGGAAGAGTCGCTTCATGAAGCTGTTCACGTCGGCGGTGCCGATGTCCTGCGCGATCTTTCGAATCTCGTCGAGCCGCTCGTGATGATGCTGCTTGATCGATTCTGCTCGGCCCTGGAGATCCGCGAAGGGATGACCATGAGCGGGCAGGGCGAGGTCGACATCGCGGATCTCGCCGACCCGGTCGAGGGAGTAGAAGAAGGATTTCAGCGGATCCGGTAGGTAGGAGACCCCGCCGATATGCGGGGTGATCGAAGGCAGGACGTGATCGCCCGCGAGGAACGCGCCGGTCTCGGGATCGTGCAGACAGATATGGTCGGCCGTGTGACCCGGCGTGTGGAGGACGAACCATTCGCGTCCGGCCAGCTTGATCATGTCGCCGTGTTCGACGTGATGCGTGATCGTCGGCAGGAACTTGGCGCGGCCGACCGTGGCGAAGTTCAGCCAGCGGAGTCGATGCCGGACGTCCGCACGGTCTGACGGTCCCTTCCAGGGGGCTGGGGTCGTGATTCGTTTGAGCGCGCTGAAGAAGTTGCGAATGGGCTGTCCGGCGCGGCGGCGATCTCGCTCGAGCATCTCCATGTGGATCGTCAGGTCGTCGACGGAGGCTTCGCTGTGGTGGTCGTCGGAGCCATGGACATGGGCATGGGCATGTCGCGGTTCTTCTGCGTGAGCCTTCTGGATCGAGGGGCCGCCGAAATGAAACGCGCGATGGGCCACGATCTTCGCGCCGGATTCCTTGTGGATGCGAACCGCGCCGCCGAAATGATCGGGGTGGGAATGGGTAATGAAGACCGTGTGGACGTGACGCGGTTCGAGGCCCGCCTGCTTCAGCCGATGTGTGATCGCATCCCATGTCGAGGGGCCCGGTAGTCCCGGGTCGATCAGTGCCACGCCGTCGTCGTCGATGAGTGCGTACATGTTGACATGGCCGAGGCCGGGGATCTTGATTGGGAGCTGCATGCGAAGGATGTCCTTCGCGACTTCGCTGATCTCTTCTTGCGCGTCTTCCTGCTCTTGTCGTTTCGGTCTGCTCATTGCTCTCGACTGTAGTCCAGATCGCCGATCGGGATCGACCGGGCGAAGTCGCGCTGTCTGGCCGTATCCGGCTCGATCCAAAGGGAGCTAGAGTCGAATTCGCGCCGTCGGTTGGCGCGATTCGACTTCGCCACCCATCTCTTCGTTCGTCGGAGGGCCGATTCATGCGCCTCGATCCGAATACACCCGTCGTCGTGGGTGTCGGCGCGACGTCTCAGCACGTCGAGGATCCGAGAGAGGGCAGCGGCGCGCTCGAACTGATGGCGATCGCGCTCGAGCATGCCGGGAAGGATGCGGGCAGCGACGCGCTGCTCTCCGCCGCGGATACGATCTGGATGCCTCGCGGATTCTGGCGCGAGAGTGATCCTGGCGGCTGGTTGGCCGAGCGATTCGGTGCGGCGAAAGCGCGCAGCGTGATCGCGGAGATTGGCATTCTTCAGACGAGCGTTCTCGGACGCGCCGCAGCGGAGCTCGCCTCGGGACGTAGCGAGGTGGCTTTGATCGTCGGCGGCGAATCTCGTGATCGGGATTCGCGGCTGGAGCGACTCGGCGCTGGCGGTGTTCCGCGATCGACGTCCACGAACCGAGGTGAGGGGACGCCGAGCGAGGTGATCCGTCCCGCGGCGGAGATCATGGGGCGCGTCGAGATCGATCTCGGTCTGGTCGCACCAACGGTTCAGTACGCGCTGATCGACAACGCCCTCCGCGCGCACGAGGGACAGGCGATCGAAGCGCATCGCGCCGAACTCGGCCGCCTATGGGCCGACTTCAACGACGTCGCGGTCGACAATCCTCGGGCCTGGGATCGGACGAAGAGATCGGCTGGGGAGATCGTCCTGCCGAGCGAGTCGAACCGGATGCTCGCCTATCCGTACACGAAGTCCCTCGTCTCACAATGGAACGTGAACCAGGCCGGCGGGCTGATCCTCTGCACCCTCGCGAAGGCGCGGCGACTCGGCCTGGACGAATCGCGCTTCGTATATCCGCTCGCCGTCGTCGATTCGGAACACATGGTGACCTCGAGCGAGCGCCGCGATCTGCATCGCGCGCCGGGCTTCGCGCTCGCGGGCAGAGTCGCACGCGATCATGTGGGGCGGGACATCGGGAGCATCGAACACCTCGAACTCTACAGCTGCTTCCCCGCGGCCGTGCGCGTGCAGCAGCGGGAGCTCGGCGTGGATCCGAAACGGCGCGTGACGAAGACCGGCGGCATGACCTTCGCGGGCGGTCCTCTGAACAATTTCGTGATCCAGGCCTGGGTCGAGATGGTCGAGGCCCTGCGCCGCGATCCGGGCTCCCAGGGTCTCGTGACGGCGGTCAGTGGACTGATGACGAAGCAGGGCGTGAGCGTCTTCGGCCCCGAGCCGAGTCGAGCCTTCCTGTTCGAGTCGGTGACGGAGCGCGCGCGCGAAGCCCAGGCGCGGGTCGAGGTCGATCTCGGCGCGACCGGTCGCGCGCGCGTTGCGACCTATACCGTGATCTGCGGACGCGAGGGCGATCGACGGGTCGCGCTCGTCTTCGATTTCGATGACGGCCGGCGAACGCTCCGCGTCGTCGTGGATGACGAACTCGCCGAGGAGGGCATGCGTCGCGAACTCTGTGGGCGTGAAGCCGATCTGGGATCGGGCGATTCGATCCGCTGGATCTAGAGCTAGGGCTAGAGCACGGCCAGGCCGCGTTCGAAGACCCAGAACGCGGCCAGCGACCCCATCACGTAGACAGCGGCGCGCTGCGGCAGCGCGATTGGAATCCGTCGCACGAGGGGCGCGACGGCGAGCACGCCAGCGACGAAGGCGAGCTGGCCGAGTTCGATGCCGACGTTGAACGAGAAGAGTGCCATCGGAACCTCGCCGCTCGGGAGGCCGACCTCGCGTAGCGCCCCAGCGAAACCCATGCCGTGCAGCAGCCCGAAGCCCAGACTCATCGGCCACGGAAAGCGTCGCATCAGCGAAGTCTGCGCGTCTTTGCGTGCGAGTTCTACGGCGAGGGCGAGGACGCTCGCGGCGATCAGGACCTCGATCGGGCCCGAGGGCAGGTTCGAGTATCCGAGCGCGGCGAGACTGAGGGTGAGCGAGTGGCCGACGGTGAACGCGGTGATCGTCTTCACCAGGGCGCGCGTCGTGGTGCAGAGCAGATAGAGGCCGAAGACGAAGAGGAGGTGGTCAGCGCCCGAGAGGATGTGTTCGAATCCGATCGACAGGTAGTCGAGAAAGACCGTCCAGCGACTCGATCGCTCGGGCACGATCATCGAGGGTTCGCCCGCGCGCAGTACGCGCTGGATGCGCCGACCGTCTCCGAGTTCGATTCGGACGAGGGTGTCGATTCGCGCGCGCTCGATTCCCGCGATGCGCAGGGGCCGACCGACGAGTCCAAGGCGTCCGCAGTCGATCGACCAGCGAACGAGGCGTGCGACGCCATCTTCTTCGAGCCGGGGCTCGGAGAGGATCGGGCAGGCGTCGGGCAGGATCGGATCGAGATCCGCGCTCGGTTTGCTCAAGGCCGATCGCTTCCAGAGGATGTCGACCCGGCCGGCCTCGTCTTCTACGAGTTCGAGGAGCGCGGGCGCGAGCGGATGGGCGCCCGCCAATCCAGCGAACATGCCGATGGTGAGCACCGCGACGAGGAGTCCTGTGCCGAGCGCAGGCGCGAGCGCGAGAGGCACACGCGGGCGTTTCGGGAGCCGATTCCTGGTGGGATGCGATGCGCTCATTCGCCGAGCGACTCGCGAAGCCCGGCCGGGGTCTTGCCGCTCGGCAGCTTGGCGTGGTCCCAGGAAGCGAAGCGCGTCGGGCGAACGCTCACGAGCACGCGCTTCCCCGCCATGCCGACCTTCGCTTCGTGCGGGATCTCTTCGAGCCTGGGCAGTGGACTTCCGGTCGTGGCGTTCGCTTCGATCATCGTCTTCACCGTCTCGTCGAGGTCGGTCGAGATCGTCGCGATGCCCTCGATCATGACACCTCGCAGTTCGTCGTATGCGGAGCCGGTTTCGACGAGCAGGCAGACACGCGGGTCCCGCTCGATGTTTCGCACCTTCTGGCTCTGGCGGTAGGTTGCGAAGCGGATCGTGAGGTCGTCGTCCAATCCGTAGAACATCGCGACCGCATGCGGATGACCGTGCGCTCCATTCGTGGCGAGGGTCATCGTGTGATCTTCGCGCAGGTAGCTCCGGATCTCGGCCTCGGACATCTGGATATCGTCTTTGCGCGGCATGGGCGGGTCTCGTTCGTGGCGTCGATCTACGATTCGAGGCGCACACGGTATCTCAATCCGTGTCGGCTGCTCGTGGTCTCGCGCCGGCTCGGGATCGGATGGAAAGGCGCTGCGCGGACCGGGTTCGAGCGTCGCGGCCCATGCTAGCGTCGAGCGAAACGGGAGGACGATGAAGTGGCGGCGGAACTCGAGGGTAGGGTCGCTCTGATCTCCGGTGCGGCGCGGGGGATGGGCGCTGCCGAGGCCCGACTCTTCGTGGAGGAGGGCGCGCGGGTCGTGCTCGGCGACGTCCTCGACGAGGAAGGCGAGCAGACGGCAGCGGAGCTGGGCGAGGCCGCAACATACGTTCATCTCGACGTGACGAGCGAAGAGGAATGGCAGGCCGCCGTCGCACGGGCCGAAGAGCGTTTCGGTCGACTCGACGTGCTCGTGAACAACGCCGGAGTTCTCGGCTTCGGCCTGCTCGAGAATACGTCGCTCGAAGACTACGAGCGAGTCGTGAAGGTGAACCAGACGGGCACGTTTCTCGGCATGAAGTCGGCCATCGGGGCGATGCGCCGTGCGGGCGGCGGTTCGATCGTCAACATCTCTTCGCTCGCCGGGATGCAGGGTGTCGGAGGGCTGGTCTCCTATACCGCGAGCAAGTTCGCCGTGCGCGGTATGACGAAGGTGGCTGCGATCGAACTCGGCCCTTCTTCGATCCGTGTGAACTCGGTTCATCCGGGCGGCGTCGCGACGCCGATGACGCGGCCGGTCGGTGGCGAATCCGAAGCCGAGGACGACACGGTCTATACATCGCCGATTCCCCGGATCGGGCGGCCGGAGGAGGTCGCGAATCTCGTGCTCTGGTTGGCTTCGGAGAAGAGTTCCTACTGCACGGGTTCCGAATTCGTGATCGACGGAGGCGAGGGTGCTGGCAGCATGCCCGGCCCGCTCCGCCGCGCGATCACGGGCGAATGAGGCGAGCGGAGTGAGCGAGATGGAAGCGGGCGCGAGCGGGGACTTCATGCGACTTCGGGGGGACGTCACGCTCGCCGTCTACATCGACCTCAAGAGCCCCTACGCCTTCATCGCGATCGACCCCACCCGGGCGATGGCGCGAGCCGCCGGCGTCGAGATCGACTGGCGCCCCTTTACGCTCGACATTCCGAGCTATCTCGGCTCGGCGCGCCTCGACAAGAAGGGTGCCGTCGCCAGCAGTGATCGTTCGGTGCAGCAATGGACCGGCGTTCGATATGCGTATCGGGACGCGAGACGTTATGCGAGCCTCACCGGGAAGACGCTGCGCGGAACGGAGAAGATCTGGGATTCCAGTCTGGCCGGCATTACGATGCTCTGGGCGAAGCGGCAGGGAAGGGACGTCCTCGATCGTTTCATCGACGATGCCTACGCGCGCTTCTGGCGTCGCGAACTCGACATCGAAGACGCTGCGATTCTCGAGGCCACTCTCCGGCGAGCGGACGCCGATACCGCGGGCTTTTCGGAGTACCTGCATGGCGAGGGTCGGCTCGAACACGACGCGATGAACGAAGCGGCCTTCGCGGTGGGCGTCTTCGGCGTGCCGACCTATCTGGCAGGTGACGAAATGTGGTTCGGTCGGGAGCATCTGCCGCGCGTTGCCTGGCTGCTCGCAGGCGGCAGCGGCGAGGCTCCTCTCGTCGCGAATCGGTCCTTCGCATGACGCAGCCGGACGTCTTTCGCGAAGCGGCCGACCTGACGGTCGTGCTCGACATCCGGTACCCCCAGGCCTATCTCGCGTTGCATCCGACCCTGCGCCTTGCGGAGTCGATCGACATCGAGATCGACTGGCTGCCGCTGTCGGTCGCTCCCCTGAAGGCACCCACGGCCCCGGAGTCCGCGGATGATCGAAGCATCTTGCATCGACGCCATCGCGCGAACGCCATCGCCCGAGAGATCCAGACCTATGCGCAGGTGCAGGGCCTCGTGCTCGAAGACACCTATCGCGACGCGCAGGTCGGCGCGTTCATGATGGCGTGGCTCTACGTGCGTGAGCGAAACGCAAACGAGCTTCCCCGCTTTCTCGCGGAGAGCTTCCGGGCGTACTGGGCACTCGAACTCGACGCGGGTGATCGCAGGGCCGTAGCCGAACATGTCGAGGCGTCGACCGGAGACGGACCGGCGTTTCTCGACTGGGCGGCGAGAGAGGGCGAGTCGCGCGTATCAGGCGTGGTCGACGAACTGCACGCCCGGGGTGTCTTCGCCGTTCCGAGTTACCTCGTCGAGGACGAGATCTTTCTCGGTCGGCAACACCTACCCATGATCAGCTGGATCCTCGAAGGTCGCGACGGCCCCGGACCGATCTAGACGCGCGTCGTCGCGAGTCCTCCCGCGCGATCGACTGGCACGTCAGGGCACGACGTCGGATCTGCCCGGGCTCCCTCCCGATTTTGTCTCGACCGTGTTCCGGCAATGCAGCTAGAGTCTGAATCCAGTTGTCGCGCGAGGGCCCGCCCATGGATCGTTATCTCGTCATCTCTTCGGACTGTCACGCAGGACTCCTGCCCCAGGCGTATCGGGACTATCTGGATCCCCAGTTTCGGGAGGCCTTCGACGTCGCACTGCCGATCCAGATCGCCGCGATGAACGCCGCATCGAAGCGTTTTCTCGTCGACGAGATCAACGAAGAGTGGCGCGAGGGTCAGGAGGAAGGTCTCGCCGGCGCTTGGGACCACGCCGCGCGGATCAAGGTCCTCGACGCCGACGGGATCGCCGGGGAAGTCATCTTTCCAGACGGCATCACCGAGCAGAACACGCCGCCCTTCGGTGCCGGGCTGAGCCTGCCCGTCTCCGGCGGCATCGTTCCCGAACTCCAGTGGGCGGGCGCGCGTGCACACAATCGTTGGCTCTCCGAGCTCGTCGCGATGGCGCCCGAACGACATTTCGGCGTGGCGCTCGTTCCCGCGCTCTGGGATGTCGAAGAAGCCGTGAAGGAGATCCGCTGGGCGAGACGCAACGGGCTCGGTGGAATCCTGTTGCCCGTCATGTGGGGTGACCTCGATCCGTACCACCATCCGAAATACGACGCGATCTGGTCCGTCTGCGAAGAGCTCGACGTGGTGATCCATTTCCATTCCGGTCCCGCGCCGACGGAGGACTACTTCGGTCCGATCCCGCCGCCGGAAGGACGGGAGCCCGTCGACATGCCCGGCGGCATGGGCATCTACATCTCCGAAGTCGCCTTCTATCTGGCCCGTCCGCTCTCCTTCATGATCTGGGGCGGGGCCTTCGAGCGATTCCCGAAACTCAAGGTCGCAATCACGGAAGGGACAGCCATCTGGGTGCCGGAATACCTGAAGCTGCACGATCAGCGCTACGAGGTCACCCACTATTCCCAGAAGCTCGGCGACTATCGAAGCCATCTGTCGATGAAGCCGAGCGAGTATTTCGCCCGCAACGTCGCGATCGGGGCTTCCTGCATGCCGAGGCGCGAAGCCGAACTGCGGCATGAGATCGGCCTCGATCAGATCATGTGGGGCAGCGACTATCCGCATCCGGAAGGGACGTGGCCGATCACTTCGGATCAGATCGATGACACTTTCCGCGGATTGCCCGAGGACGAGATCGGCGCGATGCTCGGTCGGAACGCCGCCCGTTTCTACGGATTCGACGAGGAAAAGCTCGCACCGCTCGTCGCGCGGATCGGCCCGGAGAAATCGCGTTTCAGCGACTGACGTAGTTCGGGGTCTTCCGTCGAGTCGTGACGGTCGGGCCTGGGCGAAACAGGCGAAACAGGCGAAACAAGCGAATCGGTTCTCGCGCGACCTCGGGCGAGTCGACTCGGAGGGATGATGGGTCGGGTTCGGTACGCAAAGAGCATGCGGGATCTCGAGCGTTCCGAACTGGCCGTAGCGTCTCGCTCCGAACCGCGTCGTCATGCGATTCGATCGATGCGATGTGTCTTCGAGACCGATGCAGAGGCGGCGCAGGCCGTCGTTCCCCGCCCGCTCGAGGCCGGCCTGGATTCCGAGATCAGCGTGACCTTCGCGCGCGTCGCCGTCGAGATCTCGCCCGAAGTGACGATCGAGATTCGATCCGCGTGCATCAGCGTGCGCGTCGAGTACGACGACAAGGCCGGCTGGTATCTGCTCGCGATGCCGATGACGTCGGAGCAGGCGGTCACGAGAGCGCGCGAACGATTCGGAGCGCCCGCGAAGCTCGCCGAGGTCCGCTTCGACGCGCGGGGCGAGTCCATCTCGGCGCGGGTGGAACGAATGGGAACCGAGTTTCTGGGGCTCGAGGGTCTTCCGGTCGAGGATTTGCCGCCACGTACGGAGACGGAGTACGGGTATTGCTTCAAGGCTTTCCCGAGCTGTGAGCCCGGGAAGGGTTTCGACCAGGACCCGCAGCTCGTGCGTCTCGAATGGCGACATGAAATCGAGCGCGTCCAGCGCCTCGAGGGAAGTCTCGAGCTGAAGGAGTCGCCCTTCGATCCGATCGCCGACCTTCCGATCCGGCGCATCGTCGCCGTCGAAGCGGCCGAGGGCACTCTGCAGACATCGGGACGCGTGCTGCGTCCCGTGCCCGGGGATTGGCTGCTGCCCTTCATGCACCAGCGCTACGACGACCCGAGCGTCGACGGCGTCGAGGTCTAGACACGCTATGTGCGCAAGCGAGGTACGGGAGTGGATGACGTGAGTCTCGAGGGCAGACCCCTTGCAGGCATCAGCCTCGAAGGCAGGGGATTCATCGTGACCGGCGCCGGTTCGGGGATCGGTCGCGAGATCTGCATCCGGTTCGCTGCCGCCGGGGCGCGAATTGCGGCGTGGGATCTCGATCCGGCGACGGCCGAAGAAACCGCTTCGATGCTCGCGGGAGACGGGCATCTCTCGCGCGAGGTCGATGTCGCCAGCGGAGAATCGGTGGTCGATGCGTTTGCGGCGGCCGATGGGGACTTCGGTTCCATCGACGGCCTCGTCAACAATGCCGGCGTCGACCGCGTGCCAGGTGACGGACACGACCAGCTGATGAAGACCGGTCAACAGGCGATCTACATGAGCGACGAAGGATTCACGAAGCTGATGGCCATCAACGTGAACGGCGTCTTCTTCTGCCTTCGCGAAGCGGTGAAGCGCATGCAACGCGACGACGTCCGCGGAAGCATCATCAACATGTCGAGCATCGCAGGTCTCTCGTCGCAGGGAACGATCAGCTACGCCGCTTCGAAGAGCGCCGTCCTCGGGCTGACCCGCGCGGCCGCCCGCGAGCTCGGGCGATTCGGAATTCGCGTCAACGCGATCTGTCCGGGTGTGATCGATACGCCGATGAGCGCGTCGCTGCCGGAGTTCGCCGTGAAACCACTGTTGGCCGCGACGCCCCTCGGCCGGATGGGAACGCCGGCCGACATCGCCGCGACGGCGCTCTTTCTCGCGAGCGACGAGAGCAGCTTCATTACAGGACAGTGGATCTCGCCCAACGGCGGGCTCGTGATGTGCTGAGCGCACGCGCGCCCGACACTTCTCCCAGGCAACGCTTTCCCATCCAGGTAACGCCTTCCCATGCAGAAACTCTTCTATCTCCTCTTCGACGATGCAGAGTCGGACGGAACGAAGCTCCGCCAGGCGCTCTGCGAGGAAGCCGTCCCCGCCATTCGAAACTCCGGAGGAGAACGGATCATCGTGTTCGGCGCGGACTCCGACGTCGCAGCGGGTTCGCCCGTCCGCCAATGTGATCCCCCGATCCGAGGGATGCTCTCGTTCTGGCTCGAGGACGCCGCGGATCGCGGCCCCGCGGAGAAAGCGCTGGCTTCGCTCGTCGCATCCGAACCGGCCGGTTACGTGGTCGTCGAGTCGCGGCCCCTCGATCACGCGCGCCCGGTCGGCGAGCGAACGCCGGGGATGAAACAGATCACCTGCATCAGCCGGCGCCCGGATCTCGGCGATGCAGAGTTCGCGAAGCTCTGGCACGTCGACCATCGGCGCGTCGCCCTCGAGACCCAATCGACGTTCGGATACGTCCGCAACGAGATCTTCCGAGTGCTCACGCCCGGCGCCCCTGATCACTGGTCGGCGTTCGTCGAAGAATCGTTTCCGATCGAAGCACTCGATGATCCGCTCGTGTTCTTCGCGGCGAAGTCGCAGGCCGAGTACGAAGCGAATCTCGACCGCATGCTCGAGAGCTGTCGACGCTTCATGCGCCTCGATTCGCTCGAGGTGACCTTCGTCTCCGAATACGACCTCGGCTAGGCGCGGCCGAGACGGCTCACTTGCAGAGACCGCCTCCGAGCAGCTGGACCGGCTCACAGTCGTAGATCAGACGCCCGGCCTCTCCGTGTTGATAGTCGAGAATCGGGATCACTTCGGGCGGGGGCATGCCGGTCGCCGGCGACTCCTGTAATCGGTCGATCGGAATCGGGTAATTCGTCCAGTCGAGCGGCGCGCGCCATCCGGGCGGCGGTACGAGCTGGTTTCGCGTACCCGCGACCGGATAGATCATTCGCCATTCGTGGATTCGGCGCGCCAGATCCACGACGACGTCGGGATGAGCTTCGGCCAGGTTGTGCCGCTCCTCGGGATCATCGTTCAGGTCGAAGAGCCAGTTCGAAACGTCCGCGGAGAGCAGCCCCTGCTTGATCGTTTGAACGAGTTTCCAGTCATCGTCGAAGGCTGTGAGGTTGAAGGTGCCGTGAATGGGTGTCTCCGACGCGAAGTAGAGGAGGTCGTCTCGTGAAATCTGTTTCCCTTCTGCGATCGCGGGCCACAAGCTGCGGCCATCCAGATCGAAGTCGTTCTTCGCTTCGATGCCCGCGGCCTCGACGAGGGTTGGAAAGACGTCCATCACCGACATGATGCTGTCCATGCGGGATCCCGACTCGATCTTGCCCGGCCACCGCATGACGGAGACGACGCGGATTCCACCTTCGAACGTCTCGCCCTTGCCGCCACGTAGCGGAACGTTGTCCGCGCCTCCGGTTGCATAGGCGGCGCCTCCGTTGTCGCTGAAGAAAAGCACGATCGTATCTTCGGCGAGCTGTTCCTCGTCGAGGGTGTCGAGGATGCGACCGACGGCCTGGTCCATGGCGTCGACGACCGCGGCATAGACCGGGCGAGCGCTCTTCCGCAGGATCAGTTTTCGATACAGCCGGGTGCGGTCGGTGCCCTCGCTGCGTGCGGGTTTCCGATCGTCGTCCATCTCGGCGTACTTCTCGAGCAGGTCTTCGGGCGCATCGAGGGGCGTATGGGGTGCGATGAACGGGACATAGAGAAAGAAGGGCTTCTCGGGATCCCGGGCCTTGATCCATCGACTCGCTTCCTTGGCGAGCAGGAATGTTTCGTAGCCTTCGTCGGCGATCGAGACCCCGTTTCGCTGGAAGTCCTGGCCTCCCTGGTTTGCGAAGGGCGGGAAGTAGCCGACCTCGGTATGTAGATGTCCGTAGAAATGATCGAAGCCCCTCGCGCGCGGTGTATAGGTTTCCTGGGCATGACCCAGATGCCATTTCCCGACGATGGCCGTCTGGTAGCCCGCAGCGCGAAACGATTCGGGCATGAAGTGCTCGGCGGGATGAATTCCATTCGTCATCCAGGGCATGATGACGCCGTACACGACGCCGAGACGCATCGGGTCCCGGCCCGTCATCAGGGCAGCGCGCGTCGGAGAGCAGATCGGTGTCGTGTAGAAACGATGAAGCTCGACACCTTCTCTGGCGAGCCGGTCGATCGAGGGGGTCTCGATCGTCTCCTCGCCATGGAATCCGACATCGGACCAGCCAAGATCGTCGGCCAGAAAGATGATCACGTTCGGACGCGCCGGCTCGGCGGCTCGCGCCGGTGTGATCGTCGTCAGTAGCGATGCCGCTGTGATCGCCACAGTGAGGCATGCGACGAAATGACTCGGATCGACGGCTCGTCGAAGGGCAGCGATGTCCATGAGTGTCTCCTGAATCGACGAGGACGACCTGCCGCCCGCGGGCTCACACGATATCGGAGGACGCCCCGTTCCGACGGCGACTCGTGCGAGACCGCTTCCAATCGCGGAGCGTGAAATATCCCCGAGACACCCGTCCCTGCGAGCATGCATTCATGTCATGCCTCGTCAGACTCGAAACCCCGGCGGGTAGCCAGAAGTTCTGACCCCGACGCCTTGCTACCGGGCCCCCTGATACCTAGCCTGTGAGTCCAATCTTCGAATCGAGGAGCCGCCAGATTCGGACGCGCCCGCCGTCTTCGTGATCACCAACTAGATCATCGATCAAGCCAGATCTCCAGACCCTCGTCGAGACGAGCGACACGACCCATCGCGTCGTGCGAATTCGTTGCGACGGAAGACGAGCCAGAATGGGCGCGTCTTCCCGGGATTCTCGATCTGATCCGCGCAGTCCGGACTGACTCTCGGCCTCCTTCGAGCGACGTAAGGGCGACAGACGAGAATCGACCAGGAGGCGAGTCCATGCGCGGCAAGCGAATGAGAGAATCAGCACAGAGCGAAGTGAACATGACCCCCATGCTGGACGTCGTGTTCATCATGTTGATCTTCTTCATCGTAACCGCCTCCTTCGTGAAGGAGGCCGGCGTCGATGTGATCCGGCCGCCTGCGCAGACGGCGATCGCCAAGGACAAGGGCAACATCCTGATTGCGATCACGGAGAACGGCCAGATCTGGATCGACCGTCGCCAGGTCGACCCGCGCTCGCTGCGCGCGAACATTGAACGTCTGCACGGAGAGAATCCGCAGGGCGCGATCGTGATCCAGGCCGACGAGAAGTCGCAGAACCACCTATTGGTCGCTGTGATGGATGCAGCCAAGGCTGCCGGCGTGAGTCAGATCGCGATCGCAGCCGACGGCGGGTAGCCGTTCAGGCGCCTCGCTCGGGAGCGCCATTCACTCGCGTTCCCCATGCATCTGACACCCTGGATAGACGTCTTACCTGGACGCCCTAACAGATAGGGATCATTTCGTCTGGTTCGAAGCAGACCTTCGATCCCCGGTCAGGAGTCGGCCCGCAATTCAGCGAATGATGGGTCGGGTCGGGTGGAGCTCGGTGGGCTCTGAACTCTAAGGACGTCGCCGCGATGCGACGACGCCGATCCCGACGGCGAAGAGGAGCGCAGCCGCCGGCTCCGGCACGGGTGTCGAGCCGTGCTGTCCATCGCGCGTGCCTTCGTAGTTCGGTAGTTCCTGCACGTGGGCCACGACCCAATCACGCGCGGACCGAAGGAAGACTGAGAGATCGATGCCACCGAAGTGGTTGCCGCCGCCGAACGGTCCCGTCCGGGAGCCCTCTTCTTCGGTTTCCTGCGCGGCCGTCGTGTGACCGTCAAAGATTCGCGCGAATAACGTGCGTCCCGTGGACCACTCACTGTCTTCGTTGCTCTGGTTCCAGGAACCGAGCGGGATCGCGACGGCGCTGGTGGCGGTCAACAAGCCAAGTACGAGGCCGATTGCGAAGATCGATCGGGCGCGGGTGCGCGTCGTCTTCGACAGGGTTCGCGTGTTCATCCGGTTCGTCATGGGCGGGTCCTCTCGGCTCTTCAGCTGCGAGGCAGAGTAACCCCACGGCTGCGTGATGACAATCACATATTGAGTCCCCGACCGACCACAGAGGGGGACCACTTTTCTGATCGGGACATCGATCGCGGATGTCGCTTGCGCTGTCCGTGCCCCAGGGGTTCAATGGAGGACGGGGGGCAGCGCATGAGCGCAGATGCGGGTGTTTCGAGGGGAGCCGGATCAGAACTGACGCTCCGGGCGATCGCGCTCGGCCTCGTCCTTGCGGTGGTCCTGGGCGCCGCGAACGTCTACCTCGGCCTCAAGGTCGGGATGACGGTGTCCGCGTCGATTCCCGCGGCGGTGGTCGCGATGCTCCTCCTGCGTCGCGTTCTCGGTGGGGGGACGATCCTCGAGGCGAACCA